>OLFU01000013.1_pt1 | contig 174294 bp, 186 predicted proteins | sample 1605161 | NCBI WGS metagenome assembly OLFU01 (sample SAMEA3888914, study PRJEB22519) | human gut metagenome | biome: human gut; feature: human-associated habitat; material: faeces | place: Denmark | collected 2011
CTGTGTCTAAAATTGCCTGTTCTGTTTCTGTCAACTGTGGTTCGGGGGTGGGTTCTGGTTCGGGCGGTGTGTATTCCGAAAACGTAACAGTTTCTGGGTCATAAATCATGCCAAGCGTAACAGTTTCATCGCACGGAATAGCCGTCACAGGATTGCCCGATGGGTCTGGTGGATAGTAGGGTTCTACTTCTTGGTTCTTCAGAACGTCAATCACTCTGTTTTGTAAAATCATTGCATAGTTTTTCACATTTCCACCTCCTTACCATTCGATAATAACAATGCCGTCTCCACCGTTGCCAGCTTTACTATAACTACTGGAACTATTCCCTACACGCTGCGCACGACCGCCGCCGCCGGCACCTGTTCCTCCGTTGGTAGCATCCTTATCAATGGTATACTTGCCATTGGTACCACCATCTCCACCATTTCCAAAGCACGCACCTCCGCCCTGACCGCCAGTACTACCAGAACTTCCACCACTACTAGTACCCTGAAGACCAGCAATCGCAAATACGGTATCCTCTCCTCCCTTTGTGCCTTTATGTATTCGCGTATTGCCACCACCTTTAAAACCTCCACTAATCGTAATCAGATTCCCAATTATTGTTGTGCCACCATCGGTAGCCTCTATTTCTGGATCGCTATTAGCATCTTGCCCAAGACCACCTTTTCCGACAGTAATCGGTATAACTGCATTCGGCTCAACACTAAAAGCTCTTTTTACAATATAGTCAGCTCCCCAACCTCCGCTTATACTTTTGCCACCGCCACCACCTCCACAGGCTGTAATCAAAATCTTATGCACACTGGCAGGAACGGTAAACGTGCCATCCTCGGTAAAGGTTTGTGTGCCGTGTGCAGGAAGCATCTTATCCAATGGCAAAAACCCACTTGTCTCAATCGTACTATTCAAATACGCCTTAATTCCCTTCTGCAAGCTGGATTCTACGTCCCCGCGCTGTGCCAGCATTTCCAGAATCCCCCAGAAGGTATCCACACCGTACTCTGCCGCCTTATCCCCCGGCTCGCCAAAGGTTGTGGCAATCTTGTGCATGGTATCCAGTGCGTCTTGAATTTCCTGAAACAGCACCACCAGAACGCCGTATTCGTTTTCGCTTTCTACCGCATCCGTCCAAGGAATCGCCGCCGATACATAAATTTCAAACACCTGCGTAGACAAAATCTGACCGCCTGCATTCCAAACGGAAATCTGTGCCTCGACTGCCTTTGCCTCCGAAAGAATTTCATTCGTCAGGGCAAATTGGCATCTGCCCGCAGTCGCATCTGTCACTTCCCCCTGATTAAAAAATGTGCCGCCGTCCGCTTTTCTGAATGTGATACGCACCTGCTCGCCTGTCAGATTGATTGCCACACCGTTTTCATACAGGCACACGTCCAAATATCTGGATTTTGTATCGTTCTGCACAGGGCGAATCCCGATGCTGTTCGGCTTTTTGTTCACATCAATTTCCAGACGATTATACGTTTTTGCCATTTTCCCACTCCTTTCCAAAAATCGCATTAAAAAAGCACATCCGTTTTATTTTCAGATGCGCCTTTCTTGACAGAATATCTTTCTTTTGTTATCATAAATATAAGAAAAGGATTACCGCTTTTGGAAGGGCGGTCAGTCCGAATGGTTTTGGAAAGACCGTCTAACTTCTGTTAGGCGGTCAATTTTTATTTATCCCCTGTTTTTACACAGGGCGATAATAGCTACGATGAGCATACCGAATTGAAATAAATCCGAATATGTAACACAATTCATAGCATCACCCCCTTTTCAGAGAGTGACTGAACCGCCAAGCGATAATCCTCGCTTACAGCATACCATAAATTTCATTTTTCGACAACTACAGCCATCTCCAACGGGGCTGTATTTTTATTTTGCTGACATTCCCCGTCCAACTGATTTCGTTTTTCCCGACCTCAAAGCGAGGGAACTCCGCACCGCCGTATTTGCCGTTCTGGTTGGTGTTACCCTTGAACACCTCCATCATTTCGCTGTCAATCGTAATGCTTTCCTGCACGTTCCGCAGCGGGTAGGAATTGCCGTTGATGTTCAGCGTAATATCCCCGTTTCCGTAAACCGTAATGAGCGGTTCACTGTATACTGTGCCACTGTTGCGGATGGTGGTCGGGGCAATCAGCTCCAAAGCATCCCCTGCGGCATTGACACTGTATTTGAAGGGCTCAACATCAAACTGCACTAGAAAATCATTGATATTTTTCAGGATACTGCCGAACTCAATCTGATTTTTGATGTATGCACGATACACCTTATCGGGTTCACTGGAAAAAATGACCTCTCCGAACCCCGTCAGCCAACCGCAGACCTCGTCAATCTGACTTCTGTCCATCACATGACATTCGGCATCCTTGGTATAGTTCTGGTATGTCTTTTCGTCCTCATGCAAAACACCGTTCCTGCCGCTGACTTTGATTTCGTTTATCTTCCTCTGCGGAATGAAAATAGAGGGTGCTTTCAGCATCACAACGCCCATATCCAGTGAATTGACACCATTCCAGATAAAATATTGATACATTAAACCGCACCCCCTACCGCACTTACTCGCCGTTTTCTGTAAAATTCCATTTCACGCATGAAATCCTCTGTGGTTCTTTCGTCTTTGTTTTCAACAGTGCCGATATATACGTTGAAATTTTCTGTTTTCGCTACCGTTTCGCCTCTGCGGTATCTGTCCGCCTCCGGCTGTGTCAGCACCCGTTCGCCCTTATGCAAAATCGCTCGGTATCCATCAAACGGCACCTCTCGCAGACCTGTTCTGTGACTACCGTCCGAACCGCCATCGCCCATGCCTGCCTCGTCCTTCGCCGCCTTAATGGCATCCCGAATTGCCTTCACAATGGCATTTACAATACTGCTTTTGCCGTCCTTGATACCATCTGCAACGCCGTCTGTAAGAGCTTTCCCGACATCGTTGAAATCCTCCGCGTAGCTTTTCGCCTGCTCCACAGCGTTCATTGCCAGTTCTTCCATTTCCTCAGAATAGAACTGCTGTGCCGCTTCATTCGCCAAGCGTCGCTTTTCCTCGAATTTCTCGACATATTCCTCAAATTTTCCGACCTCGAGCCTGTCCAGTTTCTCCGTAAAATCAAGCGCATCCTCAATATTCATATCCGCAATCTCGGAAAGCAGTCCGCTGGAAAGACCTTTCTCCTTCAGCTTTTCAATCTGTTCGTTATACTGCTGAATTTTCTTGATGCTTTCATCCAGATCTGTCAGCTTGAAAATTTCTTTTTCGCTGTTCTCGTCCTGCACTCTGGTAAACAGCTCGCCGTAATCAAACAGCTTGTCGCTCAGACTGGATTCCTTCTGCTCGATGGCAGAAAGCTCGGATTCATATTTCTGCTTAAATTCCTGCAAAGCCGTCAGGCGTTCCTGTAATTTCTGCTGTTCTGCCGTCCGCGCCGCTTCCAGCTGCTTTTTATTCCAATCCTTTTCCAGTTTGGCAATTTCGTCGAGAATAGATTTTCTGTTTTTCGGCTCCGCTTTTTTCAGCTCCGCCTGCTTCTTTGCAAGGTTTTCCTTGTACTGCGCCAGTTCCTCTTTGGCCCGCTCGTCCTCTGCTTCCTTCTGGATTCTGGAAATTTCAGCATTTACCGCGTCAATCTCATCCGCAATCGCGGTTTTGATTTTCTCCGCCGTACTCTTTACTGTTTCCGCCGGAATGGTATCCATTTCCCCTGTAATGACAGCTTTGATTTTTCTGATTGCAGCTCTTGCCGCTTTAGCAACAACATTGTCCTTCTCGAATCTGATTGCGAGCCCCTGCATCACAAAACCGCAGATTTTTTCAGACCATTTCGAGGGGGAATGTGTATCAAAGCCATCCTTACCTGTAAACCAACTCTTGATTTTATCGACTACGCCTTTTACTTTACCTTTCAGCCAGCCGACCTTGTCATTGATGCCGTTCCACAACCCCATCAGGACGTTTTTGCCGATGCTGACAAAATCTGAAGCCTTATCGCTGAACCACGAAACCAGTTCACTCCATGCCGCCTTAATATCACTCACAGCATTTTTATAGTAAGCAATCCCACTCTGGAACACACCGATAATTGTGTTGATTACAGCATTCACCTTATTCCCGACTGCATCAAAAACAGCGTTGACCTTATTTCTGAATTCCTCGGAAGTATTATAGGCATGAATCAATTTCAGCACCAATGCCGTAATAACCGCAATCACAATCGTTACAGGCCCACCGATGGCGGCAATCGCAATCTTAACCGCACCCAGAGCCGTAGCCACCGCAGGGGCAATCGTCATAATCGCTCCTATGGATTGTATCAGCGTGCCGATGATAATTATCACAGGCCCCAATGCTGCCAGAATCGCCATAACGGCAACAATAACCGTCTGCGTAGCAGGAGACAGATTACTGAACCGCTCTGTTAGGGATTTCACTGTTTCCGCAAGCTGTTCCAATAATGGCGCAATCGCCTCCAGTGCCGCCGAACCAAGCTCTATGCCTACGTTCTTCACTGCATTCAAGCTTTCCTGTGCCTTTGCGCTTGGCGTACTGAGTGTTTCAAGGGCATCGGCTACATTCCCTGTGGAATCCTGCATATTCCCCAATTCATCATTGAAAGCACCTACACCGGACGAAAGAATAGACAATGCACCTGTACCGGCTTCACTGGAACTCCATAAGCCTGCCAGAGCCTCAGAATCACCGTTCACGCTGTCATTCAGAATACCGAGAACATCCCCAAGGCTCATGCCGTCATTCATAAGCTGTCCGAAGGATTTTCCCGTTTTGCTTTTCAGAATCTCGCCCACATCGGAACCGGAATCCCCCAATTCATTCAGCATGCTTTTCAGATATGTGCCTGCCTGCGCTGTGGCGACACCGTTTTTTGTCAACTGTGCATACGATGCGGCAAGGTTTTCAATATTTACCCCATAAGCAGATGCCAGAGGAATGACCTGCCCCATGCTCTGGGATAGCTCATTTACCGTTGTCTTACCATCATTCTGTGTCTGAATCAGAATATCAGATAACCTTCCGGCATCTGATGCCTCCAGACCGTACGCGTTAATAATAGTGGTTAATACGTCAACAGCATCCGCCGTTTCCAGAAAGCCTGCTTTGGCAAGACCAACCGATGTGCCGACAAAAGAAACAGCATCAGCAGTATCTACAGATGCCGAAATTGCCTGATAGGTTGCATCGGCAATCTCGCCTGCACCTCTGCCTGTCTCTGTAGATAATTGCAGCATATCATCTCTGAGTTTTTCGAGTGGTACGCTTTGCAAATCTGCAACCGTACCTACCTTCGCAACCGCATCCGTATAGTCACTTGCAAGCTTCACAGATGCCCCAAGAGCGGCAGCGGATGCGGCAGATGCAACACTTACTTTCTTCCCGACAGTTTCAATCTTGCCGCCAAGCTCCTGCACATCTTCCCCTGCCGCCGCAATCTGCTGTGCGGACACGCTGCCGAAATTCTTCATTTCCTTAGTAAGATTTTTCAGGCTGTTTTCCGTTGTTGAAATCTCCCGTACCAGACGGCGGTATTGCTCCTGATTGACCTCCGTACCGTTTGCCATGTCCTTATCGGCTTTTTCCTTCGCCGCCTTCAAGGATTCCAGCTTGCTTTTTGTTTCCGATACGGATTTTGTCAGCAGTTCTTGCTTCTGCCGCAGAAGGTCGGTGTTCTTCGGGTCATGCTTCAATGCCTGATTGACGTATTTCAACTCATTCTGCAAATCCTTTGCGGATTTATTCAGCTCCGCTAAGCCGCTTTTGAATTTCTTGGTATCCGAACCAATCTCAATGGTAATGCCCTTAATGTTCCCCATGCTCTGCCCCCTTTCCGAATTTTCCCCTCAATGCCTTTCTGTCCGGCTCGGTCTGCTCCAAAAGCCAGCACTCCTCCAGATATTCCCGACCACTTTCCGTCTGCTGTAAATTGAAAATAAACGCATCCCGCTGCAATCCCAGATAAACATCTATCGGCAAATGCTCGATTTCCAAAAAATTCAAATGTGCATAGTCCATCACTGTTTTTTCGGATAACGAAAAAATACTGTAGTGCAAATCGTCCGCCTCTCCCGGCATAGAGGGTATTTTTAGTTTGGGTCAGACACAACACCTTTTACAAATTCCAGATAATCCTTCAGCAGCCCCACTGCATCCTCAAAATCAAACATTGCCGAAATCTTCTGGAAGCTGTATTTTTTCTTTTTGTTCTGGTTGATGATGGCGGTCAGCAGCTCATAAACATCGTTGACGTTTTCCATATCCTGTGCCGCTACCATCTTGTCAAACATTTCCTTGTTTGGCATTGGCAGGATTGCCACAAAGCTGTCATGCAGCTTAACCATGTATTTTTTCTTTTTTCTCGTTGTAAAATCTAACATTCCTTTTCCACCTCACAAAAATGAGGGGCTGTTATGCCCCTCTCCTCACGCAATACTCGTGTCCGCTTCCTTATACAGAATCAGCGTGCCTTCATTGTCCTGTGGCTGCGCCTTAAATTCCGCATTGATGACAGTTTCTTTATCCTTCGCAAAGGACAGTTCGAACCCTGCCTCATTACTGCCGACGATGGTCACACGAATGTCACCGTCCGTCTTATCCTCATGCACAAAATGCAGAACGTATTTCTTGCCGTCATTATGGCTCAGACCGCCGATTTTGACCGTTCTGGTCTTTTTGGCTGTATCCTCTGTCACTCTGGCGGTGGGTGTCAGCTTTTTCAGCGTTTCGCCGTTCCATGTCATTACGCCGCTTTTCAGAATCGCTTCTTCATCCGTGATGATTTTCTTGGAAACGAAATTCAAATCGTCCTTCGCTTCGTAAAATGTCGGCTTGTAGGTCAGTGTCGCACCGCCCTGAATATAGCCCAACAGCTTAGCCTCCACCTCAATGGCTGCATCCTCAGGCAGTTCCCCTGTAAATTCATCCACATACAGCTTACCGCTGCCAAGTACAATTCTTTCCATTAGTTTTCCACCTTTCTTGTAATGTCAAATGCAAATGTTACCAGATACATTTTTTCCTTCTCGATGTAGATTTCCGTTGCATCGTAACGAATCCCAACAGAATCCAACGCCTTCTCAATCTTTTCTTGGTTGGCAAAATCCTTCCTTGCCGAATAAAGCTCCACAATGTAGCTGTCTTTTCGCAGAAAGTTTCTGCTATCCGAACCCCAAGCGGCTTCTCCGTCCTTCAGATAGACGATGTAGGGCAGCGCGGGGCCTTGGTCTGCCTCATAAAAATAGACCTCAAGCCCTGTACTGCGCAGCAGCTTATATAACTCACTTTGCCGCATCCTCTATCGCCTCCCTTACCTTTTTTTCATATTCCCGAATGACCTGTTCTTCTACCGGTTTAATGTGCGGGATTGCCTTTGTTCGCTTTCCATTTGCCATAACGTGACCGTGTTCCAACAGATGTGCTACACGGTAGTGTTTTTTGTTATGGATGATGTATTTTGCATTTTCGCCGAAAGCGCCTTCTTCTCTTGTCACGCCCCAGCTTTTAGCGTATTTGCCTGTTCTTTTGGGGCTGGTCTGCCGCAGTTGTTTTGCGCCCTTGTCCGCAACCGCCTTGCCGCTGGTATCCACGTTTTTCACGATTGCTGTTTCGTATTCCGTCAGCATTTTTGCGATTTCGTCTGCCATCTGTTCCACGCTAACGCTCATTGCAATCCGCTCCTTGCCTCGCAATATAATTCTGTGTGGTGGAAATCGTTTCGGAAACGATACACGCTGTACAATCTGCCCCTAAACCGCAGGACTTCTTCTTGTTCATATTCGCCGTATGGGATCCGCAGGCACAGGGCAGGGCGCAGCCCCGTTTCTCTGCACTTGAAAAATTCACTTTGGTTGATTGGCAATTCCTCCGCAAACACTTCGCGCTCCTCGTAAAACGTCTGCTTCATGCCGATTTCATCCCGTATTGTTTTTTCTACCAACAGCGTCACAACATCGTTATACATTGTACTCACCACACAAACTCAAACCATTTCTCATGCCCTTGTAAGCCTTTTCATAACGCTCGCCTTCGCCCATGAAATCATATTGCCATTTGAGGTACAGCTCAAACACCTTTTGAATTGCGGAATCCTCCTCGTTAATGACAGTAATGCCGACACGCATCATGTCTTTTTTGCAGGCATCCACGTTGTACTGAATTTCCTCGTTCAGCTTATCATGTGAAATACGCAGCGCCGTTTTCAGTCTCGCTAAATCTGCCATTCCTTACGCCTCGCTTTCCACAATCTCCACAGTAAATTCCACATCTCCTGCGGATGTTGTCACCGTAAAGGTTTCCACGCCGACAGGGAATTTTTCAAGATAAGCCTTTTTCAGCACAACCGCAGTGCCGCCGGAAACAGACCAGTTCGCCCCGCCTTCCTTCGGCACATCTGCGCCGTGATGCAGCAGGGCTGTAATGGTCTGACCGCTTTCGGCAGCCGTTACGGTAAGATCAGCATGGTTTGCGCTGTCTGTGCGCTTATCAAACGTGCCGCCGCTTACTGCGTTACTTTTTTTTTAAGAATCAGCACGCCGTTGGGGTCTGCCAACTTCCCGTCACAAACCAGAGTGACCTTCACCTTTTCCTGATTGTTGTCATTATCTCTCCAGCGGTCGGTGCGCATCTGCATATTTGTATTGATGATGTAATCATTCAGATTCACAAACACACCGAACACCTCGCCGTCGGATGCCGCTGCAAAGCTTTCCAGTACATCCTCCTCTGTGGTGATAACCTCCTTGCCGCCGAATCTGTAGGTTTCACCCTCGGCAATGCCATAGTTTACTCTTGCAATAGGCTGACCTGTGGAATCCACCATACCGTCAATCTGTGCATCAAAGGTACCCTGTGCAAATACGAACACGCCGTTTCTATAGGCTTTTTTCATCTTGGCGAATACCTTTTCCTTCCACGCCTTCCAGCTTGCCACATCCTCCGCCGTCATTTCAATGACATTACCTGCGGGCACTCTGCTATCCTTCGTAATACCAAGCATCTGACCGCTGCCTGTGCCGGCGATAATGCCCTTATCCAGTGCGGCAATGATAGCCTCTACCGCCAGAGGAACAAACATTTCGGTAAATTCTGCGAAATCAACCACATTTGCAATCAGGCTCTGTGCGATTTTGCATTCCAGACCGTAATAGCTGAAGGATACCTTTGTATTGGCGGTTACCTTCTGGTCTGTGGATGCAGAGCCGTCCGCAACCCAGCTTGCCGTAGGACACAGGGACAGGATAGGGATTTCCACGCCGCCCTGTACGTTTGTTTTTCTTACTCTCGCATACAGCTCGCCATGCGCTTTCAGCTCTCTGATAAATTCCTTCATCACGGTTGTGGGAATCACCGCTGTGGTCTCTGTTACCGTAGTTACAGCATTCTGCAGCTTGCCTACAATGGCATCCTTGTACTTGATGGGCAAAGCCTCACCGCGGCACACCAGATTCATAAAGGCATTTTTATATTCATCTGTATCGAATACATCCTTTCCCGCTGCGTTGCCTGCGGAACCGACCACGCCGTCCGGATGCGCTGTCCCTCTGCCCTGCATGGCGGCAAGGTTTGCCTGCGCCGTCGCAAAGGCTTCATACGCGTTATCCAGCTTCTCCACCTCTTCCATTCTTGCATTTGCACCCTCTACATCGCCGTTCTGCAGCAATTCCTCCGCCGCATTGTAAAGTGCTTCTCTCTGTGCTTTGTAATCCTCGTAATTCTTAAACTTCATCCTTCATTTCCCCTTTCAATCTGAGTAATTTTAATTTTGCAGTTACAGTTTTAACTTCTGCGTTTTCCTCTCCCCTTGCAGGAAGAAGATCCTTCAGCTTATGAATGGTCTGCGCAGGCAATACACCGATGCCGTTTGTCAGCGTCGGCGCAGATGCAAACATAACCTCATCCACAAAGCCATATTCCACCGCCTTCTGCGCATCCATCCACGTTTCCGCATCCATGATGCCAAGCAGCTCCTCCATGCTTTTGCCTGTCTTTTCCAGATATGCCGCCGCGACTGCTTTATTTGCTGTCTGCAAAATCTCCGCCTCCTGCTGCATATCGTGAAAATCCCCTGCGGCAGAGCCGGAAACATTATGCACCATAAACAACGCTGTCGGGCTGATTCTGGAATGTCCTGCCTGCGCTATCACAGAGGCGGCACTCGCAGCCAGACCCACAATATTGATTTCTACCGTGCCCGCGTATGCTTTCAAGGCGGTATAGATTTCACTGCCGGCAAACACATCCCCGCCGCCGGAGTTAATTTCCACAAGGAGCGGCTCCCCATTTGCCTCGCTGATGGCAGCATTGACATCCTTCGGACAGGTTGCATCCATGCCGAACCACTCATAAATCCACTTGTCCGCATTTCCGACAATCGTCCCCTTCACCTCGATTTTCCTCATTCTTCCTCACCTCCTTCCATAAAGCCTGTATCCTTGCGCCGCAGCAGCCTGTCTCCGCCGTCCACAGGTGCCATATTCAGCACCGCACGCACCTCGTTCGGTGTCATAATGCCCCTGTCAACATACTGCACCAGCTCCAGCTTTGTTCTCATGCTTGCAAAGGTCAGATTAGAGCACTCGAAAACAATCTTATTCCCGAAGGCACGCTCCCTTCTGGTAAACAAACGGCTGCTGTAGGTTGCACTCATCTGCGTAATCATCGGCTCAATGGCATTTTCGTAATACGCAATCCATTCATCCTCTGTATAAAGAGAGCTGACGATTTTCTCGTTCGTATTGAAAAAATCATAGATCCGTTTAATGATGCGGTCGGTCTGTGCGGCATTTGGCACATAGTCCTTCGGTTCAATCCGCTGCACATCCGCCTTACTGTCCACGCCCGCTGCGCCGAAGGTTTCACTCTCCACAGAAAGATAGGTATCCGCAAATTCCTGCACGTTTTTCCGTACATCATCCGGGCGCATGGCATTGGTGAACCGCAGCAGCCAGCGAATCACACCACTGTTCTTGATAGCCTTCACAAAGCCCTGATCCATAATGCTGACACACTCCATCAGCTGAGAAAGTGCCTCCATCGGACTTTCCCCGAAAATATCATCCTCGTTGAAATCATCACGCAGATGAATGATATCACTGTATGGGAAGGTGCTTTCCCTCCCGTTCAGAAATACGAACCGTAAAAACAATTCGTTGTCCTTGTAAAAAGCCTCCACCCCCGAACAGGGAATGGGATACAATTCTATCGGCTTTTCAAATTCATCCCGTACAATCAGAATAAAGGCGTTGTGGTTCAGTGCCAGCTGATTTGCCACCTTCTCCTGCAGCATCTGCCCGCTCATCAGCGGATTAGGCTCCTCCAGCAGAAAACGGATATAGGCATCCGGATTGACCTCTACCCGCTCCCCCTCCTGCGTTCTCGTAGTACGGATATGCTTTGCAACCGCCTTACCGATGGCTTTTGTTTTCGGGCGGATACAGGCACGCACCACATCGGAATGGTATAGCCTGCCGTTCCACGCATAAAAGCCGTTCCCCCTCTCCTGCACCATCTTGAAAGTTTGCTTGCTCATTTTTTGCACAATTCTGTTCCATAAACCCATTTTCTCACCTCCTTAAATCAGACTTTCAAATTCATCTCTTTTATTGCAATACACCACATAGGCATCCAGAAGTGCCGCTGTGCCGTCAATGCGTCTTGTGCGCTCATCGCTCTTGACAGGCTGCACGTTGCCGTTGACATCCTTCTTTTCCTCGGTGTTAATCAGACACCATTTATCAATCGGATTGTTGTTGTAGACGATTTTCTTTTCCTGAAATTCCGCCTTTAAATCCTTCATCGGCTGGGATAATGTCAGAACCCCCTGCCGAACTTTAACCATGACGTTTCGCCCGAACTCCTGCTCAAATGCCGCCAGCAGCTCATCCGAGATATGCCAAGGGTCATAGCCGATATAAAGCGGATAAATATCTTCTCTGTCCCTTAATTCGCAGAACCAATCCAGAATTACCCGCTTATTCACGCGCCGACCTTCGCAGGTACGCATCAAGCCCTGCGACACCCATAAGCTGTACGGCACGCCGTCCCGTTCCCTTCGGTCTCCTCGTTCCTCCTGTTGGTCCAAAACCGCCTGCGGAATCCAGTACATCTGCTTAATGTAAAGCTTATCATCCCCACGCCGTTTGCAGATTGCCTTTGCGGCGTTTAGGTCAATGCTGTCCGCAGCATCAAAGCCGCCAATGCAATAGCGAAATGCGCCGCCCTCCGGCAACAGCTCCTCATTGTTTAAGTCCTCAAACGTCAGCCATGCAGACTGTGCCGTCTGTGGAATATTGAAATCCTTTACCAGAACCGTTGGCTTGAAGGATGGGTCATTCTTCGCCTTCTGCACCATTTCCTCCAGATATTCCTTTTTCTTGATGGTGCCAAGACCGGGGTTTGCCTTTATCCACATCTCCGGTTTGTCCCATTCGGAAGCATCGTCCAACTCATAGATAAACGGCAGAAAGCGCGGTGCTTTTATTTTCCCGTCCAGCACCTTTTTTGCGTATTCATACTGCGCATCAAAAATGCCGCTGCGGACAAAGCCGTTTGTGGTAATACAAAAAAGCAATGGTTGTTCTCTCGCACCCATTGCCTGTTTAATCAAATCATAGATATCTCTGTTTTTAATTGCCGCCAGTTCATCAATGATGGCTCCATGCACGTTCAAGCCGTCCAGACTGTTTGTGTTGCTTGCCAGTGCCTTAATAAACCCAAGATTGGAAGGCGCATATAAATCCGCAGCACGTTTGCGGATATGCTTTCGCAGGGTCGGGCTTTGTCTCACCATCTTGTAGCACGCATTGAACCCCAGCTTCGCTTGGTCAAGCATCGTTGCGACGTTATAAATTTCCGGCGCACCCTCTCCGTCATTCAGCAGTAAATCCGTTTCCACGGCGGCACACTCGGTTGTTTTCCCATTTTTTCTGCCTTCCACAATCATCACTTCGTTGTACTGCCTGAGGTTATTATCATCCACAAAGCCGAAGATTGCCTGTAGCCTCGCCTTCTGGAATAGTTCAAGCTGTAACGGCTGCCCCAGTTTGCCTGTCGGCTGCTTGCAGAAACGCTCAATAAATGCAATATGCCACTTTGCAACCTCATAATCGAAATGAAATTCCCCGGGGCTTGCAAACTGATTCAAAAGCATTTCACTGACCCGCTTCATTTTGTCGCAGGCAAGAATCGTGCCGTCATAAAGCGTCGAAAAATATTGTTCAAATTCCGTCATTTGCTACCACGCTCCCGCTGGAACAAAACAAGTTCATCCGCCGCCGCTTCATCCGTTTCGGGCATCAGATCCAGAAGCTGCTTGATTACACTGGAATAATTTTTAATCGTCGCAGTGTAGATTTCAACCTCGGGGGCTTTTTTCGTCCCCCACTGATTTTCGCCGTTCTGGTACTCCGAAATATATCCCTTCTCCTCAATGTCCGTTTGTAGATGCTCCAACTGCTCCGCCATAAAGGCAGCATTGTCTATCAGCTTTTCCACAATTTTCTTTTTATTTTCCGGAATTTCCTTGAAGATACGTTTCAATTTCCGCATTTCCGCCGCTTTGATTTTTCCTTTCTCCATTTTCTCACTTCCTCTCTTTTCCGCCCTTATACTACACCCCCCACGCACACGTACGCCCGTTGAAATGGAAGTTCACTCCTCGGTCTCCACGGGAGAGACTTAAAAATAAAAATAGGGGGGGTTATCCAAATTTTCTTTTGTCTATCGGCTGTCCCTCTGCATCGAATCCACAGCAGCTTCCCTTCCGTTGGATGAGGTGTCCTTCCTCCTCATCATGGCAAGGCTTGCAGACGTATTGCAGGTTGTCAAAGGACAGCGTGATGTTTGGGTCTGTGATGTTCGTCGGTGTCAGCAGCTCCTTGTGATGAACAATGTAGCCAACTCTTTCGCCGCATATCTCGCACATACCGCCATCTACCATGATGCGACTGTCTATGTATGCTCGCCTGCACTTCTTCCACGCCGCCGAGTTGTAGAAGCCTTTTGCAAATTCCTTCATTGTCTTTCTCCTTTACCGCAAATAAAAAATCCCGATAAGCATTGTAGCTATCAGGATTTCTTTTGATTTCTTTTCATATTTCTATTGACATTTACTCTTTTTCGTGTTATTATATAAACAGAAAGGAGGTAGTGCAAAATGAAAAAAGACAAAGACTTTAAGCTAAAAATTGTCGAACTTGTAATCCAAGCAGTTATTGCCCTAGCCGCTCTGATTACAGCCATCAAATCTTAGCAAGTTCGGGGAGTAACCCTCCCCTCACTTCTTAGATAAAGTCAATGTCTCATGTTTATTATAACCAATCGAAAGGAGAATGACAATGAAAAATAAGATCTCTGTTTTCTCGCTCCTATTCTTTTTTATCTATGCGGTACGCACAGGCTGGACACCGATTTTAAAAATCCTTGTAATTTTAAATTCTGCCCTTGTGCTTTTACAGACAGCTTTACAATACAAGGAGGTTCTGCATAATGCCAGAAAATGAGTATATCTCTGTTACCCAATTCGCCCAGAAGTTCGGTAAGGATGTCGGCAATGTCCGCAAGCTGATTAAGGATGGTCGCATCCCTGCAATCAAAATCGGGAATCAGTGGGCAATCCCTGCCGATGCTGAACCTCCTGCCGATAAACGCGTGAAGTCCGGCGAATACCGCAACTGGAGAAAGAAAAAGGATTCTTCCGAGAAGGACCGCTGATGCGGTCTTTTTCTTTTTTTCTCCATGATACTACTATAACACAAAAGTACGTCCCTTTTGTTACCCTTTTTTCTTCGAGAGAAGATAAAAGAATTTTCTTCTTGCCTCGTAAAATTTTCTGCGTCCGACAGGTATACCTAAGTACTCCAAAGGCACACCGTCCGCTACGTTGCTGAGGATGTATGTATAAATCTCCGCATCCGCTTCAATCGCCGTCTGCTCAATCATCTCTAAGTCCCGCTGCAGCTCCGTTCTTCTGATTGCTGTGCTCGCGGTCTTATCCGAAAGCTTGCCGCTACCACCACCGCTGAGCGGAGGTGAACCGACTTCCGTAATCGACCGCAGGAGCGATTGCTTTTCTCTGTATTGACGGCAGAAATATTTTAATTCTCTGTAGCGGTTGCCGGAGATATTATATCCGTCAAGCTTTAAATCTCTGTCCTTCATGGCATCCCCTCATTCCCATAATCTTTATTTCTTCAATATTCTTTCCCACTTATTCTAAAACATCTGCAAACTCACCATAACTTTTAGCCCTCCTCGGTCAGTTTTTCTGTCATTATTCAGCGCGTAATTTTAACTCTTAATACCCCCTTTTTCTTTAGGTGGATTTTCATTTTTTGTTCAAAACCTTGAAAATCATTGATTTTTCGGGAAATATTCCCTATCAAAAAATGCCAAACCCATGCCAAACTGCCAATACCCGTTTTGGCACTCCGGAAACCGTAATTTTCCAAGAAAAATACAGGTCATTTGGATGTAAAAAAGAAAGAATTTAGTTGCACTTTTTCTCTTCTTTTACCTAAGCGGCTACCAATTTTCCTTTCGATAAAAAACGTAATCTCACATGTTTATTTACCTGTTTTCTTCTCTCATTCTTTTGCTTAAAATGGTCTGCCTGCTGCTGTAATTTCTCCGAAATTTACCACGACTTAATACCCTTTCGCCTCGTTCACACTCAGCCCAACAATCCCTGCACTTTCCCTGCTGTCCGTTGCGCGAAAATGTCCCTTTGGATGCTGCGGATACATGAATTCAAACATGGCATAGTTCGCCAAGTCACACAAATATTCTGTGTTTCCGGTCTCTTTATATTTGTCCAAACACTTCTCCAAAGTCGGAATTGCCTGCACAAATCCTTTCCCGTAATTATCTGCCGCAGATCCGTATTTGTGAAAGCTTACCCTGATTCTGTTCTTCCGTAACTCGTCAAATTTCTCGCTGTATTCCTTGTTAAAATCCATTATTTTCTGCCCTCCTGTTCCATTCCTCACAAACATCGTTCAAATTATGCCCAGATGGATAACCCTCATCTGGTACAGGGCAATCCGGATTGCCGCATTTAACCATATACATCATGCCACCACTCGACCAATGCTCGATAATAGGTCTTTTGCCACATAACCTACAGGGCTTTAATTCTGCCATTTTCATTCCTCCTTCGGCTTCTCGCACCGTTCAAACTCAATCACCCACACCCAAGGGTTAGCCTGCCAACTGTAGCGGTCAATGTCGGATTTCTTGATGGTGGAGTTCCACAGCATTTTGAACTCATCAAAAGCCGCTTTGATGTAATTGGACTGATATAAATCAATGCCCTCTTTTATTAGTTCTGCGCCAGAAATCTCCTGCAATCGTTCCGCCCGTACATCCGTAACCTTCAGCCAGATACGAGCCGCTTCTTTCGGCATGTGGATGGATGGTCTCCATCCATGCTCGCCCACCCCTATATTTACCGGATAAGTCGGGCAATCTGCCTTGTATACATATCTGTTTGAATACCGTCCGCTTGGCAAATTCGGTTCTCCTTCGGTTCGATCCTCCATATGACTTTCGTAATACCACGTTTCCCGAACATACAGAATATCCCCCTGCTGGTGCGGTAATCTAAAAAATTTTTCACCATATTCATCAGCATATACCCCCCTGCAAGATATACAGCCTTTTGGTGTAAACATGGTATACCCCCACATCGCATCATCAGGGATAGCACCTTTCACAATCCGCCGAGTGCAAGTCTTTTTCCCGTCTAAAATCGCCCGCACCATTTCGGTATTGAATAAGATTGGTTTAATCGCCATCCGCTTCACATCTCCTTTTCTCCAATGCCGCTTCTTTTGGAATAACATAAAAATCATTTAATAATTCTTCGATATGCCTATCTGTCCACACCGGTTCATCTTTCGGCGATACGGACGTTATATACCAATCACATAAAGTACTCTCGTCCATGGCTTTCTCTAAATCGACTAATCTTTTTTCATATTTTCCGACCTTGCAAGGCAGCACCAACAGCCGCCCCTGCTCTTCCAAGTCCCTGTAGTGTTTCAGTTCCTCCAGCCAGTCAGCCTCCTGTTCAAATCCCTCCGCAGTACGTTTACACGCCCTTGCTTCCGCCCCGAAATCTTCTGCCGGAGTATATCTTCTCAATCGGTTTACTGCTTCTCTCAACCGGTTAATCTTTTCATCAATCGTCATCCTCGACACTCCAATCAATCGCCTGTCCGCAATTAGGACAGAACTTATAATCGTCATAATCTACCTCGTATCTGGTTTCGCAGCAGGGGCATAACCACTCATCAAATATGATTTCCCCATCATCGTCATACCCATCACCTTCAAGATCCGGTTGTTTCGGCACACGTTTTTCCAATGCTTTGATTGCCATAACAATAACCGCATTATGCCTCTTAAATTCTTCCTTTGTTGGGTTTAAAGGACTTCCGACCACCAAATAACGATTTTTCAAATATTCTATAACATCTTTCTCTGTCATGCTTATTCCTCCTTAGAACGGCAAATCATCATCCTCAACGCTTTCATCGATGGGATAGAACCCTTCCTGCTCCGCCAGCCCCATCTGCTTTGCAGGCTTATTTGGTGCCGCTGCGGGTCTGCTCTGTTCCGCCACAGGCTTATTCTCCGCATCCCTCTTACTGCCCGTAAAATAGCAATTCTCTACAACAACCGTTGTTGTCCAATGTTTCTTCCCTTCGGCATCATCCCAGCTTCTGACATTCAGCCGCCCTTCAACAGCGAACATGGCACCTTTTTTCATAAATTTTTCTGCAAACTCCGCCATGGCTCCCCATGCGATACAGGAGATAAAATCTGTATCTGCTTGTCCATTCTTTTTGAACCGCCGATTGACCGCTAATGTATATGTGGCGTACTGCTTAGAATCCTCTGAACGCGTCCAATCCATTTTCGGGTCACTCGTCAGCCGCCCCATCAGAATCACCTTGTTCATGCCTGCCTCCCCCTTCTCTTGTAATGGCTTACCGCTGCACTCTTTCTCTTATCCGCTTCATGCAGTATGCTTGTCCTTCTGAATCTCTCCAGCTTCTCCGCTTGCCGCTTCCCGTCCCATGTTTTATACTGGTCACACGTCCCATGGCAACCGACAGTCCTCTCTTGGCATCCGCAGCAGGGGCAGTCCCTTCCGCTTGTGCTATATGTAATGCCTTTACCCATACTCATACCTCCTATCATGTATTGGGTAAGTTTTCCTCGTTTCACTTCGGAAACCGCTATATTTCGGCGTTTATTCGTCCGTCAGCACTTTGCTCCGCAAAGTCGGCTTTGCCGCCGCCGTCTATCTTCGGCGTGCATCCCATCACCCAACCTATCGGTCAGACGTTCGTTCCTCATAACCAAACGCCTCAACCGCTACAATAAATAAAACCCACCTGTATCCGCAGGCGTTTGCGGTTTTCTCTCCTCCGCTTCATCAGGTAAATAGTTTCGTCCGATAATTGCCATAACCTCTGCTCTGGTATGGGTTTCCTCAAATTTTCTTTGGCAATCCTGTTTCAGCCGCAAATCGACTTTATGCCCATCTCTACCGTGGACACCCGACGTTCCTCTGTGCCACTCCGGCTTGAGCCACACCCAGAACCCGTGTTTATCCGATATCTGCCGCATTCCTGCGCCGAAATAAATATGGTGCCGCTCCAACGGTCCGGTTTCTGTGTCTGTAAAATAGCAGCGTTTACTTTTCCCCTGCAAAATGGAATAACTATGACTGCCTGTTCTTGCTCCCTGCATCTGTTTCCGCTCCTCCCTCATATTCTCCGTAGTCCATGCCGCCCCGACGGACAGCCTTCATATACCGCACCCAACCGATTTCTGCAAAATAGTCCTCGGTCTGCACAATCACATCAAAACCCTTCGGCGGTCTCAGGGATACCTTTCTTTTGGTTTCCTTGATAACCTCCAGCTTCACTTCCGGCTTTTTCAGATTTCTGCTGGTGCTCCAACGCTTTGCACCCTTTCTGATGTTCTCCTTGGATATGTAGCTTGCAAGGCGGTTGTCCTTCTGGTTCTTATACAGCTTCTTAATCAGAACAGTACCTTTACCCCAGACATTTTCTAAAATCTCCGCCGCCTCCTTCATGCTCAGACCTTCAAATCCGCTCATGACAATGTGATGATGCACCCTTCCGTTCTTCCCCTGGGTTTCCGTTACCGCGACATACTTCAATTCTGAAAATCCGTTTTTCTTGCGATACCGTTTCAGCCGCAGGAGAAAATTTGCAAGCAGCTTTCTTGCCTCCTCCAGAGATACCTCCATTCCGTAGGTCAGCAGAACGAAATAATCATCCCCATTGAAATTGACATTGATAATGCGTGTCAGTTTCTTTCTGGCGATTTGCAGATTTCTTTTTGCCTGTTCCTCGGATGTCAGATTTTCGCTCCGACCTCTTTCGTATTTTTTTCCTATCGTCCGAGGGGAGTAAAATTCCTCCACCTCGTATACATCCCCCGACCGAATCTTCTTCCTGTACTTTGGCATTCCCATTCCTCCTTTTTATGAATAAGAGCGTGTCCATTAAGTTAATTGCTTTATGGACAGTCTAAAGAGACCGCCGCCTCTTGAAAAAACAGTCTCGGGAATACCGCAAAACCCTTGATAAATCAAGGATTCTGTGTTATATTAGATATAGATATATATGGTCTCCCAAGACCTTCCCGCCTGCGTCAACAGGCGGGCTTTTTTTATGTGTTATCGTGTTTCTTCCTTATATACTGATTCTGCTTCTTCCTCATAAGAGGATGCGCAGTCGCACTGTTCCCCATGGTCCAGATGTGCGCCGCAGTCCTGACAGACCTCATACTTTCCTTTATTCCTTCTATCCGTCATGCCGATCACTCCTTATAAATTGTCCTGTACGCTCTGGCAAAGCGATTTCAGAGCCTTTCTCAGCTTATCCGCTTCTTCCTTGCCTTCGGATTCCTCTACGCCATCGATGCAGGTCAGCATTTTGTTGATTTCCCCCTGCACCGCTTCAAAATGCACCTTGAAAACCGTAATGCCGGATGAGCCTGCCGCTTTCAGCTTCTTTTCTGTATCTGCCTTTACCTGCGCCAATTCCTCCTTGGCTTTCAGCATCGCTTCTTCCGCTTCCTTCTGTGCGCTCTCATGCGCTTCAATGGCTGCCTGTGCCTCCTTTGCCTCTTTCTTTGCTTTCTCTGCATCCTTCTTGGCTTTATCCAGCTTCTTCTGCATAGCTTCTTCTGCCCTCTGATTGGCGGTGTTCTCCGCTTCCCTGCGGATTCTTTCCAGTTCGGATTCATCCGGAAGGGCGGTCTGCTCTGCCTGCATCCGCAGCTCGTCCATTTCTGTCTCCATAGCGGCAATCTTTTCCTCCGCTTCCTTCTGCGCTGTTTCCGCCGCCTCCTTCTGGATGAGCAGCGCTTCCAGCTTATCCTCTGTCTCCTGATAAGCGGCATCCACAGCGTTATCCTTTTCCGTCTGGAACAGATCCAGCTGCGACTGCAATTTCTCTTTTTCCGCGCGTTCCGCTTCCAACTCCTTCAGCAGACGCTCCATTTCCTTTGTTGTCATATCGGCAACCGTTTTTTCTTCCCCGTCAATCTCGTGCGCTTCGCCGACAAATTCTTCCCGTTCCTCTGCCGGCAGGGAAAGCAGGAGCAACGCCTTTGTTGCGCTGTTCCCCATGTCCGCAATCAACTGCGGATTTCTGTATTCCTTGGCAATCCGCATGAAATTCTGTGCGGTACGTTCCGAAAATTCCACCTCATTCTGCAGCCATGCACCCCATGCGCCATGCGGCAGTGTCAGCTTCGCCTCATGCAGACGCTTCCCAATCTCGATAATGGCGTTGCCTGCCTGTAATTTGTAAAAGTTAATTTCCTGTGTAATGACCTCAATCGGTCTTGTGATTTCATTCATGCTGCTGCCTCCTTAGCCTTCTTTTTTCCGCCGCTTTTCACGATTTTTTCCATCCACATATCCACAAAGTTCTTCACATCCGTGTTTCTGTCATAGGATGCGTTATGCTCTGTGCGGCATTGGATCACCCTTTTCTTCTGCAATTCCAATGTATAAAACGGCTTGTCCGGTTCGCTTACCTTTCGCAGGAAGAATATTGCGGTTTCTCCCTCTGCCATACGTTTGATGTAGCCGCCGACGCAGTGATGCAGAGCCTTTCCTTCTGCCGTCAACTCCATCTGCTCTCTTGCAGGGCGAATGAAAAATTCTCCTTCGCTCCATGCGAATTTTTCCAGCTTTTCTACCGCCTTTTGGAATTTCTCTTGGTCAGCCTTATTTCTTTCAAATTTGACCTGTTCCATCGTGCGGTTGTGCGCCGCTGTCAAATCCTTCGGGAAAAGAATCTCCTTATCATGTAAATCAAGGTGCAGCTGCTCACACTCCTGCAAATAATCCCGATAGATTCGTGCCGATTCATCCTTTGATACATTTCTTCTGTCTGGATTTTCTTCTTTCCGTTTCTCCGTCTGTTTTTGGATATACTTCAAGATTTTTCCGACGCTTGCATAAGCCGTTGCCCTGCTCCAAAGCTGTATATCTACCTTTGATTGCAGCACCAACCGTATCTCGGTATCTGTGACTTTTCCGCCGTATTTTTCCCAAAGGTCATTCACGCGCTGGATATCATTCAAGCTCCATTCCTCCGGCGGCATCAGCTTTAAAATCCGCAGCGGAAATTTGAAGCACTCCTTCAGCTTTTTCCGCTCCCAGAGGATGGCATTTCGGTTTTCCCTGTCCATGCCGAAAATTCTGTTATGTACAATATTCCGATAGCCTGCTTTCCAGAGAAATTCGATGACCGGATACCTTGCGTGGTATTCTAAGAAGTAAATCGGATTTCTGTTGTGTCTCTTTTCTTCCAGATACCCCTCCAGATCGGCATACTGCATTGCCGTACCCTGTAGGGCTGTTTCTATGCCGCCTGTATAGAAATAATAACCACCGTCATAGATGCGGTTGTCGCTCCACCTTGTCCAATCGTCCAAGCTGTAACGCTCCGTTTTCATGTAATAGTTCCACTTGCCTTGCTTTTGCCACTTAGCTGTTTTTGCTCCTCTGATGGCATAGCGCACAGTCTCCTGTAAAAAATCTTCGATATGCTCCCACCTCGCCGTATGGTCTCTGCGTAACAGCCATTGTCGGAAAAAGACCGTCTTGCCGTCCGTCCCCTTCTGCACCGCAACGACATTTTCTATGTAATTTGCGGCAAACGCACAGCCGTCCTCCAAAACGCAGGAAACCCTTGCGCCGCAGTTCGGACAGTTAACCCTTGCGCCCTGCACGAATCGTCTGCCTATTACATGGACTTTCCTGCCGCAAACAGAACAGGTGCCTTGGACATTTCCTTTTTTATAAATGATTACTCTGTCCTCCGGCAAAACCTCCCGACGTATGTAATCAATCATCCCTTCCGGTAAGGCTTCGGGGCAAAGCCGATAGTCCTCATCCATCAGTTCGCCCCGTTCCTCCATTGACCGTTTCTTCATTTTCTGCCTTGTTTGCTCTACCCATTTGCAGAGATTGTCCAGCTGATGGTTTCCCGTTTTTTCTGCTTTCAGAAACCGCCGCAGGGCTTCTTCCTCTCTGGGGGAAATCATGGCGTATTCCCCTGTGAACCTCCGGAAGGAATCCAGAACCTTCTGCTGTACCTTTCCTTCGTGCGTGATGCCCTTTACCTCTCCGCTTTTCTTTCCGCAGACGATACGGAAGGAGGGCGTTTCTCGTTTGTACGAAACACAGGCGGTGTTTTCAAGAAAATCGACCACAAGCATTCTCTCTCCGTCCACCACAGGCTCCTTTACCGTAACTCTCCACCGCTCCATGCTTTCCCTACGGAACGGGGCAAACGGCATTGCTTGTATCTTTTTCAGATTCATGCCCTCGCCTCCTTACAGGAAATCTTCCAGACTGACGCAAACGCCCTTTTTCGCCTCTTCCGCAGGTGTCTGCGGATTTGCTGTCAAGCCGAAATATTCTCTTGCCCAGCCGTATACTACAGAATCCTCAATGACAGCGCAGTCTCCTTCCTTTTGCTTGGAAGCCTGATTCTCGATACCGGCTAAGGCTTTTGCAAGCGTTTTTTCTTTCTTTAATACCTTTTCCGCTGCCGCTTCGGATGTAATGTTGTCAATAATATGCTCCCCGACCAATGCCAGATATCTGTTGCTCGGCTCCTTCTGAATTTCTGTATTTATCTTCTTGATTGCATCCTCGATTTTTCCCATTGTCAAAACCTCCGCCTTTTTCCTATTTCTTTTGATTTGTGATAAAATAAATTTGTATGGCTTCTCGAAGCAGCATCCCCGGTCAAAGGGGGTGATTACCATGTTCTTCTTCTTTTTCTTTTGGGAGTTTCCTAACATTCTTTCCGAGCGTCTGACACACGCTATGGAAAAAATGAATATGGATGTCAGCACACTTGCCCTTCTCGCGGGTGTTTCTGTAGTTACTGTTAAACGATGGTTGAATGGTACTTATGAGCCTCGTCACGAGAATCTGCCCAAAATTGCTCGCGAACTTAATGTCTCGACCGATTATCTCCACGGAAAAGAAAGCTAACTTCTGTGCTACATTTTTATTTCATTATCCCGGGGATGCTGCTTCGAGAAGCCATATTTTCATTGCATAAATCCAGCTTTTCTGCTACTATGTAATTGACTATTTATCCATTCCCCCGAGGCGTGCCATCGCCAAAGGGGATATTTTATTTTTCCTTGAAGCACTTTTCGTATGTCATGCCTGTCTCCTTCAAAATCAGGTCAATGACATATTTCGTCGTTCCTCTCTCGCCCTTCATCAATGTGATTACCGTTTTATGTGCTACCCCGATTCTTCCGGCAAAGTCACTGATAGATTTACAGTTCATCCATATCCATTTCTCCAGATTCGGGTAAATGCTCCATCCTGCGTCCTTCATTCCTTCACCACCTTTCTGCGAAATTCATCCTTGAAGAAGAAATACTCCGTCAGAATATTCACCCCCAGGCACACGCCCAGAGCCGCCATAATGTACATATCTCCGAAGTAATACAGAATAGCCCCGATGACCGTCAGATCCGCTACGATTGCCGCTACGGCATAGCACACAAACCGTAATGCCCAACGAATCGGTTTCCGTAAACGTCTGCGTTTTTTCATACTCTCACCACCTCGCTCCCTTTCTCAAAAAACTGTCCGTATCTGAATGATTCTGTGTATTTCCCAAAATCCACCGTAAACACAAATGGATACAATCCTGTAACAACTCCTGTTTTCTTGTCTTTTCATACCGGGCCTGTGCTGCCCTCTCGGAAATACACGATTTTTTTAATCTTTTTCCCGATATACAGCTTTCCTTCCAACGCCTGCTTCATTCCCTCCAGCGTTGCGCCGCTGCGCTTCGCTCCGCCTCTCATAGCCTCACCCCCTAGCTTGCTTTTTCATCCTCTGTAAGGACATTTTCAAGTGAAGGAAAGTCCTTCTCATTCATTGCAGACAGCTTTTCGCTGATAGAATCCTGTAATTCTTCCATTGTTCCGCCGACCACCTTAGAAGTAATCGGCACACCAAACGATGTTATGTACTCTTTCATTCTTTATCCTCCTTCCGTTTTTTCGTAGCATCCAGTGCCGCTGATGCCACATACAGAGCAATTACCATCATCACCAATCCCGCTACACCCGCAAAGGTCAGCAGGGCAAGAGCGACAAGTAAATCTGCCATTGCATCCCCCTCTTTCTTCACTTTTCTTGACATTTCTCTCCATTTTCTTTATGCTGAAAAGAAAAGGAGTGATAGTATGACCATCCAATCCTATACTGTCCTAAAGAATCTAAAACGGATTGCAAACAATACCGAAACAGAGTTGTGCCTACTTGGTGATACCACACTAATCTGCCCTACATGGGATGAAGAAAATAATTTTGATTACTCAAAATATCAGGATGAAATACTCAGTATATTAGATGAACTGGCTTCAAATGGGTACCTGATATATCCCAGGGATAATAAGTACTTCATCGCTCTGACCTCTAAGGGCATTCATTCAAAGCAGGACATAAGCTCTGGCATTGTTGGATTTCTCATAAAATCAGTTGCTGTACCTGTTGCTGTTTCTTTGCTCACAACACTATGTACCTTGAAACTATTCGGATCTATCTAATCAGCCCCAGTTTCGCCAGAAGGCATACTGTTGCTACCACGCTGACAATTATATTTATCAAAATTTCAATTAGAAATTTATCAAAGCGTTTGACCTTTTTGTCGGATGCTTTTTCTTCTTCTGTCATAGAATCACCTCCCTTTGGTCTGGTTTTCGCTGATTTACTATCTATCGAGCATTTTTAGTACCAAAGCGAATACAAAAGCAAGGACCCCAAGAGGAACTACCCCACATACGATAATGGCTAAGCAGATTTTTATGATGGTTAATAAAAACGATGCCATCTACTACACCTCCCCTCAACTTGCATCTTTATCTTTCTTGATACTGTACAAATCACTTCGCTTGACAATTTTCTCCCCCTGTCCTATTCTGAAAATACAGGCTGTTGCCGCAGCCGAGTACATAGGAAAGGAGATAATTTTATGAATATTGAGTTGTTGGTTGCACTTGCTGCAATCGTTATATCTGCCATTGTGCCTGCTATCACAAACCAGCAAAATAATGAACACCAAATTCGACTGAAAAAATTAGACACATTTTTTCTCGAAAAACAAAAGGTATACTTTGAGTTTGCTGATTCATATGCGCTCGCTTTAACAAATCCCAGCCCAGAGAATATTTCAAAGTTTCGCTCTGCAACACATAAATGCTTTATGTTAAATGCCAATAAAGATTTTTACAAAGATGCCTTAGAGTGCATTACTTGTCTCGAAAATAATGAATCTAAAGAAAAAATTGAAACTCTCTATATGTTCTGTGTTCGCTCTCTTTCTTTGAACTTGGAATTTGCCATTGAGGATTTTGAATACCCTATTTAATGGCAAGTACTAACGCCATAACCGCAAATGCCATGCCGAGATTGTAAAATTTAGACCGGCATTCGCGGTTCTTTATTCTATATCCGCTGTATACACAGACTATAGATGCTATTGAAATCAGTATGCTCATGAGAAGCACATTCACCTCCCTTCGCTTGCGTCCTTATCCTTTTACTGGTCTTTCTTCGTTATTTTCAATAACGCTTTAAGCGTTATTTTCAGGCAAAAAAATAAGCTGATTATATCTCACATCGTATGTATCCTCAATCTTTTTCAGAATCGGAATATCCGGATAAGTCTTTCCTTTTTCGTAGTTTGCCAAGGTTTCTACCGTAATTCCAATCAATTTCGCCGCATCTTTCTGTGTCAAGCCCTTGCTTACTCGGGCTGCTTTCAATGTAATTTTCAAAATTCTCACCCCTTTCATACTACGATAATAATACGCTTTATGCGTTTTGTCAATGCTAAAAGCGTAATTTTTTTATTTTTATCTTGATTTTTTTTTGTTTTTAGCGTATATTGTCATTAGAAAGGGAGTGAGCCTATGAGCGACCTCGGAAACAAAGCCATTATGGCTGAAAATATAAAATACTATATGGATTTAAATAATAAGTCAAGAAATGATATGTGTGAGGCTCTTGGATTCAAATACTCCACCTTTACTGATTGGGTAAATGGGAAAAAATACCCTCGCATTGATAAAATCGAAATGATAGCAAATTATTTTGGCATTGAAAAATCAGATTTAGTCGAAAAGCGAGATAAGTCCCTCCCCGAAGGTGCCATCCCCTACGTTCCCGAACCAATGGTAAACGTCCCTCTGGTCGGCTCTGTGAACTGTGGCACGCCGCTATTCGCCGAGGACAACATCGAAGGCTACATCCCCACCCCCGAATCTGACCTCCAGACAGGCGAAACCTACTTCTGGCTCAGGGCCAAGGGGGACAGCATGATAAACGCAGGCATCCATCATGGCGATTTGCTCCTTATCCGCCAACAGGCTGATGTGGATAATGGAGATATTGCCGTTGTCGCCGTCAATGGTGACGAGGCTACCCTGAAAAGAGTGAAAAAACAGGAAAATGCGCTGATTCTCCAACCCGAAAACCCCGCCTGTGAACCGAAAATCTTTGTTGGCAAGGATATGGAAAATATACATATCCGCGGTAGGCTGATGCAGCTTAGGAAGGAATTCTAAATAAAAAACTCCCCCTACAGTACCACTAATACCATAGAGGGAAAAGAAATTTGTTGCAAGAAAAAAGCAGGTTATATTTCAAACCTACTTTTCCCTTTGGAGCGCGGGCGATAGAACGAGGAAGAATTTAAATTCATTTCTCATGCAGGTTACCAGCCTGCGTTCTATCAGAAGGGCATTCCAAAATGTCTATATATGTTAATACATTATAACATGAGCCATACAATTATGTCAAGGAATCACGGGCAACGGTATGTAGCAGTAAACCAAAATATATGTGGGATTATTAAGATTTCCCAGCTGGGTTGGTGATTCCCAGTATTCTCAAATCATGCTTCCGCTACCCGCATCCCCATATTACTTCATGTTAATAATCTGAAGAATAATCATGATACAGGCTAAGAATAAACTCAGCCATTCATATATAGACAAATTTTTATTCCCTTCACCCACATACTGGACGGTTAAACTGATTATACCATAAAAATGTCAAAAAATAAAGGGGATACAATATATCCTGTGGATAACTTTTTGAACCACAAAATATAAGTTCCCCCTACAGTACCGCGAATACTGTAAGGGGAAAAGAAAGTCGTTGCCTAACAACCCTCCAAACAAAAAATATCACAATTCGTGAATATTGTCAAATTAAGGAGGGTAAATCATGAAGAAAGAAAAGCCAACAACAAAAACTTGTAAGCACTGCAAAACGGAAATGCCTATTGATGAAAAGGTATGCCCGAACTGCGGTAAAAAACAACCAAACGGTTGTCTCATTGCAATCATTGCTCTGGTAGTGGTTATTGTGATTCTCGCATTGCCTTTTGGCAGCAGTGATGACACAAAAGAACCTGATACCGAACCAACCAAGACTTCTAAAACAGATACAAAAACACCCAGCGAAGACGATATCCAAAAAGCTATTGAAGAGGATAATACTATCTTTGATTTAGTTGAAACATCCGAAAACTTGACAAATACCTTGCTGATTGCTGTTTCTAATACAGAATCGGGAACTACAACCACTCTCGATGTATATGACCTCTCTGGTCAAACAGAGCGTTCTCAGTATAATCTTTCGTCCCAACTCCCGAAGAAAGATGGTACAAATGATGAATATGTAGAGGCAGCAAAAAATTATATCCTAAACGGCATGATGATTGCAAGTGATATGCACTCTTACCTTGATAAAAACAAATTAGATGATTTGTCTGATTACAAAAAAAGAGTTGAAGCACAGCAAAACTATACCTTATCCGTTGTTTCAGCGAGAATGGTATATCTTTCCGATGCAGGAGTGCCAGAAGATAAAATTAACGAAATTCTCGGAACAAATTCTGATACAGAATAAACTTAAAAAATCCCCCTTCCCGCTACCAACAGGAAAGGAGATTCATATAGCGGTCATACCGTGGTATAATCCGCCCTCGACAAGCAGATTATAACACAAGACCGCTTTATTTGCTATACCCAAAATCAAATAAAGGAGGTCTGAATATGTTAAAAGCAGCATTATACGCCCGTGTATCCTCTGAGGAACAGGCGAAACGGGAAAACTCTATTCCTGCACAGCTGCGTGCCCTGCGTGAATATTGCCGGAAGAATAATATTGAAATATTCAAAGAATACAAGGACGAAGGCATCACCGGACAGATCAGTAAACGTCCTGCGTTTCAGCAGATGCTTTCCGCTGCCTTTTCCGGAAAAATCAATGTGATTCTTGTTCATAAATTTGACCGCTTCGCTCGTAAGGTGGAATTGTCCCGCTCTGTTAAAAACAGCTTGCAAGCCGCCAAGGTGAATGTGGTTTCCATCACAGAACCTATCGAGGACAGCCCTATGGGATTCTTTATGGAAGGGCTTTATGAGCTGATGGCTGAATATTATGTGCGCAATCTTTCCGCAGAGGTGTTCAAAGGAATGAATGAACGCGCTTTGAAGGGTAAACACATGGGGCAGATGCCCTACGGCTATTACTGCAAAGACGGAAACGTCTATGTAAATGAGACGCAAGCGGAGGTTATCCACAAAATCTACAGATTTTATGACGAAGGTTGGGGGCACATGAAAATCGCCAAATGGCTGAATGAAAGCAAAATTCCCACCTATAAGGGCATCATCGGAGGATGGCAGACATTTCAGGTCAAGCAGATTTTGAAAAATTCAAAATACATCGGCGAAAACCTCTGGAATGGCACCGTATACCCTGCTGATTTCCCCGCTATTTTGGAGCCGGCTCTGTTTCATCGAGTGCAGGAGAAGTCCAATCTCATGACACGAACACATACCTACAGAGGAAATAACTATACCAAGCATCACCTTCTGGGGCTGCTTTACTGTGGCGAATGTGGCAGCATTATGCGTGTCAAGCCTAACCAAGATTGGCAACGCCGCAAGTTCGACACCTACACCTGTCGGGATGCCAGCCAATACAGGGGAGATTGCCGCTTCACAAAGATATTTGATGCCACAAAGCTGGAAAGTGAAGTGGATGCTTATCTTAGAAGCGTCCTCGCAGGTGCGCCTATTTCCTTAATTGTCAGCAAGGATGCAGAGAAGGTGAAGCCAGCAGATGCTTCCAAAAGCCAGATCGAGAAAATAAATGCTGAGCTCAAGCGAGCGAAGGATGCTTATTTAAGCGGCGTTTTCGATTTGGATGAGTACAGGGAAATTCGCCAAGGTTTGGAGAATAACAAAAAAATAATAGAAGCGGAAACAAAGAATGTGCCTGCCCCTCTCCGGGCAAACGAAAAAGAAGATATTCTGCGCAAAAAAATAAAGTCCGCATGGGATTTATATAAAAATGTGCAAACCGCAGAAGAAAAACGAACTATCCTAAAGACATTTATCCATAAAATTCTTATATATAGGGATAGGTGGGAGGTTGTTTTCTATATATAGCGGTTTTATATACACCCAAAATTGATAGGTGCATGACCGCCGATGTTAGTTGGTCTTTTTCTATCTGACACAGAATCATCTCCTTTTAACAGGTACTTATTATAGCATATCAAACGCGTTTAAGCAAAACGCTTTTATTGACAGAATCACTTTCTTTTGCTATCATGAAGATAAGAAAAGGATTATCGCTTTTGGTCGGGCGGTCAGTCCTGATTAATCAAGTAAGACCGTCTAACTCTTGTTAGGCAACATTTTTTATTTATCTCCTGTTTTTACACAGGGCGATAATAGCTACAATAAAAGGATTACCGCTTTTGGTCGGGCGGTCAGTCCTAATATCTCAAGAAAGACCGTCTAACTCTTGTTAGGCGGTCGTTTTTTATTTATCCCCTATTTTGATACAGGGAGATAAGCGCTACTACAAGTATACCAATCTGAATTAAATCAGAATATGTAACACAATTCATAGCATCACCCCCTTTACAGAGAGTGACTGAACCGCCAAGCGATAATCCATTCCTACAGCATACCATACTTTTCTTTTTTCGACAATCTTCCTGCATGAAAAAAGAGCGAAGATCCTGCGATCTCGCCCTTTTTATATTCTGTCTTGATTTTTTGCAGCTCAGCAATCCGAAAAGAATTACTTTCTGCCGTATTTCTTGTTGAACTTTTCAACTCTGCCGCCGGCTTCCAGAAGCAGTTTCTGGCTGCCTGTGTAGAAGGGATGGCATTTGGAGCAAACTTCGACTCTGATTTCGTCCTTTGTGGAACCTGTTACAAATTCATTGCCGCAGTTACATCTTACTTTTACCTGTTTGTATTCGGGATGGATACCTTCGCGCATTTTCTTTCACCTCATTTTTCGTATTTGTTGATCAATAATCTACGTTATTTAAAGACAACATGAGCATTATAGCATATTTTTTTCGGCTTGGCAACTGCAATTCCCCGAAAAATCAGCATTTTCCGTATTCTTGAGAGATTTATCCAAAAACCGAGGTTATTTTTCATGCAGACCTAACGTTTTTTCCCAAACGTGCAGCCGCTCCATGAATTCCTTGTTATTTTTGGACTTGCGCATCAGGTCAAAAAAGCCTTCAATCATATCCGTATGATTCAGCTGTGCTGCCATCCGCCGCAGCGCATAATTACACTCCAGCTCCTCAGGGGTAAACAGCTTTTCCTCTCGTCTTGTGCCGGATTTCATAATATCCACCGCAGGGAAGATTCTCCGCTCTGCCATGCGCTTATCCAGCACCAGCTCCATGTTGCCGGTGCCCTTGAATTCCTCAAACACAACCTCATCCATTTTGCTGCCCGTATCCACAAGCGCAGTTGCAAGAATCGTCAGACTGCCGCCGTTTTCAATATTTCTGGCTGCGCCAAAGAACCGCTTCGGCATATACAGCGCCGCGGGGTCCAGACCACCGGACAGCGTACGTCCGCTTGGCGGAATCGTCAGGTTATACGCACGCGCCAAACGAGTAATGCTGTCCAGCAGAATAACCAGATCCTTCCCCTGCTCCACCATGCGCTTCGCGCGTTCCAGAACCATTTCCGTTACCTTTTTATGATGCTCCGGCTCCTCGTCAAAGGTAGAATACACAATCTGCACATTCTCCCCTTCGATGGAGCGTTGAATATCCGTTACCTCCTCAGGACGTTCATCAATCAGCAGCACAATCAGATGCACTTCCTTATGGTTGCAGGTGATTGCATTTGCTATCTTCGTCAGAAGGATTGTTTTCCCAACCTTCGGCGGTGCAACAATCATCCCTCTTTGCCCTTTGCCAATGGGCGCAATCAGATCAATGATGCGACCGGAAAGTTCTCTCTGCACTGTTTCCAGCTTGAGCTTCTCCTCAGGATAAATGGGTGTCAGCTCCTCGAAATTCGGGCGATGAATCGCAAGATACGGCGCATCTCCATTGACCGTCTGCACATAAACCAGACCGCCGACCTTTTCGCCTTCTCTGGCAGGGCGCACATTCCCCATCACTCTGTCGCCTGTTTTCAGATTAAATCTGCGAATCTGCGCCGGAGAAACATACACATCATTTGCGCCGGGCAGGCAATTTTCCGCACGCAGAAACCCATATCCATCCGGCAGTACCTCCAGAATCCCCTCTCCCAATTCCTCAAAAAACTGCTTTTCCCTTTCCGTATGCTCCTGCGGAGCTTCGGTTTTTTCGTCGAAATTTCTGTGAGAAAAGTCGGAAGCAGCCGACCGAGGTACAGAATCATTTTTCTGCACCTCGGAGGACTGCTCAATTTTCTCAATCAATTCCTTTTTCTTCAAACCGGAAATGGCAGGAATCCCCAACTCCTTCGCCATTTTTCTCAATTCCACAAGAGTTCTTTTCTCCAAATCGCTCATGCTACACTCCTGTTCTTACTGTGGGATTTTAATTACTGTGCCGGGCGCTAAGGTATCGCTCTCCTTCAGGCCGTTGGCATCCAGAATCTTCTGATATTCCGCGCCATTGCCAAGCTGGCTCTGGGCAATTGTCCACATGGTATCACCGTCTTTTACAGTATATTCCTTGGTGCCGGAGGATGTGGATGCGGTGTCCTTTTTGGTGTCCGCTTTGGTGTCCGCAGTATCAGAATTGCCTGTCGTTTTGGTGTCCTTACCGTCCAGTTTTTCCTGCAGCTGCATATTTTCCAACTGCATATCCTCGTATTTCTGTTTATAATCCTGAGACTGTGTCAGCTGGTTCTGTACCTCCTCCAGCTTACTGCTCAGGCTAACGGTACGGAAAATGAGGAAAATAATCAGCACAACGGCAACCACGCCGAGAATCATCGGCAGCTTTCCTCTGCCTCTGCCGTAATCGTCATAATATTCATCGTCATAGAGGCTGTCGAGGTGCTCCTGCTTTGCGCGCTCCTCAAAATCCATATCCTCATAACGGGGGCGATAATCTCTTTCCTCCATGCCCATATCGTCAAAGGGTTCTCTTTCCTTCTTATGCTTTTTCTTTTTGCCATGATGCTTCGCGGGGGCAGCGGTCTGCAAGGTAACCTCCTCCACGATTTTGGATTTCTTACGCGCGGGCAGCACGCTTACATACTGAATCCCATCATCATAATCATCCTGATTCATTGTATTCCCCTTCGGGGCGGAAGTATGCGCGCTTTCCGCATTTCTTGCGCGGCGGGAAACGTAACGGGTAGGGTCGCCCTCCTGCTGGGGTGCGCGGCTCACCTCGTTAATCTCGTTGCCGACCTGCTGCATCCTCGCCTCCTTGACCTCCTCCACGTCCTCGCGTCTCTGGGGGCGGCGTGCGCGGTAGGCGGTTGCCTCAAGGTCGTCATTCTTGCCCATAAGGGGGTGCGTCTGCATGAGGATATCCACAACCTCCTTCGGCAGGTCGTTATATAAATCCTCATAATAGCCCTTATCTGTTTCGCTCAGACCCTCCGAGCCTGTTTTATTACCGATTTTATCATCGCTCATGTGATTCCCTCCAAAAAAAATATATCCTTTGAAAATAAAACATTTTCACACAAAAATCGCATTTTATCTAATATATTTTACAGGTTTATTGGCGCAGTGTCAACCAAAGCGGCAAAAATTCAAGAAATTGTAAGAAATTGGGGTGTTCATAAAAAATTCAAAACTTTGGCGGCAATCCCCTCTTTACATCCGGCGCAGGATTGCATATACTATAGTAATAAATTGACCGTTTCCGCATCATGCCCCGCAAAACGGGAAAAAGGGAGTGATAGCATGAAAATAGAACGGATAAGCGAAAATCAGCTGAAGCTGACCCTGACAAAGGCAGATTTAGCGGAAAGAAAAATCAAACTGGAGGATTTGATTTCCCCTTCGGAGCGTACGCAGAAGCTGTTTCGGGATATTATGGAGCAGGCGTTGGATGAGGAGGATTTCATTTCGGAAAACACACCGCTGATGGTAGAGGCGATCCCTTCGGGGGGCGATGGTATCATGATCATCGTGACGAAGGTGAACAATAAAGAGAAACACGCGGACGAGGATTTGCGCCGCTGGAAAAAGAAGCCCATGGATACGCTGGCGCATGAGGAGGAAAAAAATTCGGATATTCTGATTTATTCCTTCCCTTCTCTGGATGATGTGATTGGCGTGAGCCTGCGTCTGGATGGCGTGTTCAAGGGCGAAAGCGCGGTTTATAAGAATGATGGGAAGTATTTCCTTGTGATGCAGGGGGATACATACACCACGGAGGAAACCGCAGAGGATGCGGAGCGCATTTTGAAGGAATACGGTCAGAAGCACATTTCCACGCCACTGGCGAAATATTACCTGCTGGAGCATGGGGAAGCACTGCTTGCGGAGCAGGCGATAAAGGCGCTTGCGAAAACCTTCCGCTAAAGAAAATAAGACCTACAAAAGGTGCGCCCAAATAAAAAACCATGAATTCTAAAATGCTGAAAGCTACGGCTACTACGTCAGTTCCCCTTGATAGCCTAAGTCAAAGGATGCCTGCGGGAAACTTCCTTGTATCCGCAGACTTTCAGCTATTTCATTTTCTTCATGTTTTCTTATTGGGACACACCTTAAACAGGTCTTTTTTTTATGCAAAAAAAGAGTACCTCTTGCGAGGTACTCTTAGAGATTCTACTTGTTCAGTTAGAATAAGGGTAGCTTATTTGCTGCCGTTCATTGTAGCTGTCTTTGTAGCTGCATCCCATGTGATGTCTGTTACGCCCAGAGCTGTAGCCAGATCTCTCATAGGCAGGAATGTTCTGCCGTCTTTGATCTGTACTGTAGCGGATGCGGGGATTGTGTTACCGTTAACTGTAACAACCTTCTGGCCTGCAACCATAGTGATGATTCTCTGACCATACAGGATTGTTACTGTTCTGGAAGCCTGGTTCCACAGAACGTTGTTGTTGTTGATACCCAGTGCTGTAGCAACTGCTCTTACGGGCAGCATTGTGTAGCCTGCAGCGGAGATGTAAGCGGGTACATCCAGAGCAACCTGTTCTTCACCTGCGATGAGGTATTTTTCGCCAACGGGAACTACTACCTTCTTTGTGAAGGAAGCGTCATCCTGGTCTCTACCAGCTGTGATAACGTTGATGAAGCCTTCTTTTACTGTAGCGTAATCAACTGTGTCTTTGTTGATCTTAGCGCCATCGTTGAAGTCTTTATCTTCAGCTACTGTGTATTTTGTGGGTGCTTCTACTGTACCGAAAGCATCTTTAATATTAGCAACGTCAACCTTTGTATCTTCTGTTGTAGCCAGAGCTTCTGCATACATGTTGATGTTTGCATTTGTGATCAGCTGCAGATCGTAAGCGCCTGCTGCGATGCTTCTGCTCATGTACAGGGAGATATCAGAGATTGTTACTGCTGCTGCTGTATCATCGGATTCTGTATCGATCTTGAAGCCCAGACCGGACTTAGCTTCTTTGATTTCCAGACCGGATTTGTCATCTACTGTGTAAGTAGCATCGTTTTCGAAGTCTTTGTCATCGAATTTGTCGATACCGAATGCGAATTCCAGATTCTTCTTCCACAGACCTTCTTCAGCTTCCTTAACAACTACGTTTGTAGGAACCTTTGTGTTTCTGTAGTCGATGATCAGGTCATTCTGAGAAGCTTCTACTGTGTAGGGAGCAACAAATTTAGCGATTGTAACTTCCTGCTTTTTATCGAAAGCATCGCCTTCCAGTGTCAGTTTAACATCACCTGTGAAATCGGGTTCTGCAACCAGTTCCAGCTTGAAGGACAGTTCCATAGCGTCATCCAGATCATCTGTATCTGTGAAGCTTCTTCTTGCGAATTCGAAACCGTCATACTCGCCTTTCTTGTATGCTTTTTTAAATTCATCTGCAATAGCTGTGCCGCTTGTTGCGCCGTTGATTTTTACGTTATCTGTCTTTTTAACTTTAACGTCTGTTACATAAACGCCTTCGGGCAGATCCAGATTGAATGCCTTCTTAACATCCAGAGAGCTCTTTGCTGTTTCTTTCAGTGTAACTTCCAGAGACAGGTGATCGGAGTCATCTGTGATACCGTCGTTGTTTACGTCAACGCCGCTGTAGATTACGGGTACATCTTCGTCTTCATCTACGGACAGAGTTACTGTCTGGTCAACAACCTTAGCTGCTTCTACTGCATCAGCTGTAGCTTTGAAGGAACCAGGAACAGTTTTGTCAGCCAGAGCCTTTACTGTCAGTTTTGCAACTGCACCAACCTTAGCATCAGCTGCATCGATGATGATAGCTGCTGCATCGATTGTCAGTGTGTCGCCATACTTTTCACCTTTGGTGCCAGAGATTGTAACAATCAGTTTGTTGTCATCATCGCCCTGTTCGATTGTGTAAGCAGCGTCAGAAGGAACTGTACCGGGTTTCAGTTCAAAACCGGAGCTTGCTTTGATTTCAAACTGCTGACCTTTAACGAAGTCGCCTGCTGCTGTTTCGATCTTCAGATCTTTTTCCAGCTTTGTTGTTTCTTCTTCAGCAACTTCTGCTACCTTCTTCAGTGTAGCCTTGATGCCTGTATCCTGAACTGTTGCATATGTCAGAGCATCTGTGGACAGATCCAGATCATCGGAATCAACTGTTACTGTAGCCTTTGTGCCTGCGCCTGTCTTTGTCAGAACAGAGTTCAGAGCAACTTTGATGATGTCATCTTTTTCCAGAACGCCCAGTACTGTTACTTCGATTTCATCATTGTCGTTGATTTTAACACTACCAATTTTGAATTTAGGAGCTGTGCTGTTATCATCAACCAGTGTGAAGCCAAAGCTACCTGCTACATCTGCTTCTTCAACTGTACCAGCTGTTAATACTTTGTGAGTTGTTTTGTCAACAAATTTCGCATTATCCAGTGTCAGTGTGAACTTTGTTTTTGTAGTTGCACCATCGTTTGCTGTGGAATCAGCATCTGTCACCTTCAACTGAATTTCGGGTGCTTTGTATTCGTCTTTTTTGCCAATCCAGCTTGTAGCTGCTGTATCTTTTGCAGGCTCTTCTACTTTTGCAGCGTCTGCTTCTGTCAGATCCAGGGAGTCAACAACCTTAGCTGTTGCCTTTGCATCCAGAGCAAATGCTGTAGCAGGAACTGTGGAGATAACCATAGCTGCTGCTAATACCATGGAAAGAAATTTTTTCATGGGTCTCATTCCTCCTTTTTTAATTTTGAATGTTCGCTTCGTTTCATAATTATACAACGAAATGCAGTTCATTCCTCCGCCGCCCTTTCCGCCGCCCCTTCCCTTCGGGCCCTTCCGCTTCCTCCACACCCATTCAAGGATTCGGCTTCCGTTTCTTCCGTTCCGGTTTGGTTTCCATTCCTGCGTCAGTTTTACTTTGCATAGCTATCATATCAGCCGAGAGGGAAATTGGCAAGAGGTTTGCCCGTTTTGTAACAAAACTGAAATATTGCAGCAATATTACAACATGAGACCCCATGAGACTAGCGCCGCTTTATCATGAGGGCAGAAAGGAGGTGACGCAAATGAGCACTTTTACAGAAAATTATGATTTTATCAAGCCCGATAACGAAGATTATTATGACATTCAGGATTTCAATGAAAACATGGACGCGATTGATGCACAGCTGGCACAGGCGGAGCAAAAGGTGGCGGCAATTCAGGCAAGCATTGCCACAGCAGAGGAATCCCTCGCCGCTATCAATAAAAAGCTTGGCACGCCCCCCGATGGGCAGAGCATTTCTTCCCTGCTGCAAAACGGCGGCTCGGTGATTCGCTCGATTCAGTATGTGGTATACGCCGCACCGAAAACCCCTTCCTACGGCGGCACATTGACAATTCAGGAGGTTGCACCCGAAAAAACATTCGTTATCACAGAACGATTGAATAACATCTCCGATTCCCTCATCAACTTTTCCTATACGCTGAGCAGCAATGCCATTACCATTAAGCATACCGGCTGTAATGTGGATGTTGTAAAAATCGGCTTCTGGGTTGTGGAGTTTGTGTAAAAAAAGCAAGAAAGTCCTCGAAAGAGGACTTTTTTTAGTGGTTAATTATAGGGTAGAAAACCATGGTTTTCCTAATGGGAAAAAGTTTTATAGTTGCCCGATAGAAAATACTTTTTCGAAGATTAAAAACGTAGTTTTCCTAATGAGAAAAAGTTTTTTCTATCGGGTAATAAACTACGCCGAAAGATTTGAAAACGCGAGCAGGCCTGTAAGCCGGGTTCTGTTTTTCAGACAGCCATCTATCTTGGTCCGTTGTTGCCAACGGCATCGTGCGACTTTTTCGAGACGGAACGAGCAGCCCCATGGTCTCTGTTTGTCTTGCTTCGGGTGGGGTTTACAGGGACCCGCGACGTTACCGCCGCAGCGGTGGGCTCTTACCCCACCTTTCCATCCTTACCGAAACGCATTCGGCGGTCTATTTCTGTTGCACTATCCTTGGAGTCGCCTCCACCGGCCGTTAGCCGGCACCCTGCTCTGCGAAGCCCGGACTTTCCTCACTCCTACGAGCGCGACTGTCCAACCTACTCACATAATCCAAATCATTATAAATGAATTTCGTCCCCTTGTCAAACCTTAAAGCAGCTCCCGCCGACAAATTCCTTAATCAAGGAATTATTCGGAATTTCCAGCCCCGGTGCGGCAAGGAAATAGCTCAGGAATTTAATCAAACGCTTTGCCGTGGGGTATTCCGGCATGTTTTTTTCAATCGCGAATAGCTGTGGCTCTGCGTATTGCTTCAGCACACAAAGCTCATATAACGTTGCGGAATTGAACACCGCATCCGCATTCTCCTGAAACGGGAAAATATTATCCTCCTCGCCCTGACGCACCTCGTCCCAGGATTCGATTGTTGTTCTGGCGCTTCTGCCGCGGAACTGGAAATCGCGCACAATGCGGCGGATAAGCCTGCTGTCGGAGGTAGAAATGCGGTTGTGGTCGTCTACATTCAACTGCGTAATGGCGCTGATGAAAATTTTGAATTTGCATTCCGCAGGAATTTCGGGGGTTAGGCGGTCATTTAAGCCATGGATGCCCTCCATTACCAGAATTTCGCCCTCGCCAAGCTGCACAAATTCACCGCTGTGCTCACGCTTGCCCGTCACGAAGTTGTAATAGGGCAGTTCTACTTCTTCCCCTGCGATAATCTGCTTCAAGTCCTGATTGAGCTGCTTCAAATCCAACGCCTCCATGCGCTCGAAGTTCTTCTTGCCGTGCTCATCCAGAGGGGTGTCCTCCCGATTAAGGAAATAATCGTCCAGAGAAACCTTGTGCGGCTTCACGCCCAGCGCGCGCAGCTGAATACATAGTCTGTTTGCGAAGGAGGTTTTGCCGGAGGAGGAAGGCCCCGCAATCAGCACCACACGCACTTTGTCCATCCGCTGATGAATCTGATCTGCGATTTCCGCAATTTTCTTTTCATGCAATGCCTCATTCACGCGAATCAGGTCACCGAATTTCCCCTCGACAATCGTGCGGTTCAGCTCCGCCACGTTCCGCACCTGCATCAGCTGGCACCAGTGCATCTGCTCCAGAAATACCTTGCTGATTTTTCTGGGCTGCTCCTCCGGCAGAAGCTCCCCTGTCTTTGCAGGATCGGGGAAGCGCACCAGAAAGCCTGTTTCAAAGGGCATCAGCGTAAACCATTCCAATGCGCCGACGGAATCCGGCATATACCCGAAGAAATAATCATAGAAGCCATCCAGTTCATAAAGGTTGATATTAGAAGCCGTGCGATAGCGGAACAGCTCCACCTTATCCTGCAAGCCCTGCTCCTTCACGATGGAAATGGCAACCTCTCTGGGGCAGACATGCTTCACAATAGGCGTATCCGCCGCAACATATTCCTTCATGCGTGCCTCAATCTTGGCAAGCAGATCTGCATCCGGCACCTGCTGTGGGCTGCGCAGCTCGCAATAAAGATTGCCCCGCAGGGAATGTTCGATTTCCACGCCTGTCGCTGTCCCCAGCACATCGCGCACCGCCTTCACCAGCAGCAGGGAAATCCCTCTTTCATAAACGCGCACGCCCTCCTTATCCCGAAAATCCAAAAAGGTAATATCCTCATCGGTGCGGATGGGGCAAATCAATTCGCGCAGGGAATTTCCCTGCTTTGCCACCAGAATTTTACCGAAAACCTCGCCCTCAAATTCCTTTGCCAGCTCCCCGAAGGTCATGCCCTTGGGAATCTGCATTTCCTTTCCCATTACATTTACTTTTCTTGTTTCCACTTATCTTCCCTCCTTACTCTATCGTCCAGAAGGTCTGCCCATCCACTGCGGAGCAGACAACCTCGATATTCCAACCGTTTTCCTTTGCCGCCGCCTGCAATTTTTCCTGCAGAACAGGCACAATCAGCACCTCGCTCGCGTAATGCGTCACATCCGCAACGGCAATGCCCTGCTCGACCGCCTTCTGCGCTTCATGATATTTGATATCCGCCGTCAGGTAGGCATCACAGCCCTTTGCCGCCGCCAGAGAAACAAATTCCACTCCTGCGCCTGTGCAAAGACCGACGCGCTTGATGGGCTTTTCCCCGTCCCCAACCAGACGAATGGCATCCAGACCAAGCCTTTCCTTCAACTGCTTTGCAAAATCCCTGAAGGGGATTGCCTGCGGCAGCTCTCCAATGCGCCCAATGCCCTCCTTTTTCCCTGTCTGCTCCACAGGATAAATGTCATACGCCGCTTCCTCATAGGGGTGTGCCGCAAGCATTGCCTGCACAACGGCGTGTACCTTCTCAGCAGGAACAATCGTTTCCAGACGGATTTCATCCGCCGTTTCCAGTCTGCCCTGCTCACCCAAGAAGGGATTTGTCCCCTCCAGAGGGAGAAAGGTTCCCTTCCCTGCCGCGCCAAAGGTGCAATGGGAATAGGCACCGATATGCCCTGCCCCTGCGCCGCACATGGCATCGCGCACCGCCTGTTCATGCCCCACAGGAACATAAACCACGATTTTCTTCAGGCTCTCCGCCCATGTTTCCTCCAAAATTTCAATATTCTTCAAGCCTGCCAGCTCCGCCAGCACATCATTCGTACCGCCTGCGGCAATGTCCAGATTCGTATGCGCGGAAAAAGCGGCAATGTTATTCTGAATCAGATTAAAAATGCGTTTCCCCAGAAGGGTATCCGCCGTAATGCTTTCGATTTTGCGGAACAGCAGCATCGGGTGATGCGTCACAATCATATCCGCGCCAATGCGCTTTGCTTCCTCCACAACAGGGTCAATCACATCCAGTGCAACCAGAATTTTTTTCACCTCTCGCTCCGGATCACCGATGGCAAGCCCCGGCTTATCCCAGTTCTCCGCCAGCTTTTTCGGTGCGATTTCCTCCATCACACCCATGATATCCTTTACCCTTACAGCTTTTACAGACATTCCAACGCCTCCCTCATCAAAGCCAGCTTCTTCTCCACCTCAGGTAAACGCTTCTGCGCGTTTTCTGTCGGGTTCCCTTTGAGGCTTTCAAACAAACGGCTGTATTTTCCTTCTTCGTGCAGAAGCACCTCTTTTAAAATAGGGTCTTTCTTCTCCAACAGCCTTTTGCCGTATAGATACTCAATCTCCCTGTCATAATGCTCCTCTGCCCTTTCGCACCGCATCAGCACATACGGTTTATTCTCCTCTTTCAGTGTATGCTCCTCTCGGATGGCAAATCCGATTTGATGCAAATATTTTCGCACCGCACCGAAATCGCGCTGCGGCGAAAGCACCAGCTCCGTAAGGCTTGCCGCAACCTCAGGGCTGTCCTGCAAAATATGTACAATCAGCATGCCGCCCATCCCTGCCATAATTGCCGTTTCCGCTTCACCGGGACGCAGAGGGGTTAAGCCGCTGCCAAGGCGCGTTTCAATGACATCCTCCGCACCGTAAAGCGCAATATTTTTCTTGCATTTTTCCAAAGGTCCCTTGCGCACATCGCAGGCGTATGCCTTTTTGATTCTGCCCTGCTTGTATAAATAAATAGGGACATAGCCGTGGTCTGTGCCGATATCCGCAATTCGCTCCTGCGTCACCAGACCTGCGACCATCTCCAATCGTTTTGATAACTCCATAGCCTCGACTCCTTATTTTCAAAAAAAGGGCGCAGCAAATATCTCTATTTGTTTCGCCCTCTTTTGTTCCAATTCTCTTATTCAAGATAATCCTTCAGCTTTTTGCTTCTGCTGGGATGGCGCAGCTTACGCAGAGCCTTTGCTTCAATCTGGCGGATACGTTCTCTGGTAACATTAAATTCCTTACCAACCTCCTCCAGTGTTCTTGCTCTGCCGTCATCCAGACCAAAACGCAGACGCAGCACCTTTTCTTCTCTTTCCGTCAGCGTATCCAGAACCTCCATCAGCTGTTCCTTCAAAAGCGTAAACGCTGCGGCTTCCGCAGGTGCGGGGATATCGTCATCGGGGATAAAGTCACCCAGATGGCTGTCCTCCTCCTCACCGATAGGCGTTTCCAGAGAAACCGGCTCCTGTGCGATTTTCATAATTTCACGCACCTTCTCCTCCGGCATCTGCATTTCCACAGCCAGTTCCTCTGCGGTCGGTTCTCTGCCCAGTTCCTGCAAAAGCTGTCTGGAAATACGAATCAGCTTATTGATGGTTTCCACCATGTGTACGGGGATACGAATCGTTCTTGCCTGATCTGCAATCGCTCTTGTGATTGCCTGACGAATCCACCATGTCGCATATGTGGAGAATTTAAAGCCCTTATGGAAGTCGAATTTTTCAACTGCCTTAATCAGCCCCAGATTGCCCTCCTGAATCAGGTCAAGAAAGAGCATCCCTCGCCCAACGTATCTTTTTGCAATGCTGACAACCAGACGCAGGTTGGCCTCTGCCAGTTTCTTCTTGGCAGCTTCGCCCTCAGGGCCGCCCTCCTCCATCTTCTGCGCCAGTTCGATTTCTTCTTCTGCCGTCAGAAGGGGCACCTTACCGATTTCCTTGAGGTACATTCTGACGGGGTCATCAATATTGATGCCTTCGGGGAGAGTCAGGTCAAGCTCCTTCTCAACCTCCTCCTCCGCTTCGATATTCCCCAGAATATCAATATTCTGACTTTCCAGATATTCATAGATTCTGTCAATGCGGTCGGGGTCCAGATCCAAATCCGCCAGATGATCCATGATCTCCTTATATTCCAGTACATTCTTTTTCTTTTTGGCCAGCTGCACCAGTTCCTCCAGCTTGGTCAATAATGTTGTTTCTTCGACGGATTTCAACATGATCCTTCCTTTCTCTCTGTTCCTATAGTCTAACCATATCAAATGGTAATATACAGGGAATCCAGTTTTCTCTTGGCATCCACCAGCCGTTGTATCTCCTCAACGGTTGCGGCGTTTGCCGTCAAATGGTCGATTTTCGTCCGTTTCAGCCGTTTTACCTGTTCATTGATGGCTTTTTCCATATCTGCCCCGTTTTCTGTCGGCAGCTGTACGGCAAAAATCTCTGTCACCTGCTTCTGTTCCTTTGCATCCTCAAAGCGGCTGACCAAATCGGCAGGGAACACATGGCCTGCATTCTGCCATAAATCCCCGATATCGCCGAAGGTGCGCCAATAAATTCCTTCTGTAAAATCATCCTCTTCCAGAATCTCTTTGAGCGTATCATAGATGCCCTGATGCTGGGCGGCATAATATAACAAGCTTCTCTGGGCTTCCAGAAGCCCTTTATCCTTTCTTCTGCCCTCCGGCGTGTAATTCTTCAGATTCTGCTGCCGCTTTTCGGCCTCCCTTTGGTAAGCCGCATCCTCTTTTTGCACCAGCTTCCGAATTTCACTGCGGATAGCCTCCTCCTCCACGCCTGTCACCCTGCTTACCTCTCCAAGGTAAACATTACGCTCAATCTCACTGTCCAGCTTTGCAAGGATTTCCGCCGCCTCTGTGGCAAAGCGAACCCTGTGCTCCGGATTTTTGAGATTATATTTGCGCTGTATGCAGGCAATTTCAAAGGATATATAATGCACAGCATTCACCAACAGCTTGGAAAATTCCGCTGCGCCCTTTGCCTTGATAAATTCATCGGGATCCTTTCCGTCCGGCACCTGTGTCACCTTCACATGAAAGCCGTTTTTCACCAATACGGGAATGGCGCGAAGTGCGGCATTGGTGCCTGCCTCATCGCTGTCATACAGCAAAATCACATCATCCGCAAAGCGCTTCAGCGTTCTTGCATGCTCCTGATTGAAGGCTGTTCCCAATGATGCCACTACGTTATGGAACCCTGCCTGATAGATGGAAAGCATATCCATATAGCCCTCCACCAGAATCAGCTCTTGTTTTCTCGTCTGCTTCGCAAAATTCAGTCCATACAGATTTCTGCTTTTGCTGAACAGAATCGTTTCGGGTGAATTCAGATATTTCGGCTCACCCTTGGCAAGTATCCTGCCGCCGAAGCCGACCACACGCCCCTGCACATCAAAAATGGGGAACATCAGCCTGCCGCGGAAACGGTCATGGTAGCCCTTGCCATCCTTATTTTCCAGCACAAGCCCTGTTTTCAAAATCTCCGAAACCTTGAAGCCCTTCTCCTGCAAATGCCTGAAAAGCGCATCGTAGCTGTCCGGAGAGTAGCCTATGCCGAATTTTCTTGCCATACGGGGGTCCATCTGCCGTTTTTGCAGATAGGCTCTCGCCTCTGCCCCCTCCTCCTCCTGCAAGGCTTCATAAAAGAACCTCCCTGCCAGGGTGTGCATTTCAAATAATCGTTTCTTGAGCTGCTCCGCCGCGATTGCCTGCGCGTTTTTTTCCGGCTCGGGCAGAGTAATATGCGCCCGCTCCGCCAGACGCTTCATGGCTTCGGGGAAATCGCAGTTTTCCATCTCCATTAAAAAGGAAAACACATTTCCTGCCGCGCCGCAGCCGAAGCAATAATAAAACTGCTTTTCGCTGTTGACGGAAAAGGATGCCGTTTTTTCATTATGAAACGGACAAAGCCCAAAATAGGAGCTGCCCTTTTGCTTCAGCGGCACATACTGGGAAATAACCTCTACGATATCATTTTGCAGCCGCACCTCATCCACGACCTCCCTCGGATATCTCATGGCATCATCCCCCCTTCCATAACAGTCGAAAAGGAAGTTCTTTCACTCCCTTTTATATACTAAATTCGACACATTTGAGAAAAATCCTTCTCCTTGTATACATTTTGTAGAAATCAACAAAAATTTTGCAAAAAAGCCTTGACTTTTTCAAACTATGTGCAAAATGCAAGAATATTTTACCCCAAAATTGGTATCTTTTTCAGCCTGTAGCCAAAGTGATTTCGGGCAGCGGAAGGGCTTGGGAAACAAACTATTCATTACTTTGCTACGCAAAGCAGGCTTCGCCTGCCGCCCCTTCTTGAGCGGTAAGTAGTTTCCCAAATGGAATCCGCAGACGGAATTTACTTCCGTCGAGGAAAACAGGGCGTTTCAAGGTTTACCGCCGGAACGCATCTGTTTATTCTTCTGTCCAAACAAGTCGAAATCCTGATTTCGACTTAACCCTTCAAAGAATCGTCCATTCCTGCGGAATAAAAAGCGTCTTATATTTCGCAACGGCAAAGCGATCCGTCATGCAGGCAATATAATCGCAAACCACCTGCCGCACCGGATCTCCGTCATCCAGAAGTGCCTGAAACTCTCCCGACATTTCCTCCGGGTATTCCAGATAATAATCAAACAAATCCCCCACGATTTTCTCCGCCTTTTTATGCTCCGCCACCGCGATATCACTGGCATACACATGACGAAACATAAAGGCGCGCAGCTCCTTTAGGGTCTGCCGCATTTCCTCACTCATGCGGATATCGTTGATGCCCATGCTGTGAAAAATGGTATCCCGCACCATGGCATTGATGCGGCTGCTGGAGCGTGTGCCGATGCGCGCAACAATATCCCTTGGGATATCCTTCGGCTTGAGCATGCCTGCGCGGATGGCATCGTCAATATCGTGGTTCGTATAAGCAATCTTATCGGAAAGCTGCACGATTTTCCCCTCTAGGGTAGCAGGATTGCCGCTTGTGCGATGGTTCAGAATCCCGTCCCGCACCTCCCAGGTCAGGTTCAGTCCGCGTCCGTCCTTTTCCAGACGCTCCACCACACGCAGACTCTGCACATTATGCGCGAAGCCGCCCGTATCCCTGCAAAGCTCATCCAGCTTGCGCTCGCCTGCATGCCCAAAGGGGGTATGCCCTAAATCATGCCCAAGGGCAATCGCCTCTGTCAGATCCTCATTCAGCCGCAATGCGCGCGCAATGCTTCTGGCAATCTGCGAAACCTCAAGCGTGTGCGTCAGCCGTGTCCGATAATGGTCGCCCTCAGGGGAAATAAACACCTGCGTTTTGTGCTTCATGCGGCGGAAGGATTTACAATGGATGATACGGTCTCTGTCACGCTGAAAATCCGTCCGAATGTCGCATTTTTCCTCAGGTCTTTCCCTGCCCCTCGTCCGGCTGCTTTTTGCTGCATATTCCCCAAGGATTTTCTCCTCCAATTCCTCCTGAAACCGCCGTAATTCCATAGCAATCCCTCCTTTTCCGCCTTTCGTATCAGTCGAAATTTTTCCTATTACTTTTAGAATACGCCATTTTCCCGAAAATTCCTTTTTCTGCACGAAAAAAAGCCTTAAAGCTTCCGATTCTCTAAGACTTTTCATTCCTCCGGCACCTTTCCGCCGCCGTGATATTCCGCATATTTTTTGCCGCGCACCTGCACAAATTCAATTTCCGGGTAGCGCAATGCTGTCAGATAGCCGCCATAAACACAGCCCTGATCGATATCAACGGTACGGTTGATGATTTCGGGTCTTTCCGCCACCGTATGCCCATAGACCACAAAGGGCTGCCCGTCATATTCCGCCGCCCAGTCCAAACGCTCAGGCTTACCGTTTTCGTCAAAATTACCCGTTGTTTCGCCATATAAACAAACCGCACGTATTTTATTGGAAAATTTTCCGATGGATTCGGGACGCAAGCCCCCATGCACCACCGCAAGACGCTTTCTGTCCAGCAGAAGATAAAAGCATTGGCTCTCATAGCAGCGCATATATCGGCTGCGAAACACCATGCGTTCTTCCTTCGGAAGTGCCTCCAGCTCCGCTACCGTCCGCTCCAGTCCGTGTGACAGATGCACACGATTCCCCAGAAAATAGCGGTACAGCTTATTGCAATGGTTGCCATGCACCCAGAATGCGCCGCCGTTATTGACCTGCTCAATCCAGAAATCCAGACACGCCAGATTCTGACAGCCCTTATCCGCCACATCTCCCACGGAAATCAGCCTTCTGCCCTCCGGATGCGTATAACAGCCATCCTTTTTCTCATAGCCGAGCCTTTCTATCAGCTCCATCAGCTCATCATAGCAGCCATGCACATCCCCAATGATATCAAATTTATTTTCTCGAAATTCCAGAATACGGAAATTTCGTTCTCTGCGCTCCTTCATTTACAGCTTCCTTTCAGGAGTTTTCTTTTTTCTCGTTTCTCTTATGATATATGATACCACAAAAGCCTGTTTATTTATAGGAAAAACATAAAAAACTTTTTTAAGCATACACTATAAAGGAAAGAAAACCCACGGAGGCTGTCATGTATTCTCGAAAAAAAATCCCTGCGCCCTTCGGCAAACCGCAGAAAACAGCCGAAAAAAAGAAGGAAGCCACCACAGCTTTTTCCCAAAAGGAAACCTCAAAAGAACCCATTTTTCTTCACGCGGAGGAAAAAACAATGCCGCAAGGCGGCGGCTCGCCTGTGCTTGCAATGCTGCTGCTGGAGCTGCTTTCCGCAAAAAAAGAGTGACGAAAAATCGCCGCTCTTTTTTCATTTCAGATTCCCATCATCTGCATCAGCTGTGTCAGCTGCTTCTGCTCCTGTTCGGGCAGGCTTGCCGCCACCGCCGCAAGCAAAGCCTTCTGCTCCTCCGGCGCAAGCGGTCCCCCTTCAGATAATTTTTCGCCATATTCCAGAAAAATATCCAGACGCTCCATGCCGCTTTTCCCTCTGCATTTTTCTGCCGCCTCCTGCATCAGGCGCAGCCGTTCCTCGCCCAATGCCTGCACCTGTGGCATTTCCCATGCGTTCATTTTCATTCCCCCTGCCCCAGAATTTCCTTCATATCCATCATTTTCAGTAGCAGCCGCACCTGTCCGCGTTCCTGCTGTGATACATATTTTTCAACTGCCTGCAAAAGCTTCCTCTGCCGCAGGCGCAGCGGCTCCTCCTGCCGCTCTCTGGTTTCCAGAAGCTCACCGCCCATCACGCGCCGCAGCTCCATCAGCCGCACCACCAGATACAGCTCCTTCTGATATTCCCGATTCAAAAAGGGAATGGCGGCGGAAATCATATTTTCCCTGCGGCTGCGCGAAAACACATCCGCTTCCTCCTGCGGCGCAGGTGGCAATGCCGTATCCTGCAGCGCACCCAGCAGCCTTTGCAGTCTCTGCATCCGCAGGAGCATTTTTGCCGCATCCTGCCCTTCCTCTCCCATCAATGCCGAAAGCATTTCCATCTGTTTCTGTTCTGCCACAGCGCTTCCCCCTTTTTTCTTTCTCAAATAAAGATATGCAGGGCTGTGCCGAAAAATGCTTTTTCACATATTTTGATAAGGAAAGGAGATGCTTGCCATGTCTTTGATGAAGCGCATCTTTTCCACAGAATCCACCGGCAAAAGGCTTTCCATCGCCTTTCTGGATACGGGAATTTCCCCTGTGGCGGATTTTATTCTGCCCGAAAACAGGATTCTTGCCTTCCGGGATTTTATCAACGGAAGGACAGAGCCGTATGATGATAACGGTCACGGGACACATGTCACGGCATCCGAAGAACGCATTTTCCGCATTAGATATTCTGCTCTCCTGCTGTCCTTCTTCCCGTCACCCGTTCCATCACCCAATAAAACGCAGCGCAGAACAGCAGGGCAAACACAACCCCAAATACATTTTGCGCCACACGAAGCCCCACTGCACCCTTCAGTCCGTAAAGCTTCTCTGCAATGGCAAGCGCACCAAAGGTATTAAACACTGCCTGCCAGCCATACTTCGCAGAAAAGCCAACGCCGATACCGCCAAGGATTCCGATATAGGCATAAATCGAGGTAGGCAGAAGGGTATAGAGCACCAGAAAGCAAAGCACCCCTGCCACGTTGCCGATAATTCTGTTTTTCACCCGCGCCTGCATATCTGCCATCAGCGGCACAATGGCAGACATCGCCGCAATACCTGCCCACATAGCACGGGGCATTTTGCACAGCTCCGCAAGAAAAAGCACCATAGGTACGCAGATAATCTGGCAAAGCTGCCAGTTTGTGCGGGAGGAGGCCAGATCAAATGCCTGCAAAACCCCTTTGATTCCTGTTTCATAGGTGCGGCTTTTATGGTTTCTGTAAAACACCAGACAGGAAAGCAGTGCGCCGACAGCCATGGCAAGCAAACGCATCCGGTAGCTGTCTCCCGAAACATCATATCCATAAAGCAGCAGGTATCCCAAAACCAAAGTGGACTGATTAAACATAAACGGATTATGACACCCGAAAATGACAAGAAACGCAAGTGCCGCCACATTCAAAAGCAACGCCGGCAGTGGTGCTGCCTGCTGTGCCAAATGTGGAAAAACCGCCATATCCACAAAAAATAACGCCAGCAGCAGAGTAGATTGCCCTGTATGCAGCCCAAAATCCGCATTGCGGAATACCATTAAGCACAATAAAACAACAACGCCCACAACGCTGTTTTCGTTACCAAATAAAATGCTGAACACACTGACGAATGCAAAGCAAAACAGCATTGTAATCGCAACCTTTGCCAGATAAACCAATGCGTGATAGCGCCTTTCCTGCGCCGTTTCACTCTTTCGCAGCAGCTCCTTTGAGCCGGCCTGATTTAATTGCAGCTCCTGATAAAATGTCATACTTCTCCATTCCTTCCGTTTCGTTTTTTATTCTGCAAAAAACGGCAGTATCGCCTGCCGCATTTCTGTTTGCCTTTTGTACGCCGCTTCATTGGCGCAAGCCTCGCAATGAGGCTATCTTTTCTATTATAGCATTCTTTTCTGTTTTGTAAAACACCCTTTTTTAAGGCATCCGTAAGCAAAGCGCAGTATAGCAATAGCCCCTCTCCCAAGCAGGGAGAGGGGCTACGCGGAGTTCAATATGAGCCACATCTATTAGGATAGATGAAGGTCAACGAGTTTTAACCGTAGTAATAAAACATACAAAGCGCTGTCATCAAAATGATGCCGCAGTCCAGCAATCTTTGCACTATTCTTTTTGAAATACTCATATTTACCAACTCCTTGAGAAGCTTTTAACAATACTGTCTTAGCCCATCAAATTAGGCAAGAACATGGAAATTGCAGGGATATAGGTGATGCACAGCAGTGTAACAATCATCAGAATCAGGAAGGGAATGATACCCTTAATAACCGTATCCAACGTGGTTTCGCCAACACGGGAGGCAACGAAAAGGTTTACGCCCAGTGGAGGTGTAATGAAGCCGATGGCAAGGTTTACTACCATGATGATACCGAAGTGTGTTACGTCTACACCCATTGCTGTTACAACGGGATACAGGATGGGTGCCAGAATCATGATGGCACACAGTGTTTCCATGAAGCAGCCAACAATCAGCAGCAGTACGTTGATAAGCAGCAGAATCACAATCTTGCTGTCTGTCAGGGACATCATTGCAGATGCAACCGTTGTAGGGATACGACCCAGTGTCAGAACCTTGGAGAAACCGGCAGCACAGCCGATAACAATCAGGATGGATGCTGTTGTTTCACAGGCATTTTTGGTACACTGAATCAGCTTTTTCAGATCCAGCTCTCTGTAGATAACACAGCCAACGATGATACTGTAGATTACAGATACCGCAGCTGCCTCTGTCGGGGTAAAGATACCGCCGTAGATACCGCCCAGAATGATAACGGGGGAAAGGATTGCCCAGAAGCCTTCCTTTGTTTCGCGCAATGCTCTCTTTACGGAGAAGGGTTCGTCATCGCCCTTGTAGCCCATCTTCTTTGCATAGAAGTAGGAATACGCAATCAGTACCAGACCAATCAGAATACCGGGTACGAAGCCTGCCAAGAACAGTGTAGATACGGAGCTGTTTGTTGTTACAGCGTAGATAACCATAGGGATACTGGGAGGGATGATAACACCGATGGAACCGGCAGCAGCAATCAGCGCCAGTACGAATTTTTTATCATAGCCCTTTTCCAGCATGGTAGGGATAACCATACCGCCTACCGCCGCAACAGTTGCCGGACCGGAGCCGGAAATTGCCGCGAAGAACATACATACAACAACGGTTACGATTGCCAGACCGCCCTGGATTCTGCCGAAGAATACGTTCGCCAGATTCAGCAGTCTTTTGGAAATGCCGCCGCCGCCCATCAATTCACCTGCGAAGATGAAGAAGGGAATCGCCATGGTAGGGAAGGAGTCGCAGCCTGTTACCATGTTCTGTGCAATAAAGCCGAATGTCAGCTGTTTTGTGTAAAGAATGTAGCCCAGAGATGCAATACCCAGAGAGAAACCAATGGGAACTGTCAGCACCAGACAAGCAATCAATGTAAGAAATACTACTGCAGCAATAGAACCTGTCATGCCTCAGTCACCTCCTCGTGATTTTTCAACGCCTTGATTCTTCTGTAAATGCACTGCAGCTGACGAATTGCTGTCAGCCCCATGCCGATCATAGGTGCCGCATATACGAACTGCATAGGAATACGCATTGCGGGAGACATCTGACCGGACCATGCAATCTTGCCGAATACAGTGTAGCCTGTTACAGCAATGAAGATTGCAAAGCACAGAACGATCACTTCACTGAGGATTTCGATGTAAGGACGCGCCTTTTTCGGGTAGATATTGATTGCAGCGTCGATACGGATGTGTTTTTCTCTTCTTGCGGTATAGCTTACGGAGAAGTATACCAGCCATACGAACATATATCTTGCCATTTCTTCAGACCATGTCAGAGAGTTCTGGAACACATAACGACATACAACCTGAATGAAAATGATAATACTCATTGCGAAAATCAGTGGAATCATGAAAAATTCTTCCACATGGTCTAAAAACCATTTCATAGTATTTTACGCCCCTTTCCTTTTTAGCCTTCTTCAGGGAATTTTTCCTTTGCCTTAGCAACCTCATCATACAGCAAATCAACAACGGAAGGATCTGTTACCTTCTTATAAGCCAGTTCCTTGATGTTTTTGCATGCCTTCACCATTTCAGCCTTTACTTCAGGTGTCAGGTCGCTGTACTGCATTGTGCCGCAGTTTTTGATGTTATCCAGTGCAGTCTGTTCATATTCGTCACATCTCTGACGTTCATAAGCAACTGCCTCATCGGAAACCTTCAGCACGATTTCCTGCTGCTCGGGAGTCAGCCCATCGAATTTGTCTTTACTCATCAGAATCAGGTAAGGAGAGTAAATGTGTTTTGTATATGTATAGTGGCTCTGTACTTCATAGAATTTTGTCTGCCATGTCAGCTCCGCACCGTTGTCCTGTGCGTCTACTGTTTTCTGCTGCAGTGCTGTAAACAGCTCTGTGAACGCCATGGGTGTGGGGTTCGCACCGTAGTCCTTCCACTGCTGCAGCTGCAGCTCATTTTCCATGATACGGATTTTAACGCCCTTCAGATCAGACATATCGTTGATGGGTTTGTTTGTGGACAGTGTACGGAAGCCGTTTTCCTGCCATTGCAGCAGCTTAAAGCCGGATTCCTCCAGACCATCTGCCAGTCTGTCACCCAGAGGCCCGTCCAGAACCTCATAAACCTGCTGCTTGTTATCAAACAGCCAAGGAATATCCAGACAGAAAATGTCATTTTCAAAGGATGCTACCGTTGCGTTTGTTGCCAGAACGATGTCATAGTTACCAAACTGACAGCCCTCCAGCAATTCACGTTCAGAACCAAGCACGTTGTCGGTGTAAATATCACAGCTAAGTGTGCCTTTGGATTCCTGCTCCAGACGCATTTTGAAGAATTTTGCCGCGTCGATGGTAGCAGGCGCGTTGCCCAGCGCATAAATGAAATGATAGCAATCGCTTGTCAGCTCTACGCCGGAGTCAAAATTTACGGGTTCGACCTTCTTTTCCACGAAACCCTTTTTAACTGTTGCTGTGTCTGCCTCTGCTGCATCATCGGAACCACCGCAGCCCGCCAGACCAATCACTGTGACCGCTGCCAGAGCAGCAGCAAGGCCTCTCTTTAAGAACATAATATTCCCTCCTCATATTGAACTCTACAGTCCGGTGTGTTGCATTTGGATTTCCTTTTCTTCGGTTGGACCCCACCGAAGGGAAGGACTCCTCTTTTGTTTCTTTGTTTCTTTGTTTCTCTCTCGTTTTTTCATTTGTATCACAAATATCGCAAAACAAATCTTCTTTTTCGCGAAAAAAGTTTTATTTGAGATATAAAACATCTTTTTTATGATTATATATTTGTCTTTCTTGTACGTCAAGAGATAAAAAAGACGAAAAACAAGTGTCTTTCCGTGTAAAAAAATCCTATTTTTTGTGTAAAATATCCAATATAAACTAATTTTACTGCATTTTGAAACTTTTATAAGACACTTTTCGTCCCACATAAAACTATTTTTTATTTAATTTCTAGTTTTTTCCAGTTAAAAAACGCCACTTAAAATTCTTTTTCAATCCGTTTTATATCTCATATTATTAAAAAAAAGTTGATTCCGAAAAATTGATAGACTTTTTGCGCCTCCTGTTGTATAATAGAGCAAACAGGCATACAGAAGAACATTTTTGTGCTGTCTTTTTGCGGCAAAATCTAATTTGAGAAATCGAAAGAAGGAGAGACCTGTGAAAGAAGAAGAAAAGAACCACGAAACAACGGGTAAAAAAACTACCCTGACTGATAAGATTTATCAGGATATTAAAGATGATATTCTCACGAAGGTATTCCAGCCCGGAGAAAAGCTGAACATCAAGGAGCTTGCTCGCGAATATCAGGTCAGCGATACCCCTGTCAAGCAGGCACTGCAAAGATTGGCAGAGGAAAAGCTGGTTGTGAACACCCCCAATAAGGGCATGAGCGTCAGAGCGCTGACACCGCATGAATTGCAGGATATTTTCGATATGCGTCTGATGATGGATACATTTTTTGTAAAGGATATCGTAACCACGCTGAATTATAACCACGGCCTGCGTCAGCAGCTGATTGACTGTCTGGAAGCACAGAAAAAATTCATCGAATCAAATGATTCCAATCATAAGCCCGATGAATTTTTTGAATTGGATTTAGAATTTCATACCCTGTATCTGGCAGCCTCCGGCAATCAGAAGGCGGTCAATGTATTCCGGGATATGCAGCCCTTCACCTATGCGTCCGGCACCTATGTAAGCCAGCCTCACTACAGGGACTGCGAATGTGTCGAGGAGCATCAGGCAATTCTGGATGCGGCGCTTGCGTCCGATTTAGACGCGCTGAAGGCAGCCGTTACCGCGCATCTGAATAACTCCAGAAAGGCATTGCAGCTCATCTTCAAGGTAAATCAGATGATTTACCCCGAAAATTAAAAATAACGAGAACCATCATTCATCAGGCTTCGCCTGATTCATGTGTTTGCTCCGCAAGCCTACGAAAACCAAAAAAACACCATGTTGAAAACCATCATTCATCAGGCTTCGCCTGATTCATGTGCTTGCTACGCAAACCTACGAAAACAAAAAAACACCATGTTTCCCATTCACAAGTGATGAAAACATGGTGTTTTTTTGGTTTCTATGGTTTTCTCCGCTTTATACCATTTTCTCCGCTATTTACAATTTACAGTATAAACAACGGATAAACCTGATGTGCATCCATTGTCATTTCGTTCCAGTAGGTGCGGAAGGTATCAGCGTTCATGTCCTTTTCATTGGAAAGCACACAAACGGTATACGCTGTGCCGCCCTCCTCCAGAGAAAAATCATCCAGTATCGTCATACATTCATAAATATTGCGGGTGTAATCCTCTTTTTCGGTATATTCGTAGCCGTCTCTGGTCACATCCGTCACAACCAGATAGCCGCCGCCTGCCAGCCGCTTTACGGAATCCAGCATTGCGCCGTCATTTTTGGAGAACTGGCAGATGATAATTTCATCGGTCTTACCTGCAGCAAAAGCATCCCAGTTTTCCTGACCGCCCACAACCGCGCCGTTATGAATGGTATACATCCCCGCCGCCGCTGCATCCTCCGCAGTCAGGTCTGCCGCATAGCCCTCCAAGGCCTTTTGCAGGGTGTCCGCCTCCTTCTTCATTTCACCGTCCAGCTCAGCTGTCACCTGCTGTCCGTCCGTAGCGTCCGTCTTATCCTTTCCGCAGCCTGACACGCCGCATACCATCACAACAGCCAGCAGCATTGCCAAAAGTTTCTTTTTCATGTGTTTTCCTCCTTCGATATCCTTGTTCGGGCGAGCCTGCGCTCTGCCATTCGTTTTTTTACGTCCCCGAAAATTTCTTCTTTTATGATTGCTTCGTGGGTATGCTCCACCACAATCCATTGATTTCGCGGCAGCTCTCTGGTCTTTTTCTCCTTAAAGCTGATTTTTTCCTCTTTTCCCTGCACCATATGCCCCAGATAAACGGGGTTTTGCAGGATTTTTCGGATTGTCCCCTTCGACCATGCCGCAGAAGAACGCCTGCCTAGATCCTCCCCTCGCGCCCGCTTCATCTCGGAAGGGGTAGGGATACCCTGTGCCGTCAGCCGTTCTCCAATCATTTTACAGGAAAGACCCGATAAGTACAAGTCATAGATTTCTGCCACAACGGGTGCCGTTTCCGCATCGGGAATGAGGTGATGCCTGCAACAGGGATCCTTGCGGTAGCCGTATGGCGCATAATTGCCCAGAAACTGCCCTGCCTCCATCTTCCTGCGAAAGACGGCACGAATGTTTTCCGAAAGCTCCTCGGAATACCATTCATTGACCAGGCTGTTGATTTGACGGGCTTTTTTGTTGGCATGCGAAGCAGTATCCACCCCATCCACCACCGTCACAAAGCGAACCCCCCAGAGGGGAAACAGCGCATGCAGATATTTTTCCGCCGTGCCTGCGTTTCGGGTAAAGCGGGACTGCGTTTTGCATAGAATGATTGAAAATTTTCTTTCTTCCGCGTCTGCAAGAAGGCGTTGGAAGGCAGGTCTGTCCTCTCGCAAGCCGGAATAGTCCTCATCCGCATAAATGTCATAGACCGCCCACCCCTGTTTTTTGGCATATCCCAGCAAAAGTGCGCGCTGATTGCGTATACTCTCACTTTCCGCCGCTCTCTTTTCCGCATCCTCCACAGAAAGCCTGCAATAAATCGCCGCAATTTCTTTTTTCATTGCCGCCGCTCCTTTTTTCTCCCTTAAAAAATTATACGGCGTTTCGGGCAAGAAAAAACCTACAGCTTTGACTGTAGGCTTTTATAATATTTCTTATAATCCGCGGAAAATATATTTCTCGCACTTCGGGCAAACCGTGTCCTCGTTCACTCTGCGGCGACAGTCCAGCCCCTTGCCGCAATGAGGGCATCTATACAACTTTATTTCCAGGAAGATATCCAGCGCCACAATAATAATCGTCAACAGAATATTTCCGGCAAATACAAATGCCATTGCCGCCAGAGCATAAAGAACCAAGCTGAGCTTCTGGAACTTTTTGAACTTTGCCAATAATGCGGTGCCTTTTTCTGATAAAGCCTGCATAATTTTGACCCCCTTTTTTCATCTGATTTGTTCTTATTGTACAACAAATATCCTGCAAATGCAATAAAAAAGAAGAAAGGTATCCAAAAGCATGCGTCCATATAAAACGCACCCGTCACCCATGTCACGGGTATCGCCTGCGGCAACGGTCACAATGCCGACGGGCGTTATGCAGGCGTTGCGCCAGAGGCAGGGATTGTTTCCGTCAAAATTCTTGACCGATACGGGCAGGGAAATTCCACCCACGCCGTACTGGGGCTGAGATGGATAATGGACAATGCACGCAAATATAATATTAAAGTAGTAAATCTTTCCATCGGCACGAATGACAGAAAGGTCAACCTGCCGCTAAAAGAGGCAGTCGAACGGCTCTGGCAGATGGGAATTGTGGTGGTGGCGGCGGCAGGAAATCCGGATGGACGCAATGGCTACCGTCCGCCACCTGCGGTAAGCGGCGGTGTGATTTCCGTCGGCGCATGGGAGGATAGAAGCTATTTCCTCGCGCCTGCGTTTCCGCTTTTTTCAAGGGAACGGGATACATTGCCCGATCTTTGGGCACCGGGAGATGATATCGTTTCGGTGCTTTCGCCCGATTTTGATTTCACCCTGCCCAACCGCAGCCGTAAAAACATCGTGGATGGAAATTATATCACCATGAGCGGCGCATCCATGGCAACACCGCTCATCAGCGGCGCGGCTGCCCTGCTGCTCACAGAAAACCCACACACACGTCCTGCGGAAATCAAACGGCTGCTGCTGCAAAAAGCCAAGCCCTTCGGCGGTCTTCTGACAGCGGAGGTCTGCCGTACCATTTAAAAGAAAGGTGGTTCTCTTATGTCCGAAAACACGGTCTATACCCTTGCAAAAACCCTACAGAAAACGGACGGACTGGAAAAGGATTTTGCACAAATGCTTTCTGCTTTGCGAGATACGGTCGAAAAAGAATATCTTCTGAAAATCCGCTCTGCCGCCAATGCCGAAACGGCATTTGCCAAGGAGCATCCCCCGAAGGAGGTCACACTGCTGCGCGCGCTTTCCGCCTTTATGGATGAGGGCGGACGGGCACAGCTGGACCGCATGACAAAGGGTCTGATGTTTCTGCACACCCTGCAGCATGTGCAAAGAGGTGTAGCGGATTTCTCCGAAGGCAATCTTCTGGCGGCGCGCAGTGCCGAGGGCGGCGCACCGGAAGATTTGCCCTCCGCCCAATCCGCAAGAATGGCAGGTCTGCTGCTGACATTGGCATTGGCAGAGCAGTTTTAGAGGGTGTCGACAAAGTCGCCCCCTAAGTTGAAATCAAGATTTCAACTTGTTTAAGCAGAGGAATAAACAGACGAGTTCCATCGGCTAGAAAGCCTTGAAACTCGCTGTTTTCCTCGAGTGGGCAAAGCCCCCTCTGCGGGTTTTACTTAGGAAACGCTTCGTTTCCCAAACCCTTCCGCTGCTTGTAAACATTTTGTATACAATTTAAGGGGCATTTCAGCCCCTTTTTCTCGTATATAAAATATGTATCGTATCACACAAAAAGAAAAATAAAAATCCTAACAGCACAATAATAAAATGATTACTTTGATACGCATCGAAAATATGCCCTTTCATCATTTCATCTACGGCATATCGCATACCACACATTATGCAGGAATAATTATCATAATCACACAGGTAATGAAACGGTGCTATATATTGGATAAACAGTCCATTGATTATAACAACCGCATATAATATCATCCTTACATTCTCAAAAGCAATTTGTTTATAATTCTTAATCTTCATACATTTTTATTGCTTTTACAAATTTAAATCCTGCGATAATCTGAAGAATCCCCGGAATAAACAAAACAACTCCAAAGCCGCAACTTGCCAATACATACAGCATAAATAAGAAAAATGCTAATATCAAATCAGAAATCGCCAAAAATAAATAAATGTAAGCCCATTTCATTTTCTTTCTCTCTGGTTTCAAATATATGATGATCCCAATCACAAAGATAATTAACCCAACCAGAAAACAAACTAGCAAAAGATTCCCGGAAATATCAGGAGGTTCAACCGTAACAGACAAATCGGCAGCAGAATCTGAATCATTTTTGGACATCTGCGGTATCACTAAAAACATCCCTAATGTCATCAATACAGGCAGACAAAAGGCAATAATATTCAACAAATGTGCCGAAAACAAATTGGTCTTATCTTTTTCCACACCTTTAATTTCTGCACCTTTATCGTCCTTTACATTTACGTCTAAAATCTTCTCGCCGCATTTTGTACAAAATAAGCTATCATCCTTATTCTCGGCTCCACACTTTGAGCAATACATTTTCCCACACCCTTTTCACAAATTTCGTTCATTATCAAACATCACATTTTTTACAACCTAACTTAACATTGCTATGTCAGCATATCTACAGCCCTGATATAACCTCCTTTTTAAAATCGTATTCTATTTTCGATATCTATTTTGGAATATAGAATAAATATAACAAACCCGATACAATTTAGCAAGAGGGAGGTGTAAACAAATGACTGTATTTCATCCGAAAAAGCCGGAAAAGGAAGTAATCTCCATGCGGATTCCAAAGGATGTTCTGGAAATTCTGGATCAGAAATCTGCACAGGCTAACATCAGCAGAAACGAATTTATCAATCAGTGTATTTTGTTTGCCCTTGCCCACATGGAAAACGAAGCATAAAAACCACAGCAAAAAAGCCCAGACCTTACGGTCTGGGCAATTTTTTTGACTTCGCTTAAGCGTGGTCGCTGACAACAAACATATTCATTTTTTTCAAAAGGCGGATATCCTCCTTAGAAACCTTGAGCTTTTCCTTCAAATCATCCGTTTCCTCCAGAATGTCCGATACCATCAGAAATTTGAAGCAGGCAGGCAAAATCGGCTGCGTGGATAAGCAGCAGCAAAGTCCTTCCATTCTGCCGCCATTATTAAAGGAATTGATGGCGTACATAAACATTCGCTCCACCTTATTATTCTGGTTTTCAAAATTGAAATTGATGAAGGTATCCCCCTTTCGCATCGTGCCGTGATAAAGGAGCTTACACTGATAATAATTGGATAAATCCTCAAGCGAAGCGTACATATTCGCGCTGAATACACCGCTGTCCTCTCCGCCGTCCTGGACCTCAATAACATTGCGCGCAATGCGGCTGCGTCTGCCATCGTAAAAGTACATATAATATTTGCTTTTGCTGAGGTTGTGCTTGATGATTTCGCCCTTCTCGCCCTTTTCCTCCCCGATTTCTTCATAATCAATCAGCTGGTTGACGGGCACCCCTAACGCCTGCGCAATCGTAAACAGGGTTTCAATATCAATGGAAATATCCCCGTTTTCGTATTTGGAAACCGTTGCCTTGCTTTTATGAATCATGCCTGCGAAGGTTTCAATGGTCAGGTTTTTCGTCTTTCGATACAGGCGAATTCTCTGCCCCACATGGATACTAACTTCTTTCATCTCTTTTCACCTACTCATCTATACTGTAAAAAAATAATCTCACTCTATTAAACCACGCGTTCCATTATAGTATAAAGTATCCAATAAAAAAAGTGTTCCGCACAAATCTTTTCGCTTTTTTATGGAAACTTAACGAATCTGTTTCTTTTTTGAAAGCAAGCGCTCGCTTTTTCTGAAACCGGTTTCGCAAAACCGCAGATGTTCTGAAAAAAACACAATAGATTTTTCATGATTTTCGCGCCATTTTCCCGAAAAAGTTTCTTTAGAATATATTATTTCCAGTTTTATACAAAACGGGATATTTTTTATTGTTCATCATTATACCAGATAAAAAGAGAAAAATCTATGTTTTTATCACCGAAATATCCAAAAGCTATTTATTATTTTTGATGAAATCTATCGTTTTTGTCTATTGTATTCGTTTTTAAACCAAGCCTCCCCCCTGTATATATTCGCATTATGTCAATTTCATAAAAATAAGATAATTCATGAAATTTTGTGATTTTTCCGTTTTTTCTATGAAAATACAGGCTTTTTTCACACTTTTTCTACTCTGAGTATAAGAAATCGGTAAATTCGTTTCACTAAACTATATTTCATTCATTTGCCCAAATCGGATTTTTCGTGCATAATATCGTTTGTAGGACAACTAAGAGAGATTTCCTTAGTGTCGGATGTAAAAGAAAGTTTTGTTTAGGAGGCGTTTACAAATTATGAGAAAGAAAACGAGTTTAAAGGACATTGCCGTAATCGGGCTGGCACTGTTTGCAATGTTCTTCGGTGCCGGCAACTTAATCTTCCCCCCCTACCTTGGTACAAATGCAGGGAGCGAGTGGTTCATCGGGTTTATGTGCTTCTTTATCGCGGACGTTGGTCTGGCTCTGGTTGCCATCCTCTCCATGATTAAAGGCGGCGATGTTTCCATTCAGGGCGTTACCAAAAAGCTTGGTGCTGTCCCCTCTGTCATTATCAATACATTAGTCGTTCTGTGTATCGGGCCCTTCCTGGCAATCCCCCGTACCGCAGCAACAACATTTGAAATGGGCGTTATGCCGATTTTCCCCAAAATCAACAGCTGGATTTTCGGCGCAGTCTTCTTCGGTCTGGTTCTGCTGTTTACCGTTCGCCCCTCCGGCGTTGTTGACGTAATCGGCAAATACCTGACACCTATTCTGGTAATCTGTCTGATGGCAATGATTGTTCTGGGTATTGTTCACCCCATTGGCGATATCAGCAATGTTGCAAAATTTGAAACAGTCAGAGAAGGCGTTATGGCAGGCTATCAGACCATGGACGTTCTGGCTTCTATCGTATTTGTTATCATCATCATCTCCGCAGCAAGGGATAAAGGCTACACAGAAACAAAGGACACCATGAGCGTTGTTATCAAATCCAGCGTTTTCGCAGCAGTTGCACTGTTTGTTATCTATGGCGGTCTGGCATTCCTGGGTGCAACCACATCTGCAGGCGGCTTTGAAGGCTATAACCAGACAGGTCTGGTTGTTGCAATCACACAGTCTCTGATCGGCAGCTACGGCGTACTGGTTCTGGCAATCATCGTATTCTTTGCCTGCCTGACCACAGCAATCGGTCTGACCTCCTCCTGCGCATCCTATTTCGCAGAGCTGACAAACAACAAGGTTTCCTATACAAAGGTAGTTATCCTGACCGTTGCATTCAGCTACATCGTATCCAACTTCGGTATTTCTACAATCATCAGCATTGCAGCACCTATTCTGAACCTGCTGTACCCTGTTGTTCTGGTTATGATTGTGCTGAACTTCTTCGGTAAGCATATCAAAAGCAACAACATTTATATCTTCGCAGCAGCCTTTGCACTGGTTGCAAGTGCGGCAGAAGTGCTTTGCGGCTTCGGTCTGCCCCTGCATTTCGTAGAAAAGCTGCCTCTGGGCTCCTTCCAGTGCGGCTGGGTCGTTCCTGCCATCGTAGGCGGCATCATCGGTAAATTCGTACCCGCTTCTCAGAAAGCAGTCTCTCTGAGCAAGAGCGATAACGAATTAGGCTAATGCCTGCGGCATTCCGTCGAAATCTCTATAGAAATTCTCGCACCGTATCGAATAAGATACGGTGCTTTTTTATAATTTTTATTTTTTTCAAAAATTTTTCAGACAGTTCAAACTTTTTTCCGTTACAATACATCTATAAGACAGAAAACGAAAAAAATGGTTTTCACGCTGACCGGGAAGCAACAAGGAGGTAACACCTATGCAGGATATTTACGACTGCACCGTACAATACATCATAGAAAATCAAAATAAATTTTATCGTCTGGCATACAGCTATGTAAAGGAGGAGCAGGCAGCTCTGGATGTGATACAGAACGCTATCTGCCGCGCCTTGGAGGGCTGCTTTGGGCTGAAAAATCCTCTGGCACTCCGCACATGGTTTTATCGGATTCTTGTCAATGAGGCTTTGCAGTATCTCAGAAAGCAAAAGCGCGAAGTTCCTCTCGGCGAGGAGCATACCGAAGCCATGACCTACGAAGAGCCGGCATTTGATGAAGATAAGCAAGCCTATGAGGCTGTGATGCAGCTGTCAGAGCCTATGAAAACCGTCATTATCCTTCATTATTATGAGGATCTGACGCTCAAGCAGATTGCAGAAATCACCGATACCCCACTCAGCACCGTAAAGACACGACTCTACAGTGCCCTGAAAAAGCTGAAACTGATTTTGAAGGAGGAAGAAAAATGAATCCCGAAAATGGCAAAAAAACCTACGAATCCATCGAAATTCCTAAAAATTTAAACGAAACGGTCATGCAGACGATTGCATCCAAAAATAAGGAGGAACTGAAAATGAAATACGAAAGCAATGAAAATAAGAAAGCATCCGAAGCAAAGAAATCCTATCGCCCCGTCTGGAGAGGCTGTGTTGCGGCGGCAGCAGCCGTTCTGGTCGCAGGCACCATCGGGCTGAACGCAAGCCCCGTTTTTGCGGAAAACATGAGCAAGGTTCCCGTTGTGGGGCAGCTGGCGCAGGTGCTGACCTTCCGTTCCTTTGAAGGCACAGAGGGCGATGTGGAGCTGAATGTAAACGTCCCCGTTGTGAAGGGCCCCGATGGTAAGGAGCTGCCCGCAAAGGTAAATGCACGCATCCAGCAGCTGACCGCTGACTATGAAGCGCAGGCAGAAAAGGAAATGGCAGAATATAAGGAATCCTTCTTCCAAACAGGCGGCACAAAGGAAGAATGGGCAGATCGCACCATGGATTTGTATATCGATTACGATGTAAAATATCTCAGCAATGATGTTCTCTCTCTGGGCGTAACAACTGCAAAGAGCTGGGTTTCCGCGGATGAGGAGCATACCTACTACAACATTGATTTGAAGAATGATAAGGAGCTGACCCTGCAAGACGTGCTTGGCGATGATTATGCTGCCATCTGCAATAAGAGCATCGTATCTCAGATTGAAGAACGCATGGCGGCAGATGCAAACGCTTTCTTCTTCGGCTATGGTGACAGCACAGATGAAACCGATTCCCTTGGGAAGTTTGAAACCGTTGACGCAAATACCTCCTTCTATCTGAACGCAGAGGGCAAGGTTGTCATCTCCTTCCCCGAATATTCCATCGCCCCCGGATATATGGGCATTCAGGAATTTGTAATCGACTAACACAAAAATAGCAAAACGCAAGAAGGCTATCCCGAAAGGATAGCCTTCTTGCGTTTTCATTTATACAATTCCGTCCGTCTCAGCCCCGTATACGTTCTGCGGCTTCTGATTTCGCTCGATTTTGCCAAATCCACCTCTGCATAAAGAATCCCCTCCGTATCATCCGCCTTGGCAATCACATCGCCGTTGGCATCTACTACAATAGATTCCCCCGAGAAGTCCATCTCGCCCTCCTTGCCGACGCGGTTGCACATCGCAACTGCCGTACTGTTATGGAATGCCTGTACACGCAGCTCCCATTCAAACATTTCGGAAGGCTCTGTTTTCGTATTCACCGTCGGAATCAGAATCAGCTCCGCCCCCATCAGACTTTCCGTGCGAATGCTTTCGGGGTAATGCCGATCGAAGCAGACCACAATCCCGATTTTCCCATATTCCGTATCGAATACATGAAACCCGTCATCGGAGGGTGTATAGTAATCCTGCTCATAAAACTGCTCCGCCTGCGCAATATGCACCATCTTCTGCACGCCCGCAATCGTGCCGTCCTTTTCAATCAGCAGGCTGGCATCGTAGGTCTTCCCGTTTTCGTAAAGCAGAATATTCGGCACAACCAGAATCCCGTTTTCCCGCGCCACCCTGCAAAATGCCGCCACAACCTCCGAATCAAGCGGAATCCGATATTGCGTCACATCCTGTCCGGGGTACTGCGGAAAAAATTCCGTCAGCTGCACTTCGGGAAACAGAATCAAATCCGCCCCGTTTTCTGCCGCCTCCTTGATTGCCCGTATGCTTTTTTCCAGGTTCGCAGCAGGCTTTCCTGTGTTTGCCATCTGGCAAAGTGCGATTTTCATGTTGCATCCGCTCCCTTCTCTTTTGTTTTTATCATAAATTATTTTTATCCGTTTGCCTGCGTCCGCCGCCAGATACCGTCCTCGTCCTTATGCAGAACTTCCTGATAAGCGTTTTTATTTCGATAAATCCCAATCATTGTCGTATCCTCGTCCAGCGGCAGCGTAAAGCTGCTCTTTGCGCCAATCCTGCCATTGATGCCCCCAAAGGCAGCGTAGCAGTCAATATAAAGCTTTCCGCCCATCTGTTGGGATATCTCCATTTTCCTGATATACCCCCTTGATGCCGCAACGCCAATATCCAGCGTAATTTCTCTGCCGTCCCCCGAAACGGAATATCCATCCATATAGACAGAACCGTTTCTCAAAAACCCCGAACCGATAAAATAACCGCCGCAAAGCACCACTGCCACAATAATCCCAATCACCATTTTCTTCTTCATAAAACCACCTCCGCAAACAGGAAATTGGCTATTTCGTTGCAACAATACTTATCCAATGTTTTTTTGTATTTGAATACGTTTTTATCTCTGTAAAACCTGCTTCTTTCAAAGCAGCAATGAGTTGATCAGAGGTGTAAATCTTCATACCATCAATCAACTTTGTCCATTTTTCATCTGCGGCATTCGTTCCGTCAGATTCGTTACAAATCAGGAATGTCCCTCCGTTTTTCAGAACTCGATTTACCTCAAAAAAACATTTTTCCAATCCCGGCCAGAAGTAAACTGTCTCAAAAGCAGAAACATAATCAAAAACCGCATCAGGAAAAGGGATAGCAGATGCATCACCTTGAACCACGCAACATTTCCCTTGTTTAATGGCGGCGGCGTTCAGTTTTTGAGATTCTGCCACACTGACCTCCGAATAATCCATTCCTGTCACATGTCCATTTCCGCATTTGCCCAACCAGGCTACAATATTGGCACCGCCTCCGCAACCAACATCCAGTACCGCAGCGTCCGGATTCACTAAGATATTTGAGAATCCCCATTGTGATAACTTGGCGTGACCGATGTTCATCATCTTCGTCATCAATTTTCCGCCGAAGCCTTGTGGCTTACGAGTATTTTCAAAGAAGTTCATTGCATTATTCCTCCTCTTTAAATCCCGATTTTTCAGTTTCAAAAACAGGAAGTTGTACTTATGCACAGACAATCAAGCATCCCGTTTAATCAAAGCGGCATCGGAGTCCGGGCAATCACAATGACTGCCAAAACAGCGCCCACAAACGCTGCTACGCCGATAACTGCCGCCGTCTTTTTGCTGAGATTCTTCTTTACTGCCTTACAGATTAGCATGGCACAAACCACGCAAACAGCCGCAACCGCAAGCGCAATAACCAGCGTTTCCCATAACCATGAAAGTTCGTATAACATTCTCATTCGCTCACCATACCTTTCTCTGGCAAACTGGAAGTTACTTTTTCATATACACGCCTTTGTCAACTTCCGATTTATTGTTCCTTTCAGGCGCGACTGCGCCCAATCAGTGCGAAGCACTGCTAACCCTTGGTTCTGAAAAGGAATGAAAACTCCCGATTTATCAATCATCTGCCCCATCCGAACCCCATTCCTTCATCGAATCAGATGCAGTGCATATTCCAGATCCTTCTTATGCACATAAATTTTATACTCCCATGCAAAGCTCTGGTTAAATCCTGCACTCCACATATTCGCCTTCTGCATTCCGCCCTGCATATTTGTTGTTTTTATCGTATAATCAATTCCGTTTTCAGCCAGAATCCTGCGCACCTCTGCCTGCCGTTCCATACTCAGGGTAACTAGCAATTCTCTCCTGTTCAAAATTGTCAGCATACGCATCCGCCCCCTTTTTCTTCCATTTTATCATATCCCCCTCCAAAAGAAAAAGCCATTTTCCACCGTTTCGATAGAAAATGGCTTTTTTTACTTATTCCTCAAAATGCAGCACGCCTACATAAGGCAGATTTCTATATTTCTGGGCATAATCCAGACCATATCCCACCACGAAGGCATCGGGAATCGTAAAGCCTGTATAGTCCGCCTTGATATCCACCACGCGGCGGTCGGGCTTATCCAGCAGTGTCACCAGCTTCAGCTTTTTGGGGTTTCTGCTGATAAGAAGCTCCTTCAGCTTTTTCAGTGTTCTGCCGGTGTCAATGATATCCTCTACAATCAGCACATTCTTGCCTGTAATATCCGCATCCAGATCCATCTTGATATTGATATTGCCGGAGCTTTCCGTGCTGTTGCCGTAGCTGGAAACGCTCATGAAATTCATGGTAACGGGCATCTTCATTTTCTTTGCCAGATCCACGATGGTCACAACCGCGCCCTTCAAGGCACAAACCAGTTCCACCGGCTCATCGCCAAACTCCTGATATAATTCATCTGCCAGTTCTGCCATCCTTTTGTCAATCTGTTCCGCAGAAAGCAATACCTCGATTCTCTCTTTCATTCCTGTACCCTCCGTATTTGAATCCATACTTTTCGGTCGGTCTGTTCCTCCGCGCCAAAGGCTTCCTTCAGCCTCGGCACCCAAATCACCGTATCCCCTGCCACAAATAAGGGATATCGCTCCCGTTCGGCTCTGGGAATCTTTGCATCAATGAACAGCTCCTTGATTTTTTTCCTGCCCCTTCGCAGAGGAATCATATCCCCCTGCCTGCGCGTGCGGCAGAAAAGTGTATGCTCTATTTTATCATAATCAAATACATTCGTACAGGTTTCGGCAGAAATTTCAACTTTTTTTTCATCCAGAGAGACCAAAACGGCAATGCCTGCTTCGGGAATGAAGATTTCCTCCTCCAATGGCAGGGCATAGCAGAACCCCCTTGGCGCATCTGCCGCCCTTCGGGAAAGCACCAGTGTGCCATATCGGTTTTCTGCACGCAATCCTTCAGGAAAATCAAGCTGTTTCCCGCTTTCCTTCCGAAGCAAATCCTCTAACGCCGCAAGCTGCTTTGCGGAAATATCCTTTTTCTGAAACTGCCCCACCGCCTGCCGCAGGATGCGCCGCCGCATGGCAGGATGGAGCGCATTTAGCCCTTCTATGGAAAGAGAAACCTCCTCAGGCAAGGAGGGCAGCTGTACCTCCTTCCAAAAAAGCGCCGTCTGCTGCTCCAGAAAATCCTCCTCCTCTGCCAAAAGAGAAGCCGTTTTTGCAATATGCACCACCGCCTGCGGATTGATTTCCTCCAGAATCGGCAGAACACGCAGCCGCAGCTTATTTCGGGTATAGGCTTCCTCTCGGTTTGTGGCATCCTCTCGCCACTCCAGTCCGTTTTCCCTGCAATAGTCCTCGATTTCCTCTCGGTCGCAGAACAGCAGGGGGCGGCAGATATTCTCTCTGACGGGTGCCATGCCTGCAAGCCCCTTCAGTCCTGTCCCTCTGCAAAGCCGCATCAGAACGGTTTCCGCCTGATCCCTTCGGTGGTGCGCCACGGCAATGAAGCCATCCTCGCCTGCCGTCTGCCGAAAGGCGGCATAGCGCAGAAGCCGCCCCGTTTCTTCCTCGCCAAGCCCACGCGCCTTCGCCTCTGCACGCACGTCATAGTGCTTTACGATACAGGGAATCCCCAAATCGGCGCAGAAGCCCTCCGCAAAACGAGCGTCCTCGTCTGCCGCTGCTCCGCGCAGACCGTGGTGGATATGTACCGCGGTGAGGGAATCCCATGCAAATTCCTTTTGCAGGCTGTGCAGAACGTGGAGCAGTGCAACGGAATCCGCTCCACCCGAAAGCCCGATCACAAGCCTTGCGCCCTTCGGCACCATCTGAAATTGTCGCAGTGTGTTTCGTACCTTTTCCCGCATGTTCGTCTCCTTCTCGGAATCCTCTTTTTCCCCGAAAATTCCTCTTTCCCATTACTCTACACGATTGCGGAAAAAAAGACAATACAAACATAATCGCAACTTATACCGGATAGTCTCAATTTATGCCTGCTTCTGCCAGAATCGTCCGGCAAGAACGGTCATATCGTCCCGTCTGCCGTCCCTGCGCTCCTTTTTTGCCTCCTGCAAAATATATTCCGCCGCGTCCTGCGGGTTTGACATCGGGAAGGCGGTCAGCTTCGCCTTGAGCCATGCGCCCGTCTGCTCCTCGCCGCCGAGGGCATCGGTAATCCCGTCCGTCACCATCAGAATCATATCCCCATCCTTGAGGCGCATTTCATTTTTCTCCGGCTCTACCTGCTTGAGGATGCCGGCAGGCAGCGTCACCGCACGCAGAGAGATGATGCGGTCTCTCCGCCAGATAAACGATGCCACCGCGCCCAGCTTGATGAATTCGGCATGCCCGTCAAAAAGGTTCACATGGCAGATATCGAGGGTGGCATAGGTTTCCTCTCCCCTGCGCAGCAGAAGCGCAGAATTGATCATCCGCACCGCAAGCGCGCGGTCAAAGCCTGCCTCTGTGAATTGCTCCAGAAGCTCAATGGCAATGCGGCTTTCCTTCGCCGCCTGCTCTCCCGTCCCCATGCCATCGGAAAGGGCAAGCAGAGCGTTGCCCCGTTCCGTTTCCAGAAATGCCGCCGCATCTCCTGTCGGCCTTCCTTCCTCCGCAGGGGCATAAACCGCCGCCGTCGTGAGGGAAAAGGCAGGTGCCTCCCGAAACAGCAGGCTGCATTCCCTCCCCTTCGCATCCACCGAGCAGGTGCCCTCCTCCAGTAAAACCATGGGGCAGCCCATCGTTTTTCTGACCAGCGGCAGAACCTTATCCTTGCAGCTGCCCTTTCCGCCGCAGGCAGGCAAAACCACCCTCACCTGCTTGCGCCGATGGGTCTTTTCCTCTGTAATGATGACCTCCTTCGGGGAAAGCCCCTGCTTTTTCAGCGCATGGCGCAGCTCCTTTTCTGCGCCTTCCAGAAAAATACAGTTCAGCTCCATCTGTCCCGAAAGGGATTCCATAATTTCTCCCACCGCCAGAAGCTGTTGTCCGACCAGCTCGCGGCACTCCCTCAGGCGGCTTGTCCATAAGCAGTCCCTTCTGTACAGTCCATACACCTCATTTATGGTGTCCACAAGGGTGTCCACTCTTGGACAGGTGTCCGCAAATTCCTGCGGCAAATCGGATGCCCGAAACCGCCCCAGACTGTCGCAGTGAGAAAGTGCGGCGAAGGTCATGCCATAGGTTTTGTATAAATCCTCCTCCCAGCAGAAATGCGCCAAACCGCAGTCCTGACAAGCCTTTCCCGCAATGGTATCAACCAGCCTTGCAATCTCACCCCTGTCCTTTCGTTCCCCCTCCCGAACAAAGGTTTTCGCCAAAGCATCAAATGCCGCGGATACGCCCAGAAGCTTCTCCTCCGTCAGCTCCTTCATTTTTGTATACCTGTCTTGGGGGCCTTCCGTTTCCCGCAGACCGCCGTATTTTTCCAGCAAAGCCTTGGGGAACAGGGAAAACAGCAGCGCCCCGCTTATCAATCCTCCTATCCAAATCGGGTTCAGCAACGTCATATCTATGTAAAACAGAAAAATGCAGGGGGCTAGCAGCATTGCAAGGGCAGAGGCCAACCTGCCCAGATCTCTCATGCAGCCCGCCAACATTCCCCCTAAAGCGAGGGCAGCGAAAAGAGGCAGCTCGGCACCGCCGGAAAGCAGCAGCAGAAGCCCCAGAAACACACCGGCAGCCGCACCGCCGCCAATCCCCTCCTGCCTTGCGGCAAGAAGCAGAAAAAACGCAGATGCCATCGGCAGCAAAAATGCGCCGATCGGGCGGTTTTGCAGGGACGCAAGCCCTGCCAGAACGCCCCCTGCCAGAAGCAGGAGCGAAAGCATTTCCTCTCTGGAGGGAATCACGGCTTTCCCATGCTCCAACAGAAGCACCACGCCCTTCTGCAGCAGATAGCTGATGCCGAGCGTCAACGCGCCCTCCACAGCGGCAATGGCAAAATAGAACCCCAGACCCTGTCGGCTGACGGCAAAAAAGATACCTGCCAGCACCGAAGCAAAGGTGCCGAGAAGGGCCTTCTTTCCCATTTCCTGCCGTTCCAGAAAACGCCCCAACGTAAGCTGAATGGCAAGCGCCGCCGCAAGCCCTGCACCTGTTTTCAGCGGTGCATGAGAAAATGCCCCCAGCCCGACCGCAAGCCAGACCGCCCCAAAGAGCCACCCCTCCCCGAAAAAGGCGGAAAGATAGGCAAGCCCCATCGGGCGCAGCAGTCCCATCAGCTCAATCCTGCCCCAGAACAGCCCCATCAGGCAGAAGCCGCCGCCCTGCAGCAGGGTCTTCCACGGAAACGGCTTTTTCGGTTCCTTTTTCGGCAGGAGCATTTTGCCGAAGCGCGGTGTTTGTTCCGTATATTCCAATGTGATTTCTGTCTTTTCCATACTGCTTCCCTCCATACGCCCATTCTAAACAAACAGAACCGCTTTTTTTGTCAAAACGGGGCGAGGGCAGAAAGAAAGTTTCGACAAAAGCCGCTACGCTTCATCCGCAGCGCATAAAGCCTTCTGTGCAGACGCAAAAAAGGGTATCTCCTCTCGGAGATACCCTTTCTTTGTATGCTTTCTGTTTTCAATTTACTTCATCTGTTCTGCAACGATTTCCTTTGCTTTTTCCAGTGCATCGGCAATCTTGGATGCGTCCTTGCCGCCTGCCTGCGCCATATTGGGACGACCGCCGCCGCCACCGCCGCAGACTGCTGCTGCCGCCTTGATGATATTGCCTGCATGTGCGCCCTTCTTCACAGCATCATCGGTTGCCATTGCCATCAGGCTTACTTTGCCGCCTGCCGCGCCTGCCAGAACGATTACGCCGCTGCCAAGCTTATTTTTCAGCTGATCGCCAAGGGTACGCATTGCGTTGGCATCCATATCCTTGACCTCTGCCGCAAGCACTGCCACGCCGTTGATATCAACCTTCTTGCTCAGCATTTCATCCGCTGCGCCGCCTGCCATTTTTGCTTTCAGCTTTTCCAGCTCCTTGGAAAGCTCCTTCTGCTCTGCCAAGAGCTGTTCCACTCTTGCCACCAGCTTATCGGGAGAGGTTTTCACCATCTGTGCCAGTGTACGCACCTCATCCTCCTGCGCCTGATAATGCAGAAGTGCGCCTTCGCCTGTCAGCGCTTCAATACGTCTGACACCTGCGGCAACGCCGTTTTCGGAAACAATTTTAAAGGAACCAACCTGTGCCGTATTTTTCAGATGTGCGCCGCCGCAAAGCTCAACGCTGTAGCCGCCCATATCAACCACGCGCACGATATCGCCGTATTTCTCGCCAAAGAGCGCCATTGCGCCCTTCTCTCTTGCTGCATCAATGCTCATTTCCTCCGCAACAATGGGATAGCTTGCGAAGATTGCTTCATTGACCAGCTTTTCAACCTCTTTGATTTCCTCCGGTGTCATAGCGGTGAAATGGGTGAAGTCGAAACGCAGTCTATCTGCGCTGACATAGGAGCCGGACTGCTCAACATGTGTCCCCAGAACGGTTCTCAGTGCCTTCTGCAGCAGATGGGTTGCGGAGTGGTTTCTTGCGGAAGCCATTCTGTGCTTTTTGTCAATTTCTGCACAGGCAATATCGCCAACGGTAACGGAGCCTTCCTCTACCACGCCCTGATGCGCGATTTTGCCGCCGATTACCTTCATGCAGTTTGTTACCTTAACAACGCCGTTTGCGGTTTTGATGATACCATGATCGCCAACCTGACCGCCGCTTTCTGCGTAGAAGGGGGTTCTGTCAAGGAATACCACAACGGAATCCTCTGCCTGCGCGCCTTCTGCAACGGCATCGTTTGCAACCAGAGCAACGATTTTTGCATCCACTACGGTATCCACATCATAGCCTGCGAATTTTGTTTCCAGATCGGTAGGCAATTCATCGTATACGGTTACGGCTGCGCCCATGTAGCCCTCGCCGCCTCTTGCCTTACGCGCACGATCCTTCTGTGCCTGCATTTCCTTCGCAAAAGCCTCCTCATCCACGCGCATGCCTGCTTCTTCCAGAATTTCCTTTGTCAAATCAACAGGGAAGCCATAGGTATCATACAGGCGGAAGGATTTTTCGCCGCTCATCACGGTTTCGCCTGCGGCTTTCATTTCCTCCATATCCTCCTTGAGGATTTCCATACCCTTATCGATAGTCTTATAGAAGCTGTTCTCCTCGATGGAAAGAATCTTAAAGATATAATCCTGCTTATCCACCAGCTCAGGATATGCTTCGCCGCTGCAGGTGATAACAGCCTTGGAAAGCTCTGCAAGGAATTCACCCTGAATACCCAAAAGCTTGCCATGACGCGCCGCACGACGCAGCAGTCTTCTCAATACATAGCCGCGCCCTTCATTGGAGGGCAGAACACCATCTGCGGTCATGATTGTAACGGAGCGGATATGGTCTGTGATGATACGAACGGAAACATCAATCTTATGCTCCTTGCCATATTCCACGCCTGCCTTCTGACAAACCGCATCGCGGATATATTTTACGGTATCCACATCGAAAATGGAATCTACGCCCTGCATGATGGTTGCCATACGTTCCAGACCCATGCCGGTATCTACGTTTTTATGATCCAGCTCGGTATAGGTACCGTCCTCATGCGCATCGAACTGTGTCAAAACCAGATTCCAGAATTCCATGTATCTGTCGCAGTCACAGCCAACGCCGCAGGTAGGGCTGTTGCAGCCATATTCGGGACCGCGGTCATAATAGATTTCCGTACAAGGACCACAGGGACCTGTACCATGCTGCCAGAAGTTATCCTCCTTGCCAAGCTTCTTGATTCTCTCCCAAGGCAGACCAACCTTTTCATGCCAGATTTCGCCTGTTTCGTCATCCTCCTCATAGATGGTGACATACAGCTTATCCTCAGGGATTTCCAGCCATTTGGTAACAAACTCCCAAGACCAAGGGATGATTTCGTTCTTAAAATAATCGCCAAAGGAGAAATCGCCCAGCATTTCAAAAAATGTGCCGTGGCGTGCGGTTTTGCCGACATTATCAATATCCCCTGTACGGATACATTTCTGACAGGTTGTGACACGCTTACTGGGGGGGGTTTCCTGCCCTGTGAAGTATGCCTTCATGGGTGCCATACCGGAGTTAATCAACAGCAGGCTCTTGTCGTTACGGGGAACGACGGAAAAGGATTTCAGACGCAGATGGTCTTTGGATTCAAAGAACTGCAGAAACAGCTCTCTGATTTCGTTTACACCGAGATTTTTCATAGCTTTTCCTCCTTAAAAAGATAAAAATATAATTCCCACAATAAAATCCTGTTTTTTGGGTAATGAAAAAAATCCCTGTTCCGAAGAACAGGGACGAATTTACCGTGGTACCACCCTAGTTACGGCTTTGCTGCCGTCACTCGAAATCGTTAACGCCGATTTACGCCGCAATATACTTTTTTATTCCACTGCGGAGCCTGTTTCCTTTGAAGAAACAAGAGAAACCGAAAAGACTGCTTCCATTCTGTGCTGCTGAGGCTTTCCCACCAAGCTGCCTCTCTCTGAAAGTCCGAACCAAAATGTACTCCTTCTTTTCCTGACTTTTTTCTGTTTTTCTAATAATGATTTGATTATAGGCACTTGAAATCCGTTTGTCAAGGCAGTGTAAGAAATTTTTCCTCCAGCATGGCGCGAATCATATCCCCGATGCGCTTCAGTCCAACCTCTATCTTATCATCACTGAGGTTCAGAAAGCTGAGACGGATATGGCGATTTTCCTCGCCGCTGATATCATACTGACTGCCGGGGGTGAGAATGACGTTCTTTTCCAGCATACGGCTGCAAAGCGCTTCTGCGCCCACGCCCACGGGCAGCTCCACCCAAAGGCTGACACCGCCGTTTGGCTGTCCGTATTTCGCCACATCGGAGAGATATTTTCTTGCGGCGGAAAGCATTTTGCGGTATTTCTCGCCGCCGTAGCGCCTTGCCTGTGCGGCATGCTCCCCCCAGCCAAATTCGCGCAGATAATATTCCAAGGCTCTCTGGATAAAGCCGGAGGTGGAAATATCTGTCGTATATTTTGCTTCCATGACTGCCTGATGGATTTTCTTCGGCAGAACAATCAGCCCCATGCGCAGACCGGGCATGAGAATTTTGGAAAAGCTTTTGATATAAATGACACGATTTTTATAATCTAACGCCTTCAGGGGAACAATCGGCTCCTTATCATAATGGAAATCGTAAAAATCGTCCTCCTCGATGATATAGGTATCGTATTTTTCTGCCAGCTCAAGCAGGCGGCGTTTTTTCTCCATGGAATAGGAGATGCCTGTCGGGGTCTGATAATATGCCATCATATAAATAAAACGCGGATGATACAGCTTGAGGAAATTTTCCAGAATGACCATATCCATGCCATCCTCCTCCAGAGGAATCTCTATCAGCTTGCCCCCACGGGACAGAAATGCACCCGCTGCACCGTAAAACGTGGGCTTTTCCACAAAAACAACATCCCCATAGCGCAGCATCGCCTTTGAAATGATATCAATGCCCTGCTGTGCGCCGGAGATGATCTGCACGTTTTCCGGAGAGGTTTTGATGCCATAATTCATAAGATAACGGCAAAGCTGCTCGCGCAGGGGGGCATAGCCCATGCTGTCCATATAGCGGAAGGCTCCGCCCTTTTCCCTATCCAGCACCGCATTGAACGCCTCCTTAAACGCATCCACAGGGAACATTTCATTCGGCAGAGAGGTGCTTGTAAAATTGATGGCATTTTCCATGGAAAGACCGCTTTCAAAGGAACGGAGATTGCGGCTTGCCACAGGCTCCGGAATATGCTCCACAGGCAGGGGCGAAACAAAGGTGCCACTGCCCACGCGCGAATAGACCAGCTGCTTTTTCTCAAGCAGCTTATACGCATTGACAATCGTAACAGAATTCACTCCGAAATGCTCCGCCGTTTTGCGGATGGGCGGCAGCTTGCTGTTGGCAAGCAGAACACCATCCGTAATCATCCCCTCAATGCCCTCTGCCAGCTGCTGATAAAGAGGAACGGCACTTGATTTATGCAGCTGTAGCTGAAAAATTTCTACCATATTAAATATACTCCAAATCATTAAAATCTCATTTTACTTTTCTGCGTCGTATCGCTTTCTGCCCGATGCCCCCGCAATGCCCATGGCTTCTCTGTACTTTGCAACGGTGCGGCGGCAAATCTGCACGCCCTCCGCGGTCAGGCGCTCCGTCAGCTCCCGATCACTGAGGGGTTTTGTTTTTTCCTCCGCATCAATGATGGCACGCAGGCGGTTCTTGATGCTGTCCGCAGAAACATTTTCCGCCGCTTCCGCTTTTGCCATTGCCTTGGAGAAGAAGGTATGCAACGGGAACACACCGCGTTCACACTGCAAATATTTTTCCTTGACCGCACGGCTGACGGTGGATTCATGGATATTGAGCTGCTCTGCAATATCCACCAGACGCAAAGGCACAAGCTGCCCCTGCGGCTCTGAGAAAAAATCCCTCTGCTTTTCCACGATGGCTTCCACCACCTGCTGTAAGGTGCTTTCTCTGCGGCTGATGCACTGCAATGCCCATTCGGCACGCTTCAGCTGCTCTGCAATATATTCCTCCGTCTGTGCATCCGCTTTTTCGCGCAGCAGCTTCACATAGCTATGGCTGACGGTAAGACGGGGCATCACGGTTGTGTTTGTGGTGACGATAAATTCCTCTCCCCTGCGCTCCACCAGAACATCCGGCACGACATACTGCACATTATCCTCCCCCGCAAAGCCACTGCCTGGCTTGGGCTGACAGGAGCGGATTTCCTCCAACGCACGCATCAGTCGTTCCATAGAAACCTTTTCTGCCTTCGCGATATAGGAAAGGCGGTTTTTCGCCAGCTCATCCAGATAATTTCTTGTGATCTTCATGGAAAGAGCAGAGGCGTTTTTCTGCTTCAGCTGAATGAGCAGACACTCCTGCAAATTTCTTGCCCCCACACCGGAGGGCTCCAAGGCTTGAAACTGCGCCAGAATTCTTGCGGCAGTGGATTTTTTCATCGGATATTTTTCCATCATCATTTCGATGGCATCCTTTTCCAGATAGCCGCTTTCGGCAGTACTCTCCGCCAGAAACCGCAGGACAGGCTTATGTCCTGCCGGAATTTTTTGTATATTTATCTGAAAAAGAAGAAATTCGCGCAGACTCTGCCCCTCTTTTCTGCCAAAGGCATTCGTTTCGCGTTCCTTTTCCTCCTGCTCATGCTCCATACGGTAAAGGCTGCGGTTCTGCTCATCCGTCTCCTCAAGCCATTCCAGCTTTTGCAGCAGCTCCGTATTTTCCTGCTGCACGGGCTCCTTTTCCTCATTCCATTCCACAAGGGGGTTCTCCTCCGCAAATTCTCGGATATATTCGGAAAGGGTCACGGCATTCATCTGCAAAATCTCCACAGACTGCTGCATTTTCTGTGATAAAATCTGTTTTTGCTGTACCTGAAGCGACAGCTCCATAAAAAAATCCCCCTTTCTTGATGCTTGATTGCATTTATTTTATCATAAAATCTAATATAATCCCACCATTTTGTTTAAATATCCCTAAAAAAGCAGAGAAAATATGCCAAGATTATGGTAATAAATTAACATTTACTTTTATAGATAATAAGTGTAAACTATATGAGATGATTCATTCGCATACAAATTATTTTTTGTTTTGCGGATGTCTCAGCAATATTATAACGCAAAGATCAGATTTCGACATTATTTTGTGGAAGAAGGGTTCTTTTCTGGAATAATCAGGTGAAAATTTCTTTTGAAAAAAAGTTTTTTCGCCTTTTTTCTGCAAAATTATTGAGAAATTCTTATTTTTGTATTAAAATATTGCTGTTATATTATAGTTATTTTCTTACAAAAGTATAACTTTAAACCAGCGCCATCCCTGGCGCACGACAAATTTGAACAGAGGGGGATAATATGCAAGCTTTAACGTTCAAACGTGGTGTACATCCTCCTGATGGGAAAGAACTGGCAAAAGACCAGCCCATCAAGGTGATTATGCCCAAAGAAAACTCTGAGTTGTTCTACCCTATGAGCCAGCACATCGGTGCTCCTTGTGATCCACTGGTTGCCGTTGGCGATCATGTAAAGGTAGGACAGAAAATCGCTGAGTCCGGCGCATTCATGTCTTCTCCTATCTTCGCCTCCGTTTCCGGCGAAGTTGTAGACATCAGACCTATGCTCGTACCCGGTGGTGCAATGGTAAAGGCTATCGTTGTAAAGAACGACGGCAAAATGGAAGAGATCGAAGGTCTCAACGAAGGTAAGGATTACACAACCATGACAAATGACGAAATTCTGGCAGCAATCAAAAATGCCGGCGTTGTTGGTCTGGGTGGTGCAGGTTTCCCTACACACGTAAAACTGAACCCTCCCAAGGACACACCCATCGATCACATCCTCATCAATGCGGCTGAATGTGAGCCCTACCTCACATGTGACTACCGCCTGATGCTGGAAGAACCCGAAAGAATCGTAAGAGGTCTGCAGATTATGCTGAAGCTGCATCCCAACGCAAAGGGCGTAATCGGTATCGAAATGAACAAGCCCGAAGCAATCGCTTCCATGCAGAAGGCATGCGAGGGCATTGATAACATCACTGTTCAGCCTCTGGTAACAAAATTCCCTCAGGGCTCCGAAAAACACCTGATTTACGCTATCACAAAGAGAGAAGTAAAATCCGGCGCACTGCCCGCATCCGCAGGCTGTATCGTAGACAACGTAGATACCGTTGTTGCAATCGAAAGAGCAATCTGCAAGGGCAGACCTCTGATGAGAAGAATCGTTACCGTTTCCGGTAAGGGTATCAAAAACCCCGGCAACTACAAAATCAGAATCGGTATGACACTGAGAGATCTGGTAGATGCCATTGGCGGTTTCAATGAAGAAAACCCTCCCGTAAAGCTGATTGCAGGTGGTCCTATGATGGGTCCCACACTGTATACTTTGGATGTTGCGTCTGTTAAGACAACCTCCGGTCTGCTTTGCTTCACAAAGGACGAAGCATACATTCCCGAAGAAAGAAACTGCATCCGCTGCGGTAAATGCGTAGAGCATTGCCCTATGGGCCTGATGCCCTTCATGCTGAATGCCTTTGCAATCAAGGGTGACGGCGAAGGTTTCGTAAAGCATCACGGTCTGGATTGTATCGAATGCGGTTCTTGTTCCTACGAATGTCCTGCGAAGCGTCAGCTGGCGCAGTCCATCAGAGCGACAAAGAAAATCGAAGCAGGCAAGAAGGCAGCAGCCGCTGCAGCAGCAAGAGCAAAAGCAGAGGCTGAGAAAAAGGCCGCTGAGGAAAAGAAATAAGAAGGGGGAGAATAAAACATGGCTAATTTTGTAGTATCCGGTACCCCTCACGTGCGTTCCAAAGAATCCATCCAGAGCATTATGCGTGATGTTATCATCGCTCTGGTTCCTGCAACAGCAGCGGGTATCTATTATTTCGGCCTGAGAGCACTGATTCTGATTGTAGCTGCAATCATTTCTGCTGTTTTCTTTGAATGGCTGTATGAAAAAATCACAAAAAAACCTGTTACAATCAACGATTTGTCCGCAGTTGTAACCGGTCTGTTACTGGCAATGAACCTTCCTGCATCCGCTCCCGTTTGGGTTGCAATCGTAGGTAGTGCATTTGCCATCATCTTTGCAAAACAACTGTTTGGCGGTCTGGGCCAGAACTTCATCAACCCTGCACTGGCAGGTCGTGCATTCCTGCTGGCTTCCTACCCCACAGAAATGACCACATGGGTTGTTCCCAACGGTCTTGCAGCAGATGCTGCTACATACGCAACACCCCTGGCACAGCTGAAAAACGGCGCACTGGATGCTTCCCTGAAGCAGCTGGTAATGGGTCAGGTTGGCGGTACCATCGGTGAAACCTGTGCAATCGCTCTGATTATCGGCGGTATCTACCTGCTGTACAAGCACGTAATCAGCTGGAAGATTCCCGTAATCTACATCGCAACCGTATTCATTCTGTTCGCAGTAATCGGCAGACACGGCATGCGTATGCCTTTGCAGGAAATCTTCGCCGGCGGCGTTATGCTGGGTGGTATCTTCATGGCAACTGACTACGCTTCTTCTCCCGTAACCCCTAAGGGTCAGGTTATCTTCGCTGTCGGCGCAGGTCTTTTGACTTACCTGATTCGTACCTTCGGCGGTTATCCGGAAGGCGTATCCTATTCTATTCTGATTATGAACTGCTGTGTACCTCTGATTGAAAGATTCACAGAACCTACAATCTTCGGTGCACTGCCTAAAACAAAGGAGGCGAAATAAGCATGGACTCTAAAGCAGTAGTTAAACCCGCGATCGTTCTGTTGCTTATCTCCGCTATCGCAGCCGGTATTCTGGGTGTTGTATCCGAAGTAACCGCTGCTCCTATTGCTGCACAGAACGAAAAATCTCTGAATGAAGGTATGCAGGCAGTTATGCCCGACGCATCCTCCTTCGAGCTGCTGGATGCTGATCTGACAGGCACAATCACAGCAGTATACAAAGGCGATAACGGCGGTTTCGTTATCACAACAGAGCCCGGCGGTTTCGGCGGCGCTGTAAAAACAATGGTTGGCATTGATGCTGACGGTACAATCACAGGTCTGCGTGTAACAGGTCATTCCGAAACAGCAGGTCTGGGTGCAAAGGCAACCGATCCTTCCTTCTACGAACAGTTCACAGGCAAGTCCGGTTCTGTTTCCGTAACAAAGGATGGCGGCGAAATTGTTCCCATCACAAGTGCAACAATTACTTCCAGAGCAGTTTGTGTCGGTGCGCAGGAAGCTCTTGATTGGGTCGCAGCGAATGGAGGTGCTTATTGATGGCTAACCCTATTAAAATTATCAAAAACGGCATTATCAATGAAAACCCTACATTCGTTCAGGTTATTGGTATGTGTCCTACTCTGGCGGTTACATCTTCCGCTATCAATGGTATCGGCATGGGCCTTTCCACAACAGCAGTACTGATTTTTGCGAACCTGTTTATCTCTCTGCTGAGAAAGGTAATCCCCGATACAGTACGTATCCCTTGCTTTATCGTTGTTATTGCTACATTCGTAACAATCATCGAGTTCCTGCTGAAGGCTTATCTGCCTGCACTGAACGCATCTCTGGGTCTGTACATTCCACTGATCGTAGTAAACTGTCTGATTCTGGCGCGTGCCGAAGCATTCGCTTCCAAAAATGGTCCCGTTGCTTCCGCATTCGATGGTATCGGTATGGGTCTTGGTTTCACCATCGCTCTGGGCTGTCTGGGTCTGGTGCGTGAATTCATCGGCAGCGGCACACTGTTCGACGTAACAGTTCTGCCCGAAGCATTCCCTAGAACACTGCTGTTCGTTATGGCTCCCGGTGGTTTCTTCACACTGGCTATTCTGATGGCTATTCTGAACCATTTCAGAAACAAAAAAGCATAAGAAGGAGGGGAAAATAAATGAATCTGATTTTGTTAGTATTGGCTGGCATTTTCGTAAACAACTACGTTATGTCCCAGTTCTTAGGTATCTGCCCCTTCCTCGGTGTTTCCAAGAAGGTAGATACAGCAGCCGGCATGGGCATGGCTGTAATCTTCGTAATGGCTCTGGCAGCAGCAGCAGCATGGTTGGTATACAACCTGATTCTGGTGCCTCTGAACATTACATTCCTGTATAACATTGCGTTCATTCTGCTGATCGCATCTTTGGTACAGTTCGTAGAAATGTTCCTGAAAAAATCTGCACCTGCTCTGTATCAGGCTCTGGGTGTATTCCTGCCCCTGATTACAACAAACTGCGCAGTATTGGGTGTAGCCGTTACAAATATGCAGAAGGGCTACAACTTCATCGAATCCGTTCTGAACGCAGTTGGTGGTGCTGCCGGTTTTGCTCTGGCAATCATTCTGTTTGCCGGTATTCGTGAAAGAATCGCTGACAATGAAACACCGAAGGCCTTCGATGGTTTCCCTATGGCTCTGATCACAGCTGGTCTGATGTCTATCGCATTCCTGGGCTTCTCCGGTCTGATCAAACTGTAATAGAGGAGGGTAAAAGAATATGGATCCAATGAGTATTTTATTTCCCGTTCTGAGTGTCGGCGGTATGGGCGTTGTTTTCGGCGCTTGCTTGGGTGTTGCGAGTGAAGTTTTCAAGGTTGAAGAAGACCCTCGTATCGGTCAGGTTTTGGAATGTCTGCCCGGCGCTAACTGCGGTGGTTGTGGTTTCCCCGGTTGTGGTGGTTGTGCATCTGCAATCGTTGCCGGTACAGCTCCTGTAAATGCCTGCCCCGTTGGTGGCGCAGCAGTTGCTGAAAAGGTTGGCGCTATCATGGGTGTTGCAGCTTCCTCTGCTGAACCCGTTGCCGCTTTCGTAAAGTGCGGTGGTACTTGCGATAAAGCAAAAAATAAATACGATTATTTCGGCATTGACGATTGTAACATGGCTGTTCAGCTTGCAGGTCAGGGTGCAAAATCCTGCTCCTATGGCTGTCTGGGTCTGGGCAGCTGCAAGAAGGCTTGTGCCTTCGGCGCAATCGAAATCGTTGACGGTGTTGCAGTAATTGATAAAGATAAATGTGTTGCCTGCGGCAAATGCGTTTCCACTTGCCCCAAACACATCATCGAGCTGCTGCCCGCTAAGAAGAAAGTTAAAGTACAGTGCTCCTCCAAGGATATGGGTAAGAATGTAATCCCCAACTGCTCCGTTGGTTGTATCGCTTGTAAGATTTGCGAAAAGAACTGTCCTTTCGACGCTATTCATGTAATTGATAACCTTGCTGTTATTGATTACACCAAATGTAAGGCTTGCGGCATCTGTGCAAACAAATGCCCTAAGGGCGTGCTGACAGGCAAGAGACCTGCACAGCCTGCGGCTCCCGCCGCTGCTGCACCCGCAGCGCCCAAGGCTGCTCCTGCTGCTGAAGCTCCCAAGGCTGAAGCACCTAAGGCAGAAGAAGCTCCCAAGGCTGAATAATTCAGACTTTTCAAAGACTCTCTGAGAAATCAGGGAGTCTTTTTTGTTGCTAAAAAAATCTTTTATGATTCTGTTCGCTTTACCCCTCTGAAAAAGTATGCTATACTAAATCAGTTATAAATAAATGAAATTTTTCTGTAAAGGAGGATTTGCTATGAGAGGACGTTCCTCACAAAATATCTGGATACTGGTACTGCTTATGCTTGCAGGTGTGGTTCTGGGCGGCTTTATCGCAAAACTGGTCGGCGGCGTTTCCGCACTCAGCTGGCTTGCATACGGCAACAGCTTTGGGCTTTCCTCTCCGCTTATGCTGGATTTAGGCGTGCTGACATTGCAATTTGGGCTGACCATCCGCTTTACCATTGCGGGTATCATCGGCATTATTCTGGCGTTTTTCATTTACAGAAAGCTATAATGATTTTCAGGGGGCAAACGATTTTGCCCTTTCCTTTTTTTCAGGAAAAACCATTCTTTTTTTATGAAAAATACGGCTCTTTTCTTGAAAAGAATACAAAAAAGCGGTATGATAAAATGTAAGACAAAATTTAAGAGATACCATAGCTGCCGCACACACGGCGGCGTTTCCAATAATGAAAGGGGTAAAAAGAATATGATGTTCAATGCCAAAGATATGGGAATTGACTTGGGTACTGCCAATACCCTTGTCTATATGAGAGAAAAAGGAATCATCGTGAATGAGCCTTCCGTTGTTGCCATCAACACGGACACCAGAGAGGTTCTGGCTGTCGGCAACGAAGCGAAGGATATGATCGGGCGTACCCCCGGCAATATCGTTGCCATCCGCCCCATGAAGGACGGCGTTATCGCAGACTTCGACGTAACACAGGCTATGCTGCGTTATTTCATCAATAAGGCGTATGTACGCTCTCTCTTTGGGCCCAAGCCTCGCATTGTAATCTGTGTGCCTTCCGGCGTAACAGAGGTAGAAAAGCGCGCCGTTCTGGAGGCTGCCATTGCCGCAGGCTCCAAGGAAAAGGATACCTATCTGATTGAAGAACCCATGGCAGCGGCGATTGGTGCAGGTCTGCCCGTTGCAGAGCCTACCGGCAGCATGGTTGTTGATATCGGCGGCGGCACAAGCGAGGTTGCTATCATTTCCCTTGGCGGCATTGTTACAAGCACCTCTCTGCGTGTGGCAGGTGACGCACTGGACAGCGCGATTGTAAACTATATCCGCAAGGAATTTTCTCTGGCAGTCGGTGACCGTACCGCAGAGGAAATCAAGATTACCATCGGCTCTGCATATCCTCTGGACAGAGAGGAAAAAATGGAAATCCGCGGACGCGATTTAGTCAGCGGTCTGCCCATGACCATCGAAATCAATTCCATTCACATTCGCGAAGCACTGGCGGAGCCCGTTGGCTCTATCATCAACAGCATTAAGCAGACCTTGGAGGCAACCCCTCCCGAACTGGCTGCGGATATCATGGAATACGGCATTACACTGACAGGCGGCGGCGCGCATCTGCGCGGACTGGATAAGCTGATTACCGCGGAAACAGGCATGCCCGTTAATATTGCAAACGAACCCCTGAACTGTGTTGCTCTGGGCACAGGGATGGTTCTGGAACAGGTAGATAAGCTGAAATCTGTTCTGATTTCTCCCAGAAAAGCATTATTCTGATTTTAAACACACCGAAAGGAGCATTTCACGTTGCAGGAGTTTTTCTTAAAACATAAAAAACGCATCATTGGTGCGGGCATCGCCATTCTGGTTCTGGTTACCGTGATTGCCAGCGGTATAAAGCTGAATGCCACTCTGCTGGAAAGCGCCATCGGTGTTGTTGTCACCCCGTTTCAGGATTTGACAACCGGCATCAGCAGTTGGATAGACGATACGGTGACATCCGCCCGCAACAAAACAAAGCTGAAGGATGAAAACGAGGAGCTGAAGCAGCAGATTGCAGAGCTGACAAATAAAAACAGAAAGCTTTCCATGTATGAAACGGAAAACGAGCGTCTGACCGCTCTGCTGAAAATTGCGCAGAAATACCCTGCCTATGACAGTGTCGGGGCACGCGTGATTGCAAAGGACCCCGGCATCTGGTATGACGGCTTTACCATCAACAAGGGCACAACAAGCAGCATCAGCGCAAACATGGTTCTGATTGCGCCGGAGGGCTTAGTTGGTAAGGTTCTGGAAAGCGGCGCAACCTTCTCCAAAGCGCAGTCCATTCTGGACAGCCGTTCCTCTGTGCCTGCGATGAGCGTGCGGACGGGCGATTTGGGCGTTGTCAAAGGCAATTACAGCCTTGCAAACCACGGTCTGTGCAAAATGGAATATATCGACGGGGACGCGGAAATCATGGTAGGCGACGAAATCGTAACCTCTCAGCTTTCCGATATTTACCCGGAGGGGCTTGCCATCGGCAAGGTACTGGAAATCGAGACCGACACCAACGGGCTGACGAAATACGCTGTGATTGAGCCTTATGTAGACCTGAAGCATCTGGATACGGTTCTGGTTCTGGATAAGGGCGCAAAGCAGAGCGGCAAAAGCACAGCAAAGACAAATACACAGGCAAATCCCGACGCGGCGGAGCCGACAGACCAGACCGACCCTGACACGACAGAGCCTGACACAACGGGGGTGGCGGAATGAGAATCATCATCACCACTCTGATTGTGGTACTGAATTTTATTTTGCAGACCACGCTCTTCCCCTACCTTGCCATCCAAGGGGTATTCCCGAATACCGCCTTGATTATTGTAACCTCCTATTCCCTGCTGCGCGGCAGTAAGGAGGGCGCATTGGTGGGCGCAGGCACAGGGTTTCTGATGGATGTGTTTTTCCACACCTACATCGGCTTTTATACCGCGCTGTATCTTTTGATTGGATTGATTTTCGGACGAAGCCAACGCAGCTTTTTCCGCGAAAATTATATTCTGCCGATTATTTTCTGCGCGATTGCCACAATTTTTTATCAGGCAGTGCTGTATGTTTCAAGCTTTGTGTTCCAAGGAGAAGGAAATATTCTCTATTTCCTCTTCCGCGTACTGCTGCCGGAGCTGGTCTATATGACGATTGTAACCGTTCCGCTGTATCGGGTGCTGTTTGGCATCAATGAATGGCTGGAGCTGAAAGAAAAGTATAAATACCGCCTTTTTTAAAGGCTGAAATCTGTTTCCCATCAGGAGGAAGCGATGAGAAGATATCTTGAGCATTTTTTAGATTTATGTAAAAACAGAATATTTGTAATGCTGTGCGGCGTGATTGTGCTTTTTGCGATTATCGTGCTGCGTCTGTTTTCCCTGCAAATTATTCACGGGGAATATTATGACGAATCCATTACGGCGAGCGTTTCCAAAACACTGCCTGTGGCAGCCTCCCGCGGGAATATTTATGACCGCTACGGCAGACCGCTTGCTGTCAATACGGTTGCATACTGCGTACAGGTGGACGGCAGTGTTACCCTAGAGTTGAACAGGGAGGAACGCAAGACGCTTGCTACAGACCTGACCGACTGGCTTTGGGCGGATGGACACCATAAGGTAGATTCCCTGCCCATCACCACATCCTCGCCCTATTCCTTTACCTTTAAAGGAACGGATGAGGAAAAGGAAAAGCAGGAAAAAAGCTGGAAGGCCTCCATTGGTCTGGAGAAAAAGCAATATAAGCTGAGCGCAACGGAATGTCTGAAATATCTGTACGAAAAATATGACGTACCCGAAGGCTACACTGCGGCGCAGAAGCGCACCTATCTTTCCCTTGCCATGAGCGATGACCGCAATCTGATGGCGCTGACCTTGGCAAGAAAGCTTTCCGAATTCGGCGAAACGATTGATGATGAGCTGCCCCTGGACACCGAGGCACCCTATGCCTTCCAATTTAACGGCAACACCAACCGTGAAAAAAGCTGGAAGCAGAGCATGCTGATGAAGGGCAAGGAATTAAACTATAATTCCAGAAAAACTCTGGATTATCTGCGGGATTTCTTCGGGCTGCCAGAGGGTCTGCCCGAACAGCTGGTGCGTGATACACTGGGGATTCGCTATTCCCTCTATCTGAAACGCTATCAGCAGTATCAGACGGTGACGATTGCAACGGATATTTCCGATAAAACCCTTGCCTACGTCGAGGAAAATCAGGATACCTTCCCCAATGTTGTCATTGATACGGTATCTCTGCGGGATTACCCCGAAGGGGAATATTTCTCTCATATCCTTGGATATATCCGCCAGATGACGGAAAGCGACTATGCCCTCTATAAGGATGAGGTGGATGCAGAGGGCAATCCGCTTTACAGCCAGACAGATGTTGTCGGGCAGGACGGCATGGAAAAGCTTTACGAAAAGGAGCTGAACGGCGTGGACGGGAAGGTTCTGATTGAGGTAGATAATCAGGGCAGACGTATGAGCGTGATTGATTCCACGGAGCCTGTTGCCGGAAAGGATGTTTTCCTGACACTGGACAGCAAGCTGCAAAAGGTTGCGTATGATACACTGGAAAGCGAATTGCGCACGGCGGTTCTCAGAAAGCTGACCGGCGGCGGCAAGACCTACGCCTCCAGCACGGAGCTATTCACTTCCATGATTAACATAAACCACATTTCCGCTCAGAAAATGATACAGGCGGAGGACGGCGTGCAGAAGCAGGTTTATCAGAAGCTGAAGCAGGCAAACCCGACCTTCAGCCCCACGCAGGATGATGCGGTTGCGGTTGCGAAGGAATTCCTGATTGACGGTCTGGAAAAGGGCTCTATCAGCCTGAAAGAACTCATGCTGATGATGATTGAGCAGGGAAATCTGAGCGTAACAGAGGAGGAAAAGGCCTCCATCGAAAATGGCGCATCCCCTACCGCTTTCATCATCAAAAAGCTCAGCAACGGGGAAATGTCCCCTGCGGATACGGGGCTTGACCCCTGCACCGGCTCTGTTTTCGTGACACAGGTTGGCACGGGTGAGGTGCTTGCGAGCGTCACCTACCCTTCCTATGACAACAACGAGTTGGTCAATACGTTTAATAACGCTTACTATAATGACTTATTGCAGGACGGCAACACCCCACTGGTCAACCGTCCGCTGAAGCAGAAAAAGGCATCCGGCTCCACCTTCAAGATGATTACTGCACTGGCAGGTCTGGAAACAGGCACGATTACGCCAAGCACGACCATCGTGGATAAGGGGCTGTTCAAGGATGCAGGTGTACCCTATGCGCGCTGCTGGATTTATTCCAACACCGGCGGCACCCATGGGCCTGTGAATGTTTCCCATGCGCTTGAGGTTTCCTGTAACTATTTCTTCTATGAGCTGGGCTACCGCTTAGGCAGCACCGCAAACGGCAGCGACAGCAATAAGGCAATTACCACGCTGAATGAATACATGGCAGCGTTTGGTCTGAATGACTATACCGGCGTAGAGCTGGACGAATACGGCCCGACTATGGCATCTCCTGCCAATAAGGAAAAGGCAGTGAAAACCTTCAACCCCGATGCCACCACAAGCCAGACCCGCTGGACAGACGGTGACACCATCCGTACTGCCATCGGGCAGTCCATCAACAGCTACACACCGGCACAGATTACGAAATATGTTTCCACCCTTGCAAACGGCGGCACGCTGTATAAGCTGCACATGGTGGATCACATACAGAATGCTGACGGCACACTCCATTCCGAGGTGGAGGAAACGGTCGAAAATGTAACAAAATTCAAGGAGGAAAATCTGCAGGCTGTTTATCAGGGGATGTATCTGGTAACAAACGGTTCCCGTGGTACACTCCGTACCGCCTTCAATGACCTGCCCGTAAAGGTGGCAGCGAAGACGGGTACTGCCGAAGAGGACAAGAACCGCAGCTCCCATACCTGGTTCGTCTGCTTCGCACCCTTTGATGATCCGCAGATTGCCATTACTGTTATGATTCCCTTCGGCGAAGGCAGCGGTACACCTGCGCCTGCGGTTGCGAAGGCGATTATCCGCGAATATCTGGGGCTGGATTACACCCCCACAAACACCACAATGCAAACAGTTCTGGCAGAATAACAACAGGAGGGGAAAGTATGTATAATGAAAACTATGTGATCTTTAAGGGCACAAAGGACGGTGTCACCGTTATCTTTGACCCGGAGGTATCCTTTGAAACCCTTTGCACACAGCTGGAAAAGAAGGTAGCGGAGGCAGGCAAATTCTTCGATAACGTAAAGACCTCCCTTGCCTTCAAGGGGCGTGTGTTTACGGAGGAGGAGGAGGAAACCCTCTTAAAGATTATCGCAAAGCATACCACGATGGAAATTACCTTCGTGAAAACAGAAAACAACGAAATCAAACGTCTGAGCGACCTTCTGGAGAAGGAGCTTGCGCCCTTTAATCTGGCGAAGTTTCACAAGGGCTCTCTGCGCAACGGGCAGAAAATTGAATTTGAAGGCAGCGTCATCGTGGTTGGGGATGTCAACCCCGGTGCGGAAATCAAGGCAGGCGGCAATATCATCGTTCTGGGGCAGCTCAAGGGCATGGCGCACGCAGGCTGCAAGGGCATGACGGATGCCTTTGTTTCCGCCATTTATATGGCACCCGTACAGCTGCGCATTGCGGATATCATCACCCGTTTTCCCGAAGAAAACAAAAAGGGCCCCAAGCCCCCTGAATATGCCTTTGTGCAGGATGGGCAAATTTTTGTTATGGCGCTTTCCTAAGAATTGGAAACGCTGTCGAATCATGGGAAAAGTTCTCCTGTTTTGCTAAAAAAAAGGAGTGCAAAATCAGCACATTTTTGTTAATATAGTAATAGGAATCAGATATTACCGAAAAAAATGTGCAAACGCGTAAAATAAACTTCTGAGATTAGGAGGAACATCAATGAGTGAAGTAATCGTAATCACCAGCGGCAAGGGTGGTGTCGGCAAAACCACAACCAGCGCAAACCTTGGCTGCGGTCTGGCAGCATTAGGCAAAAAGGTTGCATTGGTAGATGCAGATATCGGGCTGAGAAATCTGGACGTTGTTATGGGTCTGGAAAACCGTATTGTATATGACTTGGTAGACGTTGTGGAGGGCAACTGCCGCCTGAAGCAGGCTTTGATTAAGGACAAGCGCTATGATGGGCTGTTCCTGCTGCCTGCCGCACAGACAAGAGATAAGGACGCTGTTTCTCCCGAACAGATGCAGAAGCTCTGTGACGATTTAAAAGAGGAAGGCTTTGATTTTATCGTACTGGACTGCCCCGCAGGGATTGAACAGGGCTTCAAAAACGCCATCGCCGGCGCAGACAGGGCCATTGTTGTCACAACCCCTGAGGTTTCCGCTGTGCGCGATGCTGACCGTATCATCGGGCTTCTGGAGGCAAATGAGCTGAGAAACCCTACCCTTATTCTGAACAGACTGCGTATTGATTTGGTGCAGCGCGGCGAAATGATGAATATCGAGGACGTAGAAGAAATTCTTGCGATTGATATTCTGGGCGTAGTTCCCGATGATGAAAGCATTGTTATCGCAACCAACAAGGGTGAGCCTGCCGTTATGAACGAAAATTCCAAGGCAGGACAGGCTTACAGAAATATCGTTCAGCGCCTTCTGGGCAATGATGTGCCCCTGATGAGCTTTGAACCCGAACCCGAAACCTTTATGGACAAGCTGAAAAAGCTCTTCCGTAAATAAGCCTGTGCGAAGAAAGGAAGTGTAACGATGGATTTCTTTAGCTTTTTCCGCAAAAAACAGACACCGCCCTCCGGCAGTGTTGCGAAGGATAGATTAAAGCTGGTTCTGGTGCATGACAGGGTGAACTGCTCCTCTCAGGTACTGGAAATGCTGAAAACAGATATCATCAAGGTCATTTCCAATTACATGGAGATTGATACCGATGAGCTGGATATCCAGATTACGCAGACGCAGTCCGAGGATAACAACGGCACCGTTCCTGTGCTGTATGCGAATATCCCCATCAAGAGCATGCGTAAGATGAATCACGAGGATTAAAGCCCTATTAAAAAGACCAACACAAAAGACCTTCAAATGCAGGGAAACCTTTGAAGGTCTTTTCGGGTTTTGTCTATCACACCAAGCCCTTCGCCGGTATGATAGACAAAATCCGAAAAATCATAAAAAATACCGGGAGTTTTTATATATGGACATCAAAAAATATCTTCAAAATCTGGATTGGTGGCTTGTGGGGGCGGTTTGCCTGCTTTCCCTGTTCGGCTTAATCTGCATTGCGAGCGCAACGCGTATCAATCTGGGAGAAAGCCCTGCCAATGTCATCAAGCAAGGCGTATTCTTCCTCATCGGCATTGCGCTGATGGTGATTGCAGCCAATGCGGATTATGAATACATCTCACAATTTACCATTCCGCTTTATATCGTGAATATTTTGCTTCTGGTGACAGTTCTTCTGGTCGGCTCCGAGAGTAAGGGCGCGACCCGTTGGATTGCCCTTGGGCCTCTGACCATTCAGCCCTCGGAATTCGCCAAGGTGATTATGATATTCTGCTTAGCGAAGGTCATAACCGAGCGGCAGAAGCAAATCAGCGACCTGAAAACCATCGGGTTTCTCTGTGTTTATACAGGGATTCCGCTGCTTCTGATTCAGAAGCAGCCTGCGCTTTCTGCCAGCCTGGTTCTGGTTGCCATCTTCTGCATTGAAATCTTCATTGCAGGTCTGGATTGGCGCATCATCCGCAATGTCTTAGTGGTTACGGTGCCGATTGTCGCATTGATTCTCTTTGACGTAAGCAGGGAGCATCCCCTCTTTACGGACAAAATTCTTGCGGAGCATCAGTTCAACCGTATCCTTTCCTTTGTGGACCCCAGCCGCGATGCCAGCCTGTATTATCAGACAGAAAAATCCATTTCTGCCATCGGTTCGGGGAAATTTCTGGGCAAGGGTCTGTTCCACGGCACGCTGAACCAGTTAAGCTATCTGCCGGAGCCACATAATGATTTCATTTTCTCCGTAATCGGGGAAGAATTTGGATTTCTTGGATGTATATTTGTCCTCGCCATATTGCTTTTTATCGTTTTTCGGTGTATAGTAATAGCAATATCGGCCAGGGATACCTTCAGCCAGCTGGTTGCTGCGGGCATCGCCGGCATGTTTGCGTTCCAAACCTTCGTAAATATGGGCGTTGCGACAGGCATCCTGCCGAATACCGGCATGTCATTACCCTTTATCAGCTACGGCGGCAGCTCCATGTGGACAAACATGGTCGCCCTTGGGCTGATGCTGAACATAAGAAAAAAAGAAACAAAATCGCTATTTGAGGGAGGTTTGTTATGAATATTGGTCTGATTGCACATGATAATAAGAAAAAACTGATGGAAAACCTTTGCATCGCTTACAGACATATTCTGTGTAAGCATGATATCTACGCCACAGGCACAACCGGTCGTCTGGTGGAGGAGGCTGCCAATCTGGTGGTGCATAAATATCTTTCCGCACACTTGGGCGGCGAACAGCAGATGGGCGCGCAGATTATCAATAATGATATTGACCTGATGATTTTCCTGCGAGATCCCGTTTCTCCGCATGCGTACGAATCCGAGGTAAATTCCATTCTGCACCTGTGCGATATGCACAATATTCCTCTGGCAACCAACCTTGCAACGGCAGAGGTTCTTCTGCTTGCACTGGACAGAGGCGACTTGGACTGGAGAAACGTAATGCGCTGACCCCTGTTTGAAAAGATGAGAAAGGAATGCGAAAATGGAGCTTTACTTTAACGGCAGAAACCTATTGATTATCGTCGGGTATTACCTGATTATCAACCTGATTCTATATTTTACAATGGTAATTGATAAAAAAAGAGCCATAAAGGATGGGTGGCGGATTCCCGAAAAGAACCTTTTCCTTCTGGCTGTTCTGGGCGGCGGCATCGGCGGTCTGATTGCGATGGTCTTCAAGCGCCATAAAAACAAGCATATTGATTTCATTCTGACCTTTACCGTTACAGCAATTCTGCACATGGTTGTGGCATTCTTGCTGATTGGGAAATTTGCATTTGTTACAAAATAAAAAATGAAGGATAAATCCGTATTGGATTTATCCTTTTTATTTTATCGTTCGCTCCACAATTCCACAAGTCTGCATTTGATTTTCGGCGTAACCTTCTTCTGCTCCATAGCAGAAACCACGAGAAATTCCTCCTTTGTCAGCGTATTCTGAAGCCGCACATGGCTTTCCTCTGTGGAATAGCCCCACGCCGCATCCACATAGCACATCTGCGGATAGAGCACGCACCACCAATTCTTCCCCTTGGCTTCGCCAATCTCAATTCGCAGGGCATCATACACCCCTGCCGGAAAAATTAAATCGCCATATTTTTTAAAGGGAAATTCCTCCCGTACCAGAGACACGCGGACAGGATAAGTGTACCCCTGCGCCAGCACCTCCGCCTCCGCCGTTTCCGAAATTTCCTGCTGTGCGTTTTTGAGTGCCGCAAGCGTTTCCTCCTTTGAGGTACAGGTTTCCAGTAAATCGCCATATTCCTGCAAAACCCTATCGCGCACCGCAAGCTTGAGGGTCTGGTCTGCCTCGCTGTCGCTATTTGCCAGCACATGAAAGCGCACCACCTTGCCGCCAATCCCCTTCTGAATCATATCCGCATAGCCCTCTGTCCAATGGGCGGCGAACAGCAGACTCAGCAGTACCCCAAGCACCACCGCCGCAAGCCAATACCATTTTTCCTTTTGCCAAAGCTCCTTGAGCGTCTGTTTCCAAGCCATCCCGTTCTCCCCTTTTCTGATTTGTTCAGATACAGGATTTCCAAGTTTTTCAAATTTTAATCAACGCTTGCGCCCCATATCCGTAATCTGCACCTTTGGGACAACACAAAACGCCATCCGCTCCCAAAGCTGCTCTCGTGTGCAGGCTTTTGCTAGCTGCGGCAGGGCGCGCTCTGCCCTCGGCAAAATACCGAGGAAATCCACCCCTTCGGACAACGCTGTTTTTATCGTATGCTCGACTTCCTCTTTTATGCTTGCGGAAAAAACACTCTCCAACTCCGTTTTCTGCTCTGCGGAAAGCAATTCGCCCCTGCCGCCTTGCAGGGTTCCCTCTACAGGAAGCGTCACGGTGCAGAGAACAGTGTCCCCTGCCGCCTGAAAATCGTAGTCCGCCTTTGTTTTTGTAACCGCCAAAGGCAAAACCGCCGCTTTATACCTTCCTTCCAGAACCGCCCCCTCGGCATCTCCCAACAGGAAAAGATAACCGCGCTCCTCTTCCTCATTCAGAATAGAAGCACCCCTTGCGGACACCGCCATACCGCCGCCAAGCCGTAGCCTTTCCCCCTCTGCGCGAATCCGCGGAAGCACGCCATTGCCGCCCCGCTCCGTGCGCTCCGTCAGAAAGGTATCCAAATCAATCCCCTTCGTGACCGCCACCTCCTCGGCGGTATTTTTATAAAAATCCCAGAGGAACAGCCCTGTCTTGCTGTCCTCCTTCATGGCCTTTTCCACGCAAGCCGCCGCAGAATCCGCCGCCAGAAGCATCACCTTCTCCGAAACCGCCTGACTGCGCTCCAGCTCCCCCAGAAGGGCATCCAGCCTTGCGCTGTCCCGCAAAAGACCTTCCCCCAGGATAACAGTTTTCAGCTGCCCCAAATCCGTCTTACGAGAGGTGTAGGTATCCACCTGCGCGACCGCCCCCGAAAGAGTTTCACTCTCTGCGGCATAAATTTCTGCCTCGCCCGTTTCGATATTCGCAGGCGCAAAGGTGAAGTGACAGCCGTTTTCCGCCGCATCTACCCCAAGGGTGATAATAAATGCCCTATCCTCCGGGTCCTTTTTATCCCAGCAGCCGGTCAGAAAAAAGGGGACTGCCAACGCCAGCAAAACAAATTTTTTATACATCCTTTTTCTCTCCCTTCCTGCCAAGCAAGAGCAACAAAACCGGCAGTCCCACCAGATACGCCAGATTCAGCCAAGGCGAAACGGCAAGCCGCAGACGCTGTGCCGCCATAAGGCTTTCGGGCAGAAATGACAACGCAAACAAAGCCGCAAGCACCACCCAGAGCCAAAGCTTTCGCTTTTTTTCCGCCTGTCTGCATAGCTGCGTTCCCAGAAGGGAGCCGAAAAACACCACACCCGAAAGAAACAGCACCGCCGATGCCATCCAGAACCAAAGCAGAAGCAAATCCTGTCTGGTCAGAAAAACGCCCGTAAAGCTGACACGCTCCAACATCTGCAATGTCGGCAAAAGCTTTGCGGCAAGCATCCCCTCGCCGTAATTCGCCAGACAGAGAAGCACGATGACCGTCACCACTGCCGTTATCAAAAGACAGCCTTTCCAGACTGCGAAGCCGACAGGCTTTTTCAAATCCGGATAGATAAAATAAAGAAAAACGAGCCCCCTAAATACAATGCTCATCTCTGCAAGCCCTGCCCCGATGCCCGAAGGAGAAGGCAAGGCAAGCGGCAGAACACGCGCATACCGCGTAGAAGCCGCCACCGCCAGAAGCACCAGAAGCAAGGGAATTGCTACCAGAAAAAAGAGGATTTCCGCCGTTCTGCCCCGACATTCCGTTCCCTGCGCCGCAAGCGCACCTGCGACCAGAAGCAACACCAGGGAAAGCACCCAGACAGGCGTTGCAGGGAGCATAAAACGGCAGATAATTTCGCTGAAAATCCGCAGTTCAAGCATCCCGTCAAGCAAAATCTTTCCTGCCAAGCCAAGCAAAAGGATTGTCCCGATACCATTGCCGCAGACGCTCCGGCACCAATCGACCACCGTACCATTGGGCATGCGCCTTCCTACTGCTGTCAGCAGAAGGGAGGCAGCCGACACCCCCAAGCCGCCAAGCAAAGCCGCAAAAAAGCACCCTCTGCCACTTATCTCGGCCAGCTCCGCCGGAAGAAAAAGGACAGCAGTGCCAAAGCAATCCAGTAATAACAGCATTTGCAGCTGTCTGATAGAAATTTTCCGATTCTCCGCAAACATCATTCCTCCTCCTTCCGCCGCCGTACATCGGGACGTGTAAAAATCGGTCTGCGCTTCATTTCGGAAAGCGGCAGACGAAAAATGCTGTCCTCCCAATCCATGTCATCATTGACGGAGGAGGAACAGAAGGGATACAGATACGGGATACCATAGGAGGTGAGACTTGCCAGATGCGCCAGAAGCAGCAGCAACGCCGCCCAGACCCCGAACAGTCCGAATACAGCCGCGAAGAAAATTACAACATATTTACTGATGCGCAGACCCGAAACAATCGAAACATTCGGAATCACAAAGGAGCAGATGCCCGTCAGCGCGGAAACAATCACAACCGTCGGACTGACAATCCCTGCATCCACTGCCGCCGAACCGATGATAATGCCGCCGACAATGCCAATGGTAGAGCTGACGGGGGATGGCAGACGAATCCCGCCCTCACGCAGAAGCTCAAAGGCGATTTCCATAATCAGCACCTCACCAATGACAGAAAACGGAATGGTTTCTCTCGTTGCCGCAACCTTAAGGGCAAGCGCAGTTGGCAAAAGCTCCGGATGATAGACCGCAAACGCAATATACAGCCCCGGAAGCGTAACCGTCAGAAACGCCGCCACAAAGCGAATCAACCGAATAAAGCTCATAATCTCCCAGCGGTCATAATAATCCTCTGCCGCCTGAAAGAAGGTATTCAGTGTTGCCGGCAGAAGGATGGCATAGGGTGTATTATCGGGCAGAAGTGCCACGCGCCCCTCCAGAAGGGCGGAGGAGGTCTTATCGGGGCGCTCCGTCATCTGTAGCTGAGGAAAGGGCGAATACTGCCGCTTCTCCAACAGCTGCTCCGCATAACCGCTGTCCGGCAGATGGTCTAAATCCAGACAATCCACCTGCCTTTCTATCTTTTGCAGCAGCTCAGGACGCACCAAATCCTCCATATACAGCAGTGCCACATCCGTTTTGCTCCGTCTGCCCACCTTCTTCCGCTTCACCTTCAGCCGTGTATCCCGAATTCGCCTTCTCGTCAGCACCACATTTACAGACATCAGCTCCGTAAAGGCATCCTTCGGCCCCTGCACAACCACCTCGGTTTCCGCCTGATTCACGCCGCGCGTGGGGAAATGCTTCGTCGAAGCCTGCAAGGCGAAATCATCCCCATCCATGAGAAGCACCGTATCCCCCAGAAGAACGGCATCAAAAACCTCCTCCATTGTGGTGATTTTTGTCAGCTCCCCAATGGCAATGACCTCCTCCATCAGACTTTGCAGCAGTCCCTCCGTTCCCTGCATTTCACAGCGCGCCATCACATTTGTCATGATAAAATTCTGAATGGCATCCCCATTCACAATATTATCCGTATATGCAAGAAAAAGCGTACCCTCGCCGCCACGGATGCGAAACTCACGCATAATGATATCACCGCAGTCGCGAAAGGCTTCCTGCATCACCTGTTTATTTTTCTGCAACTCCTTCTTTATCTGCATCCCTTTTCACCGCCCAACCATTTTTCCTAGTTTGTGAAGGAAAAGGAAATCTATGCAAAAAAAGAAGCCCCGAACAGTTCTGTTCAAGACTTCTTTGAATTTTATTTCTATTTTACTGCGCCTGTGCAGTGTTGCCCAGAAGGCTGGGGTTTTCAAAGGTAAATACCAGCATATCGTAATTATAAATCAACTGATTCAAGCTGTTCTGTGCGGAAACAACGCCCATTTCCGCCTGCTCTACAGCTGTTTTTGTCACATTGCCTGCCCGCAGATTAATCTGCGCCGCGCGATAATCTGCCTGTGCCTTTGTCAGAGAGGACTGTGCAGAGGTAATCTGTGTTTCCATCTGCTGCAACTGCAGATACGCATTGCGAATTGCCATTTCCTTATCGGTTTTTGCCGTTTTCAGATTACGCTTTGCGGTATCGTAATTATATTCCTGTGTATTGGAATCCATACGCGTATTTGATTCGCCGACATAGTTTTTCGTAAACTTCGCAGAATCCAATGCAAGCTCCTTCAGCTGAATGGTCAGATCCTTTTTCAATGCCGCGTTGAGATACTGCTCCATCGGCAGACTCAGCTTATAAGGCGTATAGGTAACGTCATAGACATATTCAAAACGGGCATCTGCCTTTTCCCCCATCAGGTCATTCAGCTTGATGTAAAGCTGCTCCATGCTTGCCTCCAACAGTGCCACATTATCCTGCGCCTGCTTTGCCGCAATCTCCAGCTGATTCAGGTTATACTTGCTCAGAAGGCCCAGACGGTTCTTTTCCTTCCCCTGCTCATACAGCTTTTTCTGGATTTCAGCGTTTTTCTTTATCAGAGACAGGGTATCCTCATTACTCTTGATGGAGGTAAAATAGGATTTTACGGAAACCTCCAGACCAAGGTTTTGCAGCTCCTCGCCGATTCTTGCCTGCTTTTTGCCCTGCTCTGCCTGATAAACGGCAGAAACAACCTTCTGCCAGCCGTCATTCACCCATTTTTTATATTCCACATTTGGCACAGTAACCGTGCCACCTGCGCTTCTGTCGATGTCATCCAGCGTATCATCCAGATAATCCAAGGTATCCTGAATTTCTCTCAGGTCGGGGCTATGCTTTTTCGCCTTCGCCAATGCTTCCTCTGCGGTCAGCTTCGGCAGCTGCAATGCCGCCTTCTCCTCCTCTGTCAGCTCCTTCACAGGTGTCACCTGCACGCCCTGCTGCGCCGCGGAAAGAGCCTCAGCCGCAAACACAGGCACACACTGCGCCCCGCAGATGCTCACCGCAAGGGTCAGCGCCAGTGCGCCTTTTGCCTTATATAACATATTTTTCATTGCTCAACCTCCGTTTTTCGTTTTAAACTAAAACTAATTATACCATATAATCTGAAAAAATCCAGTAAAATCCTCAGATTTCGGAAGAAAGTTTTTCATGAGCGGCGGTTTCGCGCAACGCCTGATTAAACACTGCCCCCAGAAGCAGTGCCGTCAGCGAAAGATTCAGCCAGATAAGGAAGGCGATGATTGCCCCGATAGAGCCGTAAATCACGGAATAGTTCCCCATGTGGTCTACATAATACGAGAAAAATACGGAATACAGCATCCAGAAGGATGTAGAAAGCAGCGCCCCGGGAAAAATATACCGCCACTTCGGCGGCTGACTCGGCGAAAGATAATACACTGCCGAGGTCAACAGAATCAGCGCAAAGCCCATGGAAAGGAAACGCGCCTTTGTCCAGAAGGAGATAAATTCCACCGTAATCGGCAGAAACTGCGCCACATAGTTCAAAACAGAGTCCCCGATAATCATCAGAAACAGCATTGCAGGAATCAGAAACAGAATGAATATTGCCAGCAGCAGCACCCGCAGCGTATGATGCGTCGGCTTTTCGCCGCCATAGATATCCGAAACCTCCTCCGTCATATTTCTTACCGCCCGAAACGGAAACCACAGCGCAAACACCACACCAAAAGTGAAAATTGCCCCATTGGATGCCTCCGTCATGTGGGTAATCGTCCGGTTCAGCAGCGTGATTACATCCGCAGGCAGAAACGCCGCCGCCTCGCCCTCAAGCGAAATCATCGGCAGATGCAGCAACCCCAAAATGGAAATCAGCGCAACCAGAAAGGGGAAAATCGCAAACAGGAGATAATACGTCAGTGAAGCTGCTCGCTTGCCGACATCCTTCGTGATATAACCGCGGACGGTATTTTTCAAAACTCGCCTTACTCTTTGCATACGGTTCAACCCTTCCTTGCCTGTGCCCGATAGGCAATTTTCAGCATCCATGACTCAGGTAAAAGCTTTTCTCCGACATAGGTCATTTTCATCAATGCCCCAGGCAGGACAACCACCTTGCCGCGGAGCATCCCCTCTATCCCTGCCTGCGCGACTCTTTTCGCGGAAACGCCGCCAATGGAACGGCGTACCTTTGCGCGCGCATCAAAATTCGTCTCCACATGTCCGGGGCAGAGAGCCGTCACTGTCACCCGACTTCCCTCCTGCCGCAGCTCCTCGGAAATAGCCTCGCTCAGCCGCAGCACATAGCCCTTTGTCGCATAATAGCCGGACATCAGCGGCCCTGCCAGAAAGCCCGCAGAGGATGCCACATTGAGGATACGCCCACTGCCACGCTTACGGAAATCTGCCAGAAACAGCTTTGTCAGAATCTGCACCGCGCGCACGTTCAAATCCAGCATATTCAGCTCCGTTTCCAGCGGAACATCCCATGTTGCGCCATACGCCCCGAAGCCTGCGTTATTGATGAGGATATCAATTTCTTCCGCCTTCACCGCGTCATACAGCCGATAGCAGTCCTCTGCTTTGGATAAATCCACGGCTATCGTCCGCACTGCCACAGGCAGCCGCTTGGCAAGGCTTTTCATCTTTTTTTCGTCCCTGCTGGCAATGATTAAATCCACGCCCCGTACAGCTAATATTTTCGCCATTTCACGCCCGATGCCGCTCGTTGCGCCCGTAATCAATGCTTTCACAACAGTTCCTCCCTTTGTCATTTTCTTTATCTGTATCCATTATACAGATACCTTCTCTCTTTTTCAATTTTTTAAAGAAGAACAAGCAGAGAAATTTTTTCTGCAAACAAAAAATCCCTGTGCCGCATTCATTCAGCAGAGGGATTTTCAATGCTTATTTTTTATTTTTCGTTTTTCAGTTCCTTTGTCACTGCGTCATATTCTTCCAGAACAGCCTGTTCGGGTGCCTGTGTTGCAAGGCTGACAATAATGATTGCCGCCAGAGCCAGCAGGAATGCGGGCAGCAGCTCATAAATGCCCCAGATACCGCCCATGGGACGAATCAGATATTTCCATACGAATACCATCACACCGCCGACAATCATGCCTGCCAGTGCGCCCTGCTTATTGGAGCGTCTCCAGAACAGCGCTGTCAGCACAACGGGGCCGAATGCCGCACCGAAGCCTGCCCATGCGAAGGATACGATACCGAAAACGGAGCTGTTCGGGTCTCTTGCGATGAAGGCTGCAATCACGGAAATTACCAGAACGGAAATTCTTGCCGCCTGCATTGCCGCCTTTTCGGAAATATTCACACGGAAGAAGCCGCCCAAAAGATTATGGGAAATGCTGGAGGATGCCGCCAGAAGCTGAGAATCCGCCGTGGACATCGTTGCCGCCAGAATACCGGAAAGCACAATACCTGCAACGATTGCCGCAAGGCAGCCATGCTTGCTCAGCAGGTCGGAAATGCATACGATAATCGTTTCGGATGCACTGCCCTCCAGAAGGGGAACCGCGCCAACCTTTGTCATCGCATTCCCGATGATACCAATCAGAATGGCAACGCCCATCGCAATGACAACCCAGATAACCGCAATTCTTCTGGATAATTTCAGCTTATTATGATCCTCAATCGCCATGAAGCGCAGCAGAATATGGGGCATACCGAAATAGCCCAATGCCCACGCCAATGTGGAGCAGATGGTCAGGAAGCCGTAGGGAGATGCGGTCTTGCTGACGGGATCGTGTGTCATGGTCAGGCTCAGATAGCCTGTCATGCTTCTTGCGTTATCCATTACGGCATCAAAGCCGCCTGCAATATGAATCCCGAAGAATACGATAATCAGTAGCGCAATACTCATCACAATCCCCTGAATCAGGTCTGTGGTGCTTGCTGCAAGGAAGCCGCCCATCGCGGTATACAGCACAATAACAATCGCACTGATGACCATGGCAGGAATATAATTCACACCGAACAGGGTGCTGAACAGCTTGCCGCATGCAGCGAAGCCGCTTGCTGTATAGGGGATGAAGAAAATAATGATAACCACAGCCGCAATGCACATCAGAATATTCTTCTCATCATGATATCGACGGGAGAAGAAATCCGGAATTGTAATGGCATCCAGTCTGTGTGTATAAATACGGATTTTCTTTGCGACAACCAACCAGTTCAGATATGTACCGATGGCAAGCCCGATTGCCGTCCAGCCAACATCCGCCACACCGCTTAAATATGCCAGACCGGGCAGCCCCATCAATAAGTAGCTGCTCATATCCGATGCCTCTGCGGACATTGCCGTAACAAATGGGCCAAGCTTTCTGCCGCCCAGATAGAAATCGCCTACATTTTCATTTTTCTTGGAACAATAAATCCCAATGATAATCATGCCGCCCAGATAGACCAGAATTGTGAGCATGATTAAAACCTTTGCTGAAATCATGTTACTTTACCCTTCCTTCGTTTCTTGTTTTTTCTGTTTCGTCTTGCTTTTGCGGCTATTCTATCATACTTTTTACCAGAACAAAATACAGAACAAAGTCCGAACAAAAAACAGAACGACAAAACAAAGAATAGCCAGAAAGACTGCAATTTCAATCTTTTCTGACTATACGATTTCCAGAACTTATTTCTATCCGAAAAAAAATCTTTTTTATTATTCGCCGTTTTTCGCTTTTTTCACACGAAAACTGTTCAAAAAAACAGGCATCATGCTTTTTGCGTATTGGCAAAGGGAATAATCCCCGTTGCTGATGCACCAGTCATAAATCAGCGCACGCTCACAGAGCGCATACGCCTTTACAATTTCGTTCACGGAAACATCCTCTCTGAGCTCGCCCTTCTTCTGTCCCTCCGTCACAATCTGCCGCAGCAGCTTGTAATAGATTCTGTTATGGTCGAGCAGGTGCTTTTCTCCCGTGGTAATCAGCTGAGAGGCATAAAGCCTTGCCGTCAAATCAAGGGAAATGCTGTCATCAATCATCAGAAACATCTCCCGATTCAGATACATCAACTGCTCAAAGCTGTCCATTTCGGGGTCAAGCGTCGGAATCAGCTCCTGATATTTATCATCAAATAAATCGGAAAGGGAGCTTAAAAGAGCATCCTTGCCGCTGAAATAATGATAGAAGGAGCCCTTGGAGGTTCCAGACTCCTCTACGATTTCCTCCACCGTTGTATCATCATAGCCGTTTTCATAGAATAGCTTCCATGCCGCCGAAACGATACGGCTCTTGGTGTTTCTGGTATTCTTTTTTGCCAAGGCATCCGCCTCCTTTTATATCAAAGCCGAAACCCTGTTTCGACCCGGGGCTTCCCCCTTATACCTTCTTCCATTTCAGACTGATAAGATCATGCTCACGAATCGTCCGCACCAGCCGCTCCCGAAAATCCACCGCCAGAATATCCCTTTCATCGAGCATTTCCAGCCCAAGCATCTTGCATCGCTGATACGTCCCCGTGCCCTCCTGCTTTTCTCTGCTGAAGGTTACAATAATCCCCTTGGAGAACCAACCGCCCAACCGCTTTTTTGCAATCAGCAGCTCATTCAGCGCCGCAGTATCCGCATCCTTGAGCTTGCAGGAAATGAAAACAGGCAGGGAATCCTCCATCAGCATAACGTCAATTTCGTTTCCGCCGATTTTCAGCCCGTCATACACATTCCAGTCAATCATCGTTCCAAGCTTTACATCCTCAAACGCACCGCTGCTTGCCGCCGCCACATAGACATATAATTCCAGCCATACGCCGTAGTTGATGCAGTATTGCTTATCCTGCAAGGAGTTGAACCGTATCCAAATCCCATTCTTATCCAGACTCAGCTTCTTGAAAAAGCCGTTTTTCTCAAATTCCAGAAGAATTTCATCCTTCGGGGAAACAGGCTTTCCGCTTTTGGTATGGATATTTCTGCGGCTTTCCATCTGCAAATCATGCGAAAAGCCTCTCGCCGCTACCGTCTGCAGCCAGCTGCAGGTTACCTTCCAATCCCGCAGATGACGGAACAAAAACCGTGCCATATTGTTGATGGCATCATAGCGTTCCGGTTTCGGCGGCTGATGGGATTCCCCCATAAAGCACGCGCCCTTGGCATCAATGAAGTTCTCCAGCGTCAGCGTTGCGATATCCGTCAGCTTTTCATCCGTTTCAATATCCGTAATGCAGCCCTTCACCAAATCCGTATGTACCATGCGAATTCCCATTTCAAGCCCTGCCTGATATGCGCCAATCATCATCAGCTCACTGCCGCCCGTCAGCTCCAGCGTGCAGTTTGCCGCCTCGTACCGCTCTGCCACACGGCAGACCGCCGCACACAGGGTTTTCACAGAGCTGATGTCTACAGGAATATCCTCCACAACGATATTGGGCATGTTTTTCTGAAAGCAGGTCACCAGAGAACGAAACGCATCCCTATCGTCCATTCCCTTATCATAGAGATACACCACCCTATCGGGCCGCAGGGTCAGCGGTGCAACGATATTTTTCAGCGTATCCTTATCATATAATTCAATCAAAACCTTCATACAGGACTCTCTCCTTTCGGCAATTTATTCCTCTATAATGGTTTCCTCCTCAAATTTCACTTCTTCCTGTGCTCTTTCTTTTTTGTTTCTGCCACTGAACACAGCACCGAAATTCAGCTTATTGACGACTCCGGGTGCCATATCCACCAGCTTGGAAAGCGCATCCTGATTCTTCACATTGATCAGCTGCACTCCGTCGGGGCGAATCATCAGAATCGCGGAGGGGGTAATTCTTGCGCCCATGCCGCCTGCCGCATTGGCACTTTCCTTTGCGCCGACCCCTGCGCCCACTGCCACATCAATCAGGGGCAGAAGCGTCATATCGCCAACTACAATAGCATCCCCCACAACCGTTTTTGTGGATACCAGATCATCTACTTTATGAAATAATACATCTACCGCCTCATTAAAATCCTTGCTCATGCTGTTTCTCCTTTCGCATCCGCCTTTTTCCCTCTGAAATATCTGATTTCCTTTCGGATTGCCCTTCTGACGGGCTTTGTCAGCCCAAAGGCAAGCACTGCCCAAAGCAGTCTGCCGAGTACAATTTTTCCTTTTACCCGTATTTCAATATCCTCCACGGTTGCTTTCGTGAAGTCTCCTTTTATCTGTATGTCATTACCGAATTTCGTAACCAGAATCCCTGCCAGACCGAGCAGATAGCCTGTTGTCGGCGGGTCTCCCGTCCCGATGGTTGCCTTGAGGAAGAAATTCCCCGGCAAAATCCCCTTTAGCAGCCGCTTCAACAGCTTCCCAAACGCTTTGAAAATCTGCTTTTTATCCTCAATGCTCCAAAGCTCCTTTAGAATCGGGGGGATTTTCCCCTTCTTCTCCGATTCCTCTGCTTTTTCCTGCTCCTCTCCCGTAAAGAAGGCATCGTCCTCGATTTCCTCCGGCGCAGGCGGCTTCTCCGCAATCTCCGAAAGCTTTACGCGCCGCATGGTTTTCGGCTGTTTTTCCGCCATTCTCTGCGGCTTCGCCTGCTTTTTCGGCTCCGGCTGCTTTGGTGCCTGCTTCGGCTGCTCTTTTTTAGGCTCCGGTTTTGGCTCTGCCGGTTCCGGTTCCTCTTTTGATTCTTTTTCCGCCGCATGTATTTCTATCGGCTCCGGCTCTTTCCTTTTCTTCTTCTTTTTCTTCTTTTTGGGCTTCTCCTCGCCGCCGACGGGTGTAAACCAAAGCACCCTCAGCTTGAGCCGACTGCCCCCCTCAGGTGTATAGCCGCCATCGGCACGGATTGCCCCAAAAAGCCATGACACACCAAAAGAACCGCTGACCGCCGCTCTTTTCTCTCCCTCCAGATGATACCTGATGGGCGAAAGCAGCACCACAAGCACCATAAGCAGAAGGAGAAGCAGCAGCACCAGCAGCAAAATGCCGATTCCCTTTAAAATTCCGAATAAAATCAACTTTATCATAGCAATCCTTTTTATTTCAGCCTTCTTTATTTCAGCCTTCGCCGCAGTGCGCCTGCCATCAGCCAGAACAGAAGGCTGACCGCCAGAAACATTCCTGCAATCCGCAAGGCAGTATCCCGAAAAAACCCTTCGGGCACAATGTTGATTAACAAATCCGTTTTCGGATTCAAATACCAGTCCATGTTATCGAAAAAAATCAGATGGAAATAGGTGAAGTATTTTGTGAAATCCATCGAAATCAAAGCTCCAAGCCCTAGCATGGTGCAAAGCACTCCCGCAATGCCCCACTGCAGCATCCTAAGAAGTACCGCCTGTCTTTTTTTCAAACAAAGAAACGCCGCCGCCAAAACGCCGACAAATACCGCCCCTCTGCGCAGTGCCAGCCCCTGCAAAAACAGCTCCCGTACATCCTGCATGTGGCGTTTTTCCTTGGCATTGAAAAATTCCCTCTGCACGCCGCCGATGACGGCTTCCACATTCAGATTTTCCCTGTCGCCCTTCAGATAGTCCATCATTTCATCCGTCACAGAAAGCAAATCAGACAGCCTCATATCCACGCGCTCTGTGACCGCATATTTCTGATATTCCTTCGCAAAGTAGCCATCCACCCGATACAGCAGTGTTTCCGTTACGGTAATCAGCACTGCAAACAGCAGGCAGAAGGCAACCAGAAGCCCCAGAATATGATAAAAAATCTTCGTAAGCATTTTTTATAACATCAGCTCCCTTGGATTGGCAGGATTTCGCCCCTCCTCCTGCGCTTTTTCCGCCATAAAAAGAAGTAAATCCACTGTCTCCTCTCTGCCCATGGCAATGCCTGCAATTTTCGCAGGGCGGTTTTTATTTCGCGTATGAAACAGCTCATGGGAGGAAAGCAGCTCCAATCTGTTTTTGTCCTCAAAATAGACGATGCAGTACAGCCGCAGGACAGGAACCTCGCGGCGCAGACTGTAAACAATGGTTTCCAAATCCGACACATTGCCGCCGACAAATAAATTTTCAATCAATTCCATAGTCCCACAGCCCCTTTCGTCCGTTTTGAAAAACACCTATAGCTTCGTTTAGTATATCATAAATTTCAAAACGGGAACAGGCATTTTCTTTCTTTTCAAAAAAAGAGCCGTTTCCTTACGGCTCTCAGATTGTAGATAAAGCTATTTTGATGCCGCGGAAGGGCTTGGGGAACGAAGCGTTCCCCAACTGGAATCCACAGAGGGGGCTTTGCCCACTTGAGGAAAATAGGGAGTTTCAAGGTGCTTGTCACCGCCGGAACTCATCTGTTTATTCTTCTGTCTCAACAAGTCGAAATCCTGATTTCGACTTAAGCTCACAGCTTCGCTAATACTGCTTCCAGCTCCTCCAGCTTTTCTATCGGATACATCCGCAGAAGCTCCTTATACTGCGCTGCGCTCAGCCCCGGCGTTTCCGTATAAATCGCAATCTTTCCTGCCACATCCGTCTGTGCAAATTTCAGCTTGAGTTTCATAAAATCATCTCTTTGCATGTGTATCCTCTCCTTTTTTCTTCTTGAAAATTTCACTGAGCCCCATCAGCAGCAGAAAGCCCCCGAACAGCTTTTTCAGTATCTCCGACTCCAGCGAAACCGCCAGAAATGCCCCTGCCGCCGCCCCTGCCAGCCCCAGAAGTGCAAGCGGCTTTGCGGTTTTCAGATCAAGCGTTCCGTTTTTACGGTGCGTAATGAGCGCCACAACTGCCGTTGGGATAAAATAAATCAGATTCACGCCCTGTGCCTGCTGTTGGTTCACCTCTGTCAGAAAAAGCAGCGCCGGAATCAAAATGGTGCCGCCGCCAATTCCCATACCGCTGATGATGCCCGAAAAAAATCCAATCGCCGCAACGCCCCACATCATAAGATTAACCTCACTGCCGCCGCAAGCATGAATGCCCCGAAAATGCGGTGCAGCCATACCCCGCTGACACGCTGCAGCAGCTTCGCCCCGACAAAGCCACCGACCAGTCCCCCTGCCGATGCCCAGAGCGCAATCCGCCAGACTGCGCCCAAATCCGCTTTCCAGAGATAAACCCCCAGAGAGAGCAGGGATAAGGGCAGAATCACCGCAATGGCGGTCGCATGCGCCTTATGCTCCTCCACCTTCAAAAACCGCTCCATCGCAGGCACCACGATTGTGCCGCCGCCACTGCCGAATAAGCCATTTGCAAAGCCTGTCACAAGACCGATTGCCGTCCGTTTGCATTTTTTTGTCAAAACCGCCACCCCCTTTCGTCCTTAGTATGGAAAATCATCCTTTTTTTATGTATGTCTTTTCCGTTTCCCATTTCCAAAAAGAAAAAAGCGTAAACGGAGATTCTCCGCCACGCTCTCTTTCTTAATCGACCACTCTGTTGGTGTTGTTTTCTGTTTTGCTGCCGGCCTTGCTGTCTTTATCCTTTGTTTTTCTGTCCTGCCCCGTCAGGTCATCCCAGGTGTCCTCTAAATCCTGCCCAAGAGTAGTGCCGGTGTTGTCATTTCGTGTGCCATAGGTGGTATAATTCGCACCATTATCCATGCTTCTGCCGCTGTTGATGCCGTAGCCGTCCCAGTAGGCTGCGCCGCCGTTTGCATATCTTCCGTTGCCATAGCCATTGTTATAGCCATCCATCGTGCCGCCCAGATTCGCTCCTGCGTTGCCGCAGCCGCCGAGCAGCAGCATCACTGCCGCCAATGCGGAAAAAAGTCCTGCCCTTCTGCCAAACATAAAATCCCTCCCAGATATTTTTGATATTTTTATTGCAATACGTTTTGATTGCCTTGTTATTGTTTCCGTTCCCTGCGCGAAAAACCCCGTCTTTTTCTGGCAGAGCCTGCAAATTTTAACAAAAAAACGTGCCTGCTCATATCATGCCTTGCGGAAGAAAATATCTGCTTCGCAGTTGCTTTCTTTCCCTGCAAACATGGTATAATAATAAAAATATTGTTTGAAATTTGATTTTGAAAAAGGAGTGATCCTCTATGGCAAACAGAAAAAGCGGTATCCTCCTGCACCCGTCCTCCCTGCCGTCGGCATTCGGCGTGGGTGATTTCGGGCAGGCGGCATATACCTTTCTTGATAGGCTCGCAGAAGCCAAGCAGACCCTCTGGCAGATTCTGCCTCTCGTCCCCACCGATGCAGGCGGCTCACCCTATTCCAGCGCCTCCGCCTTTGCCGGCAATCCCCTGCTCATCAGCCCGGAGCTGCTTCTGGAAGAAGGTCTCTTGAGCGAAGCGGATTTGCAGAACGCTTCCGTTCCCCCTGCCGCAAGGGTTGATTACGAAAAAGCGGCAGCGGTCAAGCTGCCCCTGCTCGAAAAAGCCTTTCAAGCCTTTCAGCAAAAGGAAGCCCCTGCGGATTATGCTGCCTTTCAGGCTGAAAATGCCTACTGGCTTGCAGATTACGCCCTCTATACCGCACTGAAGCAGCATTTTCTTTCCGTCCGCGCCACAGAAGAAGCCGCTGAGGGCTTCGACCTGTTCTGCGAGGAATGTGCAGGGCTTTCCCTTTCCGAGGAAAAGCTGCATGAATATTATGACAATGTTTCCTGGGTCTCCTTCCCACGCGGATTGAAAAGGCGAAACGCTCTTTCTCTGAAAAAATGGAGAAGGCAGCTTGCACCTGCCATCGAAAAGGAAATTTTCCTGCAATATATCTTCCAAAAGCAGTGGCAGGCAGTGAAGGCCTACGCCAACGAAAAAGGCATTTCCGTCATCGGGGACGCGCCCATTTTCGTCTCCTATGACAGCGCAGATGTCTGGGCGCATCAGAAGCTCTTTCGTCTGGACAGCAAGGGCTTCCCGACCTGTGTCACCGGCGTGCCGCCCGATTATTTCAGTGAGACGGGACAGCTTTGGGGCAATCCGCACTATGCTTGGCGGGAGCACGAAAAAACAGGCTTTGCGTGGTGGCTTTCCCGTATCCAAAAGAATTTGCAGGATGTCGATATCCTTCGCATTGACCATTTCCGCGGCTTTTCCGCCTGCTGGGAGGTCGCATTTGGGGCAGAGGATGCACGCGGCGGCAAATGGGCTTCTGCCCCCGGCGAAGCATTTTTTACCCTGCTGAAAGAAAAGCTCGGCTCTCCTCTCCCCCTCATCGCGGAGGATTTGGGCATCATTACAGATGAGGTTGCCGCCTTGCGCGACTTTGCAGGACTCCCCGGCATGCGGATTTTGCAGTTTGCCTTCGGGCAGGAAAAAAACAACCCCTATCTGCCCCATTGCTACGATAAAAATACCGTTGTCTATACCGGCACGCATGATAATGACACCACAAACGGCTGGTATCAAGCGGCAACAGAGCAGGAAAAGGATCACTACCGCCGCTATCTGAACGTGGACGGCTCCAATGCGGCATGGGATTTTATCCGCCTTGCACTTTCCTCTCCTGCGGATACTGCCATTTTGCCCCTACAGGATGTGCTTTCCCTCGGCACAGAGCACCGCATGAATATTCCCGGCACAACAAAGGGCAACTGGAGCTTCACCTTCTCCTTCGATTGGTGGCAGGAGGGCTTTTCCGAAGGGCTGCGCTATCTTTCCGCCCTTTTCGGCAGAAATGAGCAGGCAGAAAAAGCAGCGGAGGAAACCGACGAATTTCTCCGTTAAGTTGCTTTTCCCCTTCCTTTGTGCTACAGTAATAAGATGTAAAAATATGTGCAAAAACCTTTTCTGAAAGGGAGGAAAAATATATGTGTGGCTTTTGCGGCTTTACCGGGCAGATTGCTTCGCCCGAGGAAATTCTGGAATCAATGAAAAATAAAATCATCCACAGAGGGCCTGACAGTGACGGTTCCCATCTGGATGACGGCATTGCCATGGGCTTTCGCCGTCTCAGCTTTGTGGATCTGGAGGGCGGCAGTCAGCCCATTTATAACGAAACAAGAGATATGGTTATCACCTTCAACGGCGAGATTTATAACCATAGAGAATTAAGAGAGGAGCTAGAAGCCAAGGGGCACGTCATGGGCAGCCGCGCCGATACCGAGGTGCTGATTCACGGCTACGAGGAATGGGGCGAGGAACTCCTGCAAAAGCTGCGCGGGATGTTTGCCTTCGTTATCTGGGATAAGAAAAATAAATCCATCTTCGGCGCAAGAGACTTTTTCGGCATCAAGCCCTTTTATTACACCATTGCCAACGGCAATCTGATTTACGCATCCGAAATCAAGGCAATTCTGGCGCACCCCGATGTCAAAAAAGAGGTCAATCCCATTGCACTGGAAAATTATCTGACCTTCCAGTACAGCGTTCTGGAGGAAACCTTCTTCAAAGGCATTTTCAAGCTGATGCCTGCGCATTGCTTCACCTTCAAGGACGGCAAAATGGATATCAAACGCTATTGGGAGCCTGTGTTTGAGGCAGACCACAGCAAATCTCTGGAGGAATATGTGGATGAAATCGATGCAGCTATGCAAGATTCCATCAAGGCGCATAAGGTTGCGGATGTCGAGGTCGGCTCCTTCCTTTCCAGCGGCGTGGACAGCTCCTATGTTGCTGCCTGCTTCCATGGAGACAAAACCTTTACCGTCGGCTTTGATTACGAAAAATATAACGAAATCGACTATGCGAAGGCATTGTCCGAAAAAATCAAAATTGATAACTACAGCAAGCTGATTTCCAAAAAGGAATACTGGGATTCCATCCCCACCGTGCAGTATCACATGGACGAGCCTTTGGCGGATGCCTCTGCCATTGCACTTTATTTCGTCACAAAAACCGCATCGGAGCAGGTAAAGACCTGCATGAGCGGCGAGGGCGCAGATGAGCTGTTCGGCGGCTATAATATCTACCGCGAACCGCATGACCTGCTTCCCCTGACACGCCTGCCCCGTCCCATCCGTAAGGGTCTGGGTGCCATGGCGCAGAAGCTGCCGAAAATGAAGGGCAAAAACTACCTCATCCGCGGCAGCAAGGATTTGCAGGAACGCTTTATCGGCAACGCCTTCATGCTCAATGAGGCAGAACGCGAGCGCATCCTCAAGCACCCTACGGGCAAATACCCCCATACCGCGCTGACAAAGCCCTTCTACGATAAGGCGAAGGACCTGGATGATGTCACCAAAATGCAGTATATCGACATTCATTTCTGGCTGATTGGGGATATCCTCTTAAAAGCCGATAAAATGAGCATGGCGAACTCCCTTGAGGTGCGTGTGCCTTTTCTGGACAGAGTTGTGTTCGATGTAGCGCGTAAGGTTCCGACAGAATACAAGGTCAATAAGGAAAATACGAAATTTGCCATGCGGCAGGCGGCACACCGCTATCTGCCCGATATGGTCGCAGAAAAGAAAAAGCTCGGGTTCCCCGTTCCCATCCGCATCTGGCTGAGAGAGGAAAATTACTATAACATGGTAAAGGAAGCCTTCCATAGCCCTGCGGCAGAGGAATTCTTCAAGGTGGACGAAATCATGAAATATCTGGACGAGCATAAGGCAGGGAAGGCGGATAACAGCCGTAAAATCTGGACAATCTATATGTTCCTCGTTTGGCATAAGCAATTTTTTGGTTAAGGCAAAAACAAAAAAGACCGATTTCTCAATGAGATTTCGGTCTTTCTTTTTATGCCTGTTTTCTTCTAAATATTTCCTTCCAGTTCAGCACCGAAAGCAGCACCGCGCCAAACACAATCAATCCCCCAATCAGCACGCGCGTGGTAAAGGGATCGCCATACAGCACCACGCCGCAGAAATACCCAATCACCGATTCCATGGAAAGCAGCACCGCCGAATGGGTATCGGAGGTATATCTCTGCGCGATATTCTGCAGGGTATACGCCCCAACCGTATTCACAATCATCAGATATGCCATTGCACCCACACCGACAAGCGGATACGCCTGCGGCATTTCCCCCAGAATCAGCATTGTAATAAGGGAAAATCCTCCTGCCGTCAGATATTGATAAAAGGACATCGTCAGAGGGCTCACCTTCTTCGCACAAATCCCCGTTGCCACAATCAGAAACGAATACACCAGTGCAAACAGCAGCGAAAGTGCATCCCCCAATTCCACACGCAGAGAACCGCTCAGAGAAATCAGCCCAATTCCGAAAAGCGCCATTGCCCCTGCGGCAAAAGCCTTATTCTGTGGACGCTTGCGCAGCACAAGCCATGAAATAAACGGCACAATTATCACATACGTTGTCACCAGAAATGCCTGCTTTGAGGGCGTTGTGTAGCGCAGCGCAATAATCTGCAGCGGCTGTGCCAGAAAGAGCAATCCGCCCAGAATCATTCCTGCCTTGATATCCTCTTTCGTACTACTCTTTACTGCGCGGCGAAACAGAAGTCCCATCCAGACCGCCGCTCCCAGAAACCGCACCGCCATAATCCAAAAGGTTGGGAACGCCTTTGCCGCCATATCCCCTGCGACAAAGCCCATCCCCCAGAAGGTCGCCGCCAGCAAAAGCGCAAAATCCGCCAGCAGCATTTTTTTCTTCTCGTCCATCTCTTTGCCTCTTTCTAATAGGAAAAAAGGTGTAACCCTATCATTGGGATTACACCTTAGCTTCTTCATACTGCCTTCTTCGCCTGCGGCGAAGGCACAGTGTTATTTTTTAGAACTTCAAATCATCCATATCCGCGGAACCAATCGGCACTGTTGCGCCGCAGCCGGGACAGGGAATTTCCGTCTGCATCTCCATGGTCTGTTCATCTACATCGAGCTCCTGTCCACATGAAGGGCAGTTAAAGGAATAGAAGAAAATGGGCTCATCTGTTTCGTCCAAATCCTCATCCTCCATCACGAGGTCCTCATCGTCCATGAAGGTTTCCAGCATGAAAGCCATGTCATCCAGAACATCCAGAATCCCATGGAAAATCTTTCCTTCCTTGCTCTCGGCAGGAAAATCACTTCCATCACAAAGACCTCTCAGATAGGTAATCTTCTTTTCAAAATATTCCATTTGTCATAGCCTCCAAATCAAATGCAAGTGTCTGTTCAGAATTATTCTTTGGATCTGCCCAGATATTCGCCTGTTCTTGTATCAATCTGAACCTTTTCGCCGGATTCGATGAACAGAGGAACCTGAATAACCAGACCTGTTTCAACAGTAGCAGGCTTCAGCGCGCCCTGTGCTGTGTTACCTGCGAAGCCGGGCTCTGTATCTGTGATAACCAAATCTACGAACTGAGGTGCTTCTACCAGGAAGGGAGCGCCTTTGTAGAACTTAATGGTTGCTTCATCATTTTCTCTCAGATATTTCAGTGCTTCTTCTACCTGATCATGGTGCAGAGGAATCTGGTCGAAGGTATCGTTGTCCATGAAGTAGTACAGCTCACCATCATTATACAGATACTGCATCTTCTTTGTTTCGATGTGTGCCTTGGGGAATTTATCGTTGGGGTTGAACGCTTCTTCTCTTGTAGCACCTGTCAGAATATTTTTGTATTTTGTTCTTACGAAGGGAGAGCCTTTGCCGGGCTTAACGTGCTGGAAGTCCAGAATTACATGGGGCTCACCGTTCATTTCAAAAGTAATGCCTTTTCTAAATTCACCTGCAGAAATCATGATATTTCCTCCTCAAATTATTTATCATTTTTATAAATCCAAAATCGATGTTTATTCTATCGTTCCAAAAATAAACATATCCTTTTATATTCTAATAGATGAAGCTGCATTTTTCAATAAAAAATTAAAAAAACAATGCTTATTTCCCGTATTTCTTGAAATAAACCTTCATCACCTGACGCTCTGCACCGCGTTTTACCTTTGTAATGAGCTGATCTCGGTTGCAGATAGGCGCAGTCATGATGCAGAGCAGTCCGCCCCGGTGTCCACACCACATGTCCGTAAAGATCTGATCGCCGACCATGGCAGTGGTTTTGGGTGTTGTCCCCATGATTTCCATTGCCCGATTCAGCTTCTTGATGCCGGGCTTGCCTCCCTTATGGATTGCCAGCGCACCAAGCCTGCGGTTAAACAGCTGCACACGCTCCTTGGTATTATTGGACAAAATGCAGAGCTTAAATCCCTCTTTTCGCAAAAAAGCAAACAGCTCCACAATTTCCTCATCCGGTTCTGCTACATCGAAGGGCGCAACAGTGTTGTCAATATCGAACACCAGACCGCGGATGCCCAGCTTTTTCAGATCCTCCAAGGGCAGCTCAAATACAGATTTCACATAAATATCCGGAAAAAAACGTTCCAGTAGTGCCATAGATTACTCTCCTTCTCTGCCTGCTTTCCAGTAGGCGTTTTCATCAATATCCCCCAAACGCTCGCCGCTGAGATAGCGAATCATCACATCATCCACCTCGCCAAGCACCCCATAGGTCAGCTCAATTCGCTTTGCCCGCAGGATATTGCGGGCGGAGGAACGGATGTTGCCACAGATAACGGCGTTGATATCCTGCTCTGTCAGAAAATCCGCAATGGCGGTTTTCCCAAGTGGAACAACCTCCTTTTTCTTCACCAGCTCGATTTCTATTTCATAAATCGTAAATTCCGCCGCACGGCTGTACTGCGGATCGATTCTGTTGTTTTTTGTGGGAATTGCAACACGCATCAAAAATCCCCCTTTCTTGCCATATTTTATTATTTTATCTTTTTTCGCCTATGTTTGTCAATTTCTTTGCGTATTTTCGTAAAACATTGTACAATACTATGGAAGAAAGCCGTTTTTACGGCACGAAAGGAGCTTGTTCAAATGGATGAAAGAATCAAAACATTAGCATATAACCTCGTGCATTTTTCCTGCAAACTGGAAAAGGGCGAAAAGGTCTGGATTTCCTGCAACGGCGTGCATCCGCTGCCGCTGGTGAAGCAGATTATCAAGGAGACCTACAGGGTGGGTGCGATTCCCTTTGTAAAAATGATGACAAACTCTCTGGAACGGGAGCTGCTTCTGGGTGCAACAGAGGAACAGCAGAAAATCATGGCAGAGGTGGACTGCCGCCTGATGGAGCAGATGGATGCCTTCATCGGTGTGCGTGGCGAGGACAACCTGACGGAGCAGTATGATGTGCCGACAGAAAAAATCGATATCCAGAACCGTTTGTATGATGACCCTGTGCATCATCAGATTCGTGTGCCACATACAAAATGGGTGGTGCTGCGCTACCCCACAAACGCCATGGCGCAGTCCGCCAAGACCTCCTTGGAGGATTTCGAGGATTTCTATTTTAATGTATGCAATCTGGATTACGGCAAAATGGGCGATGCCATGGAGCATCTGGTGGAATTGATGAACAAAACAGACCGCGTGCGTCTGGTGGCAAGGGATACGGATATTTCCTTCTCCATCAAGGATATTCCTGCCATCAAGTGTGCCGGCGGCTGCAATATCCCCGACGGCGAGGTTTATACCGCACCGGTGCGTGATTCCATCAACGGTGTGATTACCTATAATACCCCCTCCGAATACAACGGCTTTACCTTTGAAAATGTACGCCTGACCTTCAAAGACGGGAAAATCGTAGACTGCGACGGGAATGACAAGGAGCGTCTGGAAAAGGTATTCAACACAGACGAGGGCGCAAGATATGTGGGCGAATTTGCCATTGGCGTAAACCCCTATATCACAAAGCCCATGAACAACATTCTTTTTGACGAAAAAATTGCAGGCTCTATCCATTTTACGCCCGGCAACTGCTATGAGGATGCCCCCAACGGCAATAAATCCGCCATCCACTGGGATTTGGTGCTGATTATGACACCCGAATACGGCGGCGGCGAAATCTGGTTTGATGATGTGCTGATTCGCAAGGACGGCAGATTTCTTCTGCCCGAGCTGGAATGCCTGAACCCCGAAAATCTGAAATAAGGCAAATGAAAAAGGATACCCGAAACACCATGCTTCAGGTATCCTTTTTTTAATCTTTGATTTTAAATCTGACTTTTATTTTAAAATCCTTATAAAAATTCTCAATATCATAAAATACTCCCATGATTTTATCAAGAAAATATTCTCTTATGTCCTTTGGCAGCTGATATACCCCTCGAATGATAATAGCAGTCGTCGTTTCCGGCTTCCAGGAACCGATATAATCACACCCCATATCCCAGAGTGCATCCAGATTTTCTCCATAAAAGCCGGGAAAATGAAATGTATCTCTAATCCTCCAATGTACTTCCGTAATATATTTACAGCCTGTAAAATCCAAAACAATCTGTCTTTCTTCCATTTTATTCCTCTCACTCGACTTTTATTTTCTGCTCCGATTGCTTTTCATGTTTTCCAGTTTACACTTTTCATACGATAAAAACAATCCTCTCCTTTCAAAAAGAAGCACACAGGAAACAAAGCGTTTCAGCTTTTTCCGTAGAAAAGGAAATTTTTAAATTCCTTCTCACTGTATCCATTGACAGAAAAGAGGGAAATATAGTAGAATAAAATTTATTAGAACAAGAGCAATGAAAAGGAGAGTAAGCGACAACGCTATGCCACAGAGAGCCTCGGCAAGCTGAAAAGAGGCGCAGGAGCAACCGCTGAAGATGGCCTTGGAGCTTCGCACCGAATATCCCTTGGATTATAAGGCTGCGACGGGCGCGCCCGTTATTGCGCAGGAGTCCTTTGGACTTTATGAGGTTTTTTCCGTGAGGAAAAAGCGAAGTAAGGTGGTAACACGGCAAAACGCCCGTCCTTTCAAAAGAAGGACGGGTTTTTTATTGGCAAAAAGCCTTACGGATGGTTTGGTTTTTACTTATTATAATGAAAACAATAAAAAGGAGAGATACTTGTGGCTAAAGAAAAATTTTATATCACCACTCCCATTTACTACCCCAGTGATAAGCTGCACATCGGTCATTCCTACTGCACAGTAGCGACAGACACCATGGCACGCTACAAAAGACTGCGTGGGTATGACGTAATGTTCCTGACAGGGACGGACGAGCACGGGCAGAAAATCGAAAGAATCGCAACCGCACAGAACATGACCCCCAAGCAGTACACCGATAAGGTGGTTGCGGGTATTAAGGAGCTGTGGAAGCTGATGGAAATTTCCTATGACAGATTCATCCGCACCACAGATGATTACCATGTGAAAGCCGTACAGAAAATTTTTAAGCAGCTGTATGATCAGGGAGATATCTACAAATCCGCTTATGAAGGCTGGTACTGTACCCCCTGCGAATCCTTCTTCACAGAAACACAGCTGAAGGACGGCAAATGCCCCGACTGCGGACGTGACGTAGAACTTCTGAAGGAAGAAAGCTATTTCTTCCGTCTTTCCAAATACGGCGACAGAATCATCAAATATTATGAAGAAAATCCCGAATTCCTGCAGCCCAACACACGCCAGAATGAAATGATTGCAAACTTCCTGAAGCCCGGTCTGGAGGACTTAGCGGTTTCCCGTACCTCCTTTAAATGGGGCGTACCCGTAGACTTTGACCCCAAGCATATTGTATATGTTTGGGTTGATGCACTTTCCAACTATATTACCGCTCTTGGCTATGGCAGCGACAACGATGCGGACTACAAAAAATACTGGCCTGCGGATGTGCATGTTGTCGGCAAGGAAATCGTGCGTTTCCATGCAATTATCTGGCCCGCCATGCTGATGGCACTGAATATTCCTCTGCCCAAGAAGGTATTCGGCCACGGCTGGCTGGTTATCAACGGCGGCAAAATGTCCAAATCCGTCGGCAACGTGGTTGATCCCGTTGTTCTGGTGGAAAAATATGGCGTGGATGCCATCCGTTACTTCCTGCTGAGAGAAATCGCTTTCGGGCAAGACGGCAACTTCACAAACGAAGCACTGATTCAGCGCATCAATTCCGATTTGGCAAACGATCTGGGCAACCTCGTTTCCAGAACCGTTGGCATGATTGAAAAATACTTCGGCGGCAAGCTGCCCGCAGACAGAACCGAAACTGCTTTTGATGCAGACCTCAAGGCAATGGCTGCGGCAACCGTTCCCAAGGTAGAGGAAAAGATGGACAACATGCTTTTCTCCGATGCTTTAATTGAAATCTGGAACCTGATTCGCCGCACCAATAAATATATCGACGAAACACAGCCTTGGGTACTGTGCAAGGATGAAGCAAAGAAGGCAGAGCTGGCAAATGCGCTCTACAATGTTGCGGAAAGCATCCGTATCATCTCCATTTTGATTCAGCCCTTCATGCCCCTGACCCCTGCAAAAATCTGGACACAGCTGAACATTACAGAGGGCGCGCTGACCGATTGGGAAAGCACAAAGACATGGGGTCTGCTGCCTGCGGAGCTGACTGTTACAAAGGGCGAAACCCTTTTCCCTCGTATTGATATGAAGAAGGAGCTGGAATCTCTGGAGGCTGCCATCAAGGCGGCACAGGCTACCTCCCTTGCAAATCAGGCAAAGAAGGAGGAGCCCAAGAAAGAGGCTCCCGAGGAGGAATATCCTGCCGAAATCACGATTGACGATTTCTGCAAGGTACAGCTGAAGGTCGGCGAGGTCATCGAAAGCAAGGAAGTACCCAAATCCAAAAAGCTGCTGCGCAACGTGGTAAAATTCGGCGAGGAGGAAAGAGTCATCTTCTCCGGCATTAAGGACACCTATGCCCCCGGTGAGCTGGTTGGCAAGCGCGTTGTGGTTGCCTACAACCTCAAGCCCAGAAAAATGATGGGCGAAATGAGCTACGGCATGATTCTGTGTGCGGAAGACAAGGACGGCAAGCTGTCTATCCTCACTACAGATGATAAGGACTTTGAAAGCGGCAGCAGCATCAGCTAATTATGAATTATTTTGATTCTCACGCACATTATGACGACAAGAGATTCAAGCAAGACAGAGAGGAGCTCCTGCGGGAGCTTCTTCCTTCTTGCGGGGTAAGCAATGTCATCAATGTCGGCTGTGATGTGAAAAGCTCCGAAATGAGCATCCATCTGGCTGAAAAATATGACTACATCTACGCTGCCGTCGGCGTACACCCCCATGAGCTCTATGATATGTCCTCGCAAACGATTGCGAAGCTGAAAAAGCTGAGCGAGCATAAAAAGGTCGTTGCCATCGGGGAAATCGGTCTGGATTATTATTACGATACCCACCCGAAGGAATTACAGCGCTTCTGGTTTCGTCAGCAGCTCAGACTGGCGGAGGAAACCAATCTGCCTGTTATCATTCATTCCAGAGATGCGTCGCAGGAAACCTTTGATATCATCAAGGCATCCTCTGTGCGCCGCGGCTCTATCCACTGCTATTCCGGCTCTGCCCAGATGGCACTGGATTATGTGAAGATGGGCTTTTCCATCGGCGTTGGCGGCGTGGTGACGTTCTCCAATGCAAAAAAGCTGGTGGAAACCGTTGCGGCAATCCCTATGGAAAGCATCCTCATTGAAACAGATTGTCCGTACCTCGCACCCAATCCGAACCGCGGCAAAAGAAACGACTCCACAAACCTGAAATATGTGGTCGAAAAAATTGCGGAAATTAAAAATCTGCCCCCCGAAACGGTCGCAGAAATTTCCGAAAAAAACGCGAAATCTTTATTTTTTAAATAATTTTTCAAAAAAAATTTTCGACAGAATCCTTAAAAATCCGAAACTCTCGGAAACCTTGTAAAATCAAGGTTTCCGAGAGTTTTTCTTTGCAAAATGATTGCAGATTTTCGCTATTTCTTTTAATAATAATTGCAATATTTTTTAAAAAAGGTTGCGTAATTGTTACAAATGTGTTAATATATGCAACGTAGAAAGAATAAGATATATCAGAAGAACGATATGTCTTTTATTTTTTGCAGTCAATCAAAAAGCGTAAACATTATGCGGAAGTGACGACTCCCCGTGTAAATAGACTGCGACTGTCCCCCATTCACGGACAGGTCAAGGCATAATCTAATGTCTATCATCGAATAACTACAGGAAACGAAATCCCCTGCCATCCCACAAAAACGGCAGTACGGCTCGTTCAAGGAGGTAAAAATGAAAACACATCTTAGAGTATTTGCTATCGTAGTATTTATATTGGTAATCGGCTGCGGAACAGCATCTGCTTACAGCAAATCCGAATCTATGCAATCTGTAGTCATCAATATGGATGGCGCACCCCGAATGGTTTCCACCGATAAGGAAACCGTAGGTGAACTGCTGGAGGATCTGGCGGACACCATTGACACCGAATTCTATCTGGAGGACGCAAAGGAAAGCGACCCCATCGAAGCAATGATGACACTTTCTCTGATATCCGTCACAGAAAAAACAGTCGCAACCACAGAAGCGATTGCTTACAAAACAGTAGAACGCACAAACAGCTCCCTGAAAGCCGGCGAAAGCCGCGTGGTGCAGGAGGGCAAGGAAGGCGTTGCATCTGTCATCAAAAAAGAAATCTACCACGGCAGCGAGCTGGTGGATACACAGTTTGTTGAGAAAAAGGTAGTCACAGCAGCACAGGATAAAATCGTTGAGGTTGGCCCCAAGAATGTCGTAAACGGCATGAGCTACTCCAAAGCCATCAGTGCAAAGGTAACTGCTTATACCCCCTATGACGCAGGCTGCACAGGCATCACAGCTACCGGCACAAAGGCAGGCTACGGCACTGTTGCTGTTGACCCTCGTGTGATTCCCCTTGGCTCCAAGGTTTATATCCCCGGCTACGGCACAGCGATTGCCGCAGATACCGGCGGTGCAATTAAGGGCAACCGTGTAGACGTTTGCTACGGCTCCAAATCCGAGGCTTACGGATGGGGTGTCAGAAATGCAACCGTTTATGTTCTGAAATAAAAGAGAGCGCAAAGAGTAAATCCAACCGGATTTACTCTTTTTTATTTGCCCGTATACTTTTCAAAATAAAAAGAGAATTTTTTATCAAATAGAGTCTTGTCTTTTTTCAAAAGGAATACTATAATATATCCATCCCCTCCCCCAGGGGGTGGGGGTGCTTAAGAGAGAGGAGAGAGACATATGCAGGCAGATAAAAAAAAGGTAGGCACGTTGCTGAAAACCGCCAGAGGGCAGATTGACGGCATCCTCAACATGATCGAGGAGGATCGCTACTGCATTGATATTTCCCATCAGCTGATGGCAACCATGGCGATTCTCAATAAAGCCAATAAGGAAGTGCTTTCCGCACATCTGAAAACCTGCGTCCGCAATGCCGAAACGGCTGCGGAACGGGATGAAAAAATTGATGAGTTAATTGAAATTATGGGTAAAGTAATCAAATAAGAATTTTTTTATATTCAAAAGAAAAAGGAGGTGCTCCCCTTTGAAACAAAAATTTGACGTAACCGGGATGACCTGCTCCGCCTGCTCTGCTCATGTGGAAAAAGCAGTCAGCAAGCTGGAGGGGATTCAGACTGTAAACGTAAATCTGCTGCAGAACAGCATGGTCGTGGAATATGACGATACTGCCCTCTCAGCAGATGACATTATCAACGCCGTAAAAAGCGGCGGCTATGGTGCAAGCGTGCAGGGCGCAACCAACAGCGCCACACAGGAGCCGCCCAAAAACGTAGCATTAGAGGAAATGAAGGTTATGAAGAAGCGTCTGATTTCTTCCTTCTGCTTTCTGATTCCTCTGTTCTATGTTTCCATGGGGCACATGGTCGGTGCGCCCCTGCCCTCGATTCTTCTGGGGCATGAAAATATGATGATTTTTGCTCTGACGCAGCTTCTGTTGGCAACGCCTGTTTTAATCATCAATAAGAAGTTTTTCATTGTCGGCTTTCAGGCGCTTTGGAACAGAGCTCCCAACATGGATTCTCTGGTAGCGCTCGGCTCCGCCGCATCCTATATCTACAGCATCTTTGCGATTTACGCCATGGCCTATTATATGGGGCATGGCGACCTTATGACGGCGCATCATTACGCCATGGAGCTATATCTGGAGGGCGCGGCAATGATTCTGACGCTGATTACTGTCGGGAAATACATGGAGACACGCTCCAAGGGCAAAACCTCCGAAGCAATCAGCAAGCTGATGGATCTGGCACCCAAGATGGCAACCGTCATGAAGGATGGCAAGGAAGTTGAAATTCCCGTGGAGCAGGTTGCCGTTGGGGATATCATCGTGGTGCGCCCCGGGCAGAGTATCCCCGTAGACGGCAAAATCGTCGAAGGCTCCTCCGCCGTGGATGAAAGCGCGATTACAGGCGAATCCATCCCCGTGGATAAACAGGTTGGCGACAGCGTCATTGGCGCAACCGTCAATAAAAGCGGTTTCTTCCGTATGGAAGCAACCCATGTCGGCAGTGATACTACCCTTTCCCATATCATCACCTTAGTTGAGGAAGCGAGTGCCTCTAAGGCCCCCATTGCCAAGCTGGCAGATCAGGTCAGCGGCATTTTCGTCCCGACCGTCATCACGATTGCCATTATCGCAACGGTCGTGTGGATGCTTGTCGGTCAGCCCTTCTCCTTTGCCCTTTCGATTGGTATTGCAGTTCTGGTGATCTCCTGCCCCTGCGCATTGGGTCTGGCAACGCCTACGGCAATCATGGTCGGCACAGGCAAGGGTGCGGAATATGGGATTCTGGTAAAATCCGCAGAAAGTCTGGAAATTGCACATAAAATTGATACCGTTGTTCTGGATAAAACAGGCACGCTGACAGAGGGTCATCCCGTTGTGACGGATGTTCTGCCTGCGCCCGGTGTGCTGAAAAATCCCTTCCTGCGTGCGGCAGCTTCCATTGAGGCACTCTCTGAACATCCTCTCGCCGAAGCTGTGATGAATTATGCCAAGGAGAAGGAAATTGTGCCACAGAAGGCAGAAAACCTCTCAGCGACCGCAGGACAGGGCATTGAAGCGGATGTGAATGGCAAGCATATCCTAGGCGGCAATCTGAAAATGATGCAGGAAAGAAAAATCGACCTCGGAGATTTCGCCGAAAAAGCGGCAGAGCTTGCGGAACAGGGCAAAACACCGCTGTTCTTTGCGGAGGGAGAAAAGCTCCTCGGCATCCTCGGTCTGGCTGATCCGCTGAAGCCCACAAGTAAGGAAGCCGTGGACAGCTTTCATCAGATGGGGATTGACGTTGTCATGCTGACAGGGGATAATAAACGTACGGCAAACACCATTGCAAGCCAGCTTGGGATTCAGGCGATTGCGGAGGTTCTGCCGCAGGATAAGGAAATGGAAGTGCGCCGTTTGCAGGAAAGTGGCAAAAAGGTTGCCATGATCGGCGACGGCATTAACGATGCGCCCGCTCTCACCCGCGCGGATGTCGGCATTGCCATCGGCGCAGGTACAGATGTTGCCATGGAATCGGCAGATATCGTGCTGATGAAAAGCGACCTTCTGGATGCGGTCACAGCCGTTCAGCTGAGCCACGCAACCATTAAAAATATCAAGCAGAATTTGTTCTGGGCATTCTTCTATAACTGCTGTGGGATTCCACTTGCGGCAGGTGTGTTCTATTCCGTTCTGGGATGGAAGCTGAACCCGATGTTCGCCGCGGCGGCAATGAGCTTCAGCTCTGCCTTCGTTGTCGGCAATGCCCTCAGATTAAGGCTGTTTACCCCCACCCATCAGGCACATTCCGCCGAAAAAACGGCGCAGGTGATAGAGCAAAAAGACGAGAAAAACATTCCAAATGAGGAGGACGTAAAAATGAAAAAGGTATTGAAAATCGAAGGTATGATGTGCAGCCACTGCACAGGCAGAGTAGACAAGGCGCTGAACGATATGGACGGCGTAAAGGCAACCGTTTCTCTGGAGGGCAAATCCGCAGAGGTAGAGCTGACGAAGGATATCAGCGATGAAGCACTGGTAAAGGCTGTCACTGATGCAGGCTATGAGGTTGTAGATATTCAGTAAAAAAATATGGCTGTTTCTACTCCCAAACGGATAGAGACAGCCATTTTTTATTTGCAATGCAGTTACTGCTTTTTCTTTTTCTCTCTTTCTTACAACCGCTTTTCATAATATCTCATAAAGGCAATCCCCAGAAGATACTGCAATACCCACAGCAGGCACAGCACCCCTGTCACCCACCATTCCACACGCAGGAGGGCAAACAGAAAGCTGACCGCAATCAGTACGAAAAACATCACCTGATATGCCTTATGCCCTGCCATCTGCCGCAGAAGCACCTTCCGCTCATCCGTCCGATTGATGCGCGCCGCCGTTTCTTTTTCTTCATATTCCGCCTGATGCTCCGGCTTTTTATAATAAAAATATTCTCTCAGCCGCAAAAGACCGATTACTACCCATGCTATTCCCCACGAACGCAGAATATTCGCATAATAGCTGTCCTTCACGAATACGGATACCGCAACAAATATGACCCCTGCCGCCAACAGAAAACCGCCTTTTTTTCTGTCTCTCATTCCGTTCCCTCCTCATAAATAAAAATATCCTCAATCGCCATGCCGAAATAGCGCGCAATCTTAAATGCCAACAGGATAGACGGGTTATATCTCCCGTTTTCCAGAGAACCTATGGTCTGACGCGAAACCTCCAATGCTCGCGCCAACTCCTCCTGTCGGATGCCGCGCTCCTTTCGGATTTCCTCCAATCTGTTTTTCATTTCGTTTTCCTCCAGAATGTAAAGCTTACTTTCCATCAGTATATTCCCTTCGCTTTCAAATGTCAAGCAAACTTTCCATTTTTGCATTAAAAAACTCTCCGCAGGAAATTTCGTAACAAAATCTCCCACAGAGAGCCTAAATTTACTGATGATTCTTCAAATATTCGTTTAATAATGCTTCCATCTCCGCCATGGTCTCCGCATAATTCAGCTTGCCGCGCAGCTCCGCTGCACCGGGCAGTCCCTTCATATACCATGCCATGTGCTTGCGCATTTCCCGAATCCCGATATATTCGCCCTTATAGGCAATCAGCATCTGAGAATGGCGCAGGGCCTTCTCTACGCGCTCCTGTGCGGTCGGTTCGGGCAGAAGCTCCCCCGTTTTGAGATAATGCAGAATCCGCTTGAAAATCCAAGGGTTGCCCTGCGCACCTCGCCCAACCATGATGGCATCGCAGCCTGTATGCTCCAACAGATTTTTCGCATCCTGCGGTGTGAAGATATCGCCGTTACCAATGACGGGAATCTGCACCGCCGCCTTGACCTCTCGGATAATATCCCAATCCGCCTTGCCGCTGTAATACTGCTCTCTGGTTCTGCCATGCACTGCCACCGCGGACGCGCCGTTTGCCTCGGCAATCTTCGCAATCTCCACCGCGTTGATGTGTTCCTCATCAAAGCCCTTACGGAACTTAATCGTCACAGGCTTTTTCTGGCTTTCCACCAGAGAACGCACGATTTTTCCGACCAATTCGGGCGTTTTCATCAGACACGAGCCTTCCCCGTTTTTCACGATTTTCGGCGCAGGGCATCCCATGTTCACATCAATGATATCAATGGGATACTCCTCGATTTTCTTCGCCATTGCCCCCAGAATTTCGGGGTCGGAGCCGAACAGCTGCACCGCAACCGGGCGTTCCTTCGCATCCACCTCAAGCAGCTCCGTTGTGTTTTTGTTATCATATAAAATCCCTTTTGCGCTCACCATTTCGGAATACACCAGACCGCAGCCCATCTCCTTGCAGAGGATGCGGAAGGGCAAATCCGTCACACCTGCCATGGGCGCAAGGAATACATTATTTTCCAGCGCTACATTTCCGATTTTCATAACCGTCACCTTCCTTCTTTTTCAAGCTTTCTCTCCATGAAAGAAAAAACAGGCAAAGCTGCCTGCGATTTTCTTATTTATTCTTTTCGTACAGGATGCGCAGACCCTTCAGCGTCAATACGGGGTCAAGTACATCAAAAATTTCGCCCTTCGGGTCAATCACCCTTGCCAGACCGCCTGTCGCAATGACCTTCATATTCGGCAGATTCAGCTTTTCCTTCAGCTGCTCGATGATATATTTCGTCTGCCCGATATGCCCCAGCACAAGCCCTGCCTGAAAGCTGTCCACAGTGTTTTTCGCAATGATGGACTTCGGTGCCTTAATTTCGATTTTCGGCAGCTGTGCCGCCTTCTGATACAAAGCCTCTGCGCAGGAGGAAATGCCGGGCGTGATAAAGCCTGTGATAAATTCGCTTTTTTCATTGATGACATCAAAGGTGTTTGCTGTGCCGTAATCAATGACAATAGCAGGGCCGCCGTAAATCTCATTTGCCGCCACAAGGTCAACGATACGGTCAGAGCCGACGGATTTCGGGTCATCCCGTTTAATCACAATCCCCGTTTTCATCCCAACGCCGACAATCATCGGTTCGATATTGAAATATTTGCGAATCCCCTGCGTGAGAGAATACATAATATCGGGGACAACAGAGGAAATGATAACCGCCTCGACCTTCCCTGCATCTATCCCTGCCGCATCAAAGAGACCATGAATAAAAATGCCGGTTTCATCTGCTGTGCGATTGCCGCCGGTTGTCATTCTCCAACACTTTACCAATTTTTCTTTTTTATATAAGCCCAAAACAAAGTTGGTGTTTCCAACATCGATTACCAAAAGCATCTGCTTTCCTCCTAATTGACCGAAAAAGCCGGTAATGCTTTTTCATTATCGTTTGTTCCTATTCTTCCCGTAAATCAGCCGCAGTCCATGCAGGGAAAGAACAGGGTCATAGACATCAAAAATGCCATTTTCCTCTTCATAAATCACCTTGCCCAAGCCGCCTGTGGCAATGACCTTCATATTGGGGCAGTTGAAATGCTCCTTGATTCTCTGAATGATATACTTTGCCTCGCCGATATGCCCGACCACCAAACCTGCCTGCATACTCTCTACGGTGTTTTTCGTAATCACGCTTTCGGGGTTCACAATTTCAAACTTCGGCAGATTTGCCGCCCTTTGATACAGCGCATCTGCGCAGGTTTGCAGTCCGGGTGCCGTTATGCCTGTCAAAAATTCGCCCTTCTCGCTGACAACATCAAATGTGGTTGCGGTTTCATAATCCACCACGATGGCAGGACCGCCATACAGCTCATACGCCGCCACAAGGTTGACAATACGGTCTGTCCCCATTTCCTTCGGGTTTTCCATCCGCAGGTTGATACCTGTTTTCAGACCGGCACGCACCACAATCGGGTCTTTTTTCAAGAATTTTTTAATGCCATTGAGTGTGGAATACATCACATCCGGCACAACAGAGGAAACAATGATTGCCTCAATATCACCTACAGAAACATCAGAATATGCAAACAGGCTGCAAATCAGAAGCCCTGTTTCATCCGCAGTGCGTCCGCTTTTCGTAGAGAGCCGCCAGTTCGCCACAAGGTTCTCCCCATTAAATACGCCCAAAACCATATTTGTATTGCTCACATCAATTACCAATAACATAAAACCTTCTCCTATTCGGAATTTTATATGAAGAACAGCGCAGGAAATCCATCCTGCGCCGTATGCATTTACATTTTCTTATTTATGTAAAACTTATGCTTCCTTTTTCGTATACAATGCTCTGTTGACTGCCTTGGAAACAATACCGCCGACAATACAGCTGGAGGGCATTTCCAATGCGCCGTTCACGCCGACAAACGCAACCACGAACATCAGAGGATTCAGACCGCCCAATGTTTCATTGATACCCTGAATAAATTCTGTATTCCAGTAGCAAATAAGCAGCATACCCATGAAGAACAATGTATTCAGAAATGCCGCAAAAAAGCCGCCGACAAAATAGCAGACTGTTTTCTTTTTATCCACCTTCTGCGCCGCTTTAAAAATCACACCTGTCAGAAAGCCCATCAGCACACGGGTGGGGATGCAAAGCAGGAACGCATAGATCGGGTTAATGTTAAACAGCATCGTGCTGAACGCAGAGGAGCCTGTCACCGCCTGATAAAAGCTGGTTGCGCCGAAAATCAGCCCCAGCCATGCCCCTGCCTTGGGGCCCATCAGCATCGCGCCGATTGCAACGGGAACCATCATCAGAGAAATATCTAACCCGAAGGTATGGAAATATCCCAAGGGAGTTACGCTCATCAGAAGCAGTACCCCTGTCAGAAGGCCCAATGTGGTCAGTTCTCTTGCGGACATTTTACTTTTCTTTTCTGTTTGTGTGTTTGCTGTTTCGCTCATTTGAAAAGCTCCTTTCATTCTCATTCTCGCAGGATACAAGATGATTTGGAATCATATTTTTCTGTGCCTTACGGCAAGGGGTGTTTCTATGCCTGCCCGAAACGGGTCATGCTATTTCCCCTTTTCTCCGCCGTTGATACACAACCAAATCCATTATAACAGCAACTGCGGATTTTACAATATTTTTTTTGATTTTCTTGTTATTTTTTACACAATCTTATAAGGTTTTCCCCTCTGCTGCCGCTCTGCGCATCAATTCCTCCTTCGCAGGTGCGCCCTCTTTTGTGCAAAAAAGCACATACCACAGCTCCATCGCACGGAACAGCTCCAACTCTTCCTTTTGCAGGCGTTTGATTTCCAGTTCTGCACCGATTTCGTCAAAATCAAAATCACCCTCATGCTTTATAGTCTCAAAATACACATCCCCGTTGTCATCAAAGCCTACCAGAAAAGTGCAGTTCAGCTTTTCTGCCATATAAACGCAGATACGCTTCAAATCCTCTTTAATCGTATCGGGCAGGAATTTAAATTCCTCCTCCATAAAATATTTCTGCTCTTTATTATTGGCCGCCGCCAGAATTTTCTTTGCCATAATGCCTCTCCTTTTTCTCTCGAAGAAAAAGGCCTGCAGTACGGGACGCACTCCAGACCTTCGTTTGCCTTGCTTCTTATTTTGTGCCTTTTTTGTTTACACGGCTCAGGAATTTATCCAGCTCGATGATGGCACGGCCATGTGTGCCTTCGCAGATTTTATCCACTTCGTCATACGCCTTTACAGAGTAGGTCAGCATCTTGCCCTTCACCTCTGTCACCTCTGTTACCACGCGCACCTTCATGCCAACGGGTGTTGCGGCAAGGTGTGCAAGATCGAAGGTTGTGCCTACGGTTTCCCAGCCTTCCGGCAGGAAAGGAGCAACTGTGCCGATTGCTGTGCCTTCAATCCAGGAAATCAGTCTGGGGGATGCGAATACAGGCACCTTATCATTGCCGAAATGAGATGCGGTATCGCCTTCCTCTACGATAAATTCCTTTTCAAATGTCATACCGGGTACGATGTTTTTGAATTCCATAATCCTTAGTTCTCCTCTCTGTTTTCCGCTGTTTCTGTGGGCTGCTCCGCCTCATTTGCAATGCCCAGAACCTCGTTGCGTACCTTCTGGTCAAACAAAGAGCGGAATTCGTCCCCTGTTACCTTTTCCTTTTCTACTAAGAGCTTTGCGGTTGCATGGAGCATTTCCATGTTCTCCTGCAAGAGGCGCTTTGCCTCCCGATAAGCGTCTGTCACAATACGGTTAACCTCCTGATCGATGGTTGCCGCTACGCCTTCGCCGTAATTTCTTGCATGTCCCCAGTCTCTGCCGATAAAGACCTCATCATTATCGCCGCCGAACTGGATGGGCCCAAGCAGCTCGCTCATGCCGTATTTTGTTACCATATCTCTTGCCATGGATGTCGCACGTTCAATATCATTGGATGCACCGGTGGTGATATCCTTGATTACAAGTTCTTCTGCCGCACGACCGCCCAGAAGGCTGATGATTTCCTGTTCCATCATCATTTTTGTCATATACATTCTGTCCTCACCGGGCAGTGGCATAGTATAGCCGCCCGCCATCCCCGTAGGAATGATGGAAATGCTATGGACAGGGTCAAGCTCGCTCAGCACCTCAAAGAGGATGGCATGACCGCCCTCATGGTATGCTGTGATGTATTTTTCCTTTTCGGAAATGACTCTTGTTTTCTTTTCCGTCCCGACACCGATTTTAATCAGTGCCTTCTGGATTTCTTCCATATCAATTTTCTTCTTGCCGTCTCTGGCGGTCAGCAGCGCCGCTTCATTCAAAAGGTTTGCCAGATCCGCACCGGTGAAGCCTGCAGTTGTCTGCGCAACCACCTTCAAATCCACCTCAGATGCCATAGGCTTGCCCTTTGCATGCACGCGCAGGATGGCCTCTCTGCCCTTTACATCGGGTCTGCCGACATAAACCTGTCTGTCAAAACGACCGGGTCTGAGCAGTGCCGGGTCAAGGATATCTGCACGGTTGGTTGCCGCAATGATAATAACGCTTTCGTTGATGCCGAAGCCGTCCATCTCAACCAACAGCTGGTTCAATGTCTGCTCGCGTTCATCGTGTCCGCCGCCAAGACCTGCACCTCTGCGTCTGCCGACAGCATCAATTTCGTCGATAAATACAATACTGGGGGCGTTTTTCTTCGCCTGTTCAAACAAATCCCTTACACGGGATGCACCGACACCGACAAACATTTCCACGAAGTCGGAACCGGAAATGCTGAAAAAGGGTACGCCTGCCTCGCCGGCAACTGCCTTTGCCAGCAATGTTTTACCGGTACCCGGAGGGCCCACCAGCAGCACACCCTTCGGGATGCGCGCACCTAACTCCGTAAATTTCTTGGGTGCCTTCAGGAATTCTACCAATTCCTCCAGCTCACCCTTTTCCTCGTCACAGCCTGCCACGTTGTCAAAGGTAACATTGCTTTCCCCGTCAACGCTCATTTTTGCCTTGCTCTTGCCGAAGTTGTTCATCTTTCCGCCGCCGCCCTGCATACGGTTGAACAGCAGAATAAAGATAATAATCATCACAATCATCATGATGAGAGAGGGTACCACCTGAGAAAGCATGCTTTCTCTCTGCAAATCCCCAACGTCAATCTTTACGTCATTTGTCAGGGCTTTTTCATCCAGCACCTGCTGCAATACGGATATACTCGGCACATCCACACGGATGACACTGCCGTCCTTTAGCGTTGCCTCCGCCGTACCGTAGTCTCCGACCTCTGTTCTTCTGGAAACCTCCACAGAAGCCACGTTATTTTCGTCCAGTTCCTTCAACAGGTCGCTGTAGACATATTCCTCCTGCGCCGCATCATTGCGCTGCGGAAGAATCTGTGGGCCTGTATACGCCAGTGCCGCTAAAATAACCACAAAAATCAGCACATAAATTCCGATTGGTTTAAGATATTTGTTCAAGAGCGTTCCTCCTTATTCTCGTTTCTTTCTCCATCTCCGTTTTTCTGTTCCAAATACAGAGACCATATCAAGATATAATTCTAGCATACTTTCCGGAGAAACGCAACGCAGGATTTCAACGGACAGGCTGAAAAAAATCGTCTTTTTTGCAAAAAAGCTCTTACTATTACAGGGAAAAAGAAAAACAGAGGGCTTCAAGGCACTTGCCACCTGTCGAAGCTCCTCTGTTTATTCCTCTGTCTGAATATAAAGCAAAACCCTGTTTTGTCTTATCTGTATTTTTTCTTCATCCGGATATCATCCCCGAAGAATTTCAGTGTAGTATATTCCCCAATCAGGCGGCTCATCACGCGGTCGGAATACTGCTCCATCAGCGCACGATAATCCAGATTGGTAGAAATCACAACAGGGCGTTTTCTCAGCTTTCTGTCATTGACAATGCGGAACAGCTCCGAGGCGGTAAACATCGTTGCAAATTCCGTCCCAAGGTCATCGATAATCAGCAGATCCGCATCCAGAATTTCACTGTCCCAATCGAAGGGCTCTTCCTCCTCCTTATTGCGAAAGCGCATATCCTCCAGCTGCTTGAAAAGCTGCCCTGCCGTCAGATAAAGCACCGTTTTTCCATGCTCCAGCACCTCTTTGGCAATACAGTTGCACAGAAAGGTTTTCCCTCTGCCTGCGCCGCCGTAAAGCAGGAGATTTTCCCCCTCCGGATGTTCCGCAAATTCCATTGCCTTTTTCAGATTGCGCTGTGCATTTTCCTTGGGCGAAATGCCCTCCGCAGGCACAACCTCTGTATCAAAGAGACGCAAATCGAAGGTATCGAAATTTTCCAGCTTAATCACATCGCGTACATTGGACTGGTCATACAGCCTGTCCATCAGCCTGCGCCGCATGCAGGTGCAGGGCGTACCTTCGATATAGCCTGTATCCCTGCATTTCTCACATGCGTATTCCAGCTTCAGCAAAGAGGGAGAAAGGCAGTTTTTCGCCAGAAGTGCCATCCGCTCGTCCTGTAAGACCTGCTGCTTCTGTTTCATTTCCGTCATTGCTTTTTCCCGTTCCTCCGGATGCAGCAACACCAGCTTTGCCGTAGAAACACCAACCATGGAAAGCGTCTCCTCTATTTCTGCCAGACGCGGAAAGCGCGCATACAGGCTTTCCTTCCGTTCTCGCAGCTCCGCCGCCTTACGCGTCCGCAGGGCATCATATTCCCGCAGGACTTCCTTGTAAATCTGTGTTTTCGTTGCCAATTTTCTCCCCCCAATCTATTTTATCTGTTTTTACCATTTTTCTCTCTGTTCCCGTTCCAGTCTCTCCAGCTCCGCAAAATCCCATTCGCTCTGCGTATAATTGATGAAACGATTCTGCTTCTGTGCGCGCTGCGGCTTTTCTGCGGTCTGTGTGGTCGGTGTATTCTGCGCCTTTTTCGCCGCAAAGGCGGCATCCTGCGCCTGCACATCCGCGACAGCGGACACGCCTGCCTTTTTCCAATTTTCCAGAATACGGTCGGCGTATGCAAAGGATGCCTTTCCCGTCTGCATGACCGTTCTTTCACAGGCAAGCTTCACCACATCCAACGGCAGCTTATATTCCTGCAGCCATTTTTTCATATAGGCTTCCTCTGCCGCCACAGGCATACGATTCTGCCCAAACGCCTGCAAAATAGAGCGGTAGCCGGTTTTCCGCAGCTCAATATATTCCGCTGCCTTTTCCACAGTATTCACGCCTTCCTCTGCCCAGCCGATAGCGACCTTTTCGATATAGCGCATACCGGTATGCCCGCTTGCGGTGCAATAGGAGAGCAGCAGTTCGATGACCTCCATCGGCAGACCAAGCCAATCATAAAAGCTGAACAGCAGGCTCATATCCTGCTGCGAAAGCATTTTTCCCAGCTTTTTCTGCGCGGAATCAAATAATTTTCTGACCTTATCAATTTTTATGTAAAGTGCCAATTCTCTCGGAGAATAATCGGGGCGTACAGAGGAAACCAATGCAGGTCTTTCTGTTTCCTGCTTTTTCTCCTCCTGCAAATAGCCCTTGCCCTTCCAATAGCCCCAGGCATAGAGGACATCTGTTTCTGTAGCTTTCAGCCGTTCAGCCACCTTCTTCGCATCCTGCCCAATGGCTAATGTCATCAGATAAACCGACACATATAAGGGAGGTGCCTGCGGCAGCTCGGTTTCTATGAAGCTTTTACTTAAACGAATTTCTTCCGCCATGCGGCTTTCCTCCTTTCCTATCGGAATCTGTTATTTTCTGAACCTTTATTATACTATATTTCCTTTTAAAAAAACAGATACGCGGGCAGAAAAAATCTCCCTGTTTTGGAAACAGGGAGAAAATCGTCTGAGCCATTATTTATCATCATGGTCTTGCTTATTTCTGATATGGGCATTGAAATAATAAATGATGAAGCACAGCACAATCACCGTCAGCGCCATAACCACAATCGTACCGGAATCCTTAAAGCTGATAAAGATTGCCAGAAGCCCCAACAGCAGGCTGATGGTATACATAATCAATACCGCCTGTCTCTGGCTGAAGCCATGGTCAATCAGCTTATGATGCAGATGTCCTCTGTCCGCCTGCATGATGGGCTGATTTTTCGCCATACGGCGCAGCATTGCACAAATCGTATCAAACACAGGCAGTCCAACGCAAAGCACGCTCACAATCAGCGCAAGCAGGGCATAGCCCTTGAATACACCGAGGATACTCGTTACCGCAAGCACAAAGCCAAGGAACGTAGAGCCTGTATCACCCATAAAGATTTCCGCAGGGTTGAAGTTTCTGGGAAGGAAGCCCAGACAAGCCCCTGCCAGTGCCGCCGTTAAGCCAACCGCCGTTGTGCTGCCTGTCATAATGCAGAGCACCATCAGGCTCATTGCCGCAATGGAGGTAACCCCTGCCGCCAGACCATCCAAACCGTCAATCAGATTTACCGCGTTCGTCACGCCGACAATCCAGACAAGCGTGATGGGGATACTAAATTTCTGCAAATATGCCGTTACGGGCCAAAGCACCACCTGAATCCGTGTGCCGGAAAAAATGACAATCAGCGCCGCCAGAATCTGCACGCAGAATTTCAGCTTTGCCGGCAGATTTTTCATATCATCCACTACGCCCAAGCCTGCAATCAGCAGTGCGCCAACCAAAAAGCCTGCAAATTGTCTGCTGTCCATGCTTTTATCAAAATAATTCACCATCAGCACCGTAATTGTAAAGCCAAGCACGATGGCTACCCCGCCCATACGGGGCATTGGTTTTTTATGCACACCTCTGTCCTTCGGATAATCGATTGCGCCGCATTTGACGGAAAGCCATTTTGCGAAGGGTGTCGTCACCAGAGTGATGGCGAAGGCACAAGCAAAGGCAGCAATATATAATAACCAGTTATGTTCTACCAAAATCAATCTCTCCTCCCGGGAGTGGTTTTACTTCGTACCGAAGATACGGTCGCCTGCGTCCCCCAGACCGGGTACGATATATCCATGCTCATTCAGACTGCCGTCATCATACGCCGCTGCATAAATATCCACATCGGGATGATTCTTCTGCAAACGCTCCACGCCCTCTGTTGCTGCCAGAATACACAGGAAAATAATATTTTTTACCCCTCTTGCCTTCAGAAAGCCGATTGCCGCATCTGCGGAACCGCCCGTTGCCAGCATAGGGTCTGTCAGAAATACGGTACGTTCTTCAATATCCAGAGGCAGCTTGCAGTAATATTCCACAGGCTCCAGTGTGGTTTCATCACGATACAAACCGATATGCCCGATTTTTGCCGCAGGCAGCAGGTTCAAAAGCCCATCTGTCATGCCAAGCCCTGCGCGCAGAATAGGAACCATCGCAAGCTTGGTATCAATGGTTTTGCAGGTTGCGGTCGCGATGGGTGTTTTTACCTGTACTTCCTTCAAGGGCAGATCTCTGGTTGCTTCATACAGAAGCAGAGAGGCTACCTCGCCGATAATCTCACGAAATTCCTTTGTGCCGGTCTGTTCATCTCTAAGCATTGCCATTTTGGTATGAATCAGAGGATGCTCGGATACAAATAATTTACTCATGCTTCTTCCCTCTCAATCTTCGATTTGTTTAATTCTTCTGATGTGACGCTCGTCATTGGAAAACGGTGTTTCCAGGAACGCCTTTACAATCTCCAGTGCCAGACCGGGCCCTGTTACTCGTGCGCCCAGCGCCAGAATATTTGCATCATTATGCTCTCTGGTTGCCTTTGCGGAGAACACATCGCCGCACAATGCACAGCGGATACCCTTTACCTTATTTGCCGCAATGGAAATACCGATGCCCGTGCCGCAAATCAGGATACCCTTTTCACATTCGCCTTCGGCAACTGCGTGTGCAACCTTTTTTGCATATTCGGGATAATCTACAGAGGCTTCGGAGTAGGTGCCGAAGTTCTTAAATGCAATTTTATTATCCTCCAGATATTTGATGACTTCCTTCATCAGGGGGTAACCGCCATGATCACAGCCCAATGCCAACATATCAAACACTCCCTTTTTCTTCTTTATTCCGCTTCTAATACCCGATAGCCTGCCGCCTTGTTCAGACGGTTCATAATCGCCATTCCCTCGCCTTTTTCGGAAAAGACCTCGGAATAAACCACATCCACCCCCAGAAAATCAAATTTCCGCAGGGTTTTGAAAAGGTTCGCGCCGATTTCTTCGGGTTTTGCTCTGCTGCCCAGAGAAAGAATGATATCCGCATGATATAGCGTCTTTGTTTCCTCCGTTGCCATCACGCCGACCTTTTTGCCTGCCGCACGTTCCGCCGCCGCAAGCGCGTTAATCCTTTCTGCAACAGCCTTCTGTTCTCCCTTCACCAGAAAAACCTCTGCCTTGGGAGAATAATGCGTATATTTCATCCCCGGTGCTTTTGGTTTAAAATCCGCCGTGGGCTTGTGCAGGATTGCCGGATCAATTTCTACCTGCCCGACAACCTCCTCTATCATTTCCTTTGTCACCGCACCGGGACGCAGAATCATGGGGATTTCGTCCGAAACATCCACAATCGTGGATTCCAGTCCCCATTCTGCCGCTCCGCCGTCCACAATCATATCTATCTTCCCATTCAGATCATACTCCACATGGGAGGCTCTGGTGGGGCTTGGCTTGCCTGAGGAATTGGCGCTCGGTGCCGCAATGGGCAGACCTGCCGCGCGGATAATCGCCCTTGCAACGGGGTGATTCGGAAAACGCACCGCTACGGTATCCAGACCGCCGGTTGCCTTCGCAGGGACAATATCCTTCTTCTTGAAAATCATCGTCAGCGGGCCGGGCCAGAAGGCATCCATCAACGCCCTTGCCTGCAGGGAAACCTCCGCAACAATGCGGTCTAATTCTTCTATTTCGGAAATATGCAGGATTAAGGGGTTGTCCGAAGGCCGCCCCTTCGCAAGATATATTTTTTCACAGGCTGCGCTGTCCAAGCCATTTCCGCCCAGACCGTAAACGGTTTCTGTAGGAAAAGCCACCAGACCGCCCTCCTGCAAAATTTTTGCAGCCGTCTGAATGACTTCTGCGGATGACGCTTGGCGCAGGTCAACCTTTGCCACAATCGTCTTCATAGCCTTACGCGTTTCTGCCGCAGCATTTTTTATATTTTTTACCGGAACCGCAGGGGCAGGGATCGTTACGACCGATTTTTTCGCCCTTTACGATGGTTTTGGATTTCTTCTGTTCCAGTGCAAAATGCTTTCTGGTTTCTGCGTCATAAATACCGTCCCACTGGGGCAGGTTGGACAGATGCTCTGCCTTATATTCAATCATCAGCTTATACAGCTTCTCAAAATCAATATTGATGCAAACCTTTGTGTCCTCTGCCAGAGTCTCCATATCAAAGGGTTCTTCCAAAGATGCGTTCAGACCGTCGATAAATGCAACAATCATTTCTGCTGTCATATCGAAACGTGCAGCCAGCTCCGCAATCGTACCTTCCAGCTTTGTTACCTTTTCGCCGAGGATATATTCATAGATTTTCTGTTCCTTGGGCAGATATTCCTCCCAAACCGCTTCAATGCTGCGGCCTTCCTGAGAAAATGCCTTCTTCATCCAATCTTCATACAAGCTCATTTATTGTCTCTCCTTTTGTTCTTCTTATTTTTGTACAAATTACTCCATTCTTTCAAATAATACTATGATTTACCCCTATTTGCAACAGAAAATGCAGATTTGCCCGTGTTTTTCCCATGCAGAAGGGCGTTTGCACAACCAAACGCCCCTGAATTTTTCTGTTATGTTTTTGTTATTGTGCATGATAATTTTCAAAGGTAATGCTTTCGATGGTAATATCCTCCACAGGCTTATCGTTTTCATTTGTTTCTGCCGCCGCGATGGCATCCACCACATCCAGACCCTCAAAGACCTGCCCGAAAATGGTATAGGGATTGCCGAAAACATATTCCAGATGTGCCGCGCCGCCGACCTCTTTGTAGTGCTCCAGAACAGAATCGGGGAACAGCTGACTGAAGGTATAATACTTCCCGTCTGTCAGGGTTACGCCCAGCTCCTCGCCTTCGTTATTATCACGGGCATCCCGCAGTGCGGTCAGCGCTTCCTCTACAACGTCTTTTGCCTGTACGATAAAGAACTGACTGCCGTTTGTATTCGCACCGGAATTTGCCATGGCAACCGCACCTCTGTAATAATGCAGCTTCGGGGAAATTTCATCCTCGAAGGCTTCGCCCCAGCAGCTTTCGCCGCCTGTGCCGTCACCCTTCGGGTCGCCCGTCTGCACCATGAAGTCCTCAATCACACGATGAAAAAGCAGCCCGTTATAATAGCCCTTCTTTGCCAGTGTTTTGAAGTTTTCCACTGCCTTAGGTGCTTCTTCGGGGAAAAAGCGCATCTTCACAACCCCCTTGGATGTAGTAATCACGGCGATTTCCTCGCCCTCCTCAGGCATCTGCGCCTGTAAAATTTCCGTGGTATCTACCGTTCCCTTTTCTGCCGTTTTATTGCTATCGTCCTTCGCTTCCTCTTTGCCGCAGCCTGCCGCACAAACTGCCAGAACTGCCGCCAACGCCAACGCAAGGTATCTTTTCTTCATTTTCATTTCCTCCGTTTTCTTTTTCCTAACGTCCATTTTAGTCCATCCGTCTTTGGAGTGTCAATTCAGAAATTCTTAAGATTGCATTAACATTTTCGCTGTTTCTTGCCAAAATCAGCGCATCAAGGCTTTAATCTGCGTCATCACAGCTGCAACGCCGTCCCCCGCAGGGCTTTTTTCCATAGCCACAACATATTTTTCCTTATTTTCATACAAAGCAAAAATCTCTTTTTTCATCGTTTCTGCCGTCATTTCATCCTCATCCAGCACGCGCGCAAAGCCCTGCTTTTCAAAGGAGGCCGCATTGAGAATCTGATCGCCGCGGCTCGCCCTTGCGCTCAGAGGGATGAGCAGGCTCGGCTTTTTCAGTGCCAGAAATTCCGAAATGGAGTTGCTCCCTGCGCGGGAAACCACAAAATCCGCCGCCGCGAATAAATCATTCAGCCCCTCGGAAACATATTCAAACTGCTTATAGTCTGTTCTGTTTTGCAGAGCTTCATCCAGATTTCCCTTGCCGCAAAGATGGATGATATCAAACGTCTTTGTCAGTTCAGGCAGGATTTCACGCAGGCAGTCATTCAGCTTAACCGCCCCCAGAGAGCCGCCCATCATCAGCAGAACAGGCTTTTCACCACTGAAGCCACAGGCGGACAGACCTTTTTCTCTCTGCCCCTCGAATAATTCCTTACGGATAGGTGTCCCCGTATGCACGCCCTTGCCCTTCGGCACATACTGCAGGGTTTCGGGGAAGGTAGCGCAAATCACCCTTGCGGAAGGCATAGCAATCTTATTCGCCAGACCGGGGGTGATGTCCGATTCATGGATAATAACGGGAATGTGGTTCTTCTTTGCTCCCAGCACAACGGGAACCGCCACAAAGCCACCCTTGGAAAATACCAAATCCGGCTTTAATTTCTTTAACAGACGCTTTGCTTCGCTGATGCCCTTCAGCACCTTGAATACATCCTTGAGGTTCTCCTTGGAAAGATAACGGCGCAGTTTCCCTGTGGAAATGCCATAATAGGGGATACCCTCCGCCTCAATCAGCGTGCGCTCAATGCCATTCTGAGAGCCGATATAAATAACCTCATAGCCTTCCTGCTTCAGATATGGCAGCAATGCCAAATTCGGGGTCACATGCCCGGCTGTGCCGCCGCCCGTCAATACGATTTTCTTGCTCATTTTTTATACCCACCTTTTCAGAGTTTCTCAATTCCTTTTCCTCATTCTAACACAAAACCCTGCCGCATACCATCCTTATTTCCCTGCCAAAAGGCAAGAAGGACAGCCCTTTTGCATAGGATGATAGAAAAAGCAAAAGGAGACAAATATGTATCCATACAACCGAAATACACAGCTATATCATTCCCGTGCAAAGGAAACGCAGGCGGAAAAGTCCTCGCTGCTTGCGCAGGATAAGCGTCTGGAGGAACTGCTTTCCCTCGCCAGAGCGGAGGCAAAGGAAACCGCCCGAAAATTTGAGACCCTTCTTGACCGTGCAGAGCTTTCAGAGGCGGGACAGATTCTCCGCACCATGTATCTGGACGGAAAGAAGCATCTGCGGCTTTTGCAGGAGGTCGGCTTTCTCATTTTTGGCACAACACCGCAGGAAAACGAAGCCTGCGAAACAGAAGAAGCCGCCGAAGCCCCCGATACCTGCACCCTTCTGGAGGAACTGCTGCTTGCCGAAATGGATGATATTTCATTCTATCGCACTCTGCTCTTTGCCATGACGGAAGCAGACCTCCGGAACGCCTTTTTTGAGATCCTGACAGATAAGCAGAATCATGCCGTTGCCCTTTCCCATCTGTATGCAAAATACTTTGGCTAAACCCCTGTAAATTCTCATTTTTTCGTGTTATGATAGAGGAAAATTACACCAAAGAAAGGAAGATACCTATGAGCGACTGTATTTTTTGCAAAATCATTGCAGGAGAAATTCCTTCTGCAACCATATACGAAAATGATGAATTTAAGGTAATTCTGGACAGATTCCCTTCCGGCGAAGGGCATGCACTGATTCTGCCCAAAAACCATGTGCCAAATGTCTTTGAAATCGACCCTGCACAGGCAGGCAGAGCGTACGCATTGGCGGCAAAGCTGGCAAGAGCCATGAAGGAAGTGCTTGGCTTCACCGATATGAATATCCTGCAGAATAACGGCCCCATTGCCGGACAGACAGTGTTCCATTTCCATATCCACCTGATTCCCAGACGCGAGGGTGACGGCATCAATGTGACATGGACCCCCGGCGAACCTACAGATGAGCAGATTGCGGCAGTGCAGGCAAAGCTGACAAATCTTATCTAAGCTGACAAACAAAAAGGACATCGGAAAATCCGATGTCCTTTTGCTTTGCACGGAAGGGTTTGGGAAACGAAGCGTTTCCCGACCGGAATCCGCAGAGGGGGCTTTGCCCACTCGAGGAAAACTGTGCGTTTCAAGGTTTACCGATGGAACGCATCAGTTTATTCTTCTGTCCAAACAAGTTGAAAACCTGTTTTCAACTTAGCGCTCAGCGCTTTAATCTTCAATCTTGAAAGCAACCTGTTCCGCAGAATGGGGCTTTTTCAGCTTCTTTGTATTATGTTCATTTGCCTTTTCCAGATTTTTATTTGCGCTTGCCAACATCAGCTTGATACGGTTCAGCTGGTTGACCTCACTTGCACCGGGATCATAGTCAATCGCAACCACGTTGGACATGGGGTACTGCTTGCGCAGCTCCTTGATGACACCCTTGCCAACAACATGGTTCGGCAGACAACCGAAGGGCTGTGTGCAGACGATATTCGGCACACCGCTATGAATCAGCTCAATCATTTCCGCTGTCAGGAACCAACCCTCGCCCGTCTGGTTGCAGAGGGAAACAATCTTTTCCGCCTCCTTGCCAAGGCTTCTGATGTTTTCGGGCTTATCAAAGCGTTTGCTCTTTTCCAGTGCATCCATCATAGGCTTCTGATACCATTCGATAACCTTCGCCACCAGATTCCCGACAATGCGCGCCTTTCTGCTGCCGCCCAGATATTTTTCCTTCTGCACCTGATTATGACAGCAATACAGCGCAAAGGTCAGCAAATCGGGTACAACCGCTTCTGCGCCTTCGCGTTCCAGAAGGTTGACCAGATCGTTATTTGCAGTAGGGTGGAATTTTACCAGAATTTCCCCCACCACGCCGACTCTGGGCTTCTTGATATCCAGCAAAGGCAGCTCCTCAAATTCCCTGATAATGTTGCGGATATTTTCAGAATACGTTCTTCTGTCTGCCTTGAGTAGGTCTTTTTTCAGCTTTTCTACCCATTTTTCATGCAGGGCATTTGCAGAGCCCTTTACCTTTTCATAGGGTCTGGTGCGGTACAGCACACGCATGAACAAATCGCCGTATACAATCGCCTGCAATGCGCGATGCAGCAGGGCGGGCTCATATTTAAAGCCGGGGTTCTTTTCCAGCCCTGCAGGGTTGATGGAGATAACCGGAATATTGGGCATACCCATATTTTCCAGTGCCTTACGGATAAAGGCAATATAGTTTGTTGCACGACAGCCGCCGCCCGTCTGGGTGATGAGAAGCGCCGTACGGTTCAGGTCATATTTACCGGAAAGCAATGCATTCAGCAGCTGCCCGATAGAAATGAGTGCAGGATAGCAGGCATCATTATTGACATATTTCAGCCCTGTTTCAATGGCATGCTTATCCATTGCCGCCATTACTTCGATTTTATACCCTGCCTGACGGAATGCAGGCTCCAGAAGCTCAAAATGAATGGGCGACATCTGCGGACAAATGATGGTATATTCCTTCTTCATTTCCTTTGTGAAAAGCACGCGGTGCAGGGAGGCATCCCCTTCCTTAATCTGCACATGCTTTTCCTTTCTGTCCTCAATCGCCGCAATCAGGGAGCGGATACGAATACGCGCCGCACCAAGGTTATTTACCTCATCAATCTTCAAGGCAGTATAAATCTTGCCGGCGGCTGTCAGAATCGATTTCACCTCATCGGTTGTTACGGCATCCAGACCGCAGCCAAAGGAGTTCAGCTGTACAAATTCGATATCCTTCTGCTTCTTTACAAATGCCGCCGCTTCATACAATCTGGAATGATACGTCCACTGGTCACGCACAACGGTGGGACGTTCCACATGTCCCAGATGTGCCACGCTGTCCTCCGTCAGAACGGCAATGCGGTAGCCTGCAATCAGTTCGGGAATCCCGTGGTTGATTTCAGGGTCTGCATGGTAGGGTCTGCCTGCCAGAACAATACCCGTCATGTTATTCTCACGGATATATTTCAGCGTTTCCTCGCCTTTTTTGCGCATATCTCTGCGGAAATTGCCCCATTCCTTCCAGCCGGCTTCCACTGCCGCCTTAATCTCCTTGGCATCACAGCCCATGGGTACAAATTCCTCCTGCATACGCTTAATGACGGTTTCAATTTTATCCAGCGCAAGGAAGGGATTCATGAATTTGATATTCTTTTCCCTCAAATCTTCCACGTTGTTTTTGATATTTTCATTATAGGATGCCACGATAGGACAGTTATAGTTATTATCCGCCGCGGCGCTGTCCCGTCTTTCGTAAACCACACCGGGATAGAAGATAAAATCAACGCCTGCGTTAATCAGCCACATGATATGCCCATGCACCAGCTTTGCAGGGTAGCAGACGGATTCACTGGGGATGGATTCCATGCCCATCTCAAACACTGCCTTGGAGGAGAAGGGAGAAAGCACAACCCTGTATCCCAGCTTGGTAAAGAAGGTATACCAGAAGGGATAATCCTCAAACATATTCAGCACGCGAGGGATACCGACTGTTCCCTTCGTTGCCTTTTCTGCCGTCAAGGGTTCATAATCGAACAGTCTATGGCGTTTATAATCATACAGGTTAGGTGCAGGGTTTTCAATTTTTTCCTTGCCCAGACCTCTTTCACAGCGGTTGCCTGTGATGAAGCGTCTGCCGCCGCTGAACAGATTGACCGTCAGCAGGCAGTGGTTGGTACAGCCTTGACATCTTGCCATATTGGAATGTACTTCCAATGCGTTCATTTCATCGCGGCTGATGAGCGTGGTCTGATAGCCTGCGGTGTATTTATCTCTGGCAATCAGCCCTGCGCCGAAGGCCCCCATGATGCCTGCGATATCGGGGCGGACTGCTTCTCTGCCGCTAATCATTTCAAAGCTTTTCAGCACCGCATCATTGTAGAAGGTACCGCCCTGTACAACCATGGATTTCCCCATTGCCTTCGGGTCAGAAATCTTGATTACCTTAAGCAGTGCGTTTTTGATAACGGAATACGCCAGACCTGCGGAGATATCCGCAACCTCTGCGCCCTCCTTCTGTGCCTGCTTCACGCGGGAATTCATAAATACCGTACATCTGGAGCCAAGGTCGATGGGCTGCTTTGCGAACAGCGCAGCCTTTGCGAAATCCACAACGGTATAATTCAGAGATTTTGCGAAGGTTTCGATGAAGGAGCCGCAGCCGGAGGAGCATGCCTCATTCAGCAGAACGCTATCGATGACATTATCCTTAATGCGGATACATTTCATATCCTGTCCGCCGATGTCCAGAATAAAGTCCACATCAGGCTTGAAGAACTGCGCCGCCTTATAATGTGCAACGGTTTCAATATAGCCAAGGTCAATCATCAGGGCTTCCTTAATCAGCCCTTCGCCATAGCCCGTCACGCAGGAATTGCGAATCACAACATCCTCAGGCATCATATCATACATTTCATTCAGGCTTTTCATGACAACATTCAGCGGATTGCCCTCATTGCCTGCATAGAAGGAATAGAGCAAATCGCCATCCTTGGAAACCAGAGCCACCTTTGTTGTAGTAGAGCCTGCATCTACGCCAAGGAAGGCATCCCCATGATAATTCGACAGGGGCACGCGTCTTACCTTATCTCTGTCATGACGTTCCTTGAAAGCGGCATAATCCGCTTCATCCTTAAACAACGGCTCCATACGGGAAACCTCTGCCGTCAGCTCCACGCCGTTATCCAGCTTATGCAGCAATGTATCAAAATCCAGCTCTGCTTCGCCCTTATTGGAAACGGCTGTGCCGTAAGCGGCGAACAGATGGGAATTTTCAGGAATAATCGTTGTTTCATCCGTCAGCTTCAGTGTTTCAATGAAACGCAGGCGCAGCTCGGAAAGGAAATGCAGCGGGCCGCCCAGGAAGGCAACATGTCCGCGGATAGGCTTGCCGCATGCCAGCCCTGCGATAGTCTGATTGACAACCGCCTGAAAAATAGAAGCCGCCAAATCCTCTTTTTTGGCACCCTCGTTAATCAAGGGCTGAATATCCGTCTTTGCGAATACACCGCAACGGGATGCAATAGGATAAATCACCTTATATCCCTTTGCCAGCTCATTCAGTCCTGTTGCATCTGTCTGCAAAAGACTTGCCATCTGGTCGATAAAGGAGCCTGTACCACCGGCACAAACACCGTTCATTCTCTGCTCTATGTTGCCGCCTTCAAAATAGATAATCTTGGCATCCTCGCCGCCAAGCTCAATGGCAACATCCGTCTGGGGTGCAGTTGCTTCTACGGCATTTGCTGTCGCAACCACCTCCTGAATGAATTCCACACCAATCGCCTTTGCCAGAGCAACGCCACCGCTGCCGGTAATCATGGCAGAGAAAATGGCATTGCCGATTTCCTCCTTCGCTTCCTTCAGGATATCCTTTACTGTTTTTTTGATTTCCGAAAAATGTCTTCTGTATCTGCTGAAGGCAATTTTGTTTTCCTCATCGGCAAGTACAACTTTAACGGTCGTAGAGCCGATATCAATTCCCATTTTATATGTAGTATCGTTTTTATGAGACTGCACTTGTCACACCTCCGTCTTCATAATTCTGCATCTTTGCAGTGGAAATTTCCTTCCACATCTGATATTGAATTTTTGTATATTTTTCTTCCTCATCAATCGTTTCATCCAGCACACGGAGAGCTAAAATGCCATCCTGCATGGCTAAAATCATGGTTACATAGTTTTCCAGATCTATGCTTTTGAGGATTTCTCCTCTTTTCTGTCCTCTTTCCAGAATTCCATAGAGCAGTCTGCTCTTCTTTTTGTTGAATTCCTTAAAATATTCCTCCACCTCCGGAAATTTCTTCATCCCTTCATAAAGCAGGAAATAGAAATTCCGAAAGGCAATCTTTTTGCCGATTTTTTTCTGATAATTCGCAAAGCGCTGGGGCAGGAAAAACCCCTTCCACAGCAGTTCCGCCGTTGGCGTTTCCGTTCTGCTTTTTTCCCATACCTGCTGCATTTCCTCTGTCTGACGAGAGAAAAAGGGTCTGATATATTTTTCCACCACCTGCTGATCCAGATCGTCTCGGCTTTTGAAGGAATAGTAAAAACCGCCCTTCGTCAGCCCTGCCGCACGAATCAGCTCATTTGTGGAGACCTCGGAAAAACCCTTTTCCAAAAACAACAAAAAGGCAATTTCCAAAATCTCATTTTCTGTTTTCAAATAGGATTCCTCCTCTCTGTTCTCTTTCTTTTTCTCAGATTTTTATGCCTGCGGCTTAACAAAAACTGCCGCCGTCTTCCTTTCACGAAAAAATCAGACCAGTCGGTCTGTACTATTTTATTATATGACTCTGCCCAAAAAATTCAATATTTTTGCCCGTTAAAATCCCGTTAAAGTTGTATACAAACAGGCAAAATGAGCACTCACAGAATAGAAATGCGGCAGTACAAATGCCGATTTGCCAAGGCAAAATGTTGGCATAGGTGCGGGCAAGAAAAAGCAACAGTGCTCCGCACTGATTGGGCGCAGATGCGCAAAAATAGAATGGTTCGCCAACATTAGCGGTTCGCCCGTTTGGAACCTTCTCGGCAAAACAAAGCATTCCACCCTTACTTTTTATGCTAAAAAGTAAGAACGAAATTCTTTATTTCGCCAAAAGAGTTCCAAACGGGTGAACCTCTTATCTTCACCAAACGGATTCTTGGCTCGAATGAGCCCATTCAGTGCAAAGCACTGCTAACATCTTGGCGCGGCTGCGCCCCATCGCCGCCAACCCAAAAAGGGCAGTCACAGAATCCTCTGCAACTACCCTTTCTTTTTATTCCTTTATTCTGCTTTTGTGACCTCTGCGATTTTTTCCAGCTGATGTGCGATAATCTTATTGCCTGTCTTAATGCAAACCAAATTCACACGATTCAGCCCGATAAATTCCCCAACAATCACATTCTGCTGTATTGTTGTAATCCGAATCTGCATCCCTCTTTTGAATTCCTTGCCCTTGAACGAAAGCACATCGATCGGAAACAGCTCCTTACAACGGTCAATCGCGCGCTTATCAAAGGTCTGAATCACATAGGTTTTTTCTTTGTTTTTCCCGCTTTCCTTGCGGCGCTGAAAAACGCGGTAAATATAGGTCAGGACATATGCCATCCCTGCCGCAAATAAATACTCTCTCCAGCCTAAAGCAGAAAAGCCTGCCAGCAATCTTTCCATCTGAAAAACCTCCTTTCCGTTGTCCGCCAAAGCGGCAGCAATCGTTTATTTTTTCAGAATCTGATAAATCTCTCGTTTAGACACCCCTCTGTCCTTCGCCGCCTGCTTCATGGCATCCTTCTCGCTCATGCCCTCGGCAACGTATTTTGCGACATGTTCTTCTACAGAAATGCTTTCCCAGCCTTCCCGCTCCGCCTGCCGCTGTGCCTCTAAAGAAAAGCCCTCACAGACCAGAACGAATTCGCCCTTCGGAGGATTTTCGGAAAAATACCGCAGATGCTCGCCAATCGTTGCCCTGCGTACCTCCTCAAATTTCTTCGTCAGTTCTCGGACAGCCGCCATTTCTCTGCTTTCGCCGAACAGCTCCGCCAATTCCGCAAGTGTATCCGTCAGGCGATGCGGTGCCTCATAGAAAATCATCGTGCGATGCTCCCGCTCCAGCGTTTTCAGAATGGCTCTCCGTTCCTTTTTATCGGGCGGCAAAAAGCCCTCAAACACGAAGCGTCTGGTATCCATACCGGAAAGCACCAATGCCACCACAGCCGCCGATGCACCGGGCGCAACCGTCACAGGCACACCTGCCGCATAGCAAAGCTTGACCAAATCCGCCCCCGGATCGGAAATACCGGGCATGCCCGCATCCGTCACCAGTGCAATGCTTTCCCCTGCCAGAAGCCGCTCCACCAAAACAGGCCCCTTTGTGACCTTATTATGCTCATGGTAGCTTGTCATGGGTGTTTTAATCTCGAAATGATTCAGTAGTTTTAAGGTATTGCGCGTATCCTCCGCCGCAATCACATCCACGCGTTCCATCAGCTTGAGCACCCGCAGGGTAATATCCTCCAGATTGCCGATGGGCGTGGCACAAAGATACAATGTTCCTGCCATAGCCTGCCATAAACAAACGCCTTACGCCTGTCCCTTTCCGTAATAAATCTCTACAATTTCCTCGGTATATTCCTGCGGTGCCTGATAAATCACCAGAGGTGCATCCACCTTCACCATGGGCTTGCCGCCCCTTGCCGCCTCCACCAGAACCATGGTCGGCTCCTTATCGGCGTAGGGCTGCACGAAACGAATCCGCTTCGGCTCCAGCCTATACTGCCGCAGAAGCACCATGATATCCGTCAGGCGGTGCGGTCTGTGAATCATATAAAACCGCCCCAGCGGTCGGAGCAGTCGTGCCGCCGCCGCAACCACATCCTCCAAGGAGCATAAAATCTCATGCCTTGCGATTGCCTTTGCCGCAAAGGGGTTCACCAAGCCGCCACCCTCATTCATATAGGGCGGATTGGATGTCACCACATCAAACGAGGATGCCCCGAACAACTGCACCGCTTCCTTGATATCCCCCTCTTTGATGGAAACCCGTTCCTCCAGCTCATTCAAAAGCACACTGCGGTTTGCCATTTCCGCACTCTCCGTCTGAATTTCCAGACCGGTAAAATGCTTTCCTTCTGTTTTTGCCGCCAGAAGAATCGGAATAATGCCTGTGCCTGTGCCTAAATCCAGTACATTCTCGCCCTTTTTTACCTTCGCAAAGCCGCTGAGAATGACTGCATCCACGCCAAAGCAGAAGCGCTTCGGGTCCTGAATAATCAGATGCCCGTCCCGATGCAGATCATCCACTCTCTCATGGGGATGGATGGTAATATCATTCCTCATGATGCTTTTCGCCCTCCGGATTCTGCTTGCGCTTCTTCTTGGAGCGAATCAGCTTGATTTCATCCACATGATAGAACCCGATGGTTGGGGGATCATTCTCCGCCTTTCTGACTGCCGCCTTTACCTGCTGCATCAGCACATTTGTGGTGAGAATTTCACCTGTACCGTCGGGCGTGGAAATAATATCCCCCACGCGGGGCAGCTTTTTATTGAGTTCCTCATAAACATCCTCTTCATATTTCAGACAACACATCAATCTGCCGCAGATACCGCTGATTTTTGTGGGATTGAGGGAAAGATTCTGCTCCTTCGCCATCTTAATGGATACAGGCTGAAAATCTCCCAGAAAGCTTGCACAGCAAAGCGGTCTGCCACAGATGCCGATGCCGTTGAGCATTTTTGCTTCATCCCTTACGCCAATCTGGCGCAGCTCGATACGCATGCGGAATACCGCCGCCAGTTCCTTTACCAGCTCACGGAAATCCACACGCCCGTCAGAGGTGAAATAGAAAATCAGCTTATTTCTGTCAAACGTCATCTCCACATCCACCAGCTTCATATCCAGACCCAGACGGGAGATTTTTTCCAGACAAATCCCAAAAGCCTCTGTTTCCTTCTTATGGTTCTGCTCTACGGATTTTGTATCCTCCTCTGTTGCTCTGCGCATCACCTGCTTCAGCGGCGGAACAATGGCCTCCTCCGGCACAAAGCTGTTGCCCTTGATGACTGTGCCGTATTCAATTCCTCTCGCCGTTTCCACGATAGCGCCGTCTTCCTTTTCCAGTTTGATGCCAGCAGGGTCAAAATAATACATCTTCCCTGCCTTCTTGAACCGAATTCCAACTACTTCTATCATTTACCAGTCTCCTTTAAATCCATCAGCATGACTTCCATCGTCAGCCGAAAATTTGCATTCTGTGCCAGACGCATTCGTGCGGTTCTGACTGCAGCTGCCTTCTTCGCCAGAAGTGCCGCAGGCTCCTTCGCCGCCCGAAAGATGGCATCCTTTTTATCTCTTTGTATGAGGTATCCTTCCTCTCGCAGGCTTTTTGCCGTCAGCAGGTCGCGATACCATAATTCCATAATATCCAGAAAACGCAAATCGTTTTTATAGCCCTCCAAATCCTTCGCAAGCAGATAGGCCTCCCCCTCGCTCATGGAGGGCAGTGCTTCTAATTTACCCAAAATATCCTGCCGCATTTCCCGAAAGCCTTCATCCTCGACAAGCTCCAGCGCCTGCCCGATTCGCCCTTGGGCATATGCCGAAAGGATATGGCTTTCCTCTGCCAAATGACCTGCCTGCATGAGGTAATCCGCAATCGTTTCCGCCGAAAGCGGACGAATTTTCATCACCACCACACGGGAAAGAATCGTCGGCAGGAATGCCTCTGCACGCTCCGCCAGAAGCAAAAATACCGCATGGGCAGGCGGCTCCTCAAGCGTTTTCAGAAGCGCATTCTGGCTCTGGATATTCAAGGTATCCGCCTTTTCGATGATATAAATTTTCTTTTCATACTGAAACGGCTTTAAATCCACCGTTTCCAGAAGCTGCTCGCGCACATCCTCAATCGTGTAGGTTTTCCCGTTTTTCAACGGCTGAAAATAAATCACATCAGGGTGGTTGCCATGATTGAAGGCATGGCAGCTTTTGCAGCTGTCGCAGGGGCGTTTTTCGCCTTCGCATTGCAGCGCCTTCGCAAAGGTATTTGCAATCAACCGCTTGCCTGCCCCTGCGCCGCCCAGGAAAAGATAGGCATGGGAGCTTCTTCCGCTCGCGGCAGAACGCCTAAGCTGCTCCACCAAAGGGGTATTCCCTCGGATTTCCTCAAATGTATACAAATCCGCCGCTCCTTTCCTTGGATTTTTTCGGAATCAATATTTGTGGAACTGCTCCACATCCAGTACAAATACCGTTGCACCGCCGACCTTTACCTCAATGGGTGCCAGAATCAGCCCATGCATCGCACCGCAGGAGGAGGGCAGTGTCGCATACTGGGTACGCGCCTTGCTGTTTTCCTCGATGATTTTCAGCGCGCCTTCTACCTTTTCATCCTCCACACCTGTCATAATGGTGGTGTTGCCTGCGCGCAGGAAGCCACCCTTTGTGGAAAGTCTCGTTACCTGAAATTTTGCTTCGTTCAGATGAGAGATTACTTCGCTCGCATCCTCGTCCTGAATAATCGCAATGATGAGTTTCATAAAAACCCCTCCTTATTTTTGTGGCGCAAAGCCAAATACTCTGTCTAACGCTTTTCGGATATCCGCAAAGACAGCCTCGGCAGGTCTGTCCGCATCAATATCCGCAATTCTTGTGCTGTTTTCCTTCGCAAGCTGCAAATAGCCTGCATACACCGCTTCATGAAATACCGCCTTTTCCTGCTCCAGACGGTCAAGCACATGCCCGTCCTGTCGGTTTTTCCGCGCCATCCCCGCCGCAGGGGTGATGTTCAGAAAAATCGTCAGATCCGGCTCCACGCCGCCTGTTGCAATGCGGTTTACCTCTGCCACCATATCCCCAAGGCCTCTGCCGAAGCCCTGATAGGCAATGCTGGAATCGGTGAAACGGTCAGAAAGCACCGTCTTTCCTGCCCTGAGTGCAGGAAGAATTTTTTCCTCAACGTGTTGTGCGCGCGCCGCCGCATACAGCAGCATTTCCGCACGCCCCGTCAAGTCCCTGTTGGCAGGGTCAAGAATCATCTCTCGGATTTTTTCTGCCATCGGCGTACCGCCCGGCTCTCTGGTCAGAAGGACTTCCTGCCCCATCTCTGTCAGATATGCCTCTATTTTCTGCATCTGTGTGGATTTGCCGCTGCCATCGCCGCCCTCCACGGAAATAAAATAGCCTTTCATCATACACCTCTGCGTAAAAATCATAAAAACCCTTGCCCGCCGCAGGCGCGAACCCGAAAAATGGGTATACGCTTGCTAATTGTATATTATAGCATATCCATCATAAGGACGCAAAGAAATTGCATGGAAATTCCTGCTGCGGCGGCAAAATTTACGATGAAAAATCAGCCCTTCAATCAAGTTGAAGGGCTTGTAAAAAATACGATATTCTATTTTTCCGTTTGCTCTAAATGCTTCAAATGCTCTGTTAAAACTAAATTGATATATTGCGAAAAAGAACGCTGTTGCTCCTCCGATAATTCCTTCACTCTTTTTACAATGTCTTCATCCAGCGTAACGCTGACCTTCTGTTTCAGTGGTCTCATCTTTCCTCACCTCTAACCAAACAATACTACATCCTCGCCCTTAGTATTGACTATTCGCCTAAAGTAGGATAAAGTAGTATAATAAAACAGAGGTGATTTTATGTCGGATTTCTCTTTCAATTTGAAAAAATATCGAAAACGGAAAAATTTATCACAATGCAAACTAGCAAAGACTCTGCACTATGGCTGTACTGCCATCGCAAATTATGAATCCGGCAGAAACGAACCTTCTATTGATTCTCTGATTAAATTGGCAGAAGCTTTAGATGTAACCATTGATGAATTGGTCGGCATAAAACAAAAATCAGATGAACTGCATCTGCTTTCCGCTTTTAAAAAATTGGATAACCGTAAAAAACAAACCGTGTTGTGCCTCGTTGATGCCCTTCTGTCTCCATAAGATAAAATGGCTTTTTTCGTCCGCCCATAGGGAATTCTTCGATGAAGTATTTTAAATGCAACGCATTTTCCTATTTCAGAGAAGATTTCCCGAAGGTTGCGGACGTTGACAGACCCATAAATTCTGGGTATTCTGAAAAAAAACAAATAGGAGGATACCCACATGAATACCATTACCGCAATCAGAAACCGCATCTTGCAGCTTTGCGAGGAACGTAACCTTACCATCAATAAACTGGCAACGATTTCTGCCATTTCCCCTTCTTCTCTGAAAAGTATTCTCTACGGAAATAGCAATAACCCCAAAATCCTCACACTGAAAATGCTCTGCGATGGTCTGGATATTACCCTTGCAGAATTTTTCGATACCCCAGAGTTTAATACATTGGAACAGGAAATTAAATAATCGTCCGCCCACAGGGAATTCTTCGATGAAATATTTTAAATGCAACGCATTTCCTATTTCAGAGAAAATTTCCCGAAGGTTGCATTATATCCGCGCGAAGGAAATTCTTTCCCGAAATATTTAAAATACGAAGTGTTTTTCTTTTTCGGGGGAAGATTTTCCGAGGTCAGCGGACTATTTAACTTCTCGTCCGCTCGCAGAGAATTCTTTTTCAAAATATTTAAAATGCGTAGCGTTTGCCTTTTTTGAAAAAGATTTCTCAAGAATAGCGGACGTTTTATCCCTTCCCCTCAAATATCATTCATAAAATTCCCTCCCCTTCATATATTTGCATAGAGACAAAGTGTAGATTTGTTTGGCATTTTTGCAAAAGAAGGATACTTGATTCAGAATAGGAGGGTTTTTATGCCGTTGACATTGGCAAAGGAAACAATGGATATGAACTGGAAGGATACTGCCGCAAGCGGTTCCTCTCAAATTCTTCTGGAAGGAGATATGATCGTCCCCGACAGTAAGCCGGATCTGCAGGAAATCCTGCGCTGTCAGGGAAACGTGAAAATCAGAGAAAAACGCGTCACCGATGACCGCATTTCCTTTTCGGGCGATCTGGAAATCTCTGTGCTCTATCGGGCAAAAAACGGCGAGCGTCCGCTGTATGCCATGCAGGCAAGCCTGCCCCTTGAGGATTTTTTACATATCGACGGTCTGGAAAAGGATATGGAAACCTCCCTTGATGCTGTCCCGGAGCATCTGGACTGCCAGATTATCAATGATAGAAAAATCGGCGTGAAGGCTGTCCTTGGCGTGACCACAACAGGCGAGCGTCAGAATCATACAGAAATTCTGAGCGGTATCAGCGGTGAGGGCATTGAATGTCTGCAAGGCATACTGCGGATGGAGCAGAACACCGCTCCCCTGAAAGACCGCTTCACCGTCAAGGAGGAAATCACCCTGCCCTCCGCCAAGCCCGAAATTGCAGATGTCCTCTGGCAGACCATCGACCTCACAGAGCAGGATATTCGCGCCATGGATGGTAAGGTGATGGTGCGTGGCAATCTGCGCATTTGTATGCTGTATTGCGATACCGAGGGCAATCTCGGCAGCTTCTGCGAAAAAATCCCTTTTAGCGGCTATCTGGAGGGGGAAGGCATCGAGCCGAAAACCGAATTAACCGGCACTTTGCAGATTGAGGATGCAAAGCTGACCCCTACCGTAGATGAAGATGGCGAGGCAAGACAGCTTGCGGTCGATGTCGCTGTCAGCGCCGCCTTGCAGGGCAGAGAAACCGTTGAACGGGAAATCCTGCAGGATGCCTATGCCCCGACAGGCACAGTCACACTCGAAAAGGAAACCGTCACCTACCCCGTCACCGTCGGCAGCGGGAAAAACCAATTCTCTCTGAAGGAACGGATTCACTTAGAGGAAAGCGAAAAGCCTCTGCTCCGCGCAGAGGAGATTTGGGGCGAGGTGCGCCTTTCCGAAGCACGCACCGCCACAGATGCCGTAGAAGCCGATGGCGTTCTGACCGTCAGCCTGCTGTATCACTGCGAGAATGACGAAACACCGCTCTGTATGCTGGAACGCGGGATTCCCTTCGGGCAAATGATGGAGCTGCGTGGCGTGGCTGAGGGCGATGCCGCCGCTGTGCAGCTGCGTCTGGATGATCTGGATTTTCAGATGCTTTCCGAGCAGGAGGGCGAGCTGCGTGCCGCCGTCACCATGGAAGCCGTTGTCCTGCGAGACGAAACGGCGGAAATCGTGAAGGATATCACGCCGGAGGAGGAAGCAGCCCCCTCCCCCATGGCAGGTGCGGTGATTTATATGGTACAGCCGGGGGATACGCTCTGGAAGATTGCCAAGCGCTACCGCACAACGGTAGAGGATATTCTGGCAATCAATGAAATCGAAAACCCCGATCTCATTTATCCTGGGCAGAAGCTACTCATCATCAAACAGATTCATTAAAAAAATCGGGCTTGTTGTCTGTATTTTGCAGGCAGCAGGCCTTTTTTCTTGCAGAAAAGCATTCTTTTGCCTTATGGTATAAAAAAACTATTTTTTCAGAAATGAAACCTTTTTCGACTTTTCGGGATATATAAGAGTGTAAGGCGCTTTACAAATCCTTTTACACTTACAAAAGAAAGTAGGTTTGAAATGGCAGAGGAAGAAAAGCTGCTCATGCGGCTCAAAAATAGAAAAAGAAATGCAATCGACGAAGCAATCGAGGTCTATACCCCCTATCTCAGCACGGTTCTTTATAATATGCTCGGGAACCGACTGCCGAAGGAGGATATCGAGGAAATCCTATCAGATGTGTTTGTAACGCTCTGGAAGAACGCAGATACCATTGATTTGGAAAAGGGTACGCTGCGTGCCTACCTCGCCGCGGTTGCCCGAAACTTCGCATTAAAGAAATTAAATAAGCAGAGAGACTACACCAGCCTTGACGAAATTGAGCTTCCCGACGAAGCCGCAGTTTTGGAGGAGAACACAGCAGACAGTGTTGTCTGGGATGCCGTTATGAGCTTAGGGGAACCGGATAATGAAATCTTTGTGCGGTATTATAAATTCGGTGAAAAAATCCGAGAAATCGCAAAGGCGACCGGCGTAAACCCATCTACCGTAAAAACCAAGCTTTCCAGAGGAAAACGAAAACTGAAAGAAATTTTATTACATGCGGAGGGACTGTTATGAAGCAAAAAAACGACTTGTTTGAAGAATTAAATATCAATCCAAAGAACAGGGATGTTTGCAGTCCGTTTGCCGTTGATATACAGGCAATCAAACGGAATGTCAACCGGACACTCGATTCCGCATATACAGAAAGGAAGACTGTCATTATGAAATCCAAAAAGAAAACAGCATGTATCGCCCTTGCCGCAACTCTGGCACTGAGTGTGACGGCGTTTGCCGCAAACGGACTGGTATCCAACTGGTTCAGCTCCTCTTCTTCCTTCGCGGATTATAAAACCCTGCCAACAGCACAGCAGGTGAAGAAGGATATCGGCTATACCCCCATTCTGATTGACAACTTTGCAAACGGCTATGCCTTCCAGGATGGAAACATCATCAGCAATAATCTGACGGATGAAAACGGCAATTCCATCGAAAAATTCAAATCCGTTTCCTTTGACTATGAAAAGGACGGCGACATTGTTATCTTTGCACAGGATAAATACAATTCTCAGGCGGAATTGCAGGGCAGTGTCGCAAAAACTGTCGGGGATACCGATATTTACTACTACAGCTACACAAATAAGGTTGTTCCTGCCGATTATGAACTGACGGATGCAGATAAAGCTGCCAAAGCAAACGGCGATCTGGTATTCAGCTATGGCTCTGCGGCAGTGGAACTGAACGAGATACAGAGTGCTACCTTCGTAAAGGACGGCATGCAGTATCAGTTATTGCAGATTAACGGCAAACTGAGCGGAGATGAACTTGTAAAAATGGCGGAAGAACTTGTAGCTTAAGTCGAAAACGGGGCTTGTACAAAAAGAAGCGGTGAAACGAGGGAGTGTTTCACCGCTTCTTTTATTCTGAAAAGGAGGACCTTGTCTTTTTCCCACTCATCTCCGCAAGCATAGCGCCGCCTAAGATGCATCCCACGCCCAGAAGCCGCAGGAGACTCATCCCCTCCCGCAGCAGCACTGCCGAAAGCACCACAGCCGAAAACGTCTCCAGATAGCCCAAAACCGCAACGCTCTGCAATGCCTATCAGTCTCTTTTGCAGCAGGCAGAGGATGTAAAGGAGCTTACCGCAGGGCTGATTCGCATCGGAACCTTTTCCAGTGTTGCAACACATTGGCTCCCCAGTATCATCAGGGAATTTCAGAAGGATTATCCCAATATCGAATATGAATTTCTTCTGGGGGATTATCGCGAAATTGAAGCATGGATTCAGGAAGGGCGGGTAGACTGCGGCTTTCTCTGCCTGCCCGTCCGTCCCGATTTGGATACGATTTTTCTGGAACGGGATGATTTTCTTGCTATCCTCCCTGCAACACACCCCTTAGCGCAGGCGGAGCGCATCTTTCTTGATGCCCTCTGCAAAGAGCCGTTTCTGATCTGGAGAAGGACAAAAATGCCGAAATTGCCGATTTTTTCCGCAGAGAAGGTCTTTCGCCCAATGTCCGTTTTATTACTTGGGATGATTACGCCATTCTCTCCATTGTGGAAAGCGGTCTTGGAGTCAGCCTTCTGCCCCGTCTGATTTTGAAGCGGATTCCCTATCAGGTGGCGGTAAGAGAAACCGTTCCCTCCTTCCATCGAGATATCGTCCTTGCCCTGCGCGACAGAAAAACTGCTCCGCTTGCCGTCAGACGGTTTCTGGAATATCTCCCCCATCGCTAAAAATTTTTCTGTGCAAAAAAGCATTGCCGGAGCATTTCTCCGACAATGCTTTTTATGTTATGTTTACCGAATCCTTCCCAAAGGGAACAGGCGGAAAAACACCTTCCCCTTCAAGTCCTCACAGGGAATTGCACCCATGTTGCGGCTGTCAAAGCTTTCCCCACGGTTATCCCCCATCACAAATACCGTTCCCCTCGGCACAGTCATATCCACCAGACCGTCCGTTCTGCCGTGGATATATTCCTCCTGCAATCTTGCTCCGTTCACCTCCACACCGCCATCCGCCAGAATCCGGATGTGGTCGCCCTCTGTGGCAATGATGCGTTTTACCACCGTTTTTCCCCCGTCCGCATCATAATAATGGAACATCACAATATCGCCCGTTTCATATTTTTCCTGCATCGTCGCAAAGCGGCTCATCAGCACGATTTCCCCATCCTTCATGGTCGATTCCATGGAGCTGCCCGAAATCCGCATAGGCCAGCAGAAGAAAAACAGAATCACAATAATCACAGCCGCCTGCAGGATGGCTTTTCCCCATTCTTGTAAATGCACGTTCATTCCTTCACAACCTTCGGCGGCGAAGCTGTTTTATGTAACCCCCGCCCAAGGGCAGGGAAACGATTGGGGCTTCCCCCAGATTGAAACAAATTCGCCAAAATTCTCTATATTAGTATAAAAGATTCAGCCGAAAGACGCAAGGGACTTTCCGATGGAAAATTACGGTTATGACTCGCTCGGCTCAATTCTTTTTCGCAAAACGCCAAGCAGGAGCATCCCGACCAACGCCCCCAGAATAACCGCTGCCAGAAAGCCGAAGGGATGACTGATGACGGGCAGAACGAAAATGCCGCCATGCGGTGCGCGCAGTCCGCAGCCAAAAAACATGCTCAATCCCCCTGCCACCGCAGAGCCGATAATGCAGGCAGGCAGAACGCGCAGAGGGTCAGCTGCCGCAAAGGGAATCGCCCCCTCCGTAATAAAGCACGCCCCCATAATCAGGTTTGCCACGCCGGACTGCCGTTCCTTTTCGCTGAATTTATCCCGAAAGGCGAATACTGCCAGTGCCAACGCCAACGGCGGCACCATACCGCCTGCCATGACCGCCGCCATAATCTGAAATTCATCGCTCGCAAGGGATGCCGTACCGAATACATACGCCGCCTTATTGATCGGGCCGCCCATATCCACGCTCATCATACCACCCAGAAGAACCCCAAGCAGTACACGGCTACCGGTGCCAAGCCGCGCCAGAAGCCCGTAAAGCGCTTCATTCAGCCATGCCACAGGCGGATTGATAATCAGCTGAATCAATAACCCCATCAGGAGAATCCCGAAAACAGGGTAGAGCAGAATGGACTTGATTCCCTCCAGAGAACGCGGCAGCTTATCAAAGAGCTTCTTCAGCAGCAGAATCAGATACCCTGCCGCAAAGCCTGCCAGGAGCGCCCCCAAAAAGCCACTGCCGCCCTCCTTCGCCAGAAAGCCGCCCACAAAGCCGGGTGCAAGCGCAGGTCGGTCTGCAATCCCCATCGCGATATAGCCTGCCAGAATCGGTAGCATAAAGCCAAACGCCGCATCCCCGATTGCCTTGAAAAAGGCAGCCTGCGGCAGGTTGGAGCCGAAATTGGCAGGGTTCAGGCTGTAATCATCCAAAAGGAACGCAACCGCAATCAGAATACCGCCGCCGATGACAAACGGAAGCATGTGCGAAACGCCGTTCATCAGATCACGATAGACCTTCTTCCCTCTGCCGCGGATTTCCTCTCTGCCGTCCGCCATTTCCACATCCTTGCCCTCGCCGTAAACAGGTGCTTCGCCCTGCAAAATCTTCCCAAGCAGCACCTCCGGCTTGCGAATCCCGTCCGCAACAGGCACCTGCAAGACCCTTTTTCCATAAAACCGCTGCATCTCCACATTTTTATCCGCCGCAACAATAATTCCCTTCGCCGCTCGGATTTCCTTCGCCGTCAGCACATTTTTCGCACCGCCGCTCCCGTTGGTTTCCACCTTAATGGTAATGCCCATCTCGCGCGCCTTGTTTTCCAGACTTTCCGCCGCCATGAAGGTATGCGCAATCCCCGTCGGGCAGGCAGTCACCGCCAGAACGTCATAATCATATTCCTGCTTTTCCGCAGTCTCCGCAAAGCGTTTTTCCTCCTCTATGCTTAAAATATGCAGAAATTCTGCCGCATCCTTTGCCGCAGTCAGCCTTTTGCGAAAATCCTCATCCATCAGCATGGCGGCAAGCCGTTCCAATACCTCCAGATGCAGCTCCGCCCCCTCCTCAGGCACCGCAATCATAAATAATAAATGCACCGGCGCACCGTCCGCACTCGCGAAATCCACGCCCTGTGGCACAACCATCGCCGCCAACGCCGCCCGTTTCACCGCACTGCTTTTGCCATGTGGAATGGCAATGCCCTCACCGATGCCTGTGGTAGAAAGGCGTTCTCTCTCTAAAATTGCCTGCTTGAATTTCTTTTTATCCTCTAAACTGCCGCTTTTCGCCAGCAGCTCCACCATCTGCCCGATGGCATCCGCCTTATCCTGTGGCTTTCTGCCAAGAGCAATGCTTTCTTTTTGCAACAACTCCGAAATTCTCATCGAAAATACATCCTTTCTTAACATTCCTCACGAATGATATTGATGGTTTCGTCATATAATCTCCGAATTTCTTCCCCCGTTGCCAAGGTTTCACAGAATGCACTCGCACTGCCTGCCGCAACACCCCATTGTAGCGCCTCACAGTAGTTGCCCGTTTTCACCCATCCTGCCACAAAGCCGCCCACCATAGAGTCCCCCGCTCCAACAGCATTGACTAGCTTTCCTCTCGGGGCTTCGCCGAATAAAATCTCCCCCTCCGCCGTCAGAAGGATTGCCCCCTCCGCCGCCAGAGAAATCAGCACATTTTTCGCCCCCATCTCCTGCAGGCGTTTTCCCTGTGCAATGATTTCCTCGCGCGTGAATAAACGTCTTTCCGCCAGCTCCTCCAATTCCTGAAGGTTCGGCTTAATAAGAAACGGCTCATACCGCAGAGTTTTCAGCAGCGCCTCCCCCGTCGCATCCACAACCGTATCAATCTCACGCCCCTTCAATAAATCCAGGATTCTTTCATAAAAATCCTGTGGCAGCGAGAGCGGTACGCTGCCCGAAATAATCAGAATATCTCCTTTCTGCAGGGTGCTTATCTTCTCAAAAAGCGCCTGCACCGCCGCCTGATCTACCGCAGGGCCACTGCCGTTGATTTCGCTGCCTTCCTGCCCCTTCAGCTTCACATTGATACGGCTGAAACCCTTTTCCAAACGGACAAAATCCGTCCGACAGCCGCGCCGTCGCAAATCCTTCTCAATAAAATCACCCGTAAAGCCTGCCAGAAATCCCAGCGCACGATTACTTACACCTAGATTCTGCAAAATCATAGCGACGTTGATACCCTTGCCGCCCGAAAAAACCGCCTCATTCAGCGCACGGTTTACCATCCCTAGGTGAAATTCGCCCAGTTGCACCACATAATCCACCGAAGGATTCACCGTTACCGTATAAATCAAAGTCATCCCTCCGTTTCGTAAGCTTCGTAAATTGTTGTTAGTATATCCGGATTTTACAGAATTATCAATCCATCCGCTGATTCGTAGCTGCATTTCCCTACTTTTTCACGTTATACCGAAAAAAGGGTCGAAACAATTTTGATTGTTTCGACCCTTTCTTTACATCTGCTTACGCACCGTCCGGTATTCATCCTCCAAACGGTAATAGGGACAGCCTCCTTGAAAGCTGTCCGTGAGAAATTTTTCCATTTCATCCTCATCCAGATTCACTTCGCAGAAATATTCCTCAAATTCCTCGTCATATCCAAAATACATACAGGTTTCGCAATTTGACTGCATAGAATTTCCCCCGTTCCTCTTTCTGTATTTTTCCTCGCTGTTCGCAATAAAAAGACCCTCACCGCATTTCGCAGGAGGGATACTTTTTTGCATAAAAAAAGTGGAAGTTACAGGGCTCGAACCTGTGACCCTCTGCTTGTAAGGCAGATGCTCTCCCAGCTGAGCTAAACTTCCACAAAACGACTCAGAAGGGGCTCGAACCCTCGACCTCCGGCGTGACAGGCCGGCGCTCTAACCAACTGAGCTACTGAGCCATATGCAATTAAGAATAAGTGGGTCTTCAGGGACTTGAACCCGGGACCGTCCGGTTATGAGCCGGATGCTCTAACCAACTGAGCTAATGGTCCGCATCTAAACTGCTTGACTATTATATATATAAACGGCACAATTGTCAAGAGTTAATTTTTCTTTTTTTAAAATAGTTGACCTTTCGAAGTTCGCCGCCGAAACTTGTGTAAAAACGCATAATTTTATATGTTTTTGACGCTTTTACATATTGCAAATCCGTAGATTTATTATATAATTATAAAAACAGACTTTTATCCGGTTTTGTTTTTGTACAAAACATACATCAAGTGAGGTGAGAACTTGTACGGACTTATAGATCATCAGGAAGAAATTAACCGTCTTATGTCACGTTACGGCGTAAAATTCGGACTTTATAAAAACAACAAATTCAATGAACGGCTTTTCCCCTTTGACACCATACCGCGCATAATACCGAAAAACGAATTTGAATTTCTTGAAAAAGGCTTGAAACAGCGCGTTTACGCTCTTAATTTGTTTTTAAACGATATTTATTCCGACAAAAAAATCATACGCGATAAAATAATTCCCGAAGAATTCATATATACTTCGCCGGGCTTTTCCGCACCGTGCGACAAGCTGACTCCGCCTAAAAAGATATATAATCACATTTCGGGTATAGATTTGGTACAAGGCAAGGATATGTGCTGGTATGTACTTGAGGACAATTTACGCATACCCTCCGGCGCGTCATATCCGATGATAGCGCGCGAGCTTTGCCGCAGAGCAAGTCCCGACACGTTCCAAAACAATTCGGTAGACGACAACCGCGACTACGGCGGGCTTTTGCGCCGTGTTCTCGATGATGTAAACACCGGCGGAATCAACGTGATTTTGACCCCCGGCCGATACAACTCAGCTTTCTTTGAGCATTCGTACCTTGCGGAGCGCACAAAGGCTGTATTTGCTATGCCGCAGGACCTTTTTGTTGAAGGCAACGTACTTTATTACAGTGAATATTCCGGTAAGCGACAGCGCGTAGGCACGGTTTACCGCCGAATTTCAGATGAATACATTGACCCTATGACATTTTACGCAGGCTCTCTTCTCGGAGTACCGCATATCATAGATTCTTACAGAGCCGGAAATGTTGCGATTGTAAATGCGCCCGGAAACGGCATAGCGGATGACAAGGGCGTATATTATTTCGTCCCGCAAATGATAAAATATTATCTCGGCGAAGAACCGATACTAAACAATGCCGTTACCTATCTGCCGATAATAAAAAAAGATCTCGATTATATAATCGAAAATCTGCCATCGCTGGTTATAAAAGATGTATCGGAGTCCGGAGGCTACGGAGTCATATTCGGAAATACTCTGTCTAAAAACGAACTCTCTGCCATAAAAGAAGCCGTTAAAACGTCGCCGCGCCGATTTATAGCGCAGGAGGTAATAGACTTTAAAGGGCTCAAGGTTTTTGAAAACGGCAGGCAAGTCGAAAGGAAAGCGGATCTTCGGGCATTTATACTCTACGGCGACGAAATAAAAGTTTGGCACAGCGGTCTTACACGCTATTCTCAAGATCCGGATTCTTTTGTTGTGAACTCATCTCAGGGAGGAGGTTTTAAAGACACATGGGTATTATCTCGATAAAATCCACGGACAATCTCTTTTGGCTCGGCAGATATGTGGAGCGCGTCTTTACCACTCTTCGCGTTTTTTCGGAATATTACGATAAAATGATAGACAAAGACGAAAACGCCTATATTGATTTTTGCAACAAGCTCGGTATAGAAAACACATATTCATACAAGCAGGAATTTATAACGAAATATCTTTTTGATGAAAACGACCCGAATTCTGTTATGAGTAATTTACTCTGCGCCTATGATAACGCCGTTGTTATGCGTAACGAGATAAGCTCCGAAACGCTGTCATATATTCAAATGGCGGTAAATTATATGGAGCAAGGCAGAGAGAGCAGCGCACCGATGCTCAAATTGCAGGAGGTATTTGACTGCATATTTGCCTTTTGGGGCAGTGCTGACGACTTTGTTGAATCGGAGACAACGAGAAATATACTGAAGTTCGGCAGAAGCGTTGAAAGACTTGACCTCTATACCCGTTTTTCCTTTTCTCCGACTCTCATCAAAAAGGAATTCAGTATACTTTTAAACCGTCTTTACAAAGTCGGCGTAGACTGTAACATAGACGCTATCAACACCCTTATGAACATCATTCTCGAAAAAGATGAGTACAGCGACTACGACCTATATACCGTGCGCGACGAGTTGTCTAAGGTATTTATTACGGCACCGCAGTATTGATCAAAAAAGGAAGATAAACGTGAAGCACATCAAATTTTTTTACAGTATGAAAATTGATTTTTCGTCCCCTGTGATAAGGCACTGCTTTTCTTTGAGATGCTTGCCGTTTGATACGCCGTCGCAGAGGATAGAGCTCATAAACGTGGACATAGAGCCGCATAACATGCTTACCGAAACGGCCGACGGCTTCGGCAACAGAGTCCTCACCGACAGAATTATCGAGCCTCACTCAAAATTCGTTGCAATAGTTGAGGGAAAAGCGAGTTTAGACTTTTCAAAGCGCGAAAAGGAAGAGCTTAACTGCATTTATAAATATCCGTCGCAGCACACGATACCCGGAGAAAAAATCATTGAACTCGTGTCGGGGCTCGGTGATATGGCAAATCTTACCGCGCTTGAGACCGCACAGGCGGTTTCAAAAAGAATCGGCGAAGTATTCAGCTATAAAAGCGGCGTAACAAATATAAATACCACAGCGGAAGAGGCTCTGCACCTCGGGTGCGGCGTTTGTCAGGACTACGCGCATATATTTTTATCGGCGGCAAGACTTTCGGGAGTTCCTGCAAGATATGTTGCAGGCATACAAAAAGGAACCGGTGAAACGCACGCCTGGGCAGAGTTCTACGACGACGGCATATGGGTCGGAATTGACCCGACGAATCACAGAATGTGCGATGAAACGTACCTTGCGCTAAGCCACGGCAGAGACTTCGCGGACTGCGGCATCAACCGCGGGCTGTTTATCGGCGGAGGCACTCAAACCCAAAGCATCGTGGCTACGGTGGAAGAAATATAAAAATGAGTGGTTATCCATGGCCCATTAAACAAAGTGTTCTATCTTTTCAGAGCGAGCGATTACGAATGCTCGAATTGCGGCAACAAAAGCGACAAGCCATATACAGAGTGTCCGCACGGCGGCTCGGAAATGACATCGTATCAAAGCTACCACAGTTATGACCCGAGTTAGATTGACGAGACGGCGGATTACGACGAGATGTTCGGCTACGATGACGACTGAAAGCAGAATTTGTTTCAAAAAAAGAATCGAGCAGCGTATATCTGCTCGATTCTTTTCTCTTTTATCGAATGTTGTTTTTTATCACCGACCAACTGTCTGTTAACCGTTCGAGATTATATGACGCATTGGCGGGACTTGTTGACGGCAAAGCCACAGTATCTCTGCCGACGGTATCTTTAATATACTTATTAAACAATTTTTCGCTTGTTTTGCCGTTTGAGTAGATTTGTCTTATACTGCAGGAGGATAAAATCGCCCCTATATCATTCGGTACAACATTTTTAATAGAGCTGTCGGAAGATCCCACTATATCGCAACTTTTTATAACGTCCCAAAGCGCGATATTATGGCTCTGCAAAAGAGCTGTTTTTTCTTCATTAGACGATGGCACCGCACAGCCGAGTACGGCGGCGAGCACACGCCAAAAACGATTTTGGGGATGCCCGTAGTAAAAGGATACTTCCCTTGATTTAACCGACGGAAATGAACCGAGAATCAATATTTTGGAATTGCCGTCATAAATCGGCGGTATAGTATGTAAAAGGTGCTCCGAAGTCATTGGTTTTTATCCTCAACTATTCTGTAATATGTTCTTGCCGTTACAGCATACACCAAAACGTAAATAATTGCAAATACGGATATTGTTGCGACGGTGCACCAGAAGAACAGCGTAACATTGCTGAGGTTCAGCAGCTTTAACAGCTTTGTAATTACTTTAAATCCGAAGCAGATATGAATTACGGCTGTAACGAGCGGCAGGAAAAATACGGTGAGCACCTGGGAATGGATACTCTTTTTGACCTCTTTTTTGCTCATTCCGACATTTTGCATTATTACATAACGCTGCTTATCGTCATAGCCCTCGGAAATCTGTTTATAATAAATTATCAAGACAGTTGCAACAAGGAAGAGAAGTCCCAAGGTTATGCCTATAAAGAACAGACCGCCATACAGAGACATCATACTGTCGCGAGAGGTTTCGGCACAATTTAAATCGACTGCGGAGGTCTCGCTTATATCGCAAAAAAGAAGCGATATATCCTTCATATACCCCTTTTGCACGTCTTTCGGCGCATCGGTATCAAAGCCGTAGGCGAAGCTCAGGTCGGTGTGAGAGGCGTCTGCACCCTCGCTTTTGTAACCCATGGAATTATATATCGACATGGCGGCTTTTTCATCGGAAACAATATAGTAGCTGTAATTTGAGGTAAACGCCGAATAAGAGTCAATAGTAGGGAAAACGTCCACGGTATGCTTTATTTTATATGCGTCGTCGCCGAATTTAACCGTACCCGAAAAAGCCTTGCCGCGCGGCGTACAAGACAGCACCTCATCGCTTTGGAGCGTTTCGTTTTTTCCTGTTATCCTGTTGTATTCCGATACCGGTATCAGCGTCACAATGTCTACTCCGAGTCCGTCGTTATAGTCGGGGGTTACGGTAGCCGTATAGCCGCTGTCGTTAGCGTAAGACGAAAATGAGAGATAGCGGTAATAAAGCTCGTTCTTACTTTCTATACCGTATTTTTGAGCCTGCGTCGTCATAACATCGGCACAATCTTTGCAATTTTCCGTTGTTGCGTTTTGCACGTCGATATAAATATTGCGAGGATACCGCGTGCGCATAATGTCCTCCGTACCGGCATACAGCGATACCGTAGTGGACACGGTGACAAGCACCGCGGTGGAAAGAATGCAGATGCTCGCAAGTCCTGCCGCATTTTGCTTCATACGGTATATCATACTTGAAACAGAAGTAAAATGCTTTGCTTTATAGTAATATTTTTTATTTTTTCTGAGAGCTTTTAATATCCATATACTGCCTGAGGAGAAAAGCATAAAGGTTCCGACTATTACGAGCAAAACCGCCGCAAAGAACGCGCCCATCGCCGTTATCGGTGATTTTACAACGAGAGCTATGGTATAACCTGAAGCAAGACAGGCTGCACCTAAAACAGCCGTAAGTACCTTTGCCTTCGGCTCTTTTTCGCCCTTATTTCCACCTTTTAAAAGTTCAACGGGATTTGATAGGCTGATGCATAAAAGATTATGTGCAAGATTCAAAAGAGCTATTGCGCCGAATACCAAAGCAGTAATGTCAACTGTTGACTGATAAAATCTGAAATCAATATTTCCGCCGAATTTCAGTATTTTAAGCAGCAGCAAAAAGGTCAGCTTTGAAAAAAGCGCACCTATGGCGATGCCTGCCGCAGTTCCGAAAATATAGGTATAGGCAGTTTCAATGAAGAGTATTTTCGCTATATGGCGTTTTTCCATACCGAGAATGTTGTATAATCCGAATTCCTTTTTACGTTGTTTAATAAGGAAGCTGTTTGTGTAAAATAAAAATATGGCAGAGAAAATACCGACTGTTGCAAGGGCAAACGTCAAGAGGGAATGCAGAGCGTCGCTATCTGCCCATTTTATGTTTGCTATTGTGCCGACCACAAAAAACATAGCCGTTGTAAATATACACGTCAAAATATACGGCACATATGTTTTACGATTATTTTTAAGATTTTGAACGGCAAGCTTTGAATAGAAAAAATTATTCATTGCTCTCACCTCTCGTTGCCATTGCGGTCAGAGTGTCCGAAATCTTCTGGAACATCTCGTCGTTATCCATACCTCCGCGATAAATCTGATTGAACACCTCGCCGTCCTTTATGAACATAATCCTGTTGGCGCAGGACGCCGCCTTTGTGGAGTGAGTAACCATCAAAATGGTCTGACCCTCCTCGTTAAAATCGCCGAACAGCTTTAAAAGAGCATCGGAAGCCTTTGAGTCAAGCGCACCGGTGGGCTCATCAGCCAATACAATCTGCGGATTTGTTATGAGAGCTCTTGCGACGGCGGCACGCTGCTTTTGTCCGCCCGAAACCTCATATGGAAACTTTGAGAGTATATCGGTAATTCCTAACTTTTCGGCAAGAGGCCTCAACCTCTTTGCCATTTCATCGTACGGTTTGCCTGAAAGCACAAGAGGAAGGAAGATATTGTCCTTTAAAGAGAATGTGTCCAAAAGATTAAAATCCTGAAATACAAATCCGAGATTATCGCGCCTAAACGCCGAAATTTCTCTCTCCTATTGCTGATAGACTTCTGCCGTTCAACAGCACCTCTCCGCTCGTAGGCTTATCAAGCGACGCCAAAATATTAAGCAAGGTTGTCTTACCGGAACCCGACTCTCCCATTATTGCAACATACTCGCCCTTTTCCACGGAGAAACTGACATTGGAAAGAGCTTGAACGTGCGCTCCGCCGAAACGGGTCGTATAAACCTTTTTCAAATTGTTTACTTCTAAAAGCGGCATAATAATTACCGTAGCCTTTCTGCTACAAATATTACATAAACAAACACGGTTAACCCTTGCTGTAGCCGTACAAGGCGTGACGGGAATTTCGTCTGTCTCAAAAACATAACCGAATAGCTTTTCTTTTTCGGCGTGATTTTACGTACCGAATGTATCCCTTTGTTTATTGCACGTTCAGTATATCAAAACGGAGAATCGCAAGCCATCGAAAAGGCTTACAATTCCCCTTTTAAGCTTACATTTATGTAAGGTAGCGTTATTCCACTCCGAGGCTGACGGTGTCAAGACAAAGTTTGACCGCAGTCCCCTTTCCCACCTCGGATGTCACCGTAATTGTGTGGGAGAGCTTTGTAAGTATCTTTTTGCAGAGAAAAAGTCCTATTCCCGTAGATTTTTTATCTTCTCTGCCGTTGAAGCCCGTAAAGCCCTTTTCAAAAATACGCGGTAAATCTTCGGGTCTTATACCTATGCCCGTATCGGCAATAACGAGAGTCTTTTCGGCACTCTTATCCATATATATTTCAACCGCGCCATCCGAAGTATATTTCAGTGCATTGGAAATAATCTGTTCAATTACAAACGACAGCCACTTCTCATCGGTAAGCACACGGCAATTGATGTCGCCCACAATAACCTTTGTCTTTTTACGCAAAAACTGCTTTCTGTATTTTTTAACCGCCGCTCTGACTATTCCGCCTAAATCATAGCTTTTTATTTCGAGGTCGGAAGAGATGCTGTCGGAACGGATGTACTGAAGCACCATTTCAACATATTGCTCTATTTTAAAAAGCTGCTCTTCAAGCTCGTCGTTTTCCGGAGAACAGTCTGTTTGCAGCAGCAGCCTCATAGCGGCTATGGGAGTTTTTATCTGATGCGCCCAGAGAGTAAAATAGTCCGCCGAATCGCTGTATTTGCGATTCATACGTGTTTCGGCATCTGTTTTGAGTGCGGACATCTTTTCGGCAATATCGGCAAGGTCCTTTTTTATTGGGTCATTATAATCCGGCAATTTAAGAACGGCATACTCTGCGTCGTTTTTAATTTTTTCAAGTCTCTTATGCTTTTTGTATACCGAGGAAAAACGCAGAACAAATACAATCAAAAGAATTACGGCGGAGATGAGCGTCGCATACAGCACCGGCTCCGTTTCCACTCCGTAAAGCCAGAACACCGTATAAAATACCGCCGCTGCAAATACAAACGATAATACGGACAAGATATTGCCCGCCGTATATCCGAAAAGTGCTTTAAACCAATCTTTCATAAAACCTACCTGACTATATAACCGAGACCCTTTTTGGTAACTATAAAGTCGCAAAGCCCGGCATCTTCAAGCTTTTTGCGAAGCCGCGTCATATTTACCGTGAGTGTGTTGTCGTCAATAAAGCTGTCGCTTTCCCAAAGCTTATCCATAATCATATCGCGCGGGACAACCTTGCCCGAATTCTCCATAAGCAGCTGCAAAATTTTAAACTCATTTTTCGTAAGCTCGGTTTTTTTGCCGTTAAAATCTATCGTCGCGTCATTGAGGTTGAGTATTGCACCGCCGTGTTCGATAACCGACGTTGTCCCCGAAAAAGAATACGTGCGGCGCATTACCGCCTGCACCTTTGCAGTGAGAACGCTCAAATCGAACGGTTTGGATATAAAATCGTCACCGCCCATATTAACAGCCATAACTATATTCATTTTGTCGCTTGCCGAGGAAATAAATATTATAGGCACATTTGAAAACTTGCGTATTTCGCCGCACCAGTAAAATCCGTTAAAATACGGCAGAGATATATCAAGGAGTATAAGCTGCGGCGCAAACGACACTACCTGTTCGGTTATATTTTTAAAGTCAACAACAAAATCCGCATCATAATCCCATTTGCAAAGATGCTCTTTAAGGGTTCTCGCTATGACCTTATCGTCTTCAATTATAAGTATCTTTTGCATAGTTTCACCTTCATATGTATTTTAACACGAATATGGCAACTTGTCGATATAAAACAAAAATCGGCGCGGTATAAGACAATACTACCCTATACTGCGCCGAAATGAGCGGTTAAATTATATCAGTCTACTCTCTTGTCGCCGAAGAAGAAGAGCGCAACGGTACCGGGGCCCGTATGTGAGCCGATAACGGTGCCAACGCTGTTGATTTCGACCTTGCCGTTGAGCTTTTTGAATTTTGACTCAACAAGGTCGGCAACGGCTCTTGCGTCATCATAGCAGGCGGATTCGGAAATGTAGCACTTGCCGCTGTAATCAAGACCGCCGTCTGCGTGCTCGACCATACGGTTAACTATCTCTTCAATAACCTTTTTCTTACCGCGATACTTTGTTCTCGGTATAAGCTTGCCGTTATTATCCATATTGAGGAGAGGACATATGTTGAGCATTGTGCCGAAAATCTGCGCGGTCTTTGTTATTCTGCCGCCGCGATAATAACTTGTAAGGTCGGTAGAAAAGAACCAATGATGAACATTGAGCTTACGCTCCTCGGCAAAATCACGAACCTCTTCTATGCTCTTGCCGCTGTTTTTAAGCTCTGCCAAAGTGTCCATTAAAAGACCGTAGCCGGAGGAAGCACCGAGAGAGTCTACTATATATATTTTTCTGTCGGGGTACTCTTCGAGAAGCTCGTCACGCGCAATGCAGGCGGAATTATATACGCCCGAAAGTCCGGTTGAAAGAGAGACGTGAAGAATATCCTTGCCGTCCTTTAAGAACTCTGAAAAATACTCCTTAAACTGACCGACGTTGACCTGGGAAGTGGTAGGCTCGGCTCCGTCGGCTATTCTCTTGTAGAACTCGGCAAACGGCATTGATTTACCGAGGTCATCGGGATACTCCTTACCGTCCATATTGAAGTGAAAGCAAACATAATGCACTCCGATTTTATCAAAATGCTCCTGTGAAAGATCTGCCGTGGAGCAGCAGCTTAAAATATAATCTGACATTAGATATACTCCTTAATTTTCTGTATCTGTCACCGGTAAAACTTCCGGTATTTTTGTTTTAGGTTTGCTCTGAACGCTCCAGGCTATGTTAATTGCATGGTCTGCCACACGTTCAAAGTCTGTTATTGTGTTTATAAACAGCATTCCCGCACGGGTTGTACATTCGTGACTGTTGAGCCTGTCAATATGAGCTTGCTCAAAAGTCTCCTGCATTTTATCAACCTGCGCCTCAAGGGAATTGAGTCTTTCCGCCGTTTGTACACTCAGATTTTGCTCCGAAAAAGCATCTACCGAGCCGTCAATCAGCGAAATGACGGTACTATGCATAGTTTTTAACTCTTTTTCACCCTCCTCTGAAAGCTCTATATTTTCATTTACACGCGACAAGGCGGCTTCCTCAAGGTTTGTCGCGTGGTCGCCTATGCGCTCTATGTCGTTTATAACATGGAACAGTCGACCGATATATTTAGCGTCCTTATAGCTTAAATCAAGAGAGTTTATCTTGACCAGCACGGGCGTTATATTGTGATTGAGATAATTGATAATCTTTTCGGTGTGATTTACTTCGTCAAAATGCTTAATTTCCTTGTTTATAAGGTCGCTTGACGCAATATCGAAATTGCGTCTTGCCAAAGCAGCCATACGAAGGACCTCTTTTCCCACCTGCACTACGGCAAGCGGAGGGGTGTTGAGCATTCTCTCGTCAATAAACTGAAGGTGCATTCCGTCATCCTCTTTACCCTTTTTGTCGGGGACAAGAATGCAGGAAAGCTTTACAAGGGCGCCGGCAAACGGGAACATTATTATGGTGCTCACTACGTTAAATATGATATGAACGAGCGATATCTGCATCATCACGTTGTCACTCATAGCCTGTATCCACTTTGTAAACGGAAGGAACGTAGATATGACAACAAAAACAACCGTGCCGATTACATTAAAGAGAATGTGCATAACCGCGGTACGTTTTGAATTTGTCTTTGTACCGATTGTCGAAAGAAGCGCGGTAACACAGGTACCTATATTCTGGCCGAAAATAATATATACCGCAAACGAAAGCGGCACAAGCCCCTGCGATGCGAGAGCCTGAAGTATGCCTACGCTTGCCGCGGAGCTCTGTATAACGCCCGTAACTCCGGCGCCTATGAGTATGCCTACAAGAGGATTGTCCGCATTTATAATCCAATTGCGGAAAACCTCGGAATCCTTAAGCGGATCCATGGCGTTTTGCATAAGCTCCATACCCATAAACAGCATGCCGAAACCGGCGAGTGCCTGCCCGACATATTTCAGCGAATTCTTTTTGGCAAAAAGAATCATAAATGCGCCTATAAATATAGCTATCGGAGCTATCCCGGTAAGATTCAGCGAAACAAGAACGCTTGTGGTTGTGGTACCGATATTTGCACCCATAATAACGCCTATCGCCTGCGTTAAATTCATAAGACCCGTATTAACAAAGCCCACAACCATAACCGTGGTTGCCGAGGAGCTTTGTATAAGCGTTGTTATGAGAAAGCCGACAAGTACCGCAAGAAAGCGGTTTTTTGTCATTTTTTCAAGTAAATGCTTAAGACGCGACCCGGCTGCAAGCTCAAGTCCCTCGCCCATCAGCTTAATACCGTACAAAAGCAAGCCGAGACCGCCTGCAAAGGTCAGATAATTAGTAATACTCAAATTTTTTCCCCTTTAAAATACTCAGTTTTCCGCTTCTCTGCGTTTTTCGCTGAGCTTGAATTCCTTGCCGTCTTCACCCATGTGATATATTGTTTTGCTCACGGAAATGCCGCTTTTACCGGTTACCCTTGAATAGTTTACGCCTTTTTTGCGAAGATAAGTTTTATACCACTCAAGTCTTCTTAAAAAGTCCTTGTATCTTCTGTTTTCAAGATTTGTCCACGCAACCTCGGATAGTGCCAAAATACGCGGATAGACGGAAAACTCCAATGCACGCTCCGAATCTACCCATTCAGTCCACATTTCGGCTTCTATGCCTATTACGCGCTGCCCGGATTTTCCGAACCCGGATTTAACGGTATTATATTTATACACTTTTTTAAGCGATATAACAGAATATTTGCAGTCAAAGTAAAAGTACGCCGTGGGAGAAAGAATAATATCACGCTTATATGACTGCCTTTTGACCTCGCCCGAATTTGACGGCAGCCAATACTGACACGTAATATCAGGAGAAAAGCTGTCATTGATGCAATCGTTCCAGGCAATGGGTGTTTTGCCGTATTTTTTAAGAATCTCGCCTATGCGAGTCATATAGTAGCCCTGAAGCTCCTTTGAGTTTTTAAGACCGTTTTTCTCTTTTGCCGCACGGCACTTAGGACAATCATCCCATATCTTGTGCCCCTTTGAGGCCTCGTCTCCGCCTATATGGAAATGTGTGCTTGTAAAGAGCGGACAAATCTCGGAAAACAGCTTGTCAATGAAATCATACGCATCTTCGTTTCCCGGGCAAATCGCAGCGTCAAATATACCGTTTTCGCAAGTAGGCTTGAATTCACGCGGCTTACAGGCAAATTCCGGATATGCGGCAAGCAGAGCCGAAGCATGACCCGGCAAATCGATTTCGGGAATAACCTCTATATTAAGCTTTGCGGCGTACGCCACAATATTCTTTATTTCATCCTGCTTATAGTAATAAAAATATTCTCCGCCGCGGTGCTTTAAGCCGAGTCCCTCAAGCCCGGCATATTCACGCTTTGAGCCTATTTCGTTGAGCTTCGGGAATAATTTACTCTCTATTCTGAAACCCTGATCATCGGAAAGATGCCAATGGAACTTATTTAATTTCAGCATTGCCATATTGTCAAGCAATTTTTTCACGGCTTCCGTGCCGAAGAAGTGGCGGCACTCGTCAAGCATAAATCCGCGATATTTAAATGCAGGCTTGTCGCTTATGTAAAGTCCGTTTATAACTGCCCTGCCGTCTGTTTTTTCGGCCTGCATTATTATGGTTTTCAGCGTGACAGCCCCGTAAAACGCACCGGAAGAAGATGAAGCCTTTATCATTATACCGTCTGTGGAAACCGAAATAGAGTAAGCCTCGTTTTCCATTCCGGCTACCTTTTGAAATTTAATTGCACCCTCGCCTTTTACGGGCTTTGTTCTGAGATAATCGGTCAAATATCTACCCGCAGAAACAAACTCGGGTGAGCAAAGGACCTCGGTATTTGAAGAAATTACATATGTACCGTCCTTTGAAGTATAGTTATTCGGCTTGGGAATAATATTGTATTTAAGCATTTCCAATAACCCTTTCGCAATAAATAATATCCTTTTATCTCAGGAATTACCATTGTGGTAATTATAACAAAAATAAAAGGATATTAAAAGCCTTATTTCAATTTCTGCGTTAATTTCTCATAAATCTCTATAATTTTAAACCGAGGTTCAAATTTCGGGTTACTTTCTACAACTTTAAGCTCATCCTCTGACAAAATGTCTTGAAGCTCCGCATCATCTGATGACTCGGCTGCGGGCAGACACATAGGCGGAAACATAACGCACCACCAATTTTTGCCTTTCCCCTCTCCTATTATGACGCGCACGGCCTCATATTCACCGGCAGGCAAAGTTATACGATCATCATAAGTTCGCGTCGAAAAAAAGTCCTTGCCTATTTCGAGCCTTACATCATAATCGAAACCGTTTTTACGTATTACCTCGCGCGCCGTCTCTTCAAGCCGCTCCTTTTGCGGAATAAGCAGCTTTTCGGCATTCGCACTTGTCAAAGAACCGTCAAATATCTCCTCCCCTTCATTGAGCACGGCATCGCGCACCTTAAGCTTCAGTATTTGGTCCTCGTCGCTGTCGGAATTAGCTATTACATGCATACGCAAAACGTCGCGTCTTACGTCGCTGCACGACGCGGCAAATGACACAAAGCTGAAAATCGATGTTATGACAAATGCTGCGGCTAACGATATTTCAAATCTTCGAATAAGCTTTTCTGTTTTTGATTTTGGTGTGGTATAAAAAAAGTTGACAGCTTATTCTCAAGGATTTCATAATAAAACC
>OLFU01000017.1_pt1 | contig 155193 bp, 137 predicted proteins | sample 1605161 | NCBI WGS metagenome assembly OLFU01 (sample SAMEA3888914, study PRJEB22519) | human gut metagenome | biome: human gut; feature: human-associated habitat; material: faeces | place: Denmark | collected 2011
GCTGCCACCACGTTTTCTTACGGCACTTTCGGTTTCAAAAGTGCCTACCCGTGAACAGAAACGCATCAGAATTGCATTAGAGCGTAAAAAAATCTTGCGAAAGACGCGCTACTTAGGTATGATGTATATATGTGCGCACTCGCGCGAAGAGGAATCATGTCGCAAGCGACCGCGCTCGGCGCGAGAATGTGCCAGAGCACATTCTTTGTTCTATGGCAGGAGGGGAGACGGATGTTTTTTATCGGTGGCATCAGTTCCGGCGTGAAGCCGCTGGAGTACCTGAAAACAGTGATCTGCGGGCGCTGCGGCGCTTATGGGCGGTATCAGGTGTACATGACCTATATGTATTTTAGTTTCTTTTTTATCCCGATTTTTAAATGGAACCGGCGCTTTTTCGTAGAAATGTCGTGCTGCGGTGCGGTCTATGAGCTGGATCCGGAGGTAGGAAAGAGGCTGCTTCGGGGCGAGGAGGTCGAGATCACGGAAAGCGATCTGACACTTCGGCAGGATGGAAATGGAAATCCGTGGACGGGAAGTGATGCATCACACCGTCATAAGGTCTGTCCGTCCTGTGGATTTGAGACGGATGAGGATTTTTCGTACTGTCCAAAGTGCGGCAAACCGCTGTAAGGCGGGGAGATACAGACGGATACTGCTAAAAGAGTGATGGCGGCTGTAGAAGCACGGGACGGTTACAGAAATTTGAGTTACTGGGCACGTATGCGTGAACAGTAACAAATTTGATACAGCGCAGATTTTGGCGCAAAAAAAGAAAGAGAGGCAGACAATATGTTAGAAGCTGGTATCAAGGGAAGACAGGAAGTTATGGTTACGGATGAAAATTCCGCAGCAGCAGTGGGAAGCGGTCTGTTACCGGTGTTTGCAACTCCGGCGATGGTTGCACTGATGGAGAAAACCGCGTGGATGAGCGTGGCTCCGTACTTAAACGACGGTGAGGGAACCGTTGGTACAAAGCTGGAAATTGCCCATAATGCAGCGACTCCGGTCGGCATGCAGGTTTGGTGCGAGAGTGAGCTGGTAGAAGTAGACGGCAGACGTCTCGTATTTAAGGTAGAGGCATTTGACGCGAAAGGTTCCATCGGCGGCGGCACACATGAGCGTTTCATCATCAAAAATGAGAAATTCTTAGCAAAAGCACAGAGCAAGAAAGAAAACTAAAGGTTGCGAAGAGAGCACAGCCGGCTGAAAGCGCTGCGAGTATCGTATGCGGGATACTTTTGGCTGGCTGTTGTTTCGTGTAATAGGAAATTCCTTGAAATTTTCTATTACACAAAAAGGCACTAACGTGCCAATGATGCGCACTCGCGCGAAGAAGAAATAGGAAACTTCGTTTAACATTCATGTTAAGTAAAAAAGCCATTCAGACAGGAGTCTTTCTTGAATATATAATTTCTTGTTTTCGGATATGGCAGCTGTTATAATTGATTGAAAACAGAAGCAAATAGAAAACCAAAATGGAAGTAAGAATAGAAATAGGCAAATGCAGAAATTTTAAAATGGAGAAGAAAAATGGAGCCAAACAAGATGAAACAGAAACGCTGGAAATATTTATATGCAGCGGCGGCGCTTGGCATGACGTTCCTTTTGAACTTGAGCGGATGTAGCCGCCGGTTCACGAACTATCCGGAGACAGCCGGAACGGTAGCAATCGTGGACAGTACAGAGCGGGAGGCTGTCCGAGATGAAAATGGAGAAAATCCAGATCAGCCGATTGATTTAGATAACCTGGGGGAACAGCAGTCGGCGGCAGAAATGGAAGCGTTAGCTGCGGCGGAGGCGGCGGAGCCGGGGGTGGAGGAGCCGTATCTGGACGGGGGAGAGCTTCGGCTTTTAGCGTGTGCGGATATCTGGCAGAACCTCTCCTGCGTTATGAAGACGAAGGAAGGCGCGGTGATCGTGGTAGACGGCGGTCGTGATGTCGATGCACCGCATTTGATTGAGGTTATTCAGGAGTTGGGCGGTCATGTGGATGCATGGCTTTTAACCCATCCGCACAGCGATCATGTGGGGGCGATCACGGAGATTTTAAACATGGATCCGATGCCGATCTCGATCGGTAAGGTGTATTATTCATTTCTGGATAAAGAATTTTTAGGTCAGGAGCAGGTTTCAAGACGGGATTCAGATTTGGAGTGTTATGATCGGATCACGGAAGCGATTGCGAAACTGCCGGAAGCAGAAAAATGCGGGACGCTTACGAAAGGGCAGAAGATTTCAGTGGCGGGCGCGGAGATCACAGTGATGAACGAGCCATTTGCCTGCACGGAAAATAGTTTTAATAACAGCTCGGTCGCGTACCGCGTGGAGATGGGCGGAAAACGGATCCTGTTTTTGGGTGATATGGGCTGGCAGGCAGGGGAAGATTTTCTTGCCAATCATACGCAGGAGGAACTGAAATCGGATGTGCTACAGATGGCGCACCATGGGCAGAGAGGCGTAGAAGAGGAGCTCTACCAGGAGATTTCACCGGAGGTCTGCTTATGGCCGACGCCGGACTGGCTCTGGGATAATGTGCAGGATGGCGTCGCGGGCGCTGGTTCGTATAAGACGCCGATTGTCCGTGGATGGATGGTAACATTAGGTGTGAAGAAAAATCTTTGTGTCAAGGATGGCGATCAGATACTGCGGTAGTTTTTTATAAAAGATAGAAATAAAATTTTAAAAAGTTGTTTTCAGGGAAATGAAATGCTTCTGGGATGCGGTGCAGCGGATAGAAATAAGATATGAACGAAAAAAGAGAGAAACAGAAGGAAGAAGAAAAAGTGAATAAAGACAGGAAAATGCGGTCGGAAACAATCATCCTACGTCCGGAAGTGCCGCTTTTAGAACGTTTATCCACCTATGCGGCGTCGGATGCCTACCCGTTCCACATGCCGGGCCACAAACGCCAGGTGAAAATGGGGATAACTTCCGTTCCGAATCCATTTTCGGTGGATATCACGGAGATTGATGGATTTGACAACCTGCATCATGCGGAAGATATTTTGAAAGAGTCGATGAATTCGGCGGCTGCAGTGTACGGAGCAGACCGGAGCTGGTATCTGGTGAATGGCAGTACGTGCGGGATTCTGGCGGCGATCGCGGCGGCGGTGAAGCCGGGGGAAAAAATCCTCATGGCTCGAAATTCCCACAAATCGGCGTATCACGCGGTGATTTTAAACCAGCTGGAACCGGTATATTTATATCCGGAGGAGGTGCCGGAGTTTCAGATTCCGGGAGGGATCGAGCCAGAGCAGGTGGAACGAGCACTTTTGGAGCATCCGGAGATCCGGGCGGTGTTTGTGACTTCCCCGACCTATGAGGGGATCGTGTCGGATATCCAGGGGATTGCAGCGACAGCGCACCGGCATGGAGCGGCGCTGATTGTGGACGAGGCGCACGGCGCGCATCTGCCGTTTGGGGATGGGAACTATTTCCCGGATGGGGCGTTACAGGAGGGGGCGGACCTGGTGATCCAGAGTCTTCACAAGACGCTTCCATCTCTGACACAGACGGCGATTCTGCATCTGAAAAGCCAGATTCTGGATGCGAAGAAGGTGGAACAGTATTTATCGGTTTACCAGAGTTCCAGCCCGTCGTATATTCTGATTGCGTCGATGGAGAACTGCGTCCGGTATATGGCAGAAAAAGGAGCCGGGGAGATGGCGCGGTATGGCGCACGATTGCGGGAACTCCGGGAAAAATTGGCGAAGCTAAAACATTTCCGGCTTCTGAAAGAGGAAATCTGTGGTGCGGCAGGTGTGTATGGATATGATCCGTCAAAACTGGTGCTATTTCCAGATTTTATGACGGGAACCAGACTGGCAGAGGTTTTGCGGACAGAGTATCATCTGGAGGCGGAGATGTCGAGCGGGCGGTATGTGCTTCTGATGACTTCGTTTATGGATACGGAGGAAGGATTTTCGCGTCTGGAGCGGGCACTTTTGGAGCTGGATGCGCGGGTGGAAAAGCTGGAGGCGGAAAGGGTTGGGCTGAAAGATGCAAAACAAGGCAGGCAGGAACCGTTTTCGGGAGCACAATCGAATCAGAAACCGAACCAAGAAAATGATTCAGAAAACTATCCGCAGCAGATGTGTCTCCCCTGGCAGGCATGGCATGGGGATGGCATGCTGGTGCCGCTTGAGGAGGCGGAAGGAAGGGCGGCGCGGACCTGCGTTACCATTTATCCGCCGGGGGTGCCGATGCTGATGCCGGGAGAGCGGATTGGAACAAGGGAGATCGCGCGGATCCGTGAGGATTGGAAGCTGGGACTTACGGTGGAAGGAATTTGTGAAAAATCAGACAAATTGAATTTGTGGATAGAGGTTGTTATTTAGCAGGTTCGCACATTTGCCATAAGTAACAGAGAAAAATCGGATTTATATATTACGATGGAATGCGTGTGAAAATACTGGCTGGAAAGGCATAATAGGAAGATGGGACATATATTTTACGTGATGGGAAAGAGCGCGTCCGGGAAGGACACGATCTATAAGATATTGAGAGAGCGGCTGCCGCAGATCCGGACGGTGGTGCCGTATACGACCAGACCGATCCGGGCAGGCGAGCGGGACGGTGTGGAGTATTATTTTGTGACCGGAAAAAGGCTTGCGGATTTGGAGAAACAGGGAAAGATCATTGAAAAGAGAACCTACCAGACTATTTATGGACCGTGGAGTTATGCAACGGTGGACGATGGGCAGATCGATCTGGGATCGCATGATTATTTCATGATCGGGACGCTGGAATCGTATGAGGGGACGCGGAATTATTTCGGCGCGGATGCGCTGGTGCCGCTTTACATTGAGGTGGAGGACGGTGAACGCCTTCAGCGTGCGCTTGACCGGGAACGGCAGCAGACAGAGCCAAAGTATGCGGAGCTGTGCCGCCGTTTCCTGGCGGATGAGGCAGATTTCAGTGCCGAAAATATGGAAAAATGTGGGATCCGGGCAGAAAACCGGTTTGAAAACCGCGAGCTGGAAGCGTGTGTGGATACGTTGGTAAGGGAAATTCGGGCTCACGGATTGGCACTTTTGGAACCGAAAGTGCCGTAAGAAAACGTGGTGGCAGCAGGAATTTGCCGTATTTAAATGCGAAGCCACGGCAAATTCCGTTACTGGGCACGTATGCGTGAACAGTAACAAATTCGGAATTTCATCGCACTAGGCAGAGGTTAAATCTTGTGTTATACTAAGATGATAGAGATTTACAAATAATAAAAGAAGGGCATGATAGAAGGGATCCCAACCGATCCATATGATTGAAACGATTTTAGAATTAAAATCCAGAGTCCAGCCCTGAAAGGAGCATCAAGATGGCAGGTTTTCACGATATTATTGGACATGAGAAGATAAAAGAGCACCTTCAGAAGGCGATCGGGTATCAGAGAGTTTCACATGCTTACATATTGTCGGGCGAGGAAGGAATGGGACGCAAGACGATCGCGAAGGCATTTGCCATGACGCTTTTGTGCGAGAAACATGGGACGGAGCCGTGCATGGAATGCCACTCCTGTAAGCAGTTTTTGTCGGGCAACCATCCGGATGTGATCTGGGTGACACATGAGAAACCTGCGAGCATTGGTGTCGATGATGTCCGGATTCAGATCAATGATACGGTTTCGATCCGCCCGTACAGCAGTCCATATAAGATATATCTGGTCGATGAGGCGGAGAAAATGACGGTGCAGGCGCAGAACGCTCTTTTAAAGACGATTGAGGAGCCGCCGGCCTATGCGGTGCTGGTGCTTATCACGACGAACCCGGAGGTATTTCTGCCGACGATCCTGTCCCGCTGTATCCAGTTGAAACTTCGTCCGCTCAAGGATTCGGTGGTAAGCGATTACCTGACGGAGAAAATGGGCGTTTCGGATGGTCAGGCGGATATTTATGCGGCGTTTGCGAGAGGAAATTTAGGAAAAGCGATTCATCTCGCCTCTTCGGAGGAGTTTGCACTTTTGTACCGAGAGGTGCTGACGCTGCTTAAAAATATCAAGGACATGGATATTCCGATGCTTCTGGATTATATCCGCAAGCTGCAGGAGGACAATCTGGATCTGTATGAGTGCCTGGATTTTATGCAGCTCTGGTACAGGGATATTCTGATGTTTAAGGTCACAAAGGACATGAATTCGCTGATCTTTAAGGATGAGTATTCAGCGGTCAGCAGTTGCTGCCAGAAGAGTTCCTATGAGGGGCTGGAAGAGATATTGAGTGCGATTGAAAAGGCAAAAGTCCGGCTGAATGCTAACGTCAACACCGATTTGGCGCTGGAGCTGATGCTTTTGACGATGAAGGAGAATTAAATTTATGATAAAGGTAATCGGAGTCCGGTTCCGCAAGGCCGGAAAGGTATATTACTTCGATCCGGCGCAGATGGAAATCAAGATGGGCGATCATGTGATCGTGGAGACCGCCCGCGGAATCGAGTTCGGAGAGGTGGTTCTTGGCGTTCGCGAGGTGGATGAGAAGAAGGTGATCCAGCCGCTGAAATCGGTCATTCGTATGGCGACGAAGAATGACGAGGAGCTGGAACGGAAGAATAAAGAAAAAGAGCATGAGGCATTCCAGATCTGTCAGGAAAAGATCCGCAAGCATGAATTGCAGATGAAGCTGATCGATGCAGAATACACCTTTGATAACAATAAGCTGCTGTTTTATTTTACGGCGGATGGAAGAATCGATTTCCGTGAGCTTGTCAAGGATCTGGCGGCGGTCTTTAAGACGCGGATCGAGCTGCGCCAGATTGGCGTCCGGGATGAGACGAAGATTTTGGGTGGCGTCGGTATCTGTGGTCGTCCGCTCTGTTGTCATTCATATTTATCGGAGTTTATTCCGGTTTCAATTAAGATGGCAAAAGAGCAGAACCTGTCCTTAAATCCGACGAAGATTTCGGGTGTGTGCGGTCGTCTGATGTGCTGCCTGAAATACGAGGAAGAGACGTATGAGGATCTGAACAGCCATCTGCCGAGTGTCGGCGATTACGTCACAACGGATGACGGGCTGAAAGGCGAGGTTCACAGCGTCAGCGTCCTGCGCCAGCAGGTAAAGGTGGTTGTGACGGTAGGACGGGATGAGAAGGAGATCCGTGATTACCGTGTGGATCAGCTCAAGTTTAAGCCGAAGCGCCGCCGTGACAGGGGAAATGTCAACGATGCGGAGCTGAAAGCGCTGGAGGCACTGGAGAAAAAGGAAGGAAAGTCGAAGCTGGATGATAATTAAAGAGGGCGAGCGGATCGATGAACTGCAGCGGAACGGATACCGGATCATCCAGAAGACGAACGGGTTCTGTTTTGGCATGGACGCGGTGCTTTTGTCCGGGTTTGCATCGGTGAAGCCGGGCGAGAAAGTGCTTGATCTGGGAACGGGAACCGGTATTATTCCGATTCTTCTGGAGGCAAAGACGGAAGGAAGCCATTTTACAGGTCTGGAGATCCAGGCGGAGATGGCGGAGATGGCATCCCGGAGTGTGGCGCTCAACAGGCTGGAAGAGAAGGTTTCGATCGTGCAGGGCGATATCAAGGAGGTTCCGACGCTGTTTGAGAAGGCATCCTTTGATGTGGTAACGACGAACCCGCCGTACATGAACGACAGCCACGGGCTGAAAAATCCCGATCTTCCCAAGGCGATTGCCCGCCATGAGGTTCTCTGCAATCTGGAGGATGTCGTGCGCGCGGCGGCTTCGGCACTTCGTCCCGGCGGACGACTCTATATGGTGCACCGTCCGAGACGGCTCATTGAGATTCTGATGGCGATGAAAAGTCAGAAATTGGAGCCGAAGCGGATGAAATTTGTCCATCCGTTTGCAGATAAAGAGGCAAATATGGTTCTCATCGAGGCGGTGCGCGGCGGCGGCGCGCTGATGACAGTGGAAAAGCCGATCATTGTGTACAAAGAGCCGGGCGTGTATACGGATGAGATTTATGATATTTACGGGTATTAATGGAATAGGAGAACGATGGAAGGAACATTATATTTGTGTGCCACGCCGATCGGCAACCTGGATGACATCACATTCCGGGTGCTGGAGACGTTAAAGCAGGTGGATCTGATTGCGGCGGAGGACACGCGGCACAGTATTAAGCTTCTGAATCATTTTGATATTCATACACCGATGACGAGCTACCATGAGTACAATAAGGTCGAGAAGGCGCGTGTGCTGGTGGAGAAGCTGAAATCGGGCATGAATATTGCCTGCATCACGGACGCCGGGACGCCGGGTATTTCGGATCCGGGCGAGGAGCTGGTGCGCCAGTGCTGCGAGGCGGGAATTAAAGTAACCGCGCTTCCGGGAGCGGCGGCGTGTGTTACGGCGCTGATTATTTCGGGACTTCCGACGAGACGGTTCTGTTTTGAGGCATTTCTTCCGACGGACAAGAAGGAGCACCAGCGGGTGCTTGCAGAGCTTCAGAATGAGACGCGCACGATTGTGCTTTACGAGGCGCCGCACCACCTTCTGCGGACGCTCACGGAGCTTTACGAGGCGCTGGGGGATAGAAAGGCGTCCATCTGCCGGGAGCTGACGAAGAAATACGAGACGGCATTCCGGACGACGCTTTCGCAGGCGGTGGCGTATTATACGGAAAATGAGCCGAAGGGCGAGTGCGTGATCGTCATCGAGGGCAAATCCGTCCAGGAGATCGAGGCGGAGGATCAGGCGCGCTGGCAGCAGATGTCTCTGGAAGAGCATATGGAACATTATGAATCACAGGGAAACAGCCGCAAGGAAGCGATGAAGCTGGTGGCGAAGGACCGCGGGGTTTCGAAGCGGGATGTGTACCAGGCGCTGCTGGAGGCGGAAGAGGCGTAGACACAAACGGAAAGCTGAAAAATGGGTAAGTGGAGTGGCGTTGGTGGAATGCCGGGGCGCTCCGGTTTGTGCAGATAAAAGAAAAATAGAATAAGATTTGAGAAAAGAACAAACTGTACTGATTAAAATATTTAAAAGTGTATATTTTAATCAGTACAGTTTTTGTTATAATTCCTACTAAGTTGATGCGGAAATGAATGTAAAAATACAGAATGTCAGTGAATTGTTTTTCGCAAGGCAGAATAGAAAGGCAGAAGAGGCGCTTGCCTGTGAATGATTCAGTGGATTCGGGTATTGATTGCAAGGATCGTAAGGACGCTTGGCTTACAAAGAAAAATCATATTCAACTACGGGAGGAATAAAAATGGCAGAGAATCGTTATGAACTGAATAAACAGCTGGCACAGATGTTAAAGGGCGGCGTTATCATGGATGTCACAACCCCGGAGCAGGCGAAGGTCGCGGAGGCGGCAGGCGCGTGTGCGGTTATGGCGCTGGAGCGGATTCCGGCGGATATCCGGGCAGCGGGCGGTGTGTCCCGTATGAGTGACCCAAAGATGATTCGCGGCATTCAGGAGGCAGTTTCGATTCCGGTTATGGCGAAGTGCCGGATCGGTCATTTTGTGGAGGCGCAGATTCTGGAAGCGATCGAGATTGATTATATCGATGAGAGCGAGGTATTATCTCCGGCGGATGATGTGTACCATATTGACAAGACACAGTTCAAGGTTCCGTTTGTCTGCGGTGCGAGAGACCTGGGAGAGGCGCTGCGCCGGATCGAGGAAGGTGCTTCGATGATCCGTACCAAGGGCGAGCCGGGAACGGGCGATGTCGTACAGGCAGTCCGCCATATGCGTGCGATGAATTCGGAGATCCGCCGGGTTCAGAACCTGCGTGAGGATGAGCTTTACGAGGCAGCAAAACAGTTAAAAGTTCCGGTTCATCTGCTCCGCTATGTACATGACAATGGACGTCTCCCGGTTGTCAATTTCGCGGCAGGCGGCGTGGCTACCCCGGCGGATGCGGCTCTGATGATGCAGCTGGGCGCAGAGGGAGTTTTTGTTGGATCTGGTATCTTCAAGTCAGGCAATCCGGAGAAACGTGCGTCGGCGATCGTGCAGGCAGTAACGAATTACAAGGATGCAAAATTACTTGCTGCGATTTCTGAGGATCTGGGCGAGGCGATGGTTGGTATCAATGAGAATGAGATTGCGATTTTGATGGCAGAGCGGGGACAGTAAGATGGAGAAAAAACAGATAGGCGTGCTGGCGGTGCAGGGCGCGTTTGCCGAACACATTGCCATGGTACGGAAACTGGGCGCAGAGGCGTTTGAGATCCGGCAGCTTCCGGATCTGGAGCGGCCGATGGACGGACTGATTCTGCCGGGCGGCGAGAGCACCGCGATGCGCAAGCTCCTGGATGAGCTGGGGCTTTATGAGCCGCTTCGGGCAAAGATTGCGGCAGGGCTTCCGGTGTATGGAACGTGTGCGGGGCTTCTGCTTCTGGCCAAGGAGATCGAGGGCGGAACGCCGTGCTTTGCGACGATGGATGTGTCGGCGGTGCGGAATGCCTACGGGCGTCAGCTCGGAAGTTTTTACACGGAGGCTGAATTTGCCGGTCTGGGGACGATTCCGATGACTTTTATCCGCGCGCCGTACATCGCTTCGCTTCAGGAAAATGTTAAGGTGCTGGCGACAGTGGACGAAAAGATAGTCGCAGCCAGACAGGGAAACCAGTTTGCGACGGCATTTCATCCGGAATTGAATGAGGATGTGACGGTGCACCGGTATTTTCTAGAGGAAGTCTGCAAAGGAAATTAAGAGTGTAATTTGGTAGAAATTAGCGTGTGGTTGATGAAAAGTGAAACCTACTGGTAAGGGGAGCGAGAACTGCAGCCATTTAAAGCGGTCAGAATGGATGATATATTTCTGAAATGTGGGAAGATGTCATTGATTCTGACCGTTTTTTTATCTCAGTCGAGAAGACTCCCACTTCTTCAGGTGGTGAGTAATAGCAAATTTGTCTCAGTGGGAGTCCATTCTCCGACTGAGATAAACGCTCCGCGAGGATGCGCAGTGATTCTGTAAAGAATATGTCAGCTTCGCTGACCAGAATCACGCGCCAAGTCTCACGGACGTTCGACTTGAATTGTTTGGAAGGTGCGTTCTGTGAAAAAACAAAAAATGTACCTTGATAGGTTTTTGCGCTGAGGAAGGAAAACGCCCGGGAAAATGGCGGACTGTATGGAATTCCTATTGACAAAGTAGGAATTCAGCATTACAATCACTGATAAACCAATTAAAACAATATGAAATAAGAAAATTATATAAAAAACAAATTTGCTGATATAGCAAATAGACACAGGAGGATGACATCGTGGCTTATCAGATAGAGACAACTTGTATTTGCGGAGATCCGGAAACTTCTAAAAACCATTCTTTTGGCGCTGTTTCAGTACCGATTTACCAGACGGCGACTTTTGCCCACCCGGGTATTGGGGAATCGACCGGTCATAATTATACGCGTGAGAGCAACCCGACCAGAGACGAGCTGGAAAAGACTGTTTCGGCGCTGGAAGGAGCGGTTGATACCGTTGCCTGCACATCCGGTATGGCGGCGATCTCGCTGATGATGGAGCTGTTTGACAGTGGCAGCCATTTTGTATGTACCGAGGATCTGTATGGCGGTTCTGTCCGTATTTTTGAGGCACTGGAAAAGAAGCGCGGTTTTTCATTTTCCTATGTAAATACAGCCGATGTGGAGGCGGTTGAGAAGGCGATCACGGATCAGACGAAGGCACTCTACATCGAGACACCGAGCAACCCGACGATGCAGGTGACCGATCTGGCGGAAATGAGCCGTCTGGCGACGAAGCACGGACTGCTTCTGATCGTGGACAATACCTTCCTGTCCCCGTATCTGCAGAATCCGATCGCGCAGGGCGCGGATCTGGTTGTCCACAGCGGCACGAAGTTTTTAGGCGGTCACAATGATACGCTGGCTGGATTTTTATGTACGCCGATCAAGGCGCTGGCAGAACAGATCCGGTATCTGTTTAAGACGATCGGAAGCGGACTTTCTCCGTTTGATTCTTTCTTAGTCCTGCGCGGCATCAAGACTCTGTCAGTGCGTGTGGAACGGCAGCAGGAGAATGCGATGAAGATCGCGAGCTGGCTGAAAGAGCAGAAAAAAGTAACGGATGTCTACTATGTAGGACTTCCGGAGCATCCGGGGTATGAGATCAACCAAAAACAGAGCCGCGGCGCGGGCAGCATGATTTCGTTCCGCACTGATACAGAGGAGACGGCGAGAAAGGTGCTGGAGCGCGTGAAGCTTATTTCCTATGCGGAGAGTCTGGGCGGCGTGGAGTCTCTGATTACCTATCCGATGCTGCAGACACACGGCGATGTGCCGGTTGAGATCCGGGAACGTCTTGGAATTACGGAGACATTTTTACGTCTGTCTGTCGGTATTGAAAATGTGGATGATCTGATTGCGGATCTGGAGCAGGCGTTAGCGTAAAAAGAGGATAGATATGTTTGGTATCGGTTTTGCATGGGCAGTGGGATATGGGCATGGATGCCAGAGTGGAAACCGTTCATTGACAGGAACGATGGATTGGGAGGAAAATGCATGAAATACGATTTTGACAAAGTGGTGGACCGGCATGGCACCAACTGTTTAAAATATGATTTTGCCATTGAGCGAGGAAAACCAGCGGATATTTTACCGCTTTGGGTGGCTGATATGGATTTTCAGACGGCTCCGGCGATTTTAGAGCGGCTGGAAGAGACAGTAAAACATGGTATTTTCGGCTACAGTGATGGAAAAGAGGGCTATTTTGCGGCAGTCCAGAACTGGTACCGGGAGCGCTTTGGCTGGGAGACGAAACCGGAGTGGCTGGTGAAGACACCGGGCGTTGTATTCGCGCTGGCGGCGGCTGTCCGGGCGTATACAAAGGAAGGTGACGGCGTACTGCTTCAGCAGCCGGTGTACTATCCGTTTTCGGAAGTAATTACGGACAATGGGCGTAAGATTGTCAACAGCCCGCTGAAAATCACGGATGGCTATTACACGATGGATCTGGACGCTCTGGAAACGAAGATCGTGGAAAATAAGGTCAAATTGTTCCTGCTTTGCAGTCCGCACAACCCGGTCGGACGTGTCTGGAGCGAGGAAGAACTGCGCCGGGTTGGCGAGATTTGCCTGCGTCACGGTGTGCTCGTGGTCAGCGATGAGATCCACAGTGATTTTACCCGCGAGGGACATCCACACACAGTATTTGCGAAGCTGGGTGCAGAGTTTGAGCAGAACTGCCTGATCTGCACGGCACCATCCAAGACGTTCAATCTGGCGGGACTGCAAATTTCCAATATCTTTGTGCCGAACCCAGAGCTTCGGAAGAAACTCTTAAAGGAGATCGCGGCGGCAGGCTACAGCCAGGTCGGTCTGATGGGACTGGTAGCATGCCAGGCGGCGTATGAAGAGGGAGCGGAGTGGCTTGCACAGCTAAAAGCGTATCTGGAGGAGAACCGGAAGTTTGTGAAGGCGTATCTGGAAGAGCATCTGCCGGAAATCCGTCTGATCGAGCCGGAGGGAACCTACCTTCTGTGGCTGGATTTTAAGGCGCTTCATTTGAATGAAAAAGAGCTGGAACATCTGATCGTGGACAAGGCACATCTGTGGCTGGACAGCGGCGCGATGTTCGGACCGGACGGCGAGGGCTTCGAGCGGATCAATATCGCATGCCCGCGGGCGACGGTGGAGAAAGCGCTGAAGCAGCTGGAAGCGGCGATCCGCGGATAAAATTGATTGGGTCACGAATCAGAACCCGTATAAATAAAACCTGCCGCAGGCAGACTGTATCCCCCATATAAACAGTCTGTCTGCGGCAGGTTTTTTGAATTCATAGGAACATTATTTTATGAGAACCGGAACACCGCAGTTCCATACGCCGGAAGCGGGTACGCGAAGGAGTATGGCTGTCCGTCACATTCGCTCTTGATGGAGCGGTAATGGCTGATCTTATCGCCGCGCTTGTAGTAGCCGTGTTCCTGGTCAAGCAGCAGCGTGTAGGTGCCGCGTTTCGGAACACCGACGCGGTAATCGTCGCGGTCTACCGGGGTGAAGTTGCAGATGAAGAGAAGATTCTTTTTCTGTGTTTCATCGCGGCGGATAAAGCTGAAAATACTGCGGTCTCCGTCGTTGGCGTTGATCCACTGGAAGCCGTCATACTCCTCGTCCAGGCGGTAGAGCGCCGGATATTTGTGGTAGAGCGTCAAAAGCCCTTTCACATAATTCTGGAGGTCGGCATGGAACGGCTCTTTCGTAAGGTACCAGTCGAGGGAGACTTTTTCATCCCATTCATGGAACTGACCGAAATCCTGTCCCATGAAGAGAAGTTTCTTGCCCGGATGTCCGAGCATGAAAGTGTAGCCGACTTTCAGGTTGGCAAATTTATCCTCGTATTCGCCTGGCATTTTGTTGATCATCGAGCATTTGAGGTGGACGACCTCGTCGTGCGAGAGCACCAGAATGAAGTTTTCGCTGGTGCAGTAGGTGATGCCGAAGGTCATTTTGTTGTGGTTAAATTTACGGAAATACGGGTCGAGCTTCATGTATTCGAGGAAGTCATGCATCCAGCCCATATTCCATTTGAAGGTAAATCCAAGACCGTCCTCCTCCGGGCTCTTGGTAACCTTCGGCCAGGCGGTGGATTCCTCGGCAATGATGATGGCGCCGTCCTTCCGGCCGCGGATCACGCTGTTTAAATGTTTGAAAAACTCGATGGCTTCGAGGTTTTTGTTGTCGCCATATTTATTTGGTACCCACTGTCCGTCCTGGCGTCCATAGTCTAAGTAAAGCATGGAAGCGACGGCGTCCACGCGCAGACCGTCGATGTGGTATTCATCGAGCCAGTAGAGCGCGTTGGCGATCAGAAAATTGGATACCTCGTTTTTGGCATAATCAAAGACCTTGGTACCCCAGTCCGGGTGCTCGCCTTTGCGCGGGTCGGCGTACTCATAGAGCGCCTGTCCGTCGAAATCGGCAAGTCCATGTGCATCCTTCGGAAAATGCGCCGGAACCCAGTCTAGGATGACACCGATGCCTTTTTTATGTAAGTAATTGACGAAATACATAAATTCCGTCGGGGTTCCGTAGCGGGAGGTCGGGGCAAAATAGCCGGTTACCTGATATCCCCAGGAGCCGTCATACGGATGTTCGGCGATTCCCATGAGCTCTACATGGGTGTAGCCCATTTCCAGGACATAGTCAGCCAGCTCATGCGCGGCTTCCATGTAAGTGTAATAACCGTCCTTTTCCGGGCGGTTTTTCTTTTTCCAGGATCCTAAGTGAACCTCGTAGATAGAGATTGGCGCCTTGACCGGATCGGTGCCCGCGCGCGATTCCATCCATTTGGAATCGTTCCATTTGAAGCCGCGGATATCGGCGGTCACGGAAGCGGTTCCTGGACGGTATTCTGCCGAAAATGCATATGGATCTGCCTTAAATAAAATCGTTCCCGTGTGCGTGGTGATGGCGAATTTGTAGAGCTGTCCCACGCCAAGTCCCGGTACGAAGAGCTCGTAAATGCCGCTGTCTGCGACCGGCTTCATCGGGGTTGCATCCGGATTCCAGGCGTTGAAGTCGCCGACCAGGCTGACGGCGGCTGCGTGCGGCGCCCAGACCGCGAAATAGTAGCCGTCCTGTCCGCGATATGTATAAGGGTGTGCGCCCAGCTTGTGGTAGAGCTGGTAGTGGCGGCCTTCTCCGAAGAGATACCGGTCAAGCTCGCCGATCACGCCGAGTCCTTCTGTCTTTGGTTTTTTCGATGTGGTTCGTTTAGTAGTGGAAGCTGCTTTTTTCATAAGGTTACCCCTCCGTGATTCCGAGAATAACAGCGCTGTTACCCTCTAATTCTATCTGAATTTTGTTTGTATTCTTATCGATCAAAAACGATTTTCCGGTAATCAGATCCGTAGCTTGTTCCGCTGTCGTGTGGAATGGAAGCGGAACTTGTAAATAAGCGGCGTTGTCATCGTTGTTGGCAGCGGTAAGGATCGCCTGGTGGTCACCGTGTCTGGCAAATGCGTACTGCCGGTTTGTCAGCAGAAGTTCCTGATAACGCCCACCGTGAAGCGCCGGTTCGGCGGCGTGGATGGCGGCGAGTTTCTGGATCAGAAGTGTAAGCGGTGTCACGGTGCCTGCGCTGGTATCTGTGTTTGAGTCTGTGGTGCTTGAAGTGGTCTGGCAGCAGGTGTTTGCGCCTGCGTGTATGTTTGTGCCTGTGGCGCTCGAAAAGCTCTGGCAGTTGCCATTTGTGCGGATGCCTGTGTTTTGTCCGTCGCTGGTCTGCATTTCTTCTGCAAGCGGTCTCGGCGGCAGGATTCTCGGACGGAGTTCCGTATCAGAGTTGTGTCCGCGGCGTCCCTGAATGCCCCATTCACTTCCATAATAGATGGATGGAATGCCCGGAAGAGTGAACAGCAGCGTGTAAAGCGGCGCAAGATGTGCCGGATTTAACAGTTTGCTTGCGATCCGGTCTTCGTCGTGGTTGTCCACAAAGGTGTAGAGATCCCGCCCCACTGCTTCGAGGCGGCGGACATTGTGTGCCAGTTCGAAATAATTGTGGTCGTTGTGCGCGGAATAGATACTTTTGTGCATCTCGTAATTGGTGACGGAATGAAGCATCTGCGGATTGACCCAGCGGGCGTATTCGCCGTGGATGACTTCGCCCATCAGCCAGAATTCCGGCTTGATTTCATTTGCCAGCCGGCGCAGTTCCTGCATAAATTCAAAGGAAAGATCGCCCGCGCAGTCGAGGCGGATACCGTCGATGTCAAATTCCTGCACCCAGAAACGGACAGTGTCAAGCAGATAGTTCCGCACTTCCGGGTTTCCGTGGTTTAAGCAGGGAAGCTCCCAGATGCCGTGCCAGGATTCGTAGCCGAAGGAATCGCCGAGCGGGCTGCCCCAGCCGAAATTGACGTTCCTGTACCATCCGGCGTAAGGGGACTGGTCACGGTGCGCCTGCAGGTCGCGGAAGGCGAAAAACTCGCGACCGGTGTGGTTGAATACGCCGTCCACGACGACGCGGATGCCATGCTCATGGCAGCAGTCCACGAAAGATCGGAACGAGACGTTGGTTCCCAGCCGCCGGTCGATGAGCCGGAAATCACGGGTATCATAGCCGTGCGTGGATGATTCAAACAGCGGTCCGATGTAAATCGCGGAAATATGCAGGCTCTTTAAATAGGGAATCCACTGTATCAGTTCGTCCATGCGGGAATCGGCGGAAACGTCCCTGTTTGTGCCATCTGCGGTCCCATTGGAGACGGGATAGGGATTGGCAAACGGTGCTCCGGTCATTCCCAGAGGATACATATGGTAAAAGATAGCTTTGTCGTACCAGGCTGTCATGAGAAAGGTCCTCCTTGTGTCGGTTAAATGGTATTTTCCTGTTGTTTAATATGTCGTAAAAGGAACTGATACCGGAGGTGTGCGGCTTTCAGTTCGTAGATATAGCAGTCAATCAGAGTCGGATCGACGACCTCTTCAAAATGGTTGAAAACGGTGTTGATCGTGCTCATGGTCTGTCGCAGTTCTGTCAGCAACTCCGGGTCAGGGTGGGCGGAAAAAATGTCCGTGCTGGTGATACCGGAGCAGTGGGTGCGGTTGTGCTTCATGGTTTGATGCTCTCTTTCTGAATCCTATAAATTGGTACAACGATCAGTATATTCAGAAAATGGAAAGATATGCATCCTGGTTCAGGCGTCCATGGAAAGCACGGATTCCAGCAGATGTCCGAGCTGCATCAGTTTCCGGGTGCTGTCTTCGATTGAGAGATAATAGTAATTGCAGGTTCCCTCCCGGTGGACATCGATCAGCCCGGCTGTCTTTAAGATCTTCAAATGGTGGGAAACTGCCGGGCGCGACAGACTGGTCCGTTCGGTGATCTCCCGGACGTTTAAGCCATGCGGACGGGACTGGGCGGGCAGGCTGATTTGATGGTCATTGTTCTTATCAGGCTGATTTTTGTTCACATCGTTGTTTTTTGTGCGCCCCGTGAGGGCTTCGTCCGTCAGCGCTTCGATGATCGTCAGCCGTATTTCATCGCCCAGTGCGATAAAAAGAGGCATACAGGTATGAAAATGCTGTTTAAGTTCTGTTCCTTTTTTCATCGCGGCTCCTCCTTCTATAATGGTTTAAAAATTTAAACTAATAGTATTTTACCATTTTTTGTTTCGTCAGTCAATGGAAAGGAAATTGCTGGAATGGGTATTTATAGATAAAAAATAAAGAGATATTTTGGCAATTATTTTCAAATGACGAAATTGTCTAGCTAAAATAATGGGTTCAGATGCACAAAGTTTTTGAGATGTTTTTGGCGCATATTTCGGGTGTTTTGGGATTGACTTTTGACCAAAAACTGTTCATAATGGAGGAACATTCATGGATGGGTTCTTCCATCTGTCACGGGAATCCGGATTTCCCGTTGATCTATTATTAAGATTCTAAAAGTTAAGTTCAGAGAAATGTTCGATAATTTTTCAGGAATGTTTGAAGTGCATACAGGAAATGAATGGAAAAAGGTGGCGGTAAAAGCTGGCGCAGGACTGGCAGCTATCGTTTGCGGCAGGAGTTTTGAAAAGAGGACATACTGTGCAGAAATTGTTCGTTTCATGTATGCGAAAGAGAAGGAGGGGATGGATTGACCTTTTTGCTGCTGTTGTTTACTGGCGGCTGTGCGTTTTGGGATTTGAAAAAACGCCGTATTCCCAATGGGATGCTTCTGCTTGGCGGCCTGTTGTTTCTTTTGATTCGGTTTGGCCTGGGGATGAAGATGGGATATACGGCCGGATGGGACGGGCGGCTGCCGGGATATGGGGCGGCGCTTATGATGGGGATTGGCGAGACTTGTGGATATTTGATTCGTATCGGGAGTTTACTGATTGTCCTGTTCCCTTTGTATCTGTTTCGCATGATAGGTGCGGGGGACATCAAAATGGCAGCCGTCCTGTTTGGTGCCGCCGGGCTGCGGCAGGGCGGGCGGATTTTCCTGTGCGGGCTGGCAGCTGCCGGAATATGGTCGCTCGTATTACTTATCCGGCGTGGGATTGCCAGGCAGCGGCTTACATATCTTGTGTTTTATTTGTACCGATTCGCGCTTGGGGGAAGCGTCGAGCCGTACTATCTGGAAGCGCGGGATGGAAAAGAGGCATCTTTTTGTCTGGCACCGTGCCTGTTTTTGGGAGTGATTGGGGCGGAGCTGATTCGGTATCTGTAAGGAAAATGGCTTGTGATTAGGGAGGTGGCGGTGCGATGAAGCATATTCTGGCGGTGTATGATGTGGATCCGGTCTATGCGGCGCGGTTTGCAGAGGTAGTTAACCAGAAGGAAAAAATACCGTTTGAGGTGGTGGCGTTCAGCTCGATCGAGCGGCTGCGGGCATTTGCGGCGGAACATCCGGTAAAGCTTCTGTTGTTGGGCGAGCATGTTCCGGCGGAAGAAAAGGAGTCCATCCGGGCGGAAAAGGTTATTCTTTTATCGGATAATGGGGGAAAACCGGTCAGTCCGTCAGTTCCCTGTGTTTACAAATACCAGTCCAGCGATGCGATTGTGCGCGACGTGATGACCTGGTATGGGGAAAGCCCGGGGGAGCTGCCGGAGGTGTCCGGGCGGGGGCTGGCGAAGGTCTTGGGAGTGTATTCGCCGGTTGGACGGTGTTTAAAGACCTCGTTTGCCCTGACAATGGGAAAACTTTTGGCACAGGAGGAGCGGGTGCTGTATCTGAACCTGGAGGAATTTTCCGGTCTGTCGGTTTTGATGAAAGAAGAATATAAGAGTGATTTGTCGGATCTGTTGTATTTTTACAATGGTGGAAGCTATAATTCGCTTCGTTTGAGCAGCGTTGTCCACACGATGGGGGAGCTGGATTATATTCCGCCGGTGCGCTATCCGGAGGATCTGGATCAGGCGGGAGAGGAGGCAATCGCGGGGCTTATACGGGCAATTGCCGGGGAGAGTGCGTATGATACGCTGGTAGTGGATATAGGAAGCGGGCGCAGGACGGCGCTTTCGGTAATGAAGCTGTGCCGGGTAATTTATATGCCGATCCGGGAAGATCCGGTGTCTTTGGCAAAGCTTAAGGAGCTGGAGCAGTATTTTTCACAGACAGGAAATGGCATGCTAAGGGAACGTATTAAACGCCTGAAGCTTCCGTATCACGGCAGTTTTGGACGGGGCGATTATATTGACCAGCTCTTATGGGGAGAACTGGGTGATTATGTCCGGCAGCTGCTGCGGGGAAGCAGTGTGGGCGGATAATGTTCATTGTGGGTTAAATTAGAAGGGGCAAAGTCTTTTGACAGGGATAAATTGAGCGGGATTTTGCCAGTCATTCTAAAGAGTAAACGGTTGTGAGAGAAACAACTGGCAGGGGGAAGTATGCAGGAGCAGAAAATGGTTTTGAGGCAGCGTCTGATGGAGCAGATGGAGAGCCGTATGCAGGTGGAGGATGAGGAGCTGCGCGACCTGATCGACATGGCGATTCTGGAAGCGGCAGAAGGGGCGTATCTGCCGTTAAAAGAGCGGCTTTGTTTGAGAAAAGAGCTGTTTGATTCATTCAGACGGCTGGATATTTTGCAGGAGCTGGTCGATGATCCGACGATCACGGAGATCATGGTAAATGGCACGGAGCACATTTTTGTCGAGCGGCAGGGGCGTGTGGAAGAGTTAGAAAAGCACTTTGATTCGGTAGGGCAGCTAGAGGATCTGATTCAGCAGATTGTAAGCCGTGTCAACCGGACGGTCAATCTGGCATCCCCGATTGCGGATGCGAGACTGGAAGATGGTTCTCGTGTCCACGTGGTGCTGGCACCGGTGGCGTTAAATGGGCCGATTTTAACGATCCGGAAGTTCCCGGAACCGATCACGATGGAACGCCTGATTGAGTTAAAAAGTATCAGCCGGGAGGCAGCGGCATTTTTGCAGAAAGCGGTCGAGCGGGGACTCAATATTTTTATCAGCGGCGGAACCGGATCGGGAAAAACGACGATCTTAAACGCCATGTCCGGCTATATTCCCCAGGAGGAACGCGTCATTACGATCGAGGATTCGGCAGAGCTTCAAATCCGCCATGTAGCGAATCTTGTCAGCCTGGAAACAAGGGTAGAGAACCGGGATGGTTCGCAGGAGATTTCCATGCGCGATCTGATCCGGGCGAGTCTCCGAATGCGTCCGGACCGCATCATCGTTGGGGAGGTCCGGGGTGGCGAGGCGCTGGAAATGCTGCAGGCGATGAATACGGGACACGATGGCTCGCTCTCAACCGGACATGCAAACAGCGCCAAAGATATGCTCTCAAGACTGGAAACGATGGTTCTGATGGCAGCAGAGCTGCCGCTTGCGGCGGTCCGGAGCCAGATCGGTTCAGCACTCGATCTGATGGTCCATGTCGGGCGGATGCGGGACCGGAGCCGGAAGGTGCTGGAGATCACGGAGGTGATAGGCTATGAAAATGGGGAAATCCGCCTTTCTCCCATCTATCAGTTTCAGGAAAGCGGGGAGACTGCTTCCGGACAGGTGGAAGGAGCACTTGTCCAGGTTGGCAGATTTGAAGGGCGGCGCAGATTCGCGGGAGGAAATGCTTTCTGATTACCGGGTTTACCATCTGACGGGGCAGGAGTGGATACGTTACCTTCTGGAGGGAACAGCGGTGTGCGCCGTGACGGCATATGTATTCTACCGTTCATTTCTGGCGTTCGTTCTGATGCTTCCGGCGGGGATGCTGCGGCCGTTTTTTAAGAGGCGGGAGCTCTGCCGCCGGAGAAAAGAGAAGCTGCGGCTCCAGTTTAAGGAAGCGATTCAGATCGTGGCTTCGGCGCTGGCTGCAGGCTATTCGGTGGAAAATGCGTTTATTGCGAGCGTGCGCGATCTGGAAGAACAATACGGAAAAGAAGGGATGATTACCCGTGAGTTTTCATATCTGGCAAGCCAGCTTAAAATGAACCGGACCGTGGAGGCGCTGCTTTCTTCCTTTGCGAAGAGGAGCGGTCTGGATGAGGTGGAAAATTTCTCTGTTATTTTTACTGTATCCAAACGGAGCCGGGGCGAGCTGGCAAGCGTGGTTCACCATGTCGTTCACGTGATTTCGGATCGCATTCAGGTGCGGGAGGAAATTCTCACGATGACGGCAGAAAAGCAGTTTGAACAGAGAATTATGAACCTGATGCCGTACCTGATCGTGCTCTACGTGGATTTGTCATCGCCGGGCTTTTTCTCACAGATGTATGAGACAGCGGTGGGGCGGGTGGTGATGACAGGGTGTCTGGTGGTCTATCTGCTGGCATGGAGGGTATCGGGGAAAATTCTTCAGATTGAGGTGTGAAACAGCATGGGAAAAATGGGGAAAAAGCAGGTTTTATGCATTCTTTTGGGGATAATTCTGGCGGTTGCGGGATATCTGGTGGAAAAACGGGATGGGGCGCTGGAAGATGGGAACCGGCTGAACCGCTATGCATACGGAGAAGGGGAACGGCAGCAGGAAGTGTGGGTGCGCGGACTGTGCGAGAAGGAGATTCCGGTGGAGATTTCGCTCGGAGAGCGGGAATATGCGGAAGAGGATGCAAAAAAAGCATTGCTGGAGGCGGGAGGTAAACTGGCGGATTTAATTCGGGGAAACAATCTGTCCCTGCAGGAGGTAAGGGAAGATCTACATCTCGTCGGCTGGCTGGAAGAAGAGGGCATCCGGGTCCGCTGGACACCGGAGGATGCGGAATGGATTCAGACGGATGGGACAGTTTTAAATGAAGAATGCCCGGAGAAGGGGATTCAGACAGAACTGACCGCATCCCTGCAGGCGGGGGTATTCAGCCGGGAGTACCGGTTTCCGGTCACGCTATATCCGCCGCTTCAGACGAAGCAGCAGGAAAAAGAGGCAGGTTTTAAGCGGCTGTTAAAGCAGATGGATGAGGCGCAGAGAACGGAAGGGCAGCTGGTTCTGCCAAAGATGTATGAGGGGAAGAATTTATCTTACCGGGTGCGCGGAGACAGGGAATATCTGCTGTTTCCGGTGCTGGGGATTGTGGCGGCAATTCTGCTTCCTCTTTATGAAAAACAGAAGGAGAGTGAGGCGAAAAAGAAGAAAAAGCGGGAGCTGATGGAAGATTATCCGGAGATTGTGTCAAAGCTGACTGTATTTTCCGGGGCGGGGCTTCCGGTCCGCCGGGCATGGGAGCGGATTGTGCTGGAATACGAGGCGGCATGCCGGGCGGGAACACAGACGGAGCGGGCGGCATACCGGGAAATGGCAGCGGCATATCACCGGATGCAGCGCGGTGTCTCGGAACTACAGGCATATGCGGAATTTGGTGCGGGCTGTCGCCTGAGACCGTACCGGAAGCTTTCCGGGCTTTTGGAGCAGAATGTCAGAAATGGGGCAGAAGGACTTCGAAAGGCGCTGGAGACAGAGATGGAGTCGGCGTTTGAAGAAGAGAAAGCACTGGCAAGACGCCGGGGGGAAGAGGCATCCACGAAGCTGATGCTTCCATTGTTTTTGATGTTGATGATTATTATGGTGATGGTTTCAGTCCCGGCGTTTCTGGCGTTTGGGATCTGAAAAATGGGGAGAAAGGAAAAAAAGTATATGGATAAAGCGTATCTGGTAAGAGAAGTAAAATCGTTTCTGATGGACGAGGATGGTGTGGGGGTCATTGAGTTAGTGCTGATTCTGGTGGAAATATTTACCCCCTAATTTACGCTATATATTATGTAAATACAGTGGAAATAGTGGAAATAGAGAAACAGTATAAACAGGAGTGTGTATGAAGTACAGTGATGATTGCAAGGTGTATAGAATCAGATATTATAATGTATGGTTCTATTTATTTGCGAAAACAGAGATGGATGAGTATAAGATTAATATATTAGGTGAGCGTATAGATATGGGAGATTCGATGATGATGAAAGATATTCATTGTTGGTGCACCAGACAAAATATAAGGTATAGAACAAAGTTCAAGTATCGAAAAGAATATCCAATATTAGCCAACATATGGAATTTATATTCATATTTTCGTTTTAAGTTTGAACTTTAGAATATAGGCACATGTTTTTTCAAGGATATGTTCATTAGACATGATACTTATGCTTCTAATAATTGTAAAATAGTGCAATGCTATCGAAAAAGAGAGAATTATCTCTCTTTTTCGATAGTATCATATGTTGAGATAATGCTTTCAATAAATAAATCAATGATATTTTGGATGGGATATTTTGTACTTTGTATAAAATCAAATAAATGATTATATAGATCAATAAGGCAAGTACAATCAGAAGTATAATTTAAGTTTATTTTATTAAAGACAGATTTAATTATAGAATCTTTTTCTATACCAGCAATTAATGCTCTTAAATATTGTTCTTTAATATATCTAACTTTCATTGGCGGGTGTTCTACCTCATATCCTGCCGATTTAATAACATTTTGATAATCTAGCCCGTTTTTAATCACATTTCCAATGTTTTGATTCAGAATGTACTTTAATCCTAATTGAGAATGTTGGATGTTTTCTCCAGGGTCTGGACAAAAAATAGGGCAGTTTTGCTTTTGAGCAAATTCAATAGTATGCATAGAACCACTTTTTTCATCACATTCCATAGCGACTGTTACTTTGGAAAGTCCTACTATAAGGCGATTCCTATTTACAAACCTAAATTTATCAGGTTTTGTTCCAACTGGATACTCTGAAAGTAATGTACCATTACATAGTAATATCTTTTCAGCTAATTTTTTATTTGATGTAGGATAGATCATATCAAGGCCATGGGCAAGAACTGCGATAGTCTTACCATTTTCTGCTATACAAGCTATGTGTGATAGTCGATCCACTCCAGCTGCCAAACCAGATATGATTGCGAAGCCTTCGTTGACCCATTGAGGAATTAAATAATTAATTGCATTAAAACCAAAACGTGTAGGCTTTCTTGTACCAATAGATGCTATTGCTTTTTCAAATCCCTCATTTGGATTGGCACCTTTATAATATATGATTGCAGGGGGATTAACCATTCGCATTAGATTCTGTGGATAGTTAACAGTTGAATATAAAGCTGTACAGATATCATTTTGCTTGTTAATCCGTAAAATATTATCAGCTGCTTCTAGTGCTGCAGAAACTTTGAGATGATCTTCAAATATTTCTCTATACTGTAACCATTCGATTTTAGTAAGAAGAATATCAGTATTTCCCTCAAATAAGCGAATTATGAGGTCAAAGTCATAATCAGTTATTATTTTTATTAGTAGTTCATTATTTATACCTAGCTTATATAGGGCAATAAAATATCTTTCCACAGTTAAATCATCCTATTCTAAAATGTTATGAATTAAAAATATCATATAGTTCGGAGACTTCAGCTTTGGCTGTATCGTTGTAGGTAAGATATTTTGTGCTGGAGTTTATTAAGTCAAATGTATATCCAGTAGTATAAACATCACCTGTTAATATATAATTTTTCTTTTGAAAAGGTTTTCCGAAGTTTCCTAGAGAGACAAAAATAATTTTGTTTGCACCTAAGTGCTGTAAAAGGTTTCTCACAGCATTGAAAGAATTTCCATGTGTCATGTAATCATCAAAGATGCATACATTAAATTTTCCTGACTTTTTTAATGAACTAATTTTATTTTTGAAATCAGGATTAATACAAATGGTTTTGAATTCATCACTGGCACCCATATCGATACGCTGATTTGCTGAGTATGATAAGTGGGCTTTTTGCTTTGGGGATGTTCTTAATAGTATATTTTCGCCATTTGATGAACTACGAGGAATGTGTTTTCCTTTTATGATTCTTATCTGATGCATAAAACTAAAGATATCAGGATTTAATGAGCAATCAGAAGACGGGATCATTCCAAATAATTCAATATCATCAAAGAGTTTACTATTTGTCATTCCAGCAAGAAAATGATACAAAAGAATGTCATAATAATTTCGACTAGATCCGAGTTTTAATAATTGTTCAAAATGCTCAATCATATCTCGTTCATTTTCTGTTTTAGCCTTATTCCATTAGTGAAAGGACAGTTACATTTGGCTCTATTTCAGTTTCGGCATACCAACTTTTTTGGTTATTTAGAGTGCGTATGAATTTAAAGAGTTGTTCAGGGGTATCAACATGTACGCCATAAAGTTTAGATTTTTCTTCTGTTGGTATCCAAGTTGGAACAATAAATAGAGATTTGGTATTTACCGCCAAGTGGAAGTCTACCTCTTTACCACTAATAAAAACAAATAGGTTATTATGATGTCGGTGTTTCATAACAAAATCACGGACTTTATCGCGCGACTGGAAATTAAAATTAGAATAACCGTGTTTGTCAATAAAATGCTCTTTAGCAGAATTTAATAAATCGGAATCACGGCTCATGAAGAATATACGGTTTTCCTTGTCGCGACACAAATTGTTTGCATAATTCAAAAATTGAGCACACATTTGGGGGAGAGATGGGTTAATTACTCCATCAAATTTTTTTCTTAATAAGTCCAGGTTACAAAATAATATTTTTTCCATAATATTCCTCCGAACTGATATAGCATAGTTCTATATTATCATGAAATAGTATTTTTGAAAATGTTGATAAGGCTAATTTAACATAGATTTATTAGTAGAAAATGTTATTAGATGTGAAAAACAGAAGAGACCAGGAAAAAACTGGTTGACAAGTAATATGGGAAAGAAAATTTAGTGCAATAATTAGTGCTTTTACCAGAAATGCAAAAGGTAATCATGCTTTATTTAACAAAGTGTGATTGCCTTTTTTGTGTTTAAAAACAGATGAAAATGTAAAGGAGGAAGAATTCAATGATTCGATTTATGAGTGATACACGTTATGCTGGACTGGAAAAGGAAATGCAGCATATACCAGGATTTCGTCCAAGAAGGAGCGGAATGGTTATCAGTCACCTTTCTGGTTGTCTGGAAAATCAGAGAAGCCCGTGTGAACGCCGTGTTACCGATTGTGTCCCGTTTTATGAGCTTCTGGAGGTGTTGGCAGAGGAAGTGGCTGTCAGCACCTTTGTAAGCCGTGTGTGTCGTCTGACAGGGAGAAGAAATCCGTGCTTTTTTCAAAATGGTCATAGAGAACGGTTTTTGGCTATGGGAGAGAAATGTAACAGAGCCATTGAAGAAGCAGCGACCTGTTCTGCGGTCTATCTTCTTTCTGCAGATCGATTTTTGTGTAGCAGAGCTTTAGCGGCAATTGACCAGGAGGGGATTCATTTTTCCAAAATCCATATTCATGGTGTTGATTTGGATGGCTACGTTTTGTTTCATATGGCAAGGGATCTGTATCAGGGAAGCAGTCATATTCGTTTATCAGAACTTACAGATCCAGAGCTGGTGAGCGACCGAGCATTTGAATGGATTATGACGGCCTGTGTGATTCGCAGGCATGGAAGCAGAGTTTTACGAGAGGAGGAAAGAAGTATTGACAGGAGTAAAATCGGACAGCATCAGTGAAAAAACAACGGAGCGTTCTGTACTTCGGTTTTTCAGTCCTTTGATAGCTACCATGTATGCAAAAGATGACTGGGGAAACTTGGAGGAATACGGCGAGGAGGTATTTCCAGCTGAGTTGTGCAGCTATGAGACGGAGATCCTGAAACGGATTGCGGAGGAAAATCTTGAGGAAGAAGGAGATAGGGGGCTGGCGGTCTATCTGGATGATCCAAAGTTAGAAGAGAAAATTTACAGTATGAAGCCTACCGTGGAAGTCTGGCGGGGGGAACTATGGGGAGTTCTGGAAGTAGAAAGTCATAACCAGCTTTCTGAAAGGGAGATTGAAGCAGTAAAGGAGTACTGGGAAGGTCAGGAAAGTGATGGGTGGGGAGAAGGCTTTGAACAGCGGGGAATCAAAATTCCAGAGGGAGAACTGTATGTCAGCTTTTGGAACAGTGGAGATGAATTCTTTCTGACCACAGAAGAAGGTTTGAAAGGAGAAGAGCAGGAACCAGCCGTTCAGAAAGGAGGGATTGTTTTTGGAGCATTATGATGGAGAATTTTATACCCTTCGATTGTTCAGTCCCATAGAAGGAGAGATATATTCTCTGAATAGTACAGAGGAAGGTACTCATCTGACCGCTTATGAGATGGAAAACTATTCGTCTTTTATACGCGACCATATGGAAGATGTAGGATTGTTGGGAAAAAGAAATCAGAAATTGATGACATACTTTAATAATGAAATAAGGCTGCATAAGCCGGTTAGCCTGTCACTGGATCTGGAAGATTATGGGGGAAGATTATGGAGTGTACTGCAGGCAGACTCACAGGATAAACTGACACATGAGGAGGTTCAGAGTTTAGCAGAAACATGGGAGATGATTGCTACTGGAGGCTTTATCAGAGAAATGCAAGAGACAAGGATCCTGGTACCAGATGGAGAACTTACGGTTTTTCTTGGAAATGAGGGACAGGATTACTTTGTATGTCCGGAAGAGGTTTTGAAAGGGACGGCGCATATATTAAAACCAGCCCTGGATGTTGCTATTTATTCAGAAGCATATTTCCTAGAGCGGAGTTATCAAGGGGCGAAGCTGAGGCTTCCAGCAGAACCCGCTTTTTTGAAGGATGCAAAGATGAGAGCCTTTATTCATGAAAATGAGCCTTACCGGATTGAACTTCTGGGGGAATGGCCATCTTTTCTTACAAGTGTATTGGAAAAGGCAAAAGCTGTTACTTTGGAAGAAGTCAATGTATTAGCCTGTCTGGTTGCTCATATGGATTCCATTCAGCTGGAAACTTATGAAGCAGCCATTCAGATGCGTCAGGAAAAAAATACGGATGCCCCAGTTGGGATAAAAGATTTACTCAATCTTTGTTATAACCTGAAGTGCTTTGAATTCCGCCCTGGTATTATAAATGACAGGATGTTGGGAGAATTCTGCTTAGAAGAAGATAGATTGGACTGGATCCATATTTTTGAAGTGGATGTAAGAAAATTACTGGATCCGCAAAGAGTGGGGATGGATCAGCGTAAGGAGGAAATGGGCATATTTACCTCAAAAGGTTATGTATTTGAGAATGCTCTTTCCTATCAAGATATTTATGATGGAATTCACCTTCCCGATATTGACGGAGTGGCAGGAGGGATTTTTTCTCTTCGTCTGGTCGGATCTCAATATCCGGAAGAACAGGGAACCTGGCTAGAACTTCCAACTACAGATTTGGGATTTCAGTGGGTGCTGAACAGATTAAACGAGAGAACTTTTGATGACTGTATCATTGCGGAGAGCATCAGCACAGTGCAAGGATTATCCGTTAAGCAGACAGATGACATTGAGACGCTGAATGAACTGGCAAGACGGATTCAGGAATTTACTGATGATAGAACGCTTTGCAAATTCGAGGCAGCTTTGGAGCTAGAGCAATGCGATAGCCTGGAACAGGCTCTTCACATTGCGGAAAATCTGGATTGTTATTCCTATGATCCACAGATGTATTCCATGGCTGCGTATACAAGGTATCTGTTTCGTGAATTGGAGATTAATATTGATGATCCAGCATTTGCTACATTTGATTTTCAAGGATATGGGGAACGTCAGCTTGGGCTGTTGGAAAGTGTGCAGACAGCCTATGGAATGATTACCCGCAATGAAGATTTTCTAATACAGGCACAGCAGAACACAGAGCAGGGAATGAAAATGCAGTAAGGAAAGAGCTGGAATTGTGTTGTGATCGAGTGGTGGAAATTAATAAGAATGAGTGCGAAGGAGAGTAGAAAATGACCTATGAGGAGTTTTTACAGTTAACAGAAAAGAATTTAAAACGATTTTTTCCGGAATCTTTTCAGGAGAGAAAAGTGGAAATCAGAGAGGTTTTAAAAAATAACAACATCAAATTACAGGGAGTATATCTGTCAGGTAGCCCAAGCTACACCTCCGTCCCGCTTTTATATCTGGAATCCTATTATCAGGAGCTTGAGAACGGAAAGAAGCTTGAAGATGTGTGGCAGAACATCGCTCGGGATTATCAGAAGTGTCAGGAAACGGCAATAACCATAGATGGCATTTCCAGTAAAGAATGGGATTATGAAACCATAAAGAAGGGGTTGACCGTCTATGTCCGAAATGCACAGAAAAATGTTGATTTTCTTGCAGATTGTCCTCATGAAATACGTGAGGATCTGGCACTGGTTTATGGATTTCATGTGTTGGTGGACGGAGAAAAGGACGGAAGTGCCATTATCAATTATGACAGGCTGAAGTGGCTGGGAGTCAGCGAGGAGCAATTAAAGCAGGATGCCTGGGAAAACATGAAGCAGAGCAATCCTCCTTGTTTTTTTGATTTACAGGATATGCTGGCAAAAATGTATTTTGACGAACCGGGAGATGTCAAGGCCGGTAGTTTGGAACATTTAGAGGATGTGGATCCCAATGCAATGATGTATGTTCTGACGAATTCAAATCAGGTCAATGGGGCGGTTTATATGTGTGATGAAGAAGTAATGTCTCTTATTGCAGAAAAGCTGGGATCAGATTTAATCGTGATTCCGTCATCGATTCATGAAACGATTATTCTAAAAGAAACAGAGAATATGAGCGTAAGAGAATTGAATGCGATGGTAGAGGCAGTAAATGCGGAAGCCGTGAATCCACAGGAAAGGCTGGGGAATTTTGTTTACCGATTTGATAGGGAGGCCCAAAGACTGGAAAAAGCAGTAGAACAGGCAGAGGAGCTGGATTTTGAATCTGGGATGTCACCGGTATTTGCGTAGGACTCAGTTATATGTTTCATGAGTATTGTGGATGTTAGGAGGGATGCAGAATCAACAGTTTTATTTCATGGGTTGGCGGAAAGAAAGCACTCCGCAGCCTGATTTACACAATGTTTCCGGCAAACTTTGATCGTTACATTGAAGTGTTTGGCGGAGGTGGTTGGGTACTGTTTGGAAAACCACCAGATGACCGGTGTATGGAGGTTTATAATGACTATAACTCAAATCTGGCAAACCTGTTTTATTGTGTTAAGAACCGCACGGGGGCATTCCTTAAGGAACTCGGATTTCTTCCGTTAAACAGTAGGGATGAATTTACAGTAATCCGTAAATTTATTGAAAAGCAGGAACCGGATACCCGATTTTTAATTGAGGAGTTGGAACTTGCAGAGAAGTATTTGCTGCCGCCGGATTATGAGGAAGTGAAAAAAATCCTGCTGGAAAATGCAGAGGTAACTGATGTAAAACGGGCGGCTGCATTTTTTAAATTGATCCGGTACAGCTATGGAAGTGGTTGTACATCCTATAGTTGCCGTCCGTTTGATGTGCGGAACTGCTTTGACACCATTTGGCAGGCATCCCGCAGGCTGGCAGATACCGTAATAGAAAATAAAGACTTTGAGGCACTGATTCGGCAGTATGACCGGGATAGTGCCTTTTTTTATTGCGATCCGCCCTATTATGAGACGGAAGGTCATTATGCAGTGGTATTCCGAAAAGAGGATCACAAACGGCTCCGAAACACTCTGACAGGGAGCAGGGGGAAGTGGATGGTCAGCTACAATGACTGCGATTTCATCCGGGAACTGTATGCAGGATATTTTATTACAGCCGTTACGCGCATCAATAACCTGGCTCAGAGGTATGAGGAAGGTTGTGAGTTTCCAGAGGTCATTATTACCAATTATGATCCTGGTGAGAGGGAGCGGTTAAAACCAAGACAGCTGGATCTATTTGGAATGTGGGGAGATGGAGAAACGGATCATTACGAAATCCGGGAAGAAATCTGTCCGGAAAGAGAGGTGCTATGAGAATAGAAAACAAGAGAAAAACAATGGTGCAAAAAAAGGAAAACGGTGTCCTTTCTGTGCCTAGTGAACTGTTACTGACGGCTGGGATTCCGCTTGATTGTGATTTGATGATAGAAACAGTCCCCGGAGTGATTCTGATTGGTATTGAGGCTCCGGTACAGACGGTTTGCAAACCCTATCTGAAGGTGTTCGATGAGTTGGGGATTGAACCCAATGAAGTGGAGGCATTGATGGGAAAGGAGAAAAGGACCAGATGAGTAAACCGATGTATCGTTTAGTGGATGGAAAGGGACGTGTCTTGATTCCAAAATCTATGAGGGAAGCGGCAAAGCTGGAGTATGGGGATATTGTTTGTCTGGGAATGGCGGGTGGAAAAATTACAGTCCGGAAGGTAGAGGTTATCGAGGTGGGAGATCAGTCTCCGGAGGCAGTGGAGGCATATGTCCGTACTGCATTTCAGTTTATGCCGGACAGCCTCCGACTGGATCTGATCGGAGAACTGAGCAGACTGCTGCAGAAAAAGGAGGGGTAAGATCATGCAGGAATTCACAGAAAAGGATTGTATGCAGACAGAAAAGGAGGCATCTATCCAGAACCGGGTGGTGGTTCTTCCCTCAAAGGTATTACCAGAGCATTACACGGGGCAGCTTTTTTTCTGTACGAATATCCAGAAAACAGAAAATCCCAGACATTCCATTGCCCATCTGGTTTCCTTATCTACTGGGGAGGCATGGCACTGCTGGAACAGGGATGTGGTTGGTGTGCTGCGGCCAGAACTGTTGGGGGAAAAGGAACGGCTCCAGCTCTCCCAGATCCGTCCATTTGGGGCGCTGGATTTACATGGACATTCCCCAGAATATTCTGGATACAGTTTTCTGCCGGATGGACGCTATGCGTCAGGGGTATGGCTGGCAAATCCAGAGGAAGTATGGAGCTATGTAATGATGCAGAAGGACTACCAGTATCGGATTTTGATCTGCGACAGGGATGATTTTGCCGTACTGGAAATGTTAGAGGGAAGGATGATCTTTCCCGATGTGCAGAGTCTGGAACAGTTTCAACAGGCACAGAAGGACGGGGGGATGGAGATTCGGTATAGCCGGGAAATGAATCATAATTATATGATAATCGAAGCGCCGGAGGAAGAAACGGGCTATGCGGTACAGATGCTGTCGGCGAATGCCATCGAAGGGCTTTTGAAGTTCCGGGTCCGCCAGACGGAGGAGGCGAGAGAATATTATTATGAGATAACGTCGAGACAGCCGCTTAGACGGGTGTTAGAAAAACGGACCTTGTCAGGACAAGAACTCCGGTCGATTCTGCTTAGTGTGCTGGCGGTTCTGAAGCGGGTGGAAGAGTACCTGTTAAAAGAGGAACAGCTTTTGCTGGATCCGGAGTATCTGTATCTGGAACCCGATCATTTTACTGTGGAATTATGTCTGGTTCCGGGGCATCGGGAAGAGGCGCCGCAGGCGCTCTCAAAACTGCTGGGGTATCTTCTGGAACGTGCGGATCATCAGGATCGGGAGGCTGTTGTATTAGCGTATAATCTGTACCAGATTAGTCTGCGGGAGAATTACGGAACGGCAGATCTGCTGCGTCAGCTTTCAGGGGAAGATCGGATCTTTTCGGCAGAAAAACGAAACGAGGATGAGGGGGATCCTGAGACAGCGGGAGTGTGGGCGGATCGGCAGGAGTGGCTTGAAGCGGAGCAAAATCGGAGGGATACGTTGGAATCTCGATCTGGGAAAATGGCTTCTGACACTCAAACGCCAGCCAGGAAGGATTGGAAATATAGGCAGGAAGCGTTGTATCAGGAGAAAACGATGAAAAAGAATCTGGAGTCGGTAGAGAACTCAGATGAAGTGGGGGAAAAGTCTGAAAGGGCAGGGGGAAAACAAAAGGGACAATGGCAGAACAGGTGGATAAAGGTACTTGGAAGCGCGGTGGCAGCTGGCATTGTGTATTGGTACGTGACGGGAGAAATGGATGTATGGCTGTATGCAATCAGCGGCGGCATCGGGGGAATCGTGTTTTTGAGGGAGACGTTGGCAGCCCGTAGAAAATGGCAGGTATATGGTGGCAGGAAGAAAAATCGAGGTCAGGGAGAGGATAGAGAGGAAAGTACGGAAGTGGATCTATCATATCAAGACTGGCAGCAGACAACGCCTGAAAACCGCTGGCAGGTCTATCCGGAGAGTGAAGAAGCTTATCGGCAGGAACTTCGAAGAGAAGAAGAAGCACAGATAGAGCGGGCGAGAGAAGCGGGAACTACGCTTCTGTCTGCCTCAAAGAATGGGGAAGGAACGGTGCGCTTAGAGCCGGTGGAAGCCGGAGGAACAGTGATTCAGATTTCCTATATTCCATTTACACTTGGAAAACATCCGGGGCTGTCGGACGCATGTATTGACCGTCCGACCGTCAGCCGTCTTCATGCGCGGATCGATCAGAAGGAGGGCGTATACATTCTGACAGATCTCAATTCAACCAATGGAACATCGGTCAATGGCTATCCGCTTCAGGCAAATGAAACAGTCAGTTTGGGGAATGGGGATTCCATTTATTTGGCGGATGTCGGATATAAATTTTGGGAACACCGATAAATTATCTGAAAATATGAAATAATAACCAAAAACACGAAATTGATGTGAATTATTTTGCAAGTACATCAATTTCGCGTTTCTGCAAATTTACATAGAACAAGCCCTGGGGATATGCTATAATAAAGGCACTTGACATGGAAGTTTCAAGCCAAGTGACAAAAGAAAATACCGCTTTTCCAGTGAATGGAGAAGCATAGAGAGAAGGAGAAACCGACATGACAGACAAAGAATGTATTTTTTGTAAGATCGCTGGCGGAGAGATTCCATCCTCAACGGTTTATGAAGATGAAGATTTTCGTGTGATTCTGGATTTAGGACCGGCATCGAAGGGACATGCGCTGATTCTGCCGAAGCAGCATTTCAAAGATTTATGTGAGCTGGATCCGGCGATTGCGGCAAAAGCTCTTCCATTAGCTGGAAAGATTGGTGCGGCGATGAAGAAAGCACTGGGCTGCACGGGGTTCAATGTGGTTCAGAACAATGGCATATCCGCAGGACAGACAGTTTTTCATTTCCATGTACACATTATTCCGAGATATGAAAATGGACCGGATATGGTGACATGGGCGCCAGGAAAAGCAACGCCGGAAGAGCTGGCAGAAATTAGCAGCTCCATCCGCGAAGAACTGACGCGATAGGAGTTTGGATATGCACCATGAGAATGAAAAAATGGCGCTTTTTGAAGCGCTTTACAGAGAGTACCTGGTACCACTGAAGAAATATGCGTATAGAATTGGAGTAGGGTACGATGACATTGAGGATATGGTGCATGAAGCTTTCATTGAATATTACAAGCGCTATTCGTTAGATCTGGATCATAAAGTAAAGTTGGTTTTACTGATCCGCATTTTACGGAGCAAGTGGATCGATAATCGGAGGCAGATGCGGCGCCGCGAGATGCTGCATCTGGAAGATCCGGATGCGGAAGAAGAGATTATGAACCTTCTTTTGGAAGGGGAGATAGGAATTCAGCTTCTGGATCAGGAGGTTATCGATAGGGATATCTATTGGAACGTATGGAAGATTGTCAAATCTATGAAGAAGGACTGGCGGGATGTTTTGATTCTCCGTGTTCTGGAGGGATTGACGGCGGAAGAAGCCTGTGCGGTTTTGAAAATCAAATCAACGGTATGCTGTACACGTCTTTACAGGGCAAAAGCAGAACTGCAGAAGCGCGTGTTGAGGGCAAAGCTGTTTGATATTTAAAAATCACATCGAAGCAGAGCCGTTTCGAATCTGTCCGATGTGATGATAAGCTTACATATTCAGTGTTTTAGTCTTGTACTATACAAACGTAGCAATGTTACTAACTGCGTGTGCAATCATGAATCAGCCCCATGATGGTTTTGACAGCATTGTTTAAGTGGCTTTCAGACATTTTATCAATGAACTGCTGGCGATTTTTATAGGTCTCTTCGATTGCCTGGCTGAGAGTATCTGCGGTTAAAACTTCTTCTTCCAGAACGGTGCTGAATCCCTGTTTTGCAAAGGAGTTGGCATTTAAGATCTGGTCGCCGCGGCTGGCAGCAGCCGACAGAGGGATCAAAATGTTTGGTTTGCGGAGTGCCAGAATTTCGCAGATGGAATTTGCGCCCGCGCGGGAGATGATCAGATCTGCCGCTGCAAAGAGATGGCGGAGTGGTTTATCCACATACTCATACTGAACATATCCTTCGGTGCCGATGAGAGACTCATCCAGATTGCCTTTTCCGCAGATATGTATTACCTGATAGGTTTTCAGAAGCTGCGGAAGAATGCCGCGGACAGCCTGATTGACCGTGACGGAGCCGAGGCTTCCGCCGATGATCAGGATTACCGGGCGATCGGCAGAAAGATGGGCGTACTGGAGTCCCGCCAGACGATCCCCGTGCAGAAGCTCTTCACGGATCGGGGAACCGGTCAGAACCGCCTTATCTTCCGGAAGATATTTAAGTGTTTCCGGAAAGTTGCAGCATACCTTGGAAGCGGCTGGAATACAGATTTTATTTGCCAGTCCTGGGGTCATATCGGATTCATGGATGATGACAGGCACTTTATAATGCTTGGCAGCCAGAACGACCGGAACAGCGACAAAACCGCCTTTGGAAAAGACGATATCCGGTTTGTATTTTTTCATAAGCTTGCGAGCCTCAAAGTATCCTTTCAGAACGCGAAGCGGATCTGAAAAATTCTTAAGGTCAAAATAACGGCGCAGTTTTCCCGATGAGATTCCATCGTAAGGGATGCTGGCTGCCTCGATCAGGCGGCGCTCAATGCCGTTATAAGAACCAATATAGTGAATCTCAAAGTCTTCCTCGCGCAGTGCCGGAAGCAGGGCGAGATTCGGTGTAACATGACCCGCAGTACCACCGCCGGTCAGAATGATTTTTTTCATAGTAGTTTCCTCCACACATCAGCCGTTGGTTACGGTGTGAGGGGACAACCATAACCTGAAAACAACTGTTATTATGCTTTATCATACCCGCAAAGGGTTACATTTAGTATAGTAAACGGAAAAAAAGAAAAGTCAACCTAAAAGTTAGAGGGAGGACAGATAGGAGGGATAAAAAGTGAGCAGAAGCCGGCGCGGAAAAAAAGCTGGAGAAGATGCAGAGCGCCTGCTGCAGGAAGCGTTTGGAGTCAGCGAAGATCAGCTGTTGAAGGATTTTATCCTTGCACAGACGGAAGTAAAAGACAGCGACATACCTCCAGAACCAGAAGACGGCTTTGAGAGGTTGATGGCAAAGTTAGAAGCGGAGGTGGGAACAAGCCCGGAAAGTGAAAAAGAATCATCCAGCGAGAACATTGTCAAACTGCACGAAGAAGCTCGCAAACCACGCCGGTTGAAATCGATTGTGAAAGTCTCTGTAGCTGCCGCCGCTATCGCAGTGATGGTCGTGGCGATGGGGATTTCGGCTGGGGCGAAGAGGGAGTACAGGTATGTGGTTAAGGAAAAAGATAGTAAACAAAGTGATAAAAAGTTAAATAATGTGAAGGCTATTTCAATGGAAAATGAAATAGATCAATCATATATAGATATAGAAAATAAAACACAAATTCAATCGATTCGATTAGCATATATACCAGAAAAAATGAAATATATTAAGACTGATATAAAAGGTAACAGGGCTGTAATATATTTCAAATACGGGGAGTATCGAATAAAATTGGTTCAACAGGTTAGAGATGTTGGAGCGTCCCTCAATATTATATCTGATAGAAAAGGAGAAGAGTATGTATATAATGATTGGTTAAATGAAAAAATTAATATTGAAAAATCGAAAATTGAGCAAGATAAATTTGAATATAGTGCTTACCTTGTAAAAGGTGATACCTATTATCAAATCTCGGGGATTATGCCTCAAAAAGAATTTAAAAAGATTGTTGAGAATTTATATTTAAAAACATATTAAAGGAGAAGTTTATGAAAAAGAAATTATGTTCATTAATTTTTGCAGGAATTATTGTGGCATCAGCTACAATGCCAATCCAAGCAGCGGAAATAAGCACGATTAATGGAGTGGCTGTTGAGATGGGAGATTCAGTAGAGAATTTTGTGGATGATAATTCGGCAGAGGCGGTAGTTAAAGGCATTCAGCAAAGAGGTAGTATTATTGATACAGCAACAGTTGAAATAAGTAATTTGGGGAAAGGGGATATAGGAATTATGGTTGAAACCCTGGCTCATGTGGAATGCTCACATATAAAACAAATTGCTATTTTGGAACGTCAAGAAGATGATGGAACGTGGAAAGAAGTTTCTAGATATCAGTATGATGCATACAAAAAAGATTTTCCAACAGAAGATTTATCAGGCATGACAAATAGTTTTACAGTTAAAAATCAAAAAACAGATTATTATTATAGGGTAACAGCAATTCATTATGTAGAGGCGAATGGAAAAGGACAGTCCTTCTTCACAAGAACAGATGGAATCAAAATCACCGAATACGGCGACTAATTAAAACGGGGACAATGTTACTAAATCTATATTTACAACACTAAATAGTATGAAAAAAGCGATTATATAAATAAAACCCCATCTGCAACCATCCAGGAATTTCAAATTTAAAATTCCAGATGCTTCTAGGTGGGGTTCCTTAAATAGCTTTTAAATATGTCATCAGACATGAAAGAATCTCTTGAAAGATAATTATTTCACGTTCGCCTTATACTCCTTCAACGCCTGTGCCAGCTGATCCGGGCAGGAAGTTGGGCGGAAGCCGCACTGGATGCCTTCGATGCGGGAGATTGCCTCGTCAATATCCATGCCATCGATCAGGCGGGCAACGCCCTGTGTGTTGCCGGAGCAGCCGCCGACGAACTGCACATTCTTTACTTTATTATCTTCTACTTCAAAATTAATCTCACGGGAACAGACTCCCTTTGTCTTGTATGTCATGGTAAAACCTCCTCAAAATGGTATGTGTTTTAATCTGCTGTGGCGGGAATCCACCGCAGTAAAATGATTATAGTCTGCCAGTAAAGGTGTTGTCAAGATAACAAAAATCCAGTATACTCATGAAAAGATACGGTGTTACTGTTTGTACAAGGTATACATGGTAACGATGCAGCTGCGCTATTATAAAGTAAATGAACGATTTTCAAATGAAAAATGATGGTGCAGGCACACACTGACTGTAGAGCCGAGTCAGCCAATGGATTTGAGGAAAGAGATGCAGGGGTATAAGCGCAGAAGATTAAATAGTAAGAATTTCTTTTTCTATAAATCTATAAAAGAAAGGCAGAAGAATAAAGAACAGAAAAACAGGAGGACAAACAGATGTTAGGAATCATCGGAGCGATGGATGAAGAGGTGGCTCAGATCAAGGAGAAAATGACAGATGTCACCGTGACAAGTGTAGCCGGTATGGATTTTTATCAGGGCAAACTGGGTGGAAAGGACGCGGTTGTGGTTCGCTCTGGTATCGGCAAGGTAAATGCAGGTATGTGCAGTCAGATTCTGGCGGATCGGTTCCATATCAGTGCGATTGTGAACACAGGTATCGCCGGTTCCCTGCGCGCGGAGATTAACATTGGCGATATCGTTGTATCGACGGATGCGGTGCAGCATGATATGGATGCGAGCGGATTCGGATATCGGATCGGACAGATTCCGCGTGTAGATACCTTTGCATTTGAGGCGGATGAGAAGCTGCGCGAGCTGGCGATTGAGTGCAACCAGAAGGTCAATCCGGAGATTCAGGCATTTCCGGGACGCGTGGTAAGCGGCGATCAGTTTATCTCGGATAAGGCAAAAAAGGAGTGGTTGATCGAGCAGTTTAGCGCAAGCTGTACCGAGATGGAGGGCGCAGCGATCGCACAGGCGGCATATTTAAACGGAATCCCGTTTCTGATCATCCGTGCCATTTCGGATAAGGCAGATGACAGTGCGGGTATGGACTATGCGGCATTTGAAGCGCAGGCGATCAAGCATTCGGTAAACCTCTTATTAGAGATGGCATCTCGTTATGAGGCATAATTAAATTCATAAGCACGAAAATTTGAAAAACGGCACACCGCATTCTCGTTACTTTCGTGATGAGTTAGGTGTGCCAAATTTTTTGCAAAACACAGAACGAATGTTTGCCATATGTGGAAACATATGGTATAACTTAATGATATTGCATGCTTAAACACCCATTAAAAATCGAATTAAGGCAGAATTTGACGAACGATTTTCCCCTTTCTCATCTTCACAAAGACTCTTTCGGCGGCTATAATAAAGCCACGATGCAGACGGGATTTGACAGGGCGCAAAAAGCAGAATGCAAAAAGCAGAATGCGAAAAGCAGAATGTGAAAAGCAAATTGCAAGAGACAAACTGCGAAGCGCCTAAACCTGACCTGTGGCAAGCCACCCGGAAGTGATCCGGAAGTAGAGAAAGGGGAGCTTTTTTATGCTGGAATTTTTACAAACTGGAAAAGCGCTGTCCGTTCTTGCGGCAATCGGAATGATCGGATTTGTCAGCAAGTTGATTACACGGAGCCTCTACAAAAGATTATTAAAAGAAACTGACAACATGGCGATGACCCGGAACAAGAATCTTCAAAATCTGAAGCAGCGGTTGGAAAATACCTGCCGCCTGGGACAGAACATCGTGAACACGCAGGCATATCTGGACAAGCAGATTGACGGATTTTCATTTTTACATATTTCGCTGGATGCGTGGAACGGCGTGTCAATGGAAATGGTGCTTTTAGGGCTTCTGACCGGAGCAGCGGAGGCATTTCTGGCATACTGGTATGAGCTGGATGCGAGCTATATTGTGCTGTATGCGTCGGCAGCTGTCATGAGCGGTCTGTTTCTGGCATTTATCGAGAGCTGTTTCCAGATTGACCAGAAACAGCAGCGGCTGGAAACGGCGCTTTTGGAGTATGTGGATAATTCGGTGTTCCTTCGGGCGGCACGTGAGAAGGAGACGCGCGGACAGGAAATGTCCGGAGCTTCTGGAGTATCCGGCGGAATTGCTGGCGTGGACTCGAATGTGCGGGAAATGCCGAAATGGCTGCAGAGTACTCTGCGGGCAGATCGCGGCGTGAATGGTCGGGATGGTGCTGAAACGGATAACCGGGATCTGGGAGAAACGGAGTTTGAAAAAGGAAAATCGCGGACAGCGATGAGAGTGAATCCGTTTCGTGAGCGGGATGCACGGGCACAGAATCTGATGCGGGCAGTTCGCACTGCGCCGCGCGAACCGGAGGAACGGGACAAGCATGAGACAGATGGACATCTTACGGATCGCCGGATGGTATCAGGAAATGAAACGGAAAACAATACGGGTCCCAGGCAGGAAGCGAAGGAGCGTCCCGGCGACAAGGAAATGGAGTATTTGAAGCAGAGCCTCGACCAGATTGCAGCAAGCCGGGATACGCGGAAAACACGAAATGGCGAGGCAAATGCGGGGGACTGGATGAAAGGTTTGAGCCGCGAGGAGGCGCAGGTTCTGGGGGATATTATGAGGGAGTATTTATCGGGGTTGTAAATGATGATTCCAACTGAAAACTGGTTGCACACGGGTGTCCAGATTGCTATAATAAAGATAAGTTAAGTTTTTGACAAAGTAATCACGCCGCCTGCGGACGGCTGAAATGCAAAGGAGAGGAAACATATGGGAAAAGATGTGATCTTTGATTATTCAAAAGCAGCTGCATTTATTCATGAGGAAGAGATCGCCGGTATCAAGGCGGGCGTGCAGGCGGCAAGAGAGACGCTGGTAGAAAAGACCGGCGCGGGCAATGATTTTCTTGGATGGATCGACCTTCCGGTGGACTATGATAAGGAAGAGTTCGGACGCATCAAAAAAGCAGCGGAGAAGATTCAGAAGGATTCCGATGTCCTGCTGGTAATCGGTATCGGCGGTTCGTATCTGGGCGCAAGAGCGGCGATCGAGTTCCTGTCCCATAGTTTTTACAATAATCTTCCGAAAGAAAAAAGAAAAACACCGGAGATTTACTTCGTTGGCAACAGCATCAGCAGCAAATACATCCATGATCTGATGGATTTGATCGATGGAAAAGATTTCTCTATCAATATTATTTCCAAGTCCGGTACGACAACGGAGCCGGCGATCGCATTCCGTGTATTTAAGGAGATGCTAATTGAGAAATATGGTAAAGAAGAGGCAAACAAGCGAATCTACGCGACGACAGACCGGGCGCGGGGCGCACTCAAGAATCTGGCAAATGAAGAGGGCTACGAGTCCTTCGTGGTTCCGGATGATGTTGGCGGTCGTTTCTCCGTCCTGACGGCAGTCGGTCTGCTTCCGATCGCGGTCAGCGGCGCGGATATAGATGCGTTGATGCAGGGCGCGGCAGACGCGAGAAAGAATGCACTGGAGACTCCGTTTGAGAAGAATTCTGCTCTGTTATATGCGGCGGTCCGCAACATTCTGCTCCGGAAGGGCAAACAGGTTGAGATTGTGGCAAACTATGAGCCGAGCCTGCACTATGTATCGGAGTGGTGGAAACAGCTCTACGGCGAGAGCGAGGGCAAGGATCAGAAAGGTATTTTCCCGGCAGCGGTTGATTTAACAACCGATCTTCATTCGATGGGTCAGTTCATCCAGGACGGCGCGAGAATCATGTTTGAGACAGTTCTGGAAGTGGCTGAATCTCCGGCGGAGATCATTTTGAAGAAAGAAGATGTTGACACGGACGGTATGAACTATCTGGCTGGCAAGAGCGTGGATTTCGTCAACAAGAGTGCGATGAACGGCACGATTCTGGCACATACCGACGGCAGTGTGCCGAACCTGAAAGTGACGATCCCGGCGATGGATGCGTACAGCTTAGGACAGCTCTTCTATTTCTTTGAATTTGCCTGCGGCGTCAGTGGATACCTTCTGGGCGTCAATCCGTTCAACCAGCCGGGCGTAGAGAGCTATAAGAAAAATATGTTTGCATTGCTTGGCAAACCGGGCTATGAGGAAGCGAGAGAGGCGCTGCTTAAGAGACTGTAAGGGGCGGGTCTGTAAAAGAATATGCGTTCTGCGGCGTTCACTCTGGCATGTTTCATGAAGGAAACTGCAGCCCAGATCTACACATAGAAAACGGAACATAGAATAAAAAACGCTTTTATCAGTAAAAACTGATAGAGGCGTTTTTTTGTGTAATAGGAAATTCCTTAGAATTCCCCATTACACAAAAAGGCACATTCTTTTATGCCGTAGAACCTAGAAAAAACAATTTTCAAAAATTATAGATAATTTTTACATAAATCACCTCCTGCATTTTACAAACCATCTTTAAGATAGAATCTGGACACAGCACAAGTGATTTGACAGAAGAGAAGCGCGGCAAAGGACTCCCGATCACGATTTTGACATAGATGGCTGGTTCCAAGGTAAGACAGACTGGGAGATGGGACACCGCAGCAGGAGGAGAACGAATGAAGGTAAGTATGAGACGTCTGATGGCGCTTGCGATGGCAGGCACGATGACATTGATGGCAGGATGCAGTCAGGCATCCAGTTCAGCGACAGGAAGCAGCGACACACAGAGCGCGTCCGGAGAGAGCGGGGCAGAGAAGACGGCATCCGGCGATAAAACGGTGATTGAATACTGGCACTGTAACGCAGAAACCCAGGGAGGTCTGGTCGTAGACGATCTGGTAAAGAAATTTAATGAGGAAAATGACCACATCGAGGTAGTAGCGAAATACAACCCGGATATGTACAAAGGTCTGATGCAGAACCTGCAGGCGGAAGCGGCGACCGGAAATACACCGGCGCTTGTTCAGATTGGCTGGGCATTTCTGGATTATTTCTCCAATAACTTTGACTATGTGGCGCCGCAGGATGCGATTGATAAATTCGACAGCGAGGATGCAAATTTCTTAACCGATAATTTCCTTCCAAATGTCTTAGACCTGGCGGTCAACAGCAACGGCGAGCAGGTCGGAGTCCCGTACTCCCTAAGCAGCCCGGTTCTCTACATTAATAAAGATCTCTTAAAAGAAGCGGGCCTTTCCGAAGATGGACCGGAGACCTGGCAGGAAGTACAGGAATTTGCCGAGACAGTCAAAGAGAAGACAGGAAAATATGGTTTCTATATGCAGGAACCGGCAGATTTCTGGGCGCAGCAGGCATTGGTTGAGAGCGCGGGAGCGGATATGTTGACTGCGGATGCATCCGGCAAGAAAAAAGCAAGCTTTGCAACCGAGGACGGCATTGCGGCAATGCAGATGATGCAGGATATGGTAAAAGATGGTTCTGCCCTTCATGTTTCATGGGAAGAGGGCTGCCAGAGCTTTATCGACGGAAACTGTGCGATGCTTTACACCACCATTGCGAGACGCGCTTCCGTACAGAAGGGGGCACAGTTTGACGTAGCAACCGTGAAATCCCCGCTGTGGAACGACAAGGAGCGCAAGGTTCCGGCAGGAGGCTGTTTTTTAGCCATCACCGCGCAGAGCGACGAGCAGATTCAGGCGGCATGGGAGTTTGAGAAGTATCTTTACAGCGTAGAATCAATGGCAGCATGGACCGAGGGAACCGGTTATGTACCGCCGAGAAAAGATGTGGCAGAGGCAGAAAATGGATTGAAAGATTTTCTGGCTGAGAACACAATGATGAATGCAGCGATTGAGCAGATGGACGGCGTTGTATCATGGACCGCATTCCCGGGCGATGCAGGCCTTGAGGCAGAGCAGCTTCTTCTGGATATGAGAGATCAGATTCTGGGCGGTCAGGTATCTGCGAAAGATGGTATGACGAGCACACAGGATGCGATCAACCAGCTGCTGGATGCACAGTAGGGACAGGCAGCCTGACGCTTGGAACAGCTTTCGGGTGGCAGGAAAATCATTACAAAATTTAGGACAGAAATGAGAATGGGGTTGTTGCGGAATAGCAGAACGTGTTTTGGCAGAATGGACTGTGTGCAGATAAGACGCAGGAAGCGGCCGGAGCGCGAAAGAGCTGTTTGGCGGCAGCCCCTTCATAAAATGCAGGCTCAGAGTCTTTCCAACACCTGCTGTTGTGGCTGGGCAGGCGCCGAAAGATTCCGAGCGTACATTAGAATGGAGGAAATAGTTTGAATCGGGAGGACAAAAAACAGGCAGCGCTTGGATATGTTTTTTTGCTGCCGTCGCTCGTCATGTTTGCGGTATTTATGTTTTATCCGCTTTTTTACACGCTGTATTTGAGTTTTTTTGAATGGAACATGGTAAAGCCGGTCAAGAAGTTTGTGGGACTGGGGAATTATATTTCCGTTTTGAAGGATCCGAATACATGGAAAATCTTTGGCAATACATTCTGGTACATCGTGATTCTTCTGGTGTTTAACTTTGTGATGCCGTACATTTTATCATTCATTCTTTCGTGTGTCATCAAAAAGGGACAGAGTTTTTACAAGGCGGTCTTTTTCCTGCCGAGTGTGATTTCGCTGGTCGTCGGCTCGATTCTGTATACATGGATTCTGAATCCGATTTCGGGTCCGGTCGCGATTGTGGCAGGCTGGTTTGGGCTGAAACTGCCGTTTTGGTCGAAAACGGAGGGCTGGGTCATCGCGGTACTCTGCATTATCACGACCTGGAAGACGTTTGGCTACAATTTCATCAACATTCTGGCGGGAGTCTCCGGTGTCTCAATGGAGGTCATCGAGGCGGCGCGTCTGGAAAATGTGCCGATGTGGAAGATTTTTAAGGATATCGTCGTGCCGATGAGTTCTGCAACTGGAATCTATGTGTTTATTACGACGATCGTGCAGGGACTCCAGTATGTGTTCACGCCGATCAAGGTCGTCACACAGGGAGGACCGAACTATGCCAGTTCGAACCTGATTTATATGTCGTACCATGAGGCGTTTACACTCTATAAAACAGGAACTTCCTCGGCGGTATCGGTCATGACGATGGCACTCTTTATCATTCTTTTGGTGCTGGAATTCCGGTTTGTAGAAAAGGGGGTTTACTATGAAAACTAAAGACAGACAGATCGGCTGGCATCTGTTTCTGGTGGTGGTCGTTTTCCTCCTTCTGATGCCGATCGTATTTGCAATTTCCAACTCTTTCAAGACGATGCAGGAGGCGTTCAACACAGTTTTTCAGGTGATTCCGCTGCATCCGACGCTGGAAAATTACCGGCATGTATTTGACAAACTGCCGTTTGTGAAAATCACGCTGAATACGTTTCTGATTGCATCGACGGTCACGATTTTTAAGACAATCACGGGACTTCTGGCGGCGTATGCGTTCGTCTATTTCCGGTTTAAGGGAAAAGGATTTTTGTATTTTATTATGTTAAGCACGCTGTTCATCCCGTTTACGGTCACGATGATTCCAAATTATCTTCTGATCTCTAAGATCGGTCTGCGCGATCGCATCTGGGGCGTCGCACTGCCGCAGCTGGCGGATGTGCTGGGAATTTTCCTGCTGCGCCAGGCAATGCGTGGAATCCCGCTGGCACTCATTGAGGCGGCACGGATGGAAAATATCCGGCACATGAAAATCATGCGCGACATTGTGATTCCGCTGGTGCGTCCGTCCATCATTTCCACCGGCATCATTTTCTTTATCAATTCGTGGAATGAATATGTGTGGCCGGTGTTGATCTTAAAATCCAAGGAAAATTATACGCTGTCGCTGGCATTGCAGATGTACATCAGCGCCGAGGGCGGTACGGAATTTACGATCGCGATGGCGGTGTCGGTGCTCACGATGCTGATTCCGCTGGTACTGTATATCATTTTCCAGCGCTATATCATCAATACATTTGCGGCGTCTGGATTGAAGGGATAACGGGAGATTGCGCTGGACATAAGAAAGGGATAGATTAATTCAATGAAAAATATTGTATTTGAAAATGTTAAAAAAGCGTATGGCAAAAATGTGGTCGTGGAGGACCTCTGCATGGAGGTAAAGGAGGGCGAACGCCTGATTTTATTAGGTCCGTCCGGCTGTGGAAAATCGACGACACTTCGCATGATTGCGGGACTGGAAAATGTGACCGCCGGAAACCTGTGGATGCGCGACCAGGTGGTAAATGATGTGCCGTGCGGCGAGCGCGGTGTCTCGATGGTGTTTCAAAACTATGCGCTGTTTCCGCATATGAGCGTCAAGAATAATATCATATATGGTTTAAAAGCGCACAAGATGGATGAGAACGAGATCGATGCGCGCTTAAAAGAAGTCCTCAAAATGCTGGAACTGGAAGGGCTGGAGGATCGGAAGCCGAAGGAGCTTTCCGGCGGACAGCGCCAGAGAGTGGCATTGGCGAGAGCTGTGGTAAAGCGCGCCGACTATTTCCTTCTGGACGAGCCGCTGTCAAACCTGGATGCACAGCTTAGGATGCGTGCGAGAAAAGAACTGGTAAAAATCCATGAAATGTACCACCCGACGTTAGTCTATGTTACGCACGACCAGATCGAGGCGATGACGGTTGGCGATCGGATCGCGCTCATGTACCGGGGCAAGATGGAAATGCTCGATACCCCGTCACACGTATACAATCGTCCGGCAAGCGTGTTCTGTGCGAAGTTTATCGGTTCGCCGTCCATGAATATCGTGGAGGCGGAATATCATAACGGGGCGCTTGTCATCGGGAAACAGAAGGTAGAACTTCCGGGTATCTGGCAGCGGATCGCCGCGCAGTGCCCGTCGGGACTGCTGTACGCCGGTGTCCGCCCGGAACACGTGATGATGAGCCGCACCCCGCAGGAGCGGTCGATCGAGGGCGTGGTCCGTTACGTGGAGGATTACGGAAACCGGTACGGTGTTTATATTCAGGTCGAGGGAGACAAGAACGAGCTGATTGCCATCCGCGAGGGCGAGATTCCGCAGCCGGGTGAGAAGGTATACATCCATGTGGAGACGGAAAAGCTGCATCTGTTTGACCGCGGGACGGAGAAATCGCTCGGTTACCCGGAGATGGTGATCCGCGCACAGGAAAAGCTGGCGGTGCCGAAATTGGAAAAGGCGATCGCCCAGTAAGAATAGAGATAATAGAGCGAAAAAAGTGTTTTCAAAACAAGATTCTGAACGTATATTTTGAAGAGGAGACATGCAATCATGAGAAAAATTCTTATCAGCACTAATATGTATAAAGGCAGCGAGTTCGGTCAGGTTCTTCCGTATCTCAAACGGTTTCCTGGACAGGTGGGAGTCGAGGTGTTTCCGATGTTTCATGAGGAATGCTTTGAGAAGAACCTGCGGGACGCCATGCCGCTCTTAAAGGAAGTCCCGGTCAGTTTCCATGGTCCATATTATCAGGCAGAGCATTCGGCAGCGGAGGGGACTGTAGAGTATGCGCGCACGATGGAGCTGCTTGAAAAGACGCTTTCGTATGCGAAAGAGCTTTCAAGCAAATATCTCGTTTATCATCACAACAACTGCCGCATCATACCGGGAGAGAAGGAAGACCGCGTCCGCGTTTCCTGTGAAAATTATTACACCGTGAAACAGCTGTGTGAGGAGGCAGGAACCCAGGTGGTCGTGGAGAATGCCGGAGTTCTGGAGCGCGGAAACCGTCTCTTCGATGAGCAGGAATTTATCGATCTGTGCCGCCGGGAACAGTATGCGGTGCTCATCGACATCGGGCACGCCTGGGCGAACGGCTGGTCGCTTAAGCGGGTCGTAAACGCGCTGGCGGACCAGATTGTGGCGTACCATCTCCACAACAACGACGGTGTCCACGACAGCCATCAGAGGATTCATGAGGGAACACTTGATTTTGACGGCTTCTTAAAACTGGCAAAGCAGGCGACGCCGGATGCCGAGTGGGTCATGGAGTATGCGATGGACGTTTCTGGAAATGTGCGGGGGATTGAGGAAGATCTGCAGTTTCTTTTGAAAATGGGAAGTGCTGCACGATGACACAGTGGCAGTGAATTTTGCCGAAAAGCCCCGCCTTGTCAACTCTTAAAAAAGCTGATATACTGGACATAAGATTGTGAGAAAAGATGTCCGGAGAGAACATCCGGACACGGTAAAAATGAAATTTGACAGCGGGAAAGGAACGGCAGGATGTTTCGTCTTTGGGGAAAAATGATGAAGGAAAACCGGATGCTTAGGGATATTGTGATCAGCAACGGTGATTATACAATGTCGAGAACGGCGATGGTGTTTGACGCGATCGACCAGATTTGCTATGCCTTTGATCTGGGGCATCCGGTCTGGCTGGATAAGACGATCGAGGAGTTCAAACGCCACGATAAGGCGCGTTTTACCCAGGACAACTTTATCGAGAGCATCGATTTCGATTATCTGGAGATACAGGTGCTGGAAGAATAAAGGGCAGGCAGCCGTTACAAAAAGACAAAGACCGGGAGGGGCGAGATGGCACAGGCGATAACGGATGTGAAAACATTTCTGGAAGACGCCAGACAGGCAGTGGTGGAGCTGGCGGAGTTTGAAAAACAGGAGGAGACGCTTGCTCAGGAAGAGAAAAAGCGTCTGCGCGTGCTGGAGACGGAGCGGAAAGCGGTGGCGGATGCCGTGAATTCGACCGTGAAAAAGCGCCGGGATGAGATTGAAAAAAGCTATGACGATGAGCTTGGGAAGCTGCAGGATAAGCTGAAACGCACGCGGACACGCCGCGAAAAGGCGAAAAACCAGGGCATCAAAGAGCGGATTAAGGAAGAAACGCAGGAGCTTCACGCGCACAACCGAGAGCTTGCCGTGCGGATGCGGACGCTGTTCCAGTCGGATCGTGTTCCATTTGTCTGCAAAAGCCCACTGTACTATGCGCTGTATTTCCCGAGGGGATTCAAAGAATTTCTGACGGTGTTGATTACCTTTGCGATCTGTTTCCTGTTGATCCCGTGCGGCATCTACAAGCTGCTTCCAGAACAGAAGACTTTATACCTGGCGATGATCTACGGCGTGGATGTGGTTGTTTTTGGCGGACTGTATATCCTGATTGGAAACTGGACGAAGGATCGCCATCTGGCGGCGCTGCAGGAAGGACGTTCGATCCGCAGTCTGATCGCGGCGAACAACCGCAAGATCGCGGTGATCACCTCCTCGATCCGCCGGGATCGCAGTGAAGCGCTCTACGATCTGGAAAAATACGACGATGAGATCTCCCAGATGGAGCAGGATTTGGAGGAGACGGCGAAGAAGAAAAAGGACGCATTAAACACCTTCGAAAATGTGACAAAAACCATCCTGACCGATGAGATCACCAGCAACAGCCGTGCAAAGCTCGAACAACTCAAAGAAGGCCATCAGGAGGTCGAGAGCCGCCTGCACTATACCGAGACGGTAATCAAGGAAAAGAGAATCTTTATCACAGATACCTACGAGTGCTACTTAGGCAAGGAATTTCTGAATCCAGAAAAGTTGGACGCGCTGAAACATATTCTGGATAACAGCACAGCCGTTAATTTAAGCGAGGTCATCGCAGAGTACCGCGAACGCGGCGGAAAGTAAACTGCGGAATTTATTTCATAAAAATAAATAATTAGATATAGGAACAACCAGAAAAAAGATGTGACACCGGGCGCTGTAAAGCTGCCTTCTGTCACATCTTTTTTCGTCCGTGTGTATATATCCTTCAATTTTCGCATAATTTCCTGCCACCCCGCCTATAATAAAGGTAAAACAACCCCTGTCCAACAGGCAGGGAGAAAACAGGACGGTGTGGGAGATGAACAGACGGGGACGCAGCCGGTTCGGTGGCAGTCCGGAGATATATTACTACAATTCAGCCCGCCGGGACGCGGTGGGAGAGCTGGCAGGGCAGTTAAGTGGGCTGATTCAGGAAGAAATGACCCGAAGGCATAAAAAGAAACTGGTTTTCCTCTGCATCGGAACGGATCGCTCGACCGGAGACAGTCTGGGACCGTTGATCGGATATAAACTCAAACAGGAACGGCGGCGCGGTACGCTGGTATTTGGAACACTTGATCGCCCCGTGCACGCGATGAACCTGGAACATTACGTGCAGGTTTTAAAAAATGGGTACCCGGATGCACTGGTGGTGGCGGTCGATGCCTCGGTTGGCGATGAAAGCCACGTCGGCTATGTCACGTTAGGGCGCGGGTCTTTAAAGCCGGGGCTTGGCGTCTGCAAGGAGCTTCACGCGGTCGGAGATCTCTTTATCACCGGGATCGTGGCGGGCTGCAGCCATTACGATCCGATGATGCTGCAGAGTATCCGCCTGGCACTCGTCATGCAGCTGGCAGACTGCATCAGCGCGGGGATCGGGCTTGTCGAAAATTTTTGCCTGGATGCTGCCTCCGTTTGACAAATTTTGCATGCAATCGGCGTTATGATAGGCGGAAAGAAATTCATCATACTCCTGAAATTACGGAAAATCATGTTACTGTATTTGAGCAGGTATTTTCAGCACTGAAAATGCTGCACGGTGCAGCAATCAAATCATGGAAGCAAGTACAGACCCGGTTTCAGGAGAATCTATCATAGCGGGGTGAACATATGGGAGAATATTCTGGTTCCCGCGCAGAACTGCCGAAAAATATCCGGCAGATCGGCGAGCGGGATGAGGTGGTCCGGTTGTATGTGGAAGATTATGTAAACACGTATTTGAAACAGGTATATCCATCCGGCGGACCGGGACTCCGGGTTGGGCTGCTGCTCGGAAATTCGGATCCACAGCAGGAGGTTCCGTGCCTCTTTGTGGATGGGGCGCTGGAGATGGAGGAGGTTGTGCCGTCCGGGGAGAAGATTGTCTTTTCGGAGGCGGCATGGAAAAAGGCATACCAGCGGATGGAGGAGACATTTCCGAAAAAGACCGTGCAGGGGTGGTTTATCTGCGGCGCGCCGGGGTGTATGTTAAGTCCCCTGACCTACTGGCGGCTGCACAAGCAGTATTTCGGCGGGAAAAACCAGCTCATGTACATAAACAGCGGCGTGGACGGTGAGGCAGCATACTATGTGATGTCGGAGGACGGGTTTTACCGTTTGAAAGGATATCATATATACTACGAGAAAAACCAGATGATGCAGGACTATATGATTCTGCGGAAGGACGCCCGCCGGGTGGAGACAGGCACCGGCGATCGGGTGATCCGCGATTTCCGTAACCGGATGGAAGAGCGGCAGCAGGAGGCGGCGTCGCGTTACGGGACGATCCGGGCGCTGGGGACGCTGTGCGGCGTGCTTTCGGTCGCGGTGCTTGCCGGCGGCGTGGTGCTTTTCGGCAATTACCAGAAAATGCGCGAGATGGAGAGTGTGCTGGTATCCGTCCTCCCGGATGGTGTGCGGGGCACTGCGGACGGGAAAGAGGCGGTCACGGTGGAACAGCTCCGCGGCAGTGTGACGCCGCTTGAGAGCAGCGAGGCCGGCGCGGATGTGGATGCAGGCGGAACAACAGCGAAAAACGGAGGACAGGCGCATAAATGGACACTTGAGAGCGCGGCGGATGGAGATACAGAGGGCACTGCCATAGCAGGCAGACAGAATGGACAGGCTTCCGGCGGGCAGAGCGAAGAGAACGGAAAAATGGCGGAGACGAAAGCCCCGTACATTTTGCCGGAGCCGGAGGCACAGCGCGACCTGCCGAATCCGGGCGGCAATTCGACGGCGGGACAGGACTATCCGGTCACAAACTTGAAGCCCGGCGGCACGTACACGGTCGGGGACGGGGAGACGCTCTATGGGATCTGTTTTAAGCTTTATGGCAATATCCGTCATCTGGACGATATCCTTGCGGTCAACCATCTGACCGATGAAAACCGCATTATCGCAGGGCAGACGCTGGTGCTGCCGGATGTGTCCGGAGAATAGCAAAAAGATAATGCCAAACCATCTAAAATAGTGTATAATCAAGATGGCAGTCCAGCTACAGGAGATAAAAAAATGAGTGAGATGAACCCGATTGAACGGGAACAGAAGAAAAAGCAGCTGAGAGGGCGTGTGATCGACACCGCCACGCAGGACATGTTTCCCCGCCGGGGCATAAGCCACGGAGAAAATGAGGAAGAGGTGGCGGAGAAAGCCGAGCGCCATTCCAGACGGAAACGTCTCCGCAGGGTGCTGACGGCGGTGTTAATCGCGGCGCTTTTAGCGGCTGGTTTTATGTATTATAAAGATAACCATGCCTACACGGACTATACGGTGGCGTGGGAAAAAGAGATTGCGGCGAGTGAGAGCAGCACGACGGAATTTGTCCCGTTTGGGGAAAATGTCCTGAAATACACGAAGGACGGAGCTTCCTATCTGGACAAGTCCGGCAAGGCGGTCTGGTCGATGAGTTATGAGCTGAAATCGCCGATCTGCTATGTCAACGGCGATTATGCCGTGATCGGGGACCAGCAGGGCAATGATATTTATATTGTGGATAAGACCGGAAGCCAGGGACAGGCGACGACGCTTCTGCCGATCCTGCGCGTCAGCGTATCGGCATACGGCATCGTGGCGGCGCTGGTGGAGGACAGCAATGCTTCGTATGTGACCTTTTTCAAGAAAGACGGCAGCGAGCTTGACTGGGCGATCAAGACGGTTATGTCGGGAAATGGTTACCTGATGGACGTTTCCTTATCGCCGGATGGTACGCAGGTCATGCTTTCCGACCTGTATCTGCAGGACGGGGCACTCAAAAACCGGATTGTATTTTACAATTTCTCCGAATATGGAAAGAATTATCCAGACCGTCTGGTCGGAGGTTTTGATGAGCTGGGAGACAGCATCTGTCCGCGCGTCCGGTTTCTCGACGAGGATCACGCGTGTGCATTTGCGGATGATCAGGTGGCATTTTTCTCTTTGGAAAATGTAACAAGCCCGGCGCTGGTGCGCCAGGCGGAGATCGACGGGGAAGTCCGCGGCGTGGCATGGTCGAAGGACTATGTGGCGGTCATCTCGGACAACACCGAGGGCGGAAGTGAGAGCCGTTTGAGCATGTTTAAATCCGATGGAACCGCTATGGGTACGGCAGAGTTCTCGTATTCGTGGCGTAACATAAATATACAGGGCGATTTCGTCATCCTAAATAACGAAAATTCCTGCCGGGTCTACAGTCTGTCCGGCAAGGAGCGGTTTGCCGGGGAGTTTGATTTCTCTGTGGCGCAGGTAACACGCGGCCGCGCGTTCAATTCACTGATTATCAGCGGCGGCGACCGGATGCGCGAGATCCGCCTCAAATAACACACGTTTAGTTTTTAAAATTAAGATACATAGCAGGAGGTTACTTATGAATCAGATTGACACATTATCCGTAAACGCGATCCGGATTTTATCCGCAGACGCAATCCAGAAGGCAAATTCCGGTCATCCGGGACTTCCGCTGGGATGTGCAGCAGCGGCTTATGAACTGTGGGCACATCATATGAACCATAACCCAGCTAACCCGAAGTGGGAGAACAGAGACCGTTTCATCTTATCCGGCGGTCATGGTTCCATGCTGCTGTACTCTCTGCTGCACCTGTTTGGCTACGGAAATCTTTCCAAAGAAGATCTGATGAACTTCCGCCAGTTAGATTCCAAGACTCCGGGACATCCGGAATATGGTCATACCGTTGGCGTTGAGGCGACGACCGGTCCGCTGGGCGCAGGTATGGGTATGGCAGTCGGCATGGCGATGGCTGAGGCACATCTGGAAAGCGTATTCAACAAAGAAAATTATCCGGTAGTTGACCATTACACCTATGTATTGGGCGGCGACGGATGTATGATGGAAGGCATTTCCTCTGAGGCATTCTCTCTGGCAGGTACCCTGGGACTTTCCAAGCTGATTGTTCTCTATGATTCCAACCGCATCTCCATCGAGGGAAGCACCGACATCGCATTCCGTGAGAATGTACAGGAGCGTATGCAGGCATTTGGTTTCCAGACGATCACTGTAGAAGATGGCAATGATATCGACGCGATCGGCAAGGCGATCGAGGCTGCAAAGGCAGATACCGAGCATCCGTCCTTTATCACCATCAAGACGCAGATCGGCTTCGGCTGCCCGGCAAAACAGGGCAAGGCGAGCGCACACGGCGAGCCGCTGGGCGTGGAGAATGTGGAAGCACTCAGAAAGAATTTAAACTGGCCGAGCGAAGAGCCGTTCTTCGTACCGGAAGAGGTATACAAAAACTACTCCGAGATCGCAGAGCAGAAGGCAGAGGTAGAAGCTGCATGGAACGTGATGTTTGCCGCTTACTGCGAGGAATATCCGGAGATGGAAGCGCTCTGGAACCAGTATCACAATGCGAAGGCGGGCGAAGCGCTGAAAGATGATGCCGGATTCTGGGCAAAACAGGAGAAACCGGAAGCAAGCCGTGCGATCTCCGGACGCCTGATCAACTACATCAAGGATGTTCTGCCGAACCTGTTTGGCGGTTCTGCTGACCTGGCACCGTCCAACAAGACCAACATGAAGGATGCGGGCGACTTCTCCAAGGAGGACAGAGCTGGACGTAACCTGCACTTCGGTGTCCGCGAGCTTGCGATGGCAGCGATCGGAAATGGCATCATGCTGCACGGCGGTCTGCGTGCGTATGTATCGACCTTCTTTGTATTCAGTGATTACTGCAAACCGATGGCAAGACTGTCTGCACTGATGGGCGTGCCGCTGACCTATGTATTTACGCATGACAGCATCGGCGTTGGCGAGGATGGACCGACCCATGAGCCGATCGAGCAGATGGCAGCGCTGCGTGCGATGCCGAACTTCCATGTATTCCGCCCGTGCGATGCGACCGAGACAGAGGCAGCTTGGTACAGTGCTGTTACTTCCGAGCACACACCGACCGCACTGGTGCTGACCAGACAGAATCTGGAGCCGATGGCAGGCAGCAGCCGTGAGGCATTAAAGGGCGGCTACATCATCGACGACTGCGAGGGCACACCGGAGTTAATTCTGATTGCCAGCGGTTCCGAGGTAGCTCTGGCGGTTCATGCAAAAGAGACTCTGGCAGCAGAAGGTCAGAAAGTCCGCGTTGTCTCCATGCCGTGTATGGATCTGTTCGAGGAGCAGAGCGAGGAGTACAAGGAGTCCGTACTTCCGAGAGAAGTACGCCGCCGTGTAGCAGTAGAGGCGCTTGGAAGCTTCGGCTGGGACAAGTACACCGGCTTAGACGGCAAGATCATCGCGATGGAAAGTTTCGGCGCCAGCGCACCGGCAGGGCTTCTGTTCAAGAAGTTCGGCTTTACCGTTGAGCATGTGGTAGAGGTGGCTAAGAGCCTGAAATAATGTTGATTTTGGTAAAAAAATAAGATAAAAGACAGGCACCTGTCTGTCGGCAGAAAAGAATGCGGTACCGCTTAAGCAGAAATGCGCCTTTCTCCGGCAGGCAGGTGTATTTTGCTTTCCAAACCTTGCAAAACGGGGATGCATTGCGTATAATAAGAGCCAGCGCAGAAAAAAGATGAGGGCATAGAAGAAAGGCTGTCAGTGCAGCCGTAAGGGAAGGGATCCAGACATGGAAAAAAAATGTATTGGGATAGACGTCGGCGGAACGACGGTTAAGATTGGTATTTTTGAGACGGACGGAACGCTTGTTTATAAGTGGGAGGTTCCGAGCCGCAAGGAAGAGAATGGGGCGTACATTCTTCCGGATGTAGCCGCTTCGATCAGGAAGAAATTGAACGAGCGGGGAATTCCGATGGATGCCGTGATCGGCGCAGGCATGGGATTTCCGGGACCGGTGCAGCCGGACGGCTATGTGGAGGTCTGCGTCAACTTAGGATGGCGCGATCTGAACCCGCAGAAGATTTTGAGTGAGTTATTAGATGGAATGCCGGTCCGCTCCGGTAATGATGCTAATGTGGCGGCGCTCGGCGAGATGTGGCAGGGTGGCGGCAAGGGCTGTCATGATATCGTGATGGTGACGCTGGGAACCGGTGTCGGCGGCGGCGTGGTACACGATCAGAAGATCGTTGCAGGACGCCACGGACTGGGCGGCGAGATCGGTCATATCCATATCCGCGAGGGCGAGAAAGAAACCTGCAACTGCGGCGGACACGGCTGTCTGGAACAGGTAGCGTCCGCGACCGGTATCGCCAGGGAGGCGAGACGGAAGATGGCGGCAAAGCCGGATGCATCGCTGATGCGTGCCTACGGTGATGCGATCACCGCAAAAAATGTGCTGGATGCGGCAAAAGCCGGGGATGCACTGGCGTTGGAGGTTATGGACACCGTGTGCTATTATCTCGGATGGGCGCTGGCGACCATTTCGATGACCGTGGATCCGGAGATTTTCGTCATCGGAGGCGGCGTATCCAAGGCGGGGACTTTTTTAACAGATTGGATTGACCGCTATTACCGCGAATTGACCCCGATCTCTGAGAATAAGGGCGAGGTCCGCCTGGCAACATTGGGAAATGATGCAGGTATCTATGGGGCGGCAAGACTGATCTTAGATTAGGCGCCTTGTTTTGAGTGACAGAGTGCAGGGTAAATGGTCTGGACGTTTGAAGGAAATAGGGATAGAAAAACGTTCAGATATGCCGAAAAATGCTGTAGACAAGAGGAGACCCCGGAGCGGTCAAGCATCCGGGGCAATTATGAAAAATCTATGTGCAAAATCACTATAAAACAAATTTGAAAAGTGAAATCTTTTATGCTTTTAGTATAAAAATAAGATATGAATAAAATATGAACACCGTGTAAACAGATTATGAAAATTGGCGATTTTGTACAAAAAAGTTTCATGAATCAGAGGTTTCTCTATCAAAACAGAGGATAGAAAGAAAAATGGCAGAATTTGCAGCGCACGGTGCGAATCAGGAGGAAAAAATGGCAGCAGAAAAAGCAAAGAAAACGATTGTAATTGGACATAAAAACCCGGATACGGATTCGATTTGTTCTGCAATCGGCTATGCGAATTTCAAAACACTTCAGACGGGCGGCGAATATGTACCGTGCCGTGCCGGAGAACTGAACCCGGAGACAACCTTCGTACTGGATTACTTTAAGGTAGATGTGCCGAAACTGATTAAATCCGTCAAAACGCAGGTCAAGGATATTGAGATCCGCGAGACGCCAGGTGTTTCCAAGAATATTTCCCTGAGAAAAGCATGGAACCTGATGCAGGAGGACGGTCTGGTAACACTTCCGGCTGTTACCGATAAGAATATACTGGAAGGTCTGATCACAGTCGGCGATATCACCCGTTCTTATATGAATGTATACGACAGCAGCATTCTTTCCAAGGCATGCACCCAGTATGCAAATATCATCGAGACCCTGGAGGGCGCGATTTTTGTTGGCGATGAGAAAGAGTACTTTGATAAAGGAAAAGTCCTGATTGCGGCAGCTAATCCGGATATGATGGAATATTATATTGAAGAGAACGACCTGGTTATCCTTGGCAACCGCTATGAGTCGCAGCTGTGCGCGATCGAGATGGGTGCAAGCTGTATCATCGTGTGTGAGGGTGCTGGCGTTTCCATGACGATCAAAAAACTGGCACAGGAGCGCGGCTGTACCGTCATCACAACTCCGTATGATACCTACACGGCAGCCCGTCTCATTAACCAGAGTATGCCGATCAGCTATTTCATGAAGACTGAGAAGCTGATCACCTTCGATACAGATGATTTCATCGATGATATTAAGGATGTGATGGCAAGCAAGCGTTTCCGTCATTTCCCGGTACTCGATAAAGAAGGCAAATACAAAGGCCTGATTTCCCGCCGTAACTTACTGGGTGCGCGCGGCAAGAACGTGATTCTGGTCGATCACAATGAGCGCGGCCAGGCGGTAGACGGCATCGAGAATGCCAATATCCTGGAGCTGATTGACCACCATCGTCTGGGTACTGTGGAGACAGTCGGACCGGTCTTCTTCCGTAACCAGCCGCTCGGCTGTACGGCAACGATCATCTTCCAGATGTACCGCGAACAGGGGCTGGAGATCGACAAGACCATCGCAGGTCTGCTCTGCAGTGCGATCATCTCCGATACGCTTCTGTTCCGTTCTCCGACCTGCACACCGATGGATCGGGCGGCAGCGGTTTCTCTGGCTGAGATGGCAGGCATCAAGCTGGATGAGTTCGCAAACCAGATGTTTGAGGCAGGCAGCGAGTTAAAGGGCAAGAGCGATGCAGAGATTCTGTATCTGGATTTCAAGAAATTCTCAGCTGGAAAGACAAACTTCGGCGTCGGTCAGATCAACTCCCTGAATGCAGAGGAGCTTGGAAAGCTGAAGAACCGTATGCTGCCGTTTATGGAGAAGGCGCGTGAGGACGAAGGTCTGGATATGATCTTCTTCATGCTGACGAATATCCTGACGGAGACGACCGAACTTCTCTGTGTTGGACAGGGGGCGGCACAGGTTGTGGCAGATGCGTTCCACGTAGGTGATGCAAATGAAGAGCTGAAGCAGACGGCAACACTGCCGGGCGTTGTTTCCAGAAAGAAACAGCTGATTCCGGCGCTGACAGTGACACTGGAGCAGTAAATCAGGTGACGGTGCGCGGACGGGATTGTTTCATACGGAAAATCCAGTGATAGTTCGTGCAGGGCAGAAAGGTCGGACGGAAAGGAAGGATACCATGACATTTGTATATCCGGCGGTTTTTACGCCTAAGAAAGATGGAAAAGGGTATGATGCATATTTCCCGGATTTGGAGTGCTGCGAGGCGGAAGGTCCGGATCTGGAGGATGCGGTGGAAAATGCGCGGGAGGCAGCGTACAACTGGATCAGCCTGGAGCTGGAGGAAGAGGGCGATCTGCCGGCACAGACGCATATCGATGATATGAGCCTGCCGGAAGGAAGCATGGTGAAACAGATCATGGTCCGGATCAAACTTCTCCCGGACAACGATTAAGAGGATATAGGGATGGCACAGAAGAGAGCGGCTGGAAAGCCAGAAGAGCGTCGCCGGGGAGGAGCAAGGCAGAACCCGGAAGGACAGTTGAAAAAACGGGTGGAGACCCGGAACACTCCGGGATCGCGCGCCCAGTGGAAGCCGGGCAATATGATTTATCCGGTTCCGGCGGTGCTGGTCACAGTGGCGGACTGCGAAGGAAACAGCAACATCATCACGATTGCCTGGACGGGCACGATCTGTACGAATCCGCCGATGGCGTACATTTCGGTGCGCCCGGAGCGCTATTCTTACCATATGCTGCGGGAGAGCGGTGAGTTTGTCATCAACCTGGCGACGGAGTCGATGGCGTATGCGACCGATTACTGCGGCGTCCGCTCCGGCAGGAATGTGGATAAATGGAAGGAGACAGGGCTCACACCGGTTCCGGCGCAGACGGTGAAAGCGCCGGTGATCGCCGAAAGCCCGGTCGCGATCGAGTGCCGGGTGACCGAAGTCAAGGAACTGGGGTCACATCATATGTTTCTGGCAGAGGTAACGGGTGTCAGCGTGGACGAGCAGTGGCTCAACGAGCGCGGCAGCCTGGAGCTTGCAAAGGCGGAACCGATTGTGTATTCGCATGGCGGCTATTATGGGCTTTCAGAGCTTCTTGGAACATTTGGATGGAGTGTAAAGAAAAAGAAGAGGTGCCAAAGATGAAAAATAATGTAACCCTGATTGGTATGCCGTCCGCAGGAAAGAGCACGGTCGGAGTGCTTTTAGCAAAGAGACTGGGCTATTCCTTTATAGATGTGGATTTGCTGATTCAGGAACAGGAAGGTAAGCGTCTGCGCGAGATCATCGAAGAACAGGGACTGGACGGATTTCTCGATGTGGAGAATCGCGTCAACGCGGGGGTGGAAGCCGAGCAGGCGGTCATCGCACCGGGTGGCAGCGTGATCTACGGAAAGGAAGCGATGGAACATTTAAAATCCATCGGACTGGTTGTCTATCTGAAAATTACCTATGACGAGCTGGTAAAACGCGTCGGCGATGTCAAGGACCGCGGCGTGGCGCTGAAAGACGGCATGACACTTCTGGATCTCTACCATGAGAGGATCTCGTATTTTGAGAAATACGCGGACATCACGATCGACGAGGAAGGTAAAGAGCTGGGGGCGGTGGTTGATGAGCTGCGCGAAATATTGGAAGAGCGCGGTTATGTGCTGGGAAGTGCGCCGGAGAAAGAGTAACAATTTCACATGAGAATGGGGCAGCCGGTTCTGCCGGACGGGTTTCATAACGGGTTACAGTGAGAAAAAATCAGTTGCAAAACAGTTGAAAATCCAATACAATAGAATAGTAACCATTTTTATAGAATGTTAACAGTCGGGGTGCAAAGATGCGGAATCTTTTTTGCATCCCTTTTTTGAAAGGTGTGCGTATATGACTACAGTGAAATCTTTGTCCAGAGAGATGAAATTCTTTCTTCTGGCACTGATTCCGATCTATTTCATTTCAGTGGGGCTGATTATACAGCCGTTTGATTCCATTGTGACTGGTATCTATGAGATCATATGGGAGCCGGATTTCCTGATCACCGATTATATTGCGGTCGGCGGCATGGGAGCCGCGTTTGTCAATGCCGGGATGATGGCGCTTATCAGCATCTACTTTGTCTATAGTCTTGGGATGGAGATGGACGGGCATACGATCACGTCCTGCTGTCTGATGTTTGGATTCTCTTTGTTCGGAAAAAATCTGATGAATATCTGGGCGATTTTTCTGGGTGTATTTCTCTATGCAAAATATCATAAAATGCACTTATCCAACTATATTTATGTCGGCATCTACGGAACGAGCCTGTCTCCGATCATCACACAGCTGATGCACGTGGTGGAGCTGCCGATCTGGCAGCGCTTCTGTGTGACGATTCTGGTGGGAATCTGTATCGGATTCGTGCTTCCACCGCTCGCGACGCATTCCCACTATGCCCATAAGGGATATTCCCTTTATAATGTGGGATTTGCCTCTGGCATCATTGCGACGGTCCTGGTCTCCACGTTTAAGTCCTTTGGAATTGAGACGGAGGCGCGTCTTATCTGGTCCTCCGGCAATGATGCGATGCTTTTAGGGCTGCTATTTGTCCTGTTTGCAGGCATGTCGGTGGTGGCAGTGCTGTGGCGCGGAAAAGATACACTTTTAGGGTATGAAAAACTCCTTGGGACAACGGGAATCGGCGGTACCGATTACCTGCTGGAATTGGGCGGTGCGGTGACGCTTCTCAACATGGGACTCAATGGTCTGTTTGCGACCTTCTTTGTGCTGGCAGTCGGCGGAAACCTAAATGGACCGACGATCGGCGGAATCTTTACCATCGTTGGATTCAGTGCGACTGGAAAACATTTGCGGAATATTTTCCCGATCATGGCGGGCGTCTGCATTGCGAGTACCGTCCGGGCGTGGGATATCACGAATCCGTCGGCACTTCTGGCGCTGCTCTTTTCCACGACGCTGGCGCCGATCGCCGGAGAGTTTGGAATTTTATGCGGCGTGTTAGCCGGTTTTCTGCACGCGTCGGTGGCGCTCAATGTCGGGATCGTGTATGGGGGCATGAACCTCTATAACAATGGATTTGCGGGCGGTATCGTCGCAATGTTCCTGGTGCCGGTGATCCAGTCGATCCGCGACCGGAGGGCGCGGGCGAAGGGAGATCTGTCGCTGTAAGATTTCCTCTTTTTAATGGAATCTTAACACGAAAGAGGCATAGAGATATTGTATCATTATAAAAACACCACATTTATGATACCTACTAAACATAGAAAGGAATGATACATATTTCAACTTCATTTGCGCTTCTGGTCGTAGCGATTATTATCCTTGTCTGCATCGCGGGAAGCCGTCTTTCGGGGCGGCTGGGGGTGCCGACGTTGTTTATTTTTATTATGCTGGGAATGCTGTTTGGATCGGACGGTATTTTTAAGATTCCATTCGGCAATTTTGCACTGGCGGAACAGGTCTGCTCGGTGGCACTGATTTTTATTATGTTTTACGGCGGGTTCGGCACGCGCTGGAGTGAGGCGAAGCCGGTCGCGGGGCGGTCGATTTTGTTATCCTCGGTGGGTGTAGTGCTGACGGCGCTTTTGACCGGGCTGTTCTGTCATCTGGTGCTTAAGATGGCACTGATGGAAGGAATGCTTCTCGGCGCAGTTCTTGGATCGACCGATGCGGCATCCGTGTTCTCGATCCTGCGTTCGCGCAAGCTGAACCTCAAATACGGCACGGCATCCATGCTGGAGTTAGAGAGCGGAAGCAACGACCCGTTTGCGTACATGATGACGGTGATTCTGCTGTCTGCGATGACGGGGAGTGTGAGCGGCGGTTCGGCGGTTCTGCTTTTGATCCGCCAGCTCGCATTTGGGCTTTTGACCGGCGCGACGGTCGCGTGGTTGGTGACATGGCTTTTAAAGCGGTATGCCTTTTATGGCGAGGGATTTGACACGATCTTTGTCTTTGCGGCGGCAATCATTTCTTACGCGCTTGCATCCCAGATTGGTGGAAATGGCTACTTAAGCGTGTATTTGACCGGTATTATCCTCGGAAATCAGGAGCTGAAGAACCAGAAAGCGCTGGTTGGCTTCTTTGATGCATTTACCGGCATGATGCAGATGCTTCTGTTTTTCCTACTGGGACTTCTGGCATTTCCCTCGCAGATGCCGTCGATCGTGCTTCCGGCGATCGCAATCGCATTGTTTTTAACATTTGTGGCTCGTCCGGCGGCGGTTGGCTTGCTGCTCGCGCCGTCGAAACCGCCGATCGGGCAGTATCTGGTTATTTCCTGGGCGGGTCTGCGCGGTGCGGCGTCAATCGTATTTGCGATCATGGCGACGCTTAGTGAGGGATATATGAAATATGATATATTCCACATTGTGTTCTGCGTTGTTTTATTTTCCATCATTTTTCAGGGTTCGCTGCTTCCGAAGGTGGCAGAAAAATGTGACATGATCGACAACTCGACCGATGTCATGCGGACGTTCTCGGACTATACGGGCGATATGCAGATTCAGTTCGTGCAGCTTCCGATCGGGGACAATCATCCGTGGAAAAACCGTAAAATCTGTGAGATCGAGATGCTTCCGGGTATGTTAATCACAGTGATCCGGCGCGGCGCGCAGACGATTGTGCCCAAAGGGCAGACTGTCATTCAGGAAGGGGATACCGTCGTCTTGGGTGCAGAGGGCTTTACGGACAGCCAGGGAATCCTTTTAAAAGAGATTCTGATGACACCAGATCACCGCTGGTGTGGTAAGAAGATCGCGGAGGCGCGCTTCTATAAGAATACGATCATTGTGATGATAAAGCGGGGCAGCCAGATCATCATTCCAGACGGCGGTACGCAGATACTGGAAGGCGATCGGGTGGTTGTATACTCGCAGAAACTGCCGCAGGTGGAAGGGCGTGTGAAACACGAAAGCGGACCGGCCGTATCGGCTGCTGTTCACAAGTAAGCATGTTTTCTTACGGCACTTTCGGTTCCAAAAGTGCCTATCCGTGAACCGTAACGCGGATTCATTGCAGGAACATGGAAATTTCAGGCAATACTTGCAGTTTGTTGAATTTTAAACTATACTAAAACAACAACGGTTTGCCGGAGGAAAAGAGTATGCAGCAGGGAAATACGAAGGAACGGATTGTAGAGGCTTATATCGAGCTGGAGTCGGAGAGACCGCTCGAGAAGATCACGGTCACGGCGCTGGTTGAGCGGAGCCGGATCACAAGAAAAACGTTTTATTATTACTTTAAAGATATATATGATTTGATGGAATACCGGATGGAACGCGAGATGAAGCGCGTCATGGAAGAGACGATGAGCCAGCCGGATCCGGAGAAGGCGCTGGCACAGCTTTATATGTATATCATGGAAAATCAGAAGCATATCCGGGCATTGTCTGAGTCAGCACAGTTCATGGCGCTGCGCCGTCAGATGGGAGAAAAGGTGTACCAGTATTTTTATAACCATCTGGAGCGGATTGGTATGTTCAAGAAGCTGACGATGCCGGAGGCGGCGATGGCGGTGCAGATCATCATTTTCTCAGTCATGGGAGTTGCGTTTGACGCGCCGTTTAAGGATGAGGCGGATGTGAAGGAGCGTGTCGCCACGTTCATGAGCGTGATCCGCAAATGCATCGGGTGCGACCCTATGCAGGACCGTTAGGAAAGCAGGTTTCCGGCAGTTTTGAGAATGATTGTAACTGTTCAGTAGGTCTGCGCATTTACTGCGCTGACCGTACGAAAACATGGGCCAGCAGGCAAAAATCCCATTGCCGTAGGCAATTTTTAATGGATTTTTGCGCGTGACTGTGAAGGTACTGAACAGTTACGAATGATTGTCAATTAGAAAATGGAACAAGGAAACGCAGGAGGAATCAGCGGTATTTGGTTGGTTTTTCCTGCGTTTTTGCTGTCATGTACCCCAAAAAACGGTCAGCGGCAGGAAAATTCGGGTGTCATGAAAAAAAGATGAACATAGATGGATACATTTTGACAAATTTGTGTACACACCTGTCCAAACTTGGGAGTGGCAAAGTGTATACGAGATGAGTAAAATATAGACTGAGAAAAATTTATACCAAGAACAAGCATAGATGGAGGAAATTATGAAAAAAAGAGGAAAGATTCTGGCGCTGGCTGCGATTGTAGTAGTTGGTGCTGTCGTTTTGTCCCGATGCGGCCATAAGAATACGGCGGCGGAATATGAGTCCCGTCCAACCGTAAAGGTAGAAAATCCGGTTCGTCAGGACATCAGCCTGTACACGGATCTGACCGGACTGGTAGAGCCGCAGTCCCGCGCGAGCGTCATGCCGAAGATGAGCGGCGAGGTGCTGGAGGTTTACTTCCAGGCGGGCGATACGGTCCAGGCAGGGCAGGCGCTGTGCAAGATCGATTCCGACGCGTTGACAGCGTTAAAGCTGCAGGTGGATGCGGCTTCCGTTGCCTTAAAGAATGCGGACAGCAATTTAAGCCGTACCCAGGCGCTCTTTGCCGATGGTTTTGTCTCCCAGGAGGCGATGGAGCAGGCACAAAACAACGCACAGAGCGCGAAGATTTCCTATGAATCTGCGAAGAATCAGTACGATCTGCAGGTGAAATACACAACCGTGACAGCGCCGATCGACGGTGTGATCGAGTCCCGGAGCGTCGAACCGCATGATCATGTATCTCCGGCTGGCGAGATCTGCACGATCTCCGGTGCCAGCCAGTTACAGGTTAAATTCGGTATCACCGAGAAGATCCACCAGACGATGGAGCTGGGTGACAGCGTGACGCTGGAGAAAAACGGTGTGGATTACACCGGTACTGTGACCGAGATCGGATCTATGGTCAACGAGAGCAGCGGTCTTTATGACGCGCGTGCGATGGTGCCGGATGCAGCAGGTCTTACGAATGGTTCCCGCGTAAAAATGACGATTATCATGGACCGCGTCAGCCAGGTGCTAACCGTTCCGGTCGATGCAGTCAGCTACGACAACGGTGCCCCGTTTGTATACCTCTATGAGGACGGAAAAGCGGAGAAAACCGAGATCGAAGCAGGTATCTATGACGATGAAAATATGGAAGTAAAATCGGGTCTGACGAGCGACAGCCAGGTCATCGTAAGCTGGAGCAACGAGCTGGTGGATCAGGGAGAAGTCCTGTTGGCACAGGATAGCGATGGCGCGCAGACAGACGGAAACAATGAGACAGCAGCGGAGACGACAGAGGCAGGTGACAAAGAATGATTCGACTGACAAAACTCGCACTGCGGCGTCCGGTTACCATCATTCTCTGTCTGATCACCATCGCGTACTTCGGTTTTCAGTCCGTCATGGGCATGAAGCTGGAACTGACGCCAGAGATGGAGATGCCGATGTTAATCATCGCCACGGTGTATCCGGGAGCCAGCCCGGAGGACGTAACCGATCTGGTTACCAAGAAAGAAGAAGATGCGATCACGTCATTGGACTCGGTAGATAAGGTACAGTCCATTTCCCGTGAAAATGTATCGATCGTCATTGTCCAGTATGAGTACGGCACCAACATGGATACCGCATACATTAACCTGAAAAAGGCGATAGACGGCATTCAGGGCGATCTGCCGGACGATGCCAATGACCCGAATATCATGGAGCTGGATATCAACTCGATGGCGACGGTTACGCTGGCAGTCAGCGGCGACGTTGATCAGAACCTTTATACATATGTAGATGACAAAATTGTTCCTGAGTTTGAGAAATTAAGCTCGGTCGGCGAGGTTTCGATTGCCGGCGGTCAGGAGAGCTACACCCGCGTGGAACTGATTCCGGAAAAACTGGCACAGTACCACCTGAATATGAATACGGTCGCACAGTTAGTCGGTGCCGCCGATTTCACGATCCCGGCGGGCGATGTCCGGGTTGGAAAACAGGATCTCGACGTCAGTGTCGGCAACGAATTTAAGAGCACGGAAAGTCTGAAAAATGTCGTGCTTCCGCTGGCAAACGGTGAGACGATCCATCTTTCTGATATCGCGAATGTCTATGAGGCGCTGGAGGATGCAAACTCGATCGGACGCTATAATGGCGAAGATGTTATCTCCCTGGGAATCAAGAAACAGCAGAGTTCCACCGCGATCGAGGTTTCCAACCAGGTAACCAAGAAGGTGCAGGAAATTGAACAGCAGTATCCGGGTCTTAAAATCACCGTGGTAGATGATGCCAGTGACACGCTGAAACGGTCTTTAAGCAGCGTAATCCAAACGCTGCTCCTGGCGATCATCCTGTCCATGATCATTCTGTTCTTATTCTATGGCGATCTGCGTGCATCGGTCATCGTAGGTACGTCCATTCCGATCTCCGTTGTGTTGGCGATCATTTGTATGGCGGCGATGGGATTCTCAATGAACATTATTTCCCTGACGTCGCTCGTTCTCGGCGTTGGTATGATGGTTGATAACTCGATCAACGTCCTCGACGGATGTTTCCGGGCGAAGGAAAAACTGGATTTCTACGACGCGGCGCTGGAAGGTACGCGCACGATGATCGGCTCGATCACCGGCGGTACGCTGACAACCTGTGTTGTATTTATTCCGCTTCTGATGTTAAACGGTATGTCTGGACAGCTCTTTACACAGCTCGGCTACACGATCATCTTCTGTATGACGGCTTCCTTATTCTCGGCAGTCATCATCGTGCCGCTCTGCTATATGTTCTGGCATCCAGTGGAGAAGGATCATGCGCCGGCAGGACGCATCATCAAAGGCATCCAGGCCTGGTACCGCAAGCATATGCCGCAGGTCATTAAGCGCTATGCGCTGGTATTTGGAACGACGGCGGTGCTGGTTGTGCTGGCCCTCCTCATGGCGTCCAGACTGAACCTGGAGCTGATGTCCTCGATCGATGAGGGTATCGTAACGATGACGATCAAGACGAAGCCGGGTTATTCGGTATCGGCGATCCGTGACACTGTGCTTGATTTGGAAAATATGGTAGAGGCAGACGAGGATGTGGATCATTACCTGATGACATATGGAAACAGTGGCGTCAGCATGACTTCTGGAAGTGATGTGACACTGAATGCCTACTTAAAAGATAAGAGAAAGCTTTCCACGGACGAGGTTATCGAGAAGTGGAGATATGCGACACAGAACTACGTTAATGCGACCATTACCCTGGAACAGGGCAGCAGCAGTATGAGCAGCAGCATGAGCAGCGGTGATTCGATTGAGGTGGATCTGCAGAGTACCGATTATGATACATTAAAGAAGTCAGCGGATGATCTGGTAACGGAGCTTCGCAAGCGCGAGGATGTTATGCAGGTACATTCTTCTGTTGAGAATGCGGCGCCGGTTATCAAGGTAAAAGTGGATCCGGTCAAGGCGGAGGCAGAGGGACTGACCCCGGCAAGCATCGGTTCGGCTGTATACAGCAATTTAAGCGGTGTGAAAGCGGCGACGATCTCCGTCAACGGCGAGGATCAGGATGTGAAAGTAGAATTTGCGCCGGATCGTTACGATTCCATCGCGAAACTGCAGGGCATGATGATCACGACAGCGGCGGGCAATACGCTTCCGCTGGAGGATCTGGCAGAGATTTACTACCAGGACAGCCCACAGGAGATTTCGCGAAAAGAGAAACAGTACCAGGTATCGATCACGATGCAGGCACAGGCAGATTATAAGAAGACGGCTGAAAAAGATGTCAAGAGCTTCGTGCAGAACTGGGAGTTCCCGTACGGCGTTGAGATGGCGACCAACAGCCAGGATGAGTCGATGGGCGAGGAGCTTTCCGCGCTGGGAATGGCGCTTGTCACAGCGATCTTTCTGATTTTCATTGTCATGGCGATTCAGTTTGAGTCCCCGAAATTCTCCCTGATGGTTATGGCAACGATACCGTTCAGTTTGATCGGTTCCTTTGGCTTCCTGTTCCTGGCGGACTGCCCGATCAGTATGACCTCCATGCTTGGTTTCCTGATGCTGGTCGGTACGGTTGTAAACAACGGTATTTTGTACGTGGATACGGTCAACCAGCTGCGGGTGGAGATGCCGTTAGACGAGGCGCTGGTAGAGGCAGGTGCGATCCGTGTACGCCCAATCTGCATGACGACACTGACGACCATCATTGCGATGATCCCGAACTGTCTGGCATTTGGTAAGGCGGGCAAGATGATGCAGGGCTTAGCGCTTGTAAACGTCGGCGGTCTGGTTGCGGCGACGATCCTGACGCTGGTACTGCTTCCGTCCTTCTACCGGGTGGTTTATAACATGGGAAAAGGCAAAGAAGATGAGTATGATAAGCTGGACTGCGACTAAGGAAAAGCAGGTTAAGCAGTGAATCTGTCAGGCGGCGGACCCGGGGCGGGGAAGCTGCCTGTACTGATAGAAAAAGGGGGAGAAGAAGATGCCGTCGGAACGATTTAAGCGGCTGCCGGAGGAAAAACAGAAGAAAATCCGGGACGCGTGTATGGCTGAATATACGCGGACAACGATAGAAAAAGCATCGCTCAACCGTATGATAGAAGATGCCGGAATCTCCCGGGGCAGTTTTTATACGTATTTTGACAGTAAATGGGATGTTTTAGGATATCTGTGTGAGAGTTTTATCAATGAATTTTATGAGTGCGGCGTGCGCTGCCTTGAAGAGGCGCAGGGGGACATCTGGGAGATGTTAGGGCAGTTTTTAAACGGTTCGCTTGCCCTGTGCCGCGATGAGAGACGCGCCGATTTCATCCGCAACATCATGGAGTGCAGCAGCCGTGAGGCGCTGACCTTTGATATATTCAGCTCCGATCCGGACCGTCCACGCGCCGTGCGTGGACGGAAGCTGGAACGTGCCGCCTATGAGTCGTGCGTGGGAAAATCCTTGCGGAAGCTGGGCTGGGAGGAATATATGAGTTTTTTCCGCATGGCGATGATGGCGATCGCGATGGAGATCAAGAGCTTTCACGACGGAGTTCCGGAAAACCGTATCCGAGAACGGTTTGCCCTGACACTCGGCATCCTGAAACGGGGTGCTGGGATAGAATCGGGAGCGGGCGCGCAGAGCGCCGAAAGGAAATGAAGATGAGTAAGATGAAGAAAAACAGGAAAAAACTGTTTGCCATTCTTTTACAGGCGGCGTTAGTCAGCACGGCTATGACGATGCCGACATATGCGGCTAAAACGCCGGGGATCGGCTCAGATGCGCTGATCGGCGACGATGCGACCGGTCCGGTGCTGACGGGCGGCAATACCGAGGTAGAGGAGGAAACTTCCCCATACACCAAAGAACAGCTAGAGGATGGGACGCTGGAATATGGCGAGATCGCATGGCGAATCGAGGGGTACAACAGCACGTACTTAAACCTGCGTTCCCAGCTCTACAGCCAGACGACCAGCCAGTCGGCGGGAACTGCCCTGGCGGCAGAGGCGAGCGCTCTCATGGAAGATGCGATGGACCTGAAGTCCGACGATATGGATGCGGAGACGAGAGAGCTGTTTGAGGGCTACAAGGCGGCAGCGAGAGAGCTGCGCAAACAGGGGGCAAAGCTTACGAACAAGGAGCTTTCCGGCACCTATGCCCGGACCCTGCGTCAGACAAAGAATAAGTTAGTCAAGGCGGTGCAGAACTTGCTCATCCAGTATGAGGAACTGCTCCCGCAGGTGGAAACAGCGAAAAAGAATGTGGAAATGTGCCAGGTAAATGCGGATGCCGCACAGAAGATGCAGGCGCTCGGCCGTGCTTCCGCGCAGGAGGTCCTGACGGCGCAGAAGGCGCTGCAGCAGGCCAATTCCAGCGCCCAGCAGGCAGAGAATGGGGCACTGCAGCTCAAGCAGAATATTTTGATGCTGCTTGGATTTGACGCGGATGCGCCGGTGACATTTGCGGATGTGCCGGTTCCGGATGCCACCCGCCTTGCGACGATGGATCTGGCAGCCGATGCACAGGCGGCGGTCAGCGAAAACTATGATTTGATGTCTGTGCGTGCAGCGAAAGCGGAAGGGTCTTCCAACCGCACAGTCAAGAAGCGAAACGTCGCCTATACCGAGGATTCGGTGACGATCACGGTTCAGAACCTCTATGCGGCGGTGGTATCAAAGAAACAGGCGTATGACAGTGCGACGGCTGGATATCAGGCGGCAGCGCAGAGCTACGAGGCGGCAAAGCGCCAGAACGCACTGGGAATGCTCTCAAGAGCCAATTATTTAGGGCTTGAGTGCTCCTGGCTCAGCAGTGTGGCGTCGTATAAGAGCGCGGAATTGGAATATACCAAAGCTGTGGAAAACTACGAGTGGGCTGTGAAAGGTCTGATTGTGACGAATTAATCCGTCAGGAATGGCAGTTTACTTAAGGTGTGAACAGGTTACTATTCACGGGTAGGCACTTTTGAAACAGAAAGTGCCGTAAGATAACATGGTGGTAACAGAAAGGAAGTAGGAACCGGAAATGAGACATAGAAGAAGGAAAACGGCGCTTCTGACCGCAGCGGCAGCAGCGGTTCTGGCATTGCAGGGACCGTTTGCGGCGCTGGCAGCCAGCCCGCAGTTTGCTTATGACGCAGATACATGGGCGAAGCTTCAGGACAATGTGATGGAATACAGCGAACTGCCGTATCTGGTACAGGAGTACAACCCGACGTATTTAAACAATCAGACGACCTATCAGGCAGGGCGCGACACAAAGAATGCGAAGGAAGTGCAGGATAAGCAGTACAATCAGGCGAATGATCTGTACGACAGCGCGGATAACCTGCGGGATCAGGCGGATCAGATTGAGGATTTTCTGGCGGTGCCGGGCATGGCGAGTGCTTACGCAAGCCTAATGTCAGCGTCCGTCATGGTGGAGCAGAATGCGTTAAAAACCCAGCAGTCTGCCGATGCTTCTTACCGCGACAGCGAGATGGACCGTCTGGACTATATCAACAGCCAGGATGCGGTTGTCGCGCAGGTGCAGTCGGCGTTTGCTGCTTATAATCAGGTCAAAAAGACAATTCCGTTGATGGAGAAATCAGTGGAATTGCAGGAACTTTCCATGCAGCTGACCCAGAAGCGCCAGCAGCTCGGTCAGGCGACCCAGATTGATGTGTTAAATGCACAGAAGTCACTGCAGTCACTTCAGTCCACGCTGACCCAGACAAAAGCGGGACTTCAGGCCCAGCATCAGCAGCTCTGCGTCCAGACCGGATGGTCCTATGACGCGGAACCGGATATCCAGGATCTGCCGCAGGCGGATCTCACCCGGATCGCGGCGATGAACCTGGCAGCGGACACACAGACGGCGCTCGAACAGAACCTGTCCTTACAGTCCAACAAGCGCGGCTATGCCAATATGGCAGAAGGTTCAGCCGATAAGAAAAATATGGACCGCACCATCAAGAACCAGGAACAGACGATCCGCTCCGGTATGCAGACACTCTACAACGATATCATGCAGAAGCAGACAGCCCTGCAGCTTGCCGATGCGTCCCTGGCAGCAGAGACGCAGACGATGAATGCGATGCAGAAGAAGCTGGAGCTTGGCATGGCGACCCAGCTGGAGTACAAGAGCGAGGAAGTTTCCTTCCTGGAGAAACAGATCGACAAAGAGACAGCTAACATGAACCTGCAGCAGGCGCTCGAGACGTATGAGTGGGCGCTGAAAGGTTACATGAAGTAGGGACAGAAGTTAAGTCTCTGGCACTTCCTCTGCGCGGGGGTTAACGTGGCGCTGGAAGAGGTGTATATATCGAAAATGATATAATAAAATACTTATAAAATAAGGGGCATAAAATCCTCATGGATCGGCATTTGCCCGGTAAAAAATGGATTTTTAGACAAAAAGTGTATTTCTGTCACGGACGATACGGCAGTTCACAGACCGTATGTTTTTGTGACACGTACAAAAAGAGGAAAAAAAGCGGCGATTCGGAACGGAACGCCGCTTTTTTTGCGAAGGAAATAGGTATATATTGTGAGACTTTAACAAAAAATATGCGTAAACAACAGAATACTACCAAATCCGACTGGAAAATACTGGGGTAATAAAAAATACTTTTGACAATTAACGCGGCATATGAGAAAATAAAAAAGATACTGGCAGTAAGGAGAGAAAATAAGATATGAACAAGTCACAAAACAAAATCAAGTGGTATATGCTTTCCTTTATGTGTTTCTCCACCCTCTGGGCATTTGGAAACGTTTTAAATGGTTTCATATACTTCAATGGAACACAGGTTATCTTCTCCTGGATTCTGATGTTTGCACTGTACTTTGTACCGTACGCACTGATGGTCGGAGAGCTTGGTTCCGCATTTAAGAATTCGGGCGGTGGTGTCAGTTCCTGGATTCATGAGACAACCGGTGCGAAGGCTGCATACTACGCAGGCTGGACCTACTGGGCGTGTCATGTCACCTACATCGCATCCAAAGGTTCTGGCGGTCTGAAAGCGCTCAGCTGGATGGTGTTCCAGAATGCGGAGAAGTATGCATCTTTTAACACAAAGGCAGTACAGCTCGTTACTTTTGCCGTTCTGCTGTTCTTCTGCTGGGTAGCAAGCCGCGGTTTAAATCCGCTGAAAAAGATGGCAACCTTAGCAGGAACCAGTATGTTCGTTATGAGTATCCTGTACATTCTGCTGATGTTCGCTGCACCGGCAATCAACCCGAACGGCGGTTACCTGTCTGTTGATTTCAGCATGAAGAATCTGATCCCGCATTTTGATTGGAAGTACTTCAGCAGCCTGTCCATTCTTGTATTTGCGGTAGGCGGCTGTGAGAAGATCTCCCCGTATGTAAACAAGGTAGAGGATCCAGCAAAGGGATTTCCGAAGAGCATGATCTTTGCAGCAATCATGGTTATTGTCTGCGCGATCTTCGGTACCATCGCAATGGGCATGATGTTTGATCCGGTACTGATTGAGGAGAATTTTGACTCCTACAACGCAAACGGTTCTTACTGGGCATTCCAGAAACTGGGTGAGTACTACGGTGTCGGCAATCTGCTCATGATTATCTACGCAGCCTGCAACGCGATCGGACAGTTCTCGACGCTGGTAGTCAGCATCGACGCACCGCTGCGTATGCTGCTTGACAACGAGGATGCGCGTCAGTTCATCCCGACCAAGCTGTTAAAGAAGAACAAATTCGGCGCTTACATCAATGGTATCTGGATGGTTGTTATCCTGTCCGGTTCCATTATCCTGGCTCAGGTCCTGGTTCCGAACGCAGATACTGTACTGCGTCAGCTGACCCAGTTAAACTCGGTTACTATGCCGATGCGCTATCTGTGGGTATTCTTCGCTTACTTCATGCTTCGTAAACACACGAACAAGTTTGAACGTGAGTACCGCTTTGTAAAGAATAACGGAGTCGCTCTTGGCTTCGGTGCATGGTGCTTCTTCGTAACAGCAGCCTGCTGTATCTTAGGTATGTACAAGCAGGGCGATATGTATACAACTGTGCTGAATGTCATTACGCCGATTGTTCTGGTAACACTGGGACTTATCTTACCGGCGATTAAGAAGAGAGAAGGGAAGTCTGCATAATGAATGCTGCAAACGAATTACTGACTTTTATTGAGAACAGCCCAAGTATGTTTCATTCCATCGAGACAATCAAGGGTATGCTGGACGAGGCAGGTTTTACATACCTGCCGGAGTCGGCTCGTTGGGACGTGAAACAGGGCGGAGATTACTATACAATCCGCAACCATTCCAGTATCATTGCGTTTCGCGTAGGAGAGAAGCTGACTGATTATCACTTCCAGATGTGTGCCTCCCACAGTGATTCACCGACTTACAAGATCAAGAGTGTGCCGGAGTTAAATGGTCCGGGCGAGTATCTGCGCCTCGATGTGGAAGCATACGGCGGCATGATCGACAACACCTGGTTTGACCGCCCTCTGACCGTTGCAGGCCGTGTACTGGTAAAAGACGGTCAGGGCGTGAGCGCGAGACTTCTGTACATCGATAAAGACCTGCTCATCATTCCGAACGTAGCGATTCATTTCAACCGTGAGGTGAACGATGGATACAAATACAACCGTCAGGTTGATTTATGCCCGCTGTTCTCTGCCGGTGAGCTGAAAAAAGGCGCGTTTGACGCGATGATTGCGAAAGAGCTTGGTGTGGCAGCGGAGGACATTTTAGGGAAGGATCTCTTCCTTGTAAACCGCCAGCCGGGTACGATCTGGGGGTATGCGGACGAGTTCGTTTCCAGCCCGAAACTGGACGACTTACAGTGCGCTTACGTTTCCCTGAAAGCATTCCTGGCGGCGAAGAATGAGCGCGATGTCAGCGTATACTGCTGCTTCGACAATGAGGAGGTTGGTTCCAATACGAAGCAGGGGGCGATGTCCACCTTCTTACAGGATGTCCTGCACCGCATCAACGGCGCACTTGGCAAGACGCCGGAGGACTACTATCAGGCAGTTGCCGGTTCTTTCCTCGTAAGCTGCGACAACGCACACGCCGTTCACCCGAACCACGGGGAGAAGACGGATGCAGTCAACTGCTCCTGGATGAACAAAGGTATCGTCATCAAGGAGAGCGCGAACCAGAAATACACCACGGACGCATTCAGCCGTGCGGTATTTACGAATGTCTGCAATGAGGCAGGTGTTCCGGTTCAGGTGTTTGCAAACCGCAGTGATATTTTAGGCGGTTCCACCCTTGGAAACCTTTCCAACACGCAGGTCAGCGTCCATGCCGTCGATATCGGTCTGCCGCAGCTTGCGATGCATTCCTGCTACGAGACGGCAGGTGTGAAGGACGTTGAGTACGCAATCCGCGCACTGACGAAATTCTACCAGACCACTCTTCAGATTGAAGGGGCAGAGCGGGTTTGCTTTGAGTAAATATAGTTAAAAGAGCAGCCGCTCCGCGAACGATGAAATGAATCGCGGGGCGGCTGTTTTGATAGATTGAAAATGATTCGGAAACAGAAAACTGGTAGGGAAGGAAGTGAGAAAATGAAGATGGGAAATTTGAATGAGGAAGCCTGGATGAATGCGGCGGAGGCACGCCTGATCGGCGCGCTCATCGGTCTGGCCCGTGCGACGGATGGAAATACCGTCCGGACGGAGGAGACAGGACGGCTGATGCGGGTGGGACTGGCGGCGCTGACGCAAGGGGAACAGAAAGAGTTTTATGAAGCGATGGTTGAAAAAATCCACGCTGAGAAACGGCTCTTAGCCCCGGACTGTGCAACCTGCGGCGCGCCCTGTGGAAAAACAGCTGATTATGACATAAATCAGTGGAAAAAGGAAGCGGAACCGGTTCGGGAGCAGAAAATATTACTTTTGAAACGGCTGGTGGAAGTGGCGTTGGCATATAGAGATTCGGCGGAGGTGGGGTATTTGCTCACAAAAGCTTTATTTGCCCTCGGCGAGAGCTGGGAGACGGAGTGGGTTAAGGTGCTGGTGAAGGAAGCGGATGGATATTTGGTTTCCAAGGAAGATTATTAAAGAAAGATTATGCTGTGAATTATTATACTTGGGATTATTATAATCGAGAGTATAATAATTTGCAGCATAACATTTTTTAGATAATTTAACGTGAATTTGAACAGAAGCTCTGTTACCTCCGCAACAGCTCCGGCGCCATCTCCTGAAACAGCTTCGCGAGCGCCATCGCCGCCCGCGAGCGGTATTTTCCAGCGGGCCAGGCGAGCGCCAGATCGAGGAAAATACCATCTTTCCCGATCCGCAGATAGCGGAACTCATCCCGCATGATGCGGCAGGAACGGTAGGTGAATGCGAGTCCGACTCCCTCCCGCGCCATCGCCGCAGCGAAGGAGGCGGAGAGGTAGGTGTCGAGTCCCAGCGGTTCCACGCCAGCCTCTCGCAGGGAGTGGCGGCCAGTCCGTCCGAGGACGGTGCTGGGCGGTCCCAGAATATACTCAAATGGTGCGGTGTCCTTTAGGTCGATCCACATCTGTTCCGGCTCCGATTCACATGGCTTCGCAAATGCCATGACCGGGTGGTCGGCGGTGGTGGCGATCATGATCTCATCCCGCATCAGGAAATCCACACCGTGTTTGATCCGAACCGGTGGCGCGGCTATCAGCGCCAGATCTAAAAGTCCCTCTAAAATCTTATTTTCCAGATCAATACTGTCCATCTCACAGATCTCCACATGAACCCGTGGATACAGGGCATGGAATTTTTTCAGGACCGGCGGCAGCAGGTAGGTTCCCCGGTAGGTACTGATGCCGAAAATGACAGTGCCGCCCTTTAAATTTTCAATATCCGAAGCCTCGCTGCGTGCCTCCTGGTACTGCTGTAAAATCTGTCTGGCATGGAAAATAAATGCCTCCCCGGCAGAGGTTGGACGGACCCCGCGGGCAGTACGGACAAAAATCGGCGTCCCCAGATCCTGTTCGAACAGGCGGACCGCCTGGCTTAAGCTCGACTGCGCCATAAACAGTTTTTCAGCTGCGCGGGAGATGCTTCCCTCGTTAGCGACGGTTACGATATAGTCTAGTTCCTTTAAATCCATGAGAATCCCCCTCACGAGATATCGGAATTTCCGATATCTGGTATAACAAATCTTGCCTTTCTCCTATAACAAAAATAGTATAAGATAAAAACAAGCAAAAATCAATGGCAGAGACTGAAGCAGCGGCTGGAAAATCGAATAGAAATCCGGCGAGGGAACGCAGCTTTGAAAAAGCCTCTGTGGACGATTATAAATAGGAGGAATAAGCAAGATGAAACAGGATTTAATGAAGGGTGTTATCGACATGCACGTTCACACGAATCCAGATCTGCGTCTGCGGGCGTATGATGATTTCGAACTGATGGAGGCGGCGATCCGGGTTGGAGCACGCGCTATCGTCATCAAGACGCATCAGGGAACCACGATGGATCGGGCGTATCTGTGCAACCGCCACAACGAGATTGTACACGGGAAAACGAACAATTTTACGATGTTTGGCAGTATTACCTTAAATAAGGTAGTCGGCGGCATCAATCCGAAGGCAGTCGATGTGGCACTTCGCCTGGGAGCAAAGGTGGTATGGCTTCCGACCCAGTCGGCGAAGAACCATATGCAGAAGATGAACCAGGATCTGAGCCAGAGCGTGGAGGTCGTAAAAGATGGAAAGATCGTGCCGGAGCTTCGTTCCGTGCTGGAACTGATCCGCGACCACAATGCGGTACTGGGAACCGCTCACATCGCACCGGAGGAGATTTTCACGGTTGTGGAAGCTGCACGGGATATGGGAGTAAAAAACATCGTTGTAACCCATCCTGAATGGTGGATTGTAGGCATGAGCCATGAGGATCAGCTTCGCCTGGTAAAGGATTATGACGTTATCTTAGAGCGCTGCTATGCACAGAACATGGGCGGCGGAAAGTATAAGAGCAATCTGGCAGACAACCTGGAACTCATCAAAGAGGTTGGCTATAAAAATGTCATGGTTGATACCGATGGCGGCCAGACAGAAAACCCGCATTGGGAGCTGGCGCTGGCAGAATATATGCAGTATCTGGTAGATCATGGAATTCCGGAAGAACACGTGTACCATATGACACACACTATTCCGGCAAAACTGTTGGGCATCGAAGAATAGGGGGACGCGTCATATGTTAAGTGCAGTTTTGGTGGCATCCATTGCGGTTGCCGTTATATTGGGATATAAAACGAAAATCAATACGGGATTTTTCTGTATTGCCTTTGCATACCTGATTGGTTGTTTTGGCATGGGATTGAAAACAAAAGAACTGATTGGCTTCTGGCCGGTCAGCACCATGTTCGTCATCCTGTCAGTATCACTGTTTTACAACTTTGCAGCTGTGAATGGAACACTTGAAAAAATGTCGGCCAGTCTTCTCTATATGTGTCGTAAGTTTCCGGGCATGCTTCCTTTTGCATTATTTTTTGTAGCAGTTGTACTTTCTGTTATGGGTGCTGCATACTTTACCGTTCTGGCATTCCTGGCACCGATTACCATCCTTATCTGTGAGGAAGCAAAGATGGACAAGCTGACCGGTGCGGTGGCGATCAACTGCGGTGCACTGGCAGGCGGAAACTTCCCCACAGCTTCGCTGGGCGTCGTATTCCGCGGTCTGATTGATACTGCTTATGAAGCAGAACCGGCATTTGAAGCAACGAATTCCTTTGTAGATGAAATGAAAATTTTTGGTTTCGCGATTGTATTTTCTCTGATTCTGATTGCAATTTTCCGTTTCGGTTTCAAGAGCAACCGCGGTATCGGAAAAGGTGTAACGTTCAATCGACCGGAGCCGTTTGACAAGAAACAGAAAACAACCCTGCATTTAATGATTCTGATGATGGTGATTGTCCTGGTATTCCCGCTCTTAAAGATGGCAGTTCCTGGCAATGAGCTGATTGCAAAAATTGCCGGAAAGGTTGATGTAGGACTGGTGGCATTCTGCTTTACCATCATCGCACTGCTCTTTGATCTGGCACCGCAGAAGGAAGTTATCGCACGTGTTCCGTGGAACACCATCCTCATGATTGCCGGAGCCGGCATGCTTATCGCCGTTGCGGTTCAGGCCGGTACCATTGATGCATTATCTGCATGGATTGGTTCCAATGTTCCGACAGCCCTGATTCCGCTGGCATTCAGCTTTGTAGGCGCATTTATGAGTTTCTTCAGTTCTACAACCGGTGTTGTAGCACCAGCCCTGTTCCCGCTGATTCCGGGACTTGCGGCAGCAACCGGATTAAATCCGGCAGCACTCTTTGCCTGCACGATTCTTGGTGCACAGAGCAGTGCGATCAGCCCGTTCTCATCCGGCGGCAGCCTGATTCTTGGTTCCTGCGGAAACGAGGAAGACCGAAATCACCTGTTCAACCGCCTGCTTTTTGTGGCAGTGCCGATCAGCGTTATCTGCTGTGCGGTATATAACCTGATTGTAGCGGTTGTTCTGTAAGGGAAATTTAATTGAGAAGTTGTTTGTTCGAAAAGCTGTCAGCCTGTTCTGGCAGCTTTCGATAAAATATGAAGATTGGAAGTAACTGTTCAGTAGGTCAGCAGGCAAAAATCCCATTGCCGTAGGCAATTTTTAATGGATTTTTGCGCGTGACTGTGAAGGTACTGAATAGTTACGATTGGGAAAATCAAGAAGGAGGATAAAGAAATGAGTCATAAAATTACAGTATTTCGCGGCGATGGTATCGGTCCGGAGTTAGTTGATAATGTGTTAAAGATTTTAAAAGCGGCAGATGCACCGCTGGAATATGAAATTTTCAATGTTGGTGAGGATGAGTGGAAACGCAACGGTGCTTTGATTCCAGAGGAAGCTTATGCTTCCTTCGAGCGCACCAAAGTACTCTTAAAATCCCCGATTACGACTCCGGTTGGAAAAGGATTCCGCTCCCTGAATGTAACACTTCGCGGACAGTATGACCTGTATGCCAATATCCGCCCGGTTAAGTCCAACGCGGCAGTAAAAACTCCATTTGAGAATGTGGATATTGTGATTTTCCGCGAAAATACAGAAGGTCTTTATGTTGGTGTAGAGGAGCAGGTAAATCCGGATACAGTTCATGCAATTAAGATTGTTACAAGACAGGCAAGCGAGCGCATTATCCGCGATGCATTCGAGTATGCGAAAAAGAACGGACGCAAGAAAGTAACCTGTATTCATAAGGCAAATATCCTGAAAATGTCCGATGGCATGTTCCTTTCCATTTTCAAAGAGATTGCAAAGGAATATCCGGAGATTGAAGGTGATGATAAAATCATCGATAACACCTGCATGCAGCTTGTCATGAATCCGAATCAGTTTGATGTTATGGTAATGCAGAACCTGTACGGAGATATTCTTTCGGACCTGTGCAGCGGCCTGATCGGAGGCCTGGGACTCGTTCCATCCAGCAATATCGGTTCTGACTATGCTATGTTTGAGGCCGTACATGGCAGCGCACCGGATATTGCAGGCAAGCACCTGGCAAACCCGACCGCATTCCTGTGGTCTGCCTGCATGATGCTAGAGTACTTAGGTGAAAATGAGACCGCTGGACGCATCCGCAAGGCTGTGGATGAGGTTCTGGCAGAAGGCAAGCACCTGACAAGAGATCTGCATGGAACTGCAACCACCGAGGAATATGTGGACGCAGTGATTTCAAGACTGTAAGAATTTAATAAGTGAAGATGTAAGAAGGAGCTGTTGCAAAAACCGTGCAGCAGCTCCTTTTGGCTATAAAATAGGGTTATCGGCCAGCATATTTGTAAATGCGACAGACGCCCTATTTGTGTATAAAAACAGATGACAGCATTATTTACCTATCCCCTTTACCATACACCGTTTCTTGAAGAAGGAAATTCCATAACAGAAAATTTCATCATAATTTCCCTCAAATTCTTTTGTATACATGCGTTCATCGATCTGGACGAGATTCGATTTGAAGTCCGGTAAAAAGATTCTGGCTTTTTTCCGAATATCAAAAAAATTGGCAAGCATACTCATCGCCAGTGTTTTTCCAAAACGACGCGGGCGGGTAATCAGGGTGACTTCTGAGTTATTTGTCAGAAGATCAGCGATCAGCCCGCTTTTATCAATATAATAATAGCCGTCTTCGCGCTGCTTTTTAAAATCAGAAATACCAACAGGGATTTTTAGGGGTGCCATCGATGATGCTCCTTTCTGAAGATACGGAATTGTTACGAATAACTTTATCATATCATGGGGGAAAGTGGTTGGCAAGATTTTAAAAGAAAGCGGGATGCGCCCATATCCGGAAGAGGTGTATGGGTTTGGAAAATAGCTACTGACCCATCTGCTTCTCCCCCAGCTCCTCCGGCAGTGCCTCAAAGAAAATATCCTTCCAGGCACGTTTCAGCTGTTTTTCATGAACTACATAGGGCTGCACGCCAATATATTTAGGAACGTTATCACTGACCAGGGATTTAGCGACTGCAAGAGCGGCCGCTTTTCCCTGGTCATATGGTCTCTGGGTGCTGAGTCCTTTTACAAATCCTTGATTCATTTCTTCTGCAATCTCAAAATCCAGATCCGTGGTAAAGACAGCAATATCTGTCCGGTTCAAAGCTTTCAGGGCCTTGATGGCGAGCAGGGCGGGGCGGTCCCAGCTCACATAGAGCGCCTGGATATCCGGGTGCTCGTTTATCATCTCATAGCATACCTTGTAGGCATTTTCAATTTGAATAAATCCCTTTCTGGCAGTGATTTCAATGTCGGGATAGGATTCCCTTAATATTTTTTCGGCACAGTTATCACGCTCGGTAGTGCCGTAAAACATGGCGCCGTGGATGATGAAGCCGACTTTGGCGTGCGGTTTTTCTTTCAGGTATTCGCCGATCATGCGCCCTGTATTGGTGCCATTTTCCCGCTCATTGACGGAGATACAGGAGACGTAATTGTTCCGGCTGAAATTCTGCGGGACATTGCTTAAAAAGACCAGCCGCGTCATTTTGGACAATTCCTGAAATGCCGGACCCGTCTGGACATCGTCGGTGGGGATGGCGATGACGGCGTCCGGGTGCTGCATTTTGATGCTTTCGAGCTGCATATTCTGGAGGGCAGGATCAAAATGGGCGTCCATGGTGGAAATAATATCGATTCCGTACTGCTCCAGTTCATCCCGGATGCCTTTCTGATGCAGGGCAGCCCAGGCAGTTCCGGTGTAGTGGAAGGAAATGGCGACGCGGTAATTTCCGGTTCGCAAAAGCTGTTTTTCCTCCTTGGAGAGGCGGATGCTGTCCGGAGATACGGCGTGTTCACCGAGCGGTCCGTTGTCGATGATCCGGGTGGAATCGCGCAAAATCAGCTCTACATCTGCGTAGTGGGTCAAAGGTGCGCCGGAGAGGTGGTTGATCTCGTCAAAGAGTGCCTGCGAGGCGAGTTCTGCCATCTGGTCGATATCCCGGTGGATGCAGGATATCGGTGGGGCGGTCAGCTCGCACCAGAGCATATCGTCAAATCCGATGATGGAAATATCGCGCGGACAGTCTTTTCCCAGCTCCCGCAGCGCCTTGAGAAGAAACATAGTCAGCCGGTTTCCGCCGGCGATGATAGCGGTGGGGAGATACCGGGTGATGCTTTTCTGAATATTCAGGCTGATGGTATCACTGGACTGATACAGATTGATCTCCGCGATGCAGGAACTGCTCAGGGTATGGTTGGCGGAGAAAAGTGCCCGCTCATATCCGGCAATCTTGTCCTGTTTGGCGAGGCTGTCTGTTTTTTCTACCAGAAACAGCACATTTTCGTGTCCGCTCTCAAAAAAATAGGAAGTAGCGGAGTGAAATGCTTTGGTGTAATCAAAAAGAATCCGCGGTGTGACATCGTCATCGATGAATCGTTCGACACAGACAAACGGGATACCGGATTCATATAGAAATGAATAGGCAGCCGGATTGCTGCTTGCCGGGGAGAGAAAGATGCCGATGGTCTTGGCACTGGAGATTAAGTTTTGCAGGATGCTTTTCTCCTCTTCCGGGCTGTCGTTGGTGGCGGCGGTGTAAAACTGATAGCCCTGGCTGGTCGCGTAGGACTGCAGCTGATTGCACAGATCGCAGTAGAGCGCGCTCTTGATATTTGGAAAGACAGCGACAATCTGTGAACTGCGTCCGCTGCGGATTTTACGCACCTTTTTTTTGATTTTTTCAGAATATCCACTTTCTTCAATAATAGCTTCAATTTTATCCACCAGTTCCGGGCTGACATAGCGTGTATGGTTGATAACATGGGAAACGGTGGCGATGGAGACGCCTGCCTTTGCGGCGATTTCTTTGATGGTCATAAAACTTCCCCTTGCTGGTACGGATTTAGTCCGACTGTTCCTGCGCGGCTGGATTTGGATTTGCCGCAGTTTTGTGTTTCTGTTTTTTTGATTATAGCACAAAAATAGGAGCAAAACGATAAGATAAATAAAATTTACGTAAAAAATTAAAAAGAACAGTAGAAATGCATAAATATCAATAAAACAGGATGAATATATCGCCGAAATTAGTGCAATATGCCAAAAGAGTATTGACGAGAGGGCATGGAATAGAGTAATATCTAGATATCAGATAGGGAGACTCCTTCCAGAGAGAAAAATTTTTACGTAAAAATGAAAAGAAAACTATAACAATCCGTTTGAAATGCACTAAACAGTGATGAAGTAAGAGGAGGATCAGATTTATGAAAAAAAGTCTTAGATTTACAGCAGCAGGTCTTTCAGTTTGCATGATGGCAGCAATGCTGGCAGGATGCGGCTCTTCCAGCAGTACCGATACAACAGCGGCAGCTGATGCTTCTGAGGCAGCGGCAGATACGCAGGAAGCTGAGGCAAAGACCAGCGATTTATCGTTTGCATTCTGTACGAATACTTTAAACAATACTTTCCAGAGTTCCATTGATGCAAAGCTCAGCGAGCTGTGCAAGGAAAACGGCATTTCCTACACCTGCCTGGATCCAGATTATGATTTAAACAAGCAGCTCAGCCAGTTATCTGACTGTGCAAACAGCGGTTACGATGCAGTGTTTGTTATCCCGGTTGACTCCGCAGGTATTACCTCCGGACTGGCTGAGATTGCAGACGCAGGCATTCCGATTTTCAACGTAGATACCGCAGTCATCGATGATGATATCGAACAGTTCGTGACACAGTTCGTTGGAACCAACGCATACATGGCAGGTCAGTTAGTGGGCGAGCAGATGACGAAAGATTATCCGGATGGCGCAAAGATTGCAGTTCTGGATTTCCCGTCCAATGAAAGCTGCGTGGATCGTGTCAATGGTTTCCTTGAGGGTCTTGGCGATCAGAAAGATAAATTTGAGATTGTAGCACAGCAGGATGGCGGTGCAGCGCTCGATCAGTCGATGGGACTGGCTGAGGATATCATCACAGCAAACCCGGATCTGGAAGCATTCTTCTGTATCAATGACCCGTCTGCCCTGGGTGCGGCAGCAGCTATCAAGGCAGCAAACAAGACCGGCGAGATCGGTGTATATAGCATCGATGCATCCCCGGATGGAAAACAGGCACTCTTAGACGGCGAGTTCACCGCAGTTGCATGCCAGGTTCCGCTTCAGATTGCAGAATATGCATTTGACGCAGCTGAGAAATATGTAGGCGGCGATACCGCAATCGATGAGAAGAAAGTATATCTGGATTCCCATCTGGTAGAGAAAGAAGAGGCAGAGAAGACTCTGAACGACTGGCAGTAATAAACTGCGAGGAAGCTTAACAGTTACGTGAAATAAAATAAAACATGGAAAATGCGGCGATGGGGTTCATTGCCGCATTTCTAAAAAACGGAGGGTTCTATGGGAAAAACAATTCTGGAAATGATAGATATCAAGAAAAGTTTTTCCGGGATCTATGCATTGTCAGGGATCAATTTTTCCCTGGAAATGGGCGAGGTTCATGCGCTTCTGGGAGAAAATGGAGCGGGTAAATCAACGCTTATCAAGGTCCTTGGAGGAATTTATAAACCGGACAGCGGAACAATCAAGATTAATGGTCAGGAAGTTGAGATAAATGGTGTTTCGGACGCCCAGGAGAAAGGAATCGGAATCATACATCAGGAGATCGTCCTGGTTCCGTATCTGACGGTCGCGCAGAACCTGTTCCTGGGACGGGAAATCAAGACGAAATTCGGCACCGTAGATATGCGGGAAACGAACCGCCGGGCAGGCGAGATGCTGGCAAACCTCGGGGTCAATATCCACCCGGATACGCTGGTAGAATCTTTGACGATCGCCCAGCAGCAGATGGTTGAGATTGTAAAGGCGGTATCCTTCGACGGACGGATCATCGTCATGGACGAGCCGACGTCCTCCCTTTCCAATGACGAGGTAGAACAGTTATTTGGAATCATTGAGAGATTAAAAGCAAAACAGGTAAGCATTATATATATTTCCCACCGTATGGAAGAACTGTTCCGGATCTCGGATCGGGTTACCATCATCCGCGATGGAGCCTATGTGGGAACGAAAAAAACATCGGAGACGAATGCGAACGAGCTGGTAGCCATGATGGTAGGACGGGAGTTAGAGAGCTTCTATGCCAGAGATTACAACGATCTGGAACATGCAGAAACGGCATTGGAAGTGAAGAATTTAACCTGTGAGGGTGTGTTCTCAGATATCAGCTTCCGGGTAAGAAAGGGAGAGATCCTGGGATTTGCGGGTCTGGTCGGAGCCGGACGAAGCGAGATCATGGAATGTATCTTTGGAGCCAGAAAATACCAGAGCGGAACCATTCTTTTAAATGGAAAGGAAGTCCGCTTCACGACACCGATCCAGGCAATCAAGGCGGGCATCGGACTGGTGCCGGAGGATCGGAAAAAACAGGGACTTGTCCTTGGCAATACGGTCGGTTTTAACCTCACGCTGGCATCGATTGACTCTTATATTAACGGAATTGCCATCAGCGACCGGAAATGTCAGGAAGTGATTGATTATTATAAAGAAAAGCTTCATATCAAAGCAGTGGCAGACCGGGTGGAACTGGTGGAAGCGGGAAGTCTTTCCGGCGGAAACCAGCAGAAGATTGTCCTTGGAAAATGGCTGGCAATCAAGCCGGATGTCCTGATTCTGGACGAGCCGACGAGAGGTGTCGATGTCAATGCGAAGTTTGAGATTTATTCCGTTATTAATGAGCTGGCGAAGGCGGGTATCGCCGTTATCATGGTATCCAGCGAGCTGCCGGAGATCATCAATATGTGCGATAACGTATGTGTCATCAAGGCGGGAAGAATGACGGGAATGCTCGGAAGAGAAGAACTGGATCAGGAGAGAATCATGCAGTATGCAGCAGGAGGCGAAGAGTGATGAACGGAAAGAAAAGTACAGCAGGCAATTCGGTACTCTCGGTATTTACCGGAAATACAGGAATTATTGGAGTGCTGGTTATCTTATGTGTGGTAGTCGCACTGGCAACCGATAAATTTTTGACACCGAGCAATATCATTTCAGTGCTCAGACAGATTTCCATTAATACATACATTGCACTGGGAATGACGTTGATTATTATTCTCGGACACATCGATCTGGCAGTTGGCGCGATCGTAGCGATGAGCGGAACTCTGACGGTAGGATTTGTAGTTAATCAGGGACTTCCGATTGGCGTGGCGATTGCGGCTGGCATCATCATCGGTGTTGTGGCTGGTCTGATTGATGGTATGGTTGTATCGAAATTCCGTGTTCCGGCATTTATCATTACGATGGCAATGATGAATGTCTGCAACGGTATCGCGTATGTATATTCGGGCGGACAGTCCACCCGTATTACGGATAAGTTTTTCATTGCAATCGGAACGGGTTATCTGTTTAACATTATTCCGCTGCCGGTTGTCTATATGATTATTTTAATTATCGTATTTAGTTTTCTGCTTTCTAAAACAAAATTTGGTACCTATGTGTATGCAATCGGCGGAAACCGTGAGGCGGCGCGTCTCTCTGGTGTTCCGATCAAGAAAGTTGAGATCATCGTGTTTACATTGTCGGGCGCCCTGGCGGCGTTTGCAGGTCTGGTTCTGGCATCGAGAATGTATTCCGGACAGCCGTCCGTCGGAAGTGGCTATGAGATGGATGCGATCGCAGCCTGTGTCCTCGGCGGAACCTCGATGGCAGGCGGACGCGGACGTATCAGCGGCACAGTATTCGGTGCGATGGTAATCGGTATTATTTCCAATGGTCTGAATCTGATCGGCGTCAGCTCCTACTGGCAGCTGATTGTAAAGGGTCTGATCATTGCCTGCGCGGTTGTACTGGATTCCCAGAAGGGCAATCTGGCACTCCTCAGAAAAAAGAAATGATTCCAAGAGCACATTTAGAAAGGCAAGGAGAGAAGAATGGACTTTTTCAGAAAAATGTCATTTGCGGATTCGACCGGTGACGCGATTCCGTTTTATCATGAAGGTAAATATCATATTTTTTCACTGACATCCCCGCCAGGAACCACGGTATATCCGGCGAGACTGCGTACTACATGGAGCCACTCTGTTTCGGAGGATCTGGTGCACTGGAAGGAGCTGCCGACAGCACTGTATCCGGGCGAGGGCGATGAGCCGGATGCGTCCGGCGTGTGGACGGGCTCGGTTATCTACGGCGAAGGAAAATATCACGCATTCTATACGGGTTACTGCCTGACGGCAGAATATCAGCAGACGATCTGCCATGCGACGAGCGAGGATGGTATCACCTGGACGAAGGACGCGGCAAACCCGGTTATCACGCCGATGATAGAGTTATATGAAAAGCTGGACTGGCGTGATCCGTATGTATTTTATAATGAGGAAGATAAATGCTACTGGATTCTGATTTCGGCGAGACGGCTGGATATGCCGGTGACAAGACGCGGCTGTATCGTCCTGTACCGCTCGAAAGATCTGGTAAACTGGGAGTATTATGGTCCGTTGTATTCGGCAGGCAATACGAATTGTCCGGAATGCAGCGAGATGTACAAGATAGGCGATACCTGGTATCTTTCCTATTCCCGCTTTTCCGAGTTTGTCAACACGATTTACCGCACTTCCAAATCTCCGTTTGGACCGTGGAAAAAGCCGAAGAAAGACGGCATCGGCGGACGCCGCTTCTATGCAGCTAAATCCATGCAGGATGACAACGGGCGCCGTTTCTACTTTGCCTGGGCGCATGACCGTGCAGAAAACAGCGACCGCGGCGAGTGGTACTGGGGCGGCACGTTCTGTATTCCGCATGAGGTCGTTGCAACGTCAGACGGACAGCTGGATGTGAAGCTTCCGGAAGAGTATGTAAACTGCTTTAAAGAGAAAGTTGACTGGAAATACCTTCCGGTCATGGGAGAATATAAGCTGTATGGAGATACAACGGTTGAGCTGGATGGATGCGGGACAACCTCGTATGGTTTCCTGGAGCAGCCGGAAGAAAAGTTCCTGTTTACCGGCACGGTGATCCCGAAAGAAGCGAATGATTCCTTCGGAATCCTGTTGAAATCCGACTGGGAGGCAAGCGGCTGCCTGTTCTTAGAGTTTGATGTGGCGATGCAGCGAGTGTCCCTTCTGTCCCTGCCGATGGGAGTTGACCCGTTCTGGGAGCAGTCCTGCCAGGCGGTTCCGAAGGCAACCGAACCTGGACCGGATGGCGTTCGGGTGGCTGAGAAGACCTTTGAGATTAAAGATGGACAGGCAATTGATGTAAAGATTTCGGTCGATCATGATATGGTTGAGGTGTTCGTGGGCGAGCAGGTGGCATTTACATATCGTATTTTCCGGAAACCGGAGTACGAGATCGGTCTGCTGGCGCAGGACGCGAAAGTAGAATTCGCAAATATCGCGATTCGGAAGTAAAATTCCTTGTGAGAGACGAACGGATGTGGCTGTCCGCCTGTGAGAGGGCTGGATGGCGACACCATTGATATAACTTGTAATACGGAGGATGATTCGTATGAGAATAAAAACAGACATCACAGCGCTGGGAGAGCTTCTGATTGATTTTACTCCAGCAGGCGTTTCACAGCAGGGAATGCGTCTGTTTGAGCAGAATCCGGGAGGTGCGCCGGCCAATCTGCTGGCGGCGGCTGCGAAATTTGGAAGGAAGACAGCATTTATTGGCAAGGTAGGTAAGGATATGCACGGTGATTTCCTGAAGGAAACCCTGATCCGGGCAGGTATCAATACGGACAACCTGATTCAGGATGAAAAGTATTTTACCACGCTTGCATTTGTAAGCCTGAAAGAAAACGGGGAGCGCGAATTTGCCTTTGCGAGGAAGCCGGGGGCAGATACGAATCTGTGCATGAAAGAGATCGATCCGGAGATCCTGGAAAATACGAGAGTATTTCATGTCGGTTCCCTGTCGTTGACCGATGATCCATCCCGGACGGCAACATATGAGGCGATCAATATTGCTAGAAACAGCGGTGCGGTGATTTCCTACGATCCGAACTACCGGGCGGCGCTCTGGAGTGATCCGGAGACCGCACAGCTTCGGATGCAGTCGCTGATTCCCTATGTGGATATGATGAAGATTTCGGATGAAGAAACCTCGCTTCTGACCCCGTATCAGGACCCGGAGGAAGCGATTCAGTATCTGCTCCGTCAGGGGGTGCACCTGGTGGCAGTGACGCTCGGAAGAGATGGCGCCCTGATCGGCAATGAAAATGGAATCATAAAAGCAGAGGGCTTTTCCTCCCATGCGGTCGATACAACCGGCGCTGGTGATTCCTTCTGGGGAGGTTTTCTCGCCTCCTATCTGCAGGAAGAAACCTCGCCGGAACACCTGACCCGGGCGCAGATGATTCAGTTTGGCAGGGTCGGCAACGCGGTGGCAAGCCTGTGCGTCGAACGCCGCGGCGGAATCTCGGCAATTCCGGAGATGGAGGAGATTGAAGAGAGGCTGAGAGGCTAGAAGAAAAGATGGAGTAAGTAGTTGGTAACTAGCCTCAGATTGGTCATCTGTGAATGACACAAAACCCCAGAGAGCGGCAACTCTCTGGGGTTTTGTTGTGTAACCGTTTGGATTATTAATATTCCTCCACATGCAGCAGATGATGTGCACGATCGGATAACGGAGCTTCAAGATACTCGTCATACAGTGTCTGAACGGCCTGGTTTTCATGGCTGAAGCGGATTGCGCTGTTTACATCATAAGCACGCAGGCAGTGATCGCGGTCTGCGCAGTCCTTCGGCTTATTCTGGAAGGATGGGCGGATCGGCTGGCCGCCGCCGTTGATGCATCCGCCCGGACATGCCATGACTTCAACGAAATCATAGTGGCATTCGCCGCGTTTCATCGCCTGAATGAGGCGTCTGGCCTCTCCTAGGCTGCTGAGTGCTGCACAGTGCAGTTTCACACCCTTGATATTGATTTCCAGTTCCTTAAAGGAACCGATCTGGCGCAGAACCTTCAGCGGACTCTGTTCGCCGATCTCCGGATTTTCACCGGTTACGGTGTGGTAAGCGGTACGAAGCGCTGCTTCCAGTACACCACCGCTGGCACCGAAGATCACACCGGCTCCGGTTGCTTCACCGAGAGGATCATCAAAATCGCACTCCAGAAGTCTGGATACATCGATGTGATCGGCCTTGATGAGACGGCATATCTCACGGGTGGTCAGAACATAATCAATATCCTGTCCGGTTCCGGCGCTGTCCATGCCTGGAAGAGTCAGTTCGCGCTTCTTGGACATACACGGCATGATGGAAACACAGGTGATATTTTCCGGTGCAATGCCTTTTTTCTGTGCAAAATAAGTTTTGATGACAGCACCGAACATCTGCTGCGGGGACTTGGCAGTGGAAAGCTGCGGCAGAAGCTCCGGATACTGGCTCTTTGCAAAGCTGACCCAGCCAGGGCAGCAGGAGGTGAACATTGGCCAGCTGTATTTATCCGGCTGCTGTAAACGGGCTAAAAGCTCGTTGCTTTCCTCCATGATGGTCAGATCGGCTGCAAAGTCAACATCGAATACATAGTCAAATCCAACGGATTTTAAGGTGGATACTAAACGTCTGTCAGTAGCAAATTCCGGGGAAAGACCAAATTCTTCACCCCATGCGGCCCGGACAGCCGGAGCGACAACTGCTACGGTTACCTTGTCATCATTTGCCAGTTCACCGTGGATACCATTGATGGCTTCCACATCATCCCGCTCCTGGAGAGCGGCAGTCGGGCAGTGGGTAACGCACTGTCCGCAGAGAGAACAGTCGGATTCTTTGATTTCCAGATTGTGGGAAACATCGACGGTTGTATGGGAACCGGTTCCGGACACATCCCAGATATTTAAGGTCTGGATCTTGTCGCAGATCTGGACGCAGCGCATGCATTTGATACATTTTCCCGCATCGCGGATCAGTGGAAAAGTAGAAGTCCAGATCATTTCCGGATATTCGTTTTTGTAACGGTCAACGGTCAGGTTCAGATCACTTGCCACCTGTTTTAATTCACAGTTGGAACTGCGCACACAGGTGGGACAGTTGGTGTGATGCTGGGAAAGAAGCAGTTCCACGTTGATCTTGCGGGCTTCGCGGACCCGCGGGGAGTTTGTGAGAATCTCCATGCCTTCCTGAACCTGGTTGTTGCAGGAGGTAACGAGATGGTGGATTCCCTTCACTTCTACAACGCAGACACGGCAGGCACCGATCTCATTGATATCTTTCAGATAGCAAAGATAAGGAACGTGAAAACCGTTGTCGCGGCAGGCGTCCAGAATCCGGGTTCCGGCAGGAACCTGCAGTGGTATATTATTAATTTTGATGGATACAAGATTCGTATTTACCATGATGTGGTCCGCCCTCCTTTGAAGTTTCCATAACCGAAGTGATCACAGCGCAGGCAGCGTCTGGCTTCCTGGCCAGCCTCCTTGAGGCTCATGCCACATTCGGTAAGTGTAAAGTCACATTTGCGTTCTCCGGCAGGACGCTCTGTCAGGTTGACACGTCCGCAAGGAGTACGGTCGGAGAGATCCGGTTCCGGAATCTTCACATCGCAGGTAATCTCATGATTGTAGCCGAGATACTGATCAATGTTGGCAGCGGCTACTTTGCCGGCAGCGATTGCACGGATTACAGTTGCCGGTCCGGTTGCACAGTCGCCTCCGGCGAAGATACCCGGCATATTCTGAATGGAGGTCCATCCGGTTGCCTGGATGATGCCCCATTTTGCGTCGATACCCTGTTCTACGAAGTAACGGCTTTCGATGCCCTGCCCCACAGCTGCGATGACGATATCACATTCAACCGGGATAGAGTCGGTGCCGATAGCCTTCGGTGAAGGACGTCCGCCGCGGATTTCCCCCGGCATCTGCTGGCTTACCCAGAGAGCTTTTACCTGGCCGTCCTCGTCTGCTTCAATCCGCTCCGGTGCGTAAAGTTCCATGATCTCTACGCCTTCAGCCATGGCACTTTCAACCTCTTCCGGAAGAGCTGTCATATCAGCTTTGCGGCGTCTGTAAGCAACCGCTACTTTATCTGCACCCAGGCGGACAGAAGAACGGGCTACGTCCATGGCTACGTTGCCGCCGCCGATGACACAGACCTTCTTTCCGGTAAGATCCGGATATTTGCCGTCGCCGATAGCACGGAGGAATTCGACAGCGGAGATAACACCGCCGGCATCTTCTCCCTCAATACCAATCTTTTTATCACTATGAGCGCCGATGGCGATGTAGATAGCATCATATTCTTTGCGGAGTTCATCCAGAGACAGCTGTCCTGGATCGTTTCCGACCGAAGTTTCAAGACGGACTTCCACACCGGTTTCCTGAATAACATTGATATCATCCTGCAGGCGCTCTCGTGGCAGGCGGTAGCTTGGAATTCCGTACAGCAGCATGCCGCCGAGTTTCTTGCGTTTTTCAAATACAGTGGTCTGATGTCCCATCAGCTGCAGATAATAAGCAGCGCTCAGGCCGCTGGGGCCGCCGCCGATGATCGCGATGCGCTTGCCGGTGGAGGGTGGACAGACCGGTGCCGGTACATATCCTGCCATATCCACAGCTACACGTTTGATACCGCGGATATTGATAGAATTATCCAGCATATTGCGGCGGCAGCGAGACTCGCATGGGTGCTCGCATACCAGCGCACAGGCGGTTGGGAATGGGTTGTCCTTGCGGATCAGGCGGACTGCATCGGCATAGCGTCCTTCGCCAGTCAGGGCGATGTAACCCGGAATATCAACTCCGGCCGGGCACAGAGCCACACAGGGAACCGGCTGATCAAGATTACTGCGGCAGCGGTTGTGTAAGATATGTTCCATAAAATCCTCTTTGAAGCCGTCCAGTCCTTTTAAAACCATCTGGGCAGCGGTATAGCCGATGGCACAGTCAGCCGTGCTTTCGATGACACGGGCTGTTTCCTCCAGCATGGTTAAATGCTTCATGGTTCCTTTTCCGTTCAGGATGTCTTCCAGAAGATTGGAGAGCTGCGCGAGACCGATTCGGCAGGGAACGCATTTGCCGCAGGTCTGTGCATGGCACATTTTTAAAAATGCAGCGGTCAGGTCGACAGGACAAAGACCTGGCGGGCTGGCGATGATGCGCCGTTCCAGATCTTTGTAAAGCCCTTCTACGACATTCTGAGCCTCGCTGTTAGTAGGTATAACGAGTCTGCTCATAAGGTATAAACTCCTTTCATAAATGTGAAATAAAATGCGTTATATTTTTCGATGCAATTATGTGTTTACTATAACATAAAACGAGTGAAAAACACAAGGTATTTATTGCAAAATATCTAAAAAAAGAAACGAAAGTGAGGTAAAAACAGATAAAATAGATAAGAAAGATAGGCATAAAGTGTGAAAGAATGTCGAATATATAGCTGCAGTAATTTCATGACAATTAAAAAACGATGAAATTGTGGATTGCTTACAATTAAAATATCATATTTATGAAAACCACAACCATATATATGAAAATAATAGAGCGAAAATTCTATGATATTTTTGGCTTTACAGACGTTCAGTAAAAAACGGCAGGAGCCGTCAAGCTGCGCTCCTGCCGTTGGGTCCGCCCTGACTGTTTTTGTTCAGTCCGCAGGCGTGTTCAAATTCGCGAAGTTTCTGTTCTGCCTCGGGGGTCAGATGGTTCGGGACATCGATCTGGACCGTCACGTACTGATTGCCATGGATGGACGGATTCTTCATGGAAACAATGCCTTTTCCCTTTAATTTAATCTTGGTTCCCGACTGCGTCCCGGCTGCGATCCTGCACAGGACATTGCCGTACAGGGTGGAAACCAGCGCCTCACCGCCGAAGACTGCGGTGGTAAACGGAATGCGGACGGTCGAGTAAACATCCATCTCCTTGCGCTCCCATCCCGGTTTCGCGGTAACGGTAATATTTAAAAGAAGATCGCCCGCCTCGCCGCCGCCCGTTCCCGGCATGCCTTTTCCTTTCAGACGGATAGATTTACCGGTATCGATGCCCGCTGGGATGTGAACCTGTAAAGACTGGCGCTTGCCGGTCTGTGGGTTCTGCAGAGTGATGAGCTTCTCGCAGCCGGATACGGCTTCATCAAAGCTTATGGTTACATCGGACGTGAGGTCAGAACCTTTCTCACGGAAGTCGGCGCTGTGAAAGCCCTGACTGCCGCCGAAGCCGCTAAAGCCAGACCCGCCGCCAAAATGAGCGCTAGAACCGCCAAAACTGGAACCACCGGTAAAATGAGTCCCAGAGCCGCCAAACCCGGAACCGCCCGTGAAATGTCGGCTGCGGGAACTGCCGCCCGAACTCTTGCCGTGGAACATGCCGCCAAACATATCTCCAAAAATGTCACCCATATCGTCCAAGTCATCCCCGGTAAAATGGTATTCTGCATAACCGCCCGGACCGCTCTGATAGTGCCAGGCACCGCCCTGACCGGTACCGCCAAAGCCGGAGCCAAATGGACTATTTCCAGAAGCGCCGGCACCGCCAGCTCCGCCGTATGCGGCGCTGTTCGGGTCAAATGCGGCGTGACCGAAGCGATCGTAGAGTTTCTTCTTTTCTGGATCACTTAAGATCGAATAGGCTTCGTTGACATCCTTAAACATCTGCTCTGCCTGGGGATTACCGGCATTGGAATCCGGGTGATACTTTTTGGCAAGTTTCCGGAATGCCTTTTTGATCGTCTCCGCACTGGCGTCCCGCTTTATCCCCAGTATGTCATAATAGTCTCTTTTCTCTGCCATCGATTATCACCTCCGTAGATGCAGTGATTTAAGTTTCAATTATTTAGGTTATGATAAAAGATTGGGTATGATAGAAGCTGCCGCATTCCTGCGACAGCTTCTGAAGTTATCTGGCTGCTGGCAACACAATGTGTGAGCCGCAGCTGCCTATCTGATTATTAACCTTCGATGGAAACGAAATGCTTCTCTTCAACCGCTTTCTTTTCCAGCTCTTTCGGGAAGGTCAGGGTCAGAGTGCCATTTTCAAATTTGGCATGGATATCCTTTTCCTCCAAGTTCTCGCCGACGTAGAAGCTTCTGCTTACATTGCCGCTGTAGCGTTCCTGGCGGATATATTTAACGGTTTTCTGCTCGGCTTTAGCGTCCTTCTTGGAAGCATCTGCTTCTGCGGTCGTTGCATCCTTCTGATTCTCCTCCGGCATATCTTTCGATGTAACTTCTTTCGAACCGCTGACGGTCAGATAGCCATCTTTCAGCTCAATCTGAAGTTCGTCTTTCTTAAATCCCGGCAGGTCGATGGAAACTTCATAATCCTTATCGGTTTCCTTGACATCCGTCTTCATCAGCTGGGAAGAGGAAGCACCATACAGTCTCTGGTTAAAGCTCGGGAAGGAAAAATCCATCCAGTTATCAAAGTTATCAAATACACTATTATTAAAAATGCTCGGCATATACATAAGTCATCTCTCCTTTTCGTATTATCTTAACATCTATGTGAAAACATCGGTGGCAACAAGCTCGTTCTCAGTTCCTTGTTCCTTTCCTTTGTTCTAGATGTAATATAACACACATAATTAGCACTGTCAAGAGGTGAGTGCTAACTTTCTGTGAAGTTTTTGTGAACAACGCAATTATTCACGGGTAGGCACCTTTGGAACCGAAAGTGCCGTAACGATAACAGGCAGACACCTTCGCTCTGAAAGTGCCTGCCTGTTACGGAGTAGTTCCTATGTTTTTATATGATTCCTTCCACTGGCGGGTGCTGCTGTTTCCGGGTTCAGTAATTCAAGAATGCCGGAGGCTATATCAGATGGGAGTCATCTTACATCTGATATAATATCCGATGTTCAGGATGATGCCGACGATCGTAGAAACCGGGGCTGCGAGACCGATTTTCGTCAGGCTGGCGTCCAGCTGGATACTCATGAAATACGCTAGCGGGAGACGCACCAGAAGTGTCTGGATGAGTCCCTGTGTCATAACCCAGAGTGTCTGGTTATTTCCGTTGAAATATCCGATCATGCTGAACAGAACCGCGGTCACGATGGACTCAAGTGCGAATCCTTTCAGGTAATCATAGCTGTTCTGGATGACCGCCGCATCCGTCGAGAAGAAGCCAGACAGGATATCGCCCTTTAGGAGAACCAGGGTAAAGACGATACAGCCGACGCACAGACCGACGCCGATTCCCGTAAAAAGGGTGTGCTTGGCACGCTTGACTTTCCCTGCCCCTACGTTTTGGGAGACGAAGGAAGCCATCGACTGCATCAGGGCGCTCGGGACGAGCATGGCGAAATTGACGATCTTGCAGGCTACACCGTAACCGGAGGATGCCTCCAGTCCCAGGCGGTTGACGAACGCGCACAGGGCTAAGAAGGAAAGCTGGGTTAAAAATTCCTGGAGCGCGAGCGGCAGCCCGATGGAAAGAAATTTCGGGCACTGGGGGTTGAACCGGAAATCATGCCGGGTGATCGTAAATGGCAGTTTTTTCTTAATTAAAAGAAGAATCGCAAATACGACGCTGAGCGCCTGCGCGGAGACGGTCGCGATGGCGGCGCCGGCGGCGTCCATATGAAGACCAGCTACCAGTGTGAGGTCGCCGATCACATTGACGATGCAGGCAACCAGGACAAAGAGAAGCGGCGACTGGCTGTCACCGAGCCCGCGGAAGATGGCGGACAGCAGGTTGTAGGCGACGATGAAGAAAATGCCGCCTCCGCAGATGCGGATGTAGCTGGCGGTCAGATCCACCGCCTCCTCGGGCGCCTGCATGAGAATGGCGATCGGGCGGGCAAAAAAGACCATGACGACGAATAAAACGGCGGAAATGAGCGTAAACACGATCGAAGCTCCGCCGACAACCGCGCCGATCTGCTGCGGTTTCTTTTCACCGAGATAGCGGGCGATCAAAACCGTGATACCCATAGCGAACTGGATTACGACGAAGGTGACGAGGTTTAAGACCTGGCTGCCGGTGGAGACAGCGGAAAGGCCGGAAGTCGAACCGAACCGTCCAACCACCAGCAGATCGACCGCGCCGTATGCCGCCTGCAGAATCAGTGCGCCGAGTACCGGAATCATGAAGGCAATCAGTTTTTTCAGAATACTGCCTTGTGTAAAATCAGCTTTATCATTGTTCATGGGAATCCCTCCGTTTGCACATAATCTGATAAAATGTCTCCATCGTCTGAACCATCTGGCGGGCATCTTCCTCAGAGATGGTATCTAAAGATGGGGCGAGCGCGCTGAAGTATTCGGCGTCATACGTCTGTGAGAGCGCCCTGCCCGCTTCGGTGATGGAAATGTAGGTGATGCGTCTGTCGTCCGGCGAGGTTTTCTTTTGCAGATAACCACCCGTCTCCATCTCCTTGACGGTCCGGGTCACGCCGGGGCGCGGCAGGTTCAGCGCATCGCTGATGTCCGATATTTTCACGTGGATGCCGTTTCGTTCCAGCGACTGGATGACATCCAGATATTGAATATAGGAGGAAGTGACTCCCTTCGGCAGCGGCGGAAGCATATCCCGGATCCGCTTGCCCTGATAACAGGCGTCCAACATCCGCTTGATTGTTTCGATGGTCATATAGAAAGTCTCCTTATCAAATAGTTGCTTGTGATAATTACCATAGATAATTATATGAGGAAATGAGAAGTTGTCAAGAAAAAAATACCGCCAGCTCCCGGGATGGGCGCTGACGGCGCGTGTTGTTATAATGTAAGGGCAGTTGTGTTGCTGTTTGTATGTAGGTGGGCAGCAACACAGAATGCAGCGGCGTGGCATTTTATGAAGTATGAAAAATTTCCATAGCCGCAATGTGTTTGGATAGTACGTTCACTTTCCATGGTATTTACCATAAACAATAGTAATTACTTTACTTCAACTAATTCGATCTTGAAGTTCAGCTCCTTACCAGCCATCTCATGATTGGCGTCAAACGTGATATTTACCTCATCCTTTGCGATAACCTTTACCGGGAATGGCTGTCCCATCTGGTTGGTTAAGTAAACCTGCTGACCTACCTGCAGTTCCTCGGAACCCGGCAGTTTGGCAATCTCAAGCTCCAGAATTGCGTTCGGATCCGGCATGCCGTAAGCTTCCTCCGGCATCAGGTGGATCTCCTTTATCTCGCCGACTTCCATATCAGCGACAGCGGCGTCGAAGCCCTTGATCATCTGACCGGCGCCGCAGACAAACTCCAGCGGTTCGCCGCGATCGTAGGAAGAATCGAACTGTGTGCCATCGTTAAAAGTACCTCTGTAATGTGTGCGGCAGGTTTTGCCGACGTTGCGTCCTGTGATTTCAGACATTTTAAAATCCTCCAAATGATATTGATATGCGGTAATGGACAATCTTCCTCAAACGGACAATTTCCAGTGATTTCAGATGCATATTTATCAGTATACTAGAAAACAAGGCGAATGGGAAGAGAAATGTTGTCTCTCCGGTACCGATATTGTCAGTTTTTGCAACGAGGATGGAGCAAGCTGGAAGCAGAGAAGATCAGTTCTCCCATCGAATCTGCTCCCCCTGCACCAGCGGAAAACGCGAAAGCGTCTCCCCGTCCAGGTTCTCCCGGTTCATATCCACTGCCGTGATCTGATGGTTTTCATATGTCGTGTAGTAGTAAATCCCCTTATCCGCATTGCAGCAGGAGGTGTAGAGTGTGATTTCATATTTTCCATCGGAGACCTCGCAGCATCCGCGCTGCTGGTCAACCGAACCTAGGATATGGAAAAACTGGCTGACACTTTCTAATTCGGATGCGCCGGAGCGGGCATTTGATTTTGTAAAAGCGACCCGTACAAACCGGGAAGCGGAGGAGAGGTCTCCCGGAAGTCCGAGAGCGCCCATGCCGCGGCTGTAGGTTGTAAGCGGCAGATCGGCAGAAAATGTATTCTGCGGCTGCTTCGGGGACAGGTTCATGTAATTGTTGAGGGAGAACAGCTGCTGCGGGAACGGCGGATTGTTTGTCAGGACGCCCACCGGATTGTCGTAGATATGCAGTCCGTCCGCCATCGGCTCGATGACGATGCATTCATTTTTATCGGCAAGAATCCAGTGAAGCTGCGCCGGGGCAAACTGCTCGTTGAATGGGGTGTCGGTCAGTACCATCTGGGCGAGGCGGACGCGAGCCTCTTTCACGGACACGCACTGGCTGAGAATCCAGGGGATGAACTCAAACTGTGCGATGTTGTCATGATCCTCCTGCGGCTTCTGGTAGGAGGCATTGCCGACGAAATTCAGTCCCGCCATGCAAAGCCCCTTCTCATTAAAAGCATCATAATAAAGCGGATAATCCCCCGCCACATGTGCCATGCCGATGATGGCATAGTGGGTCGAAACTGCGCTTGCGTGGCGGAAAGTAAGTGGATAGTTGCGAGGTGTGACGGTTACTTCGTCCCCGTAAGAAAATTCATAATCTAAGGTTCTGCCGAAGTAGAAATCGGCGGTTTTGTAGGTTGCGGCTGTACACATGGTCATTTCTCCTTTTTCAGTTTCAAAGTGTGTGGGTCAGATGGTGTTTATCAATGTTCTATTTATTTGTTGTATGCTTTATACTCAACTGCATCATTGTAAAAGTGGAAATGAATCTTGCTGTTTTTAGTATATTTAGTATATCAAATTTTTGAGAAAAATATAGAGGAAAAGCGGATATGGAAATAGAAAGAGATTGGTCAGATCATTTTAGGACTTAAAGTGAAAGGTAAAATCAATCTGCTTCACAAATGTATTGTCTGGGTATATAATAAGGGATAAAAACAGATAGAAATGATAGGCATATAAATTTTTCACAGGAGGATTCACTCATGACTGATACAGATAGAATCCAGATAAACGAAGCCCGCATCCGCGCTGAATTTGACGAGCTGGCGCGGATCGACTCGGAAAGTTTCGGGGAACGCGAGATGGCGGATCGCTTGAAGGAAAAGCTCGCAGAGCTGGGAATCCAGGCAAAGGAAGATGACACAGCCGAGAAAATAGGAGGCAATGCGGGAAATCTGTTTGGAACGTTAAAGGGCGGACTGTCTGGCACGCCGATCCTGCTGTCCGGGCATATGGACACGGTCGCTCCGGGAATCGGAAAGAAGCCGGTTTTTCATGAGGACGGAACCATCACTTCGGATGGAACCACCGTGCTTGGCGCGGACGATCTGACCGGGGTAATCGCCATCTTAGAAGGCATCCGTGCCGCGCAGGAGGCAGGAATCCCGCACCGGGATATCGAGATCCTCTTTGCGGCGGCGGAAGAGCCGTTTACAAGAGGAAGCTCGGAGTTCGATTTCAGCCAGATGAAAGCGAAGGAATCTTACGTTTTGGATGTAACTGGACCAGTCGGGACAGCGATCCTGCAGGCACCGACGATCCTTTCCTTTGAGGCGGCAGTCAAAGGGCGTGCAGCACACGCCGGATTCGAGCCGGAGAAAGGCATCCACGCGATTCAGACGGCGGCCCGCGCGATTGCCGCATTAAAGCTGGGGCACGTGGATGAGGAAACAACCCTGAATGTGGGCTTGATTTCGGGCGGTTCGGTTGTGAATGCCGTGCCGGAACTCTGCACCTGCCGGGGCGAGATCCGCAGCTACAGCCATGAAAAGGCAATGGAGACTCTGGAAGATGTCCGTGCGGTGTTTGAAACCGCTGTCAAAGAGGCGGGGGCAGAGCTTTCCTTCACACACCGCCTCCATGTCAAAGCCTTCCATCTGGAACCGGTCGCGCCGGTGGCAGTTCATTTTGCCGGGGCCTGCCGCACCCTGGGAATCGAGCCGAAATTCGGCAGCACCTTCGGCGGCAGCGACGGAAACACGATGATGCAGCACGGAATCCCATGCGCGGTGCTTTCCTGCGGTATGTACGATGTTCATTCCGTGCGGGAGTACGCGAAAGTAGGGGACATTGTGAATGGGGCGAGATTGATCGCGGAACTGATTACGCAGGGGCAAGAAGCGAGTATAGAGTAAAACTGAAAAATGTTGACATAGCCGTTCGACGATATTAATATAATTATATATTAAATATAGCCGAACGGCTTTATTATTTCACCAAAACAATTATATAGTCGTTCGAACAAAAAATAGGGTGATTTGGAATGAAAATAACATCGACAATGGAGTTTGGAAGGACAATTCGCAATAAAAGAAAAAAACTAGGTTATACACAGGCGCAGCTATCTGAGTACACGGGATTCAGCACCAGCTTTATATCCGATCTTGAAAATGGAAAGGAGACAGCGGAACTTGGAAAGGCATTGTTTTTACTTCAATTGTTAGGTTTAGATCTGGCAATCAACAATCGAGGAGAAGGTGTATGAGAAAATTACAGATCTATATTGAGATAGAAGGAAAGCAGACGTATGTTGGTTTAATTACGGGTGATTCTCCGCAGGATGCCCGGTTTGCATACTCGGATTCATATATTGCGGCAGGTTATCCGCCTATTTCCATCAGTCTGCCTATTTCCAGAAATCCATTTAGTGCGGAGGCAACAAAAAACTTTTTTGAGGGACTGCTTCCAGAGGGATTTGCCAGAAAAACGGTTGCAAATTGGATTCACGCAGCAGAAGATGATTATTTGACGATTTTGTCAGTATTGGGAGCAGAGTGTCTTGGTGCACTTCGCATTTCGAATGGTGCGGATGATACAGGGGATTATAAACTGCTTTCTATTGACGATGTGAAAGCGTTGGCCAAAGAGGGTGTCAGCAAATCGACAGAACTTATAACGGAAGCACATCTTTCTCTCACAGGTGCATCTGGAAAGGTGGGATTATATTATGACGCGGAACGGGATATGTGGTATCAGCCGAACGGAGATGCACCGAGTACGCATATTGTCAAGCAAAGCCATGTACGCCTTTCTGATATTGTGACGAATGAGCAGTTATCACTGACCACAGCTTCAAAATTGGGGATATCAATTCCTGAAAGTTTTATTATCAATACAGGGGCTGCGAGAGATGAAGAAATATTATTTGCCACGAAACGATATGATCGTATGATTCCGGAAAGTCCAACTTACACCCGTGGTCTTATACGGCCATTTCGGCTTCATCAGGAAGATTTTGCCCAGGCACTTGGAATATCGTCTTATGAAAAGTATGAGAAGGGGGAAAAACAGTATCTTCCTCAAATCTTTCATCTTTTAAGAAATTATGTGGCAGACCCGATTGCCGATCAATTAAAGCTGTGGGATCTTTTGATTTATGATTATCTGGTGGGGAATACGGACAATCATATCAAAAATATTTCGTTGTTGTATTCTGAAAATTTAAAAACCATCCGATTTGCTCCGGCTTACGATATCGTCAGTACGGTCATTTATCCGGGAAGCAGCCGGGAGATGGCAATCGGGATCGGTGGAGAGAGAAATATCGATCACATGAAAAGAGAACATTTCGACAGAGCTGCTGCGGATGCTGGATTGAGTAAAAAAATGGCGTTGAAACATTTTGATGCGTTGGCTGATGGGTTTGAAAAAGCGCTGAATGAAATGTCCATCCAGCTTATGGAAGAAGGATATCCAAAGGCAAGGGATATTCGAGAGCAGATATTAAAAGAGGGCGGATATTCTCATTTATAAAAGTACCTTTCCATTTTGGTAGAGTTATTTTTGTAACTATTTTGTAAGAAAATGTCTATATATTTTGGAACATAAATCTAATATTATTAGAATAAATAAGAGACATGTCTGGTTTTGCAAAAATAAAGAGAGGTTGCTGTTTTGTGAGATTTCAGCCCTGTCAGGATAGTGAATCTAGAGGTGATCGATATGAAGAAAAAATTCTGGCTGATATTATACCATTTAGGCGGTTCGGTGGTACTTTTATTGTTACTGTACACGTCTCTTCAAGGCTTGACAACGGTGACCTTATGTTTAGCGATACCGGTATTGGCAGCAAGTATTATAGAGGCAAAATTTGAACGGAAATTTTTACGAGAGAATCCGGAAATCAAAAAGGATAAAACCTATCGGATCGCAAAAACACTCGGATATCTTTGTGGTCTTATTTTGGTGATAGGAGTATGGCCTCGTCATTAGAACATTTTTGCTTAATAAAAGACTCTGTTACACTTGGATTGAATCGAGAGGTGATCAATATGAAGAAAAAATTCTGGCTGACATTATACAATATAGGCGTCTCTATTTTATTCTTACTGTCATTGTACAGTTATGCAAAAGGCATGGCAGGCTTTTCTTTATTTTTAACGTTGGCAGTTTTTGGAGAAATTGCGGCAAGGGCTTTTATTGAATGCAAATACTTGCAGGAGAGTCCAGAGATAAAAGAGGATACAGCTTATCGAATCACGAAAGTATTGCGATTGCTTTGTGAAATTATCTTGATCATAGGAGTATGGCGGATTCGTTTTAAATAGCCACATTCTAAAAATAACACTTATGATATATTCCATATTCAATGAAAGAGGAGGCATCCGTCCATCGACCTCGGTTGCTTCCTCTTTCTCTATCTATTTCAATCAAAATCTATTTCATCATATCGCGTAAAACCGTCAATATCTCCATCGCTGCCGCTTCCTTGCTCATCTGCTCCAGGTGGCGGGTTTGCTGCTTATCGATCAGCGTGATGACGTTCGTATCGGTGCCAAATCCGGCGCCGGCTACCTTTAAGTTGTTGGCAGCGATCAGATCCAGATTTTTGCGTTCCAGCTTGCCGCGTGCGCGTTCCTCGAGCTGGGAAGTCTCCATCGCGAAGCCGCAGAGCAGCTGTCCCGGACGTTTGTGTGCGCCGAGGTAGCTTAAAGTATCCTCAGTGCGCTCCAGCGCCAGGCTCAGATCGCCGTCGGATTTCTTGACCTTTTCATCAGAAACGACTGCCGGACGGTAGTCAGCGACGGCTGCCGCCTTGATGATAATGTCCTGTTCCTCACTCCGGGAGGTGACTGCCTCAAAGAGGTCGTGTGCGCTTTTGATGCGGATAGTATCGACAAACGGAGGCGGGGTCAGCGAAGTTTCGCCGGTGACGAGTGTCACGTCGGCACCGCGCAGCATCGCCATCCGTGCCAGCGCATAGCCCATTTTTCCGGTCGAATGGTTCGTGAGGTAGCGCACCGGATCGACCGCTTCCTGGGTCGGACCGGCGGTCACAAGGATCTTCTTTCCAGCGAGATCCTTCGGGTAGGCGATCGCGCGGAGAATATATTCCAGGATCAGCCCCTCATCCGGGAATTTGCCCTTTCCGGAATCGCCGCAGGCGAGCAGACCGCTTGCCGGTTCGATGATGGTAAAGCCGTAATGTTCTAACAGGCGGAGATTATCTTGGGTAATAGGATTCTCATACATCCGTGTGTTCATTGCCGGTGCAATGATGCGCGGGCACTGGCAGGCTAAGAGCGTGGTCGTCAGCATATCGTCGGCAAGTCCGTGTGCCAGCTTGGCGCAGACATTGGCGGTCGCCGGGGCGATGATCGCGAGATCAGCTTTTTTCGCCAGCTCGATGTGTTCCACTTCAAATTTAAAATTACGGTCAAAGGTGTCGGTCAGGCACTTATTGACCGTCAGGGTCTCAAAGGTCAGCGGTGTGATAAATTCCAGCGCATTTTTGGTCATAATCACGTGTACATCCGCGTGCTGTTTCTTCAAAAGGCTGGCAAGGTTCGCCGCCTTGTATGCGGCGATTCCGCCGGTTACTCCCAAAATAATCGTTTTTCCAGTTAACATAATATATATCCTTTCGGTTTGTACTCTGGTTTTCTGGGTCATTTTCGAACAGCATAGCATCTGGAGGAAAAATTGTAAACCCTTTTTGGCTTCCGTTCTCTGCCAGATTTTTTGGTAAGCGCACATAACAGGAGAGGAAAGAAACATGTATTTTGTGAAAAGACAATAAAAAACAGTACATATTCTGGTAGAATTGTTGGTTGTATGTTGAAAAGTGATGTGATATAGTGTGAAAGTGTCTGCTGACTGTCCTGGTTTTCACTGGATGTGAACAGGGGCAGGCGGCAGCAGTTGTATTGTATCCCATAGAAAACAGGCACCGAACGTGCTGGCAGCAAATCCGCGGAAAGGGTAGAAGAAAGAAACTTCTGCCGGAATGTGCGTATCTGCATACGGATCTGTATCTGAGATGGAGAATCATACCGGAAGAGACGGGGAATTAAAATGCCCTGGCTCGCAGCTTTTCTGGATGGTATCGCCGGAAAGAACGGAATTTGTAAGGATTTTATGCACATGATATTGGCGCAGGTAAGCGGCAGTCTGGTGAACAGAAGGTGCAGCAGGTTTTTCGAACGGGAATAATAACAAGGAGGAAAATTTCATGAACACAACAAACAACACATCTAAACTTGTCATCTTAGGTCTTATGACCGGCATTCTTCTGCTGATGGCGTATACTCCCCTCGGATATCTGAATATTGGGCCGCTGGCGATTACATTTAATGTGATTCCGGTTGCGATCGCGGCGATCACACTGGGACCGGCAGGCGGCGCAGCGATCGGTGCAGTTTTCGGCATGACCAGCTTTTTACAGTGCATCGGCATCGGCGGCAGCAGTGCGATGGGCGCAATGCTTTTCAGCATTAACCCGTTTCTGGCATTTGTGCAGAGATTCGTTCCACGTATGCTGGATGGCCTTCTGTTAGGATACATTTTCCAGTTTGTACGCCGCAGAACCGATGTGTACATGGCAAGTCTGGTAACCGGATTCTGTTCCGCGTTTTTAAATACAGTTTTCTTTATGACGGCTTTGGTCGTTCTGTTTGGCAATACCGAATATATGCAGGGGCTGATCGGTGGAAAAAATATCATCCTGTTCGTATGCGGTTTCGTAGGAATCAATGCAGTATGCGAGATGGTATCGTCCACAATCCTCACCGGTGCAGTCGGCGCAGCGCTTTACCGGGCAAAATTTGTACCGGCTCTGGAGAAAAGCAGGGGGTAAGACAGTATGATTTTGGCATTGGATATCGGAAATACGAATGTGGTTCTCGGTTGTATTGCGGATGGGAAAATCCTCTTTACCGAGCGGATGGCGACAGACAGTGGGAAAACAGAGCTTGACTATGCGATTTCCCTGAAAATGGTGCTGGAGCTGCGGGAAATCAAGGTAAGTGAAATCACCGGCGCGATCATCGGTTCGGTAGTACCGCCGGTTACATCCCTGATGCGGGAGGCGATCCGCAAGGTGACGGGGCAGGAAGCCCTGGTCGTCAATGTGGATATGAATATCGGTCTGGAAGTGCTGATGGACAATCCGTCCTCCGTCGGTACCGATCTGATCGTCGGCGCCGTCGCGGGAATTAACCGGTATCCGGTGCCGCTCATTCTGATCGATATGGGAACGGCAACCACCATCTGCGTGGTGAATGAGAACAAGCAGTACATCGGCGGCATGATTCTGCCGGGAATAGGTGTATCGATGAATTCCCTGACCAGCCGTACCGCCCAGCTTCCGCGCATCAGCCTTGATCCGCCAAAGCGCCTGATCGGCAAGAATACGGTTGAATGTATGCAGAGCGGCGCGCTCTATGGCAATGCGTCCTGCATCGACGGTATGGTAGACCGGATTCAGGAAGAGCTTGGACAGGAGGCAACTATCGTAGCGACGGGCGGACTGGCGAAGCGGATCATTCCGCTGTGCCGTCACCGCATCGAGCTGGATGATGAGCTGCTGCTGCGGGGACTTTGGATTATTTACGAGAAGAATAAATAAGGTCTGTGATTCTGATATGAAAAAAGCGGTTGGAGAGAGTCTAACCGCTTTTTACTGTATAGGATAATCGAATCGCAAAAGAAAATCCCCGGTGTATACAGCACCAGGGATTTTTGCGTTTAAGTATTTAAATTAATAGGTAATCTCCCGGCCTTCTTTTCTCCACTCACGGAACTGGGCTGCCGCTGAAAGCAGCAGGTCGCAGGAGGAGTTGAGGGCGGTCTCGACGGAATCCTGCACCACGCCGATGATAAATCCGACACCGATGACCTGCATGGCCACATCGCTGGAGATGCCAAACAAGGAGCAGGCAAGCGGAATTAAGAGCAGGGAACCACCGGCAACACCGGATGCGCCGCAGGCGGAAAGTGCCGACAGGACGCTTAAAATGATGGCGGTCGGAATATCCACCGGAATTCCCAGCGTATTGGCTGCCGCCAGCGTCATGACGGTGATAGTAACAGCCGCACCGTTCATATTGATGGTCGCACCGAGCGGGATGGTAACGGAGTAGGTATTTTTGTCCAGTCCCATGTCCTCGCAGACTTCCATGTTGATCGGGATATTTGCCGCTGAGCTCCGGGTAAAGAAGGCGGTGACCGCGCTTCGTTTCAGACACTTGAAAATCAGCGGGAACGGGTTTTGGCGGATGCACCAGTATACGAGAATCGGGTTGGTTACGAAGTAGATAAACAGCATCGAGCCAACCAGAACGGCGAGAAGCCGCCCATATTCGGTAAATACCTGTAAACCGTTGGTGGATACAGTGTCAAACACAAGTCCGAGAATACCGAACGGGGCAAAGTTGATGATCCAGGTAACAACCTTGGACAGTGCCGCCGCAAAATTGTCCATAATTTCTTTCGTGCGTTCGCTGGCGCCGCGCATCGCCACGCCGAAGAGAACCGCCCACGCCAGGATACCGATGTAGTTTGCCTCTGCGATGGAGGTGATCGGGTTCTTTACGACATTTAATAAAAGTGTCTGCAGGACTTCTGCGATTCCCTGCGGGGCAGAGGTTTCTTCTGCAGCCTGTGCAAGTGTCAGGGTGATCGGGAACAGTTTACTTGCGACGACCGCGATCACAGCGCCGAGCAGTGTGTTGAACAGGTAAAGGCAGACAACGGTGCGGATGATGCCGCCGTGGCTCTGCTTTGCCTGGCAGAGAGAACTGATAACAAGGAAAAATACGAGCAGGGGCGCGATGCCCTTTAATGCGTTGACAAATAGATTTCCAAGGATTGAGATTCCGACTGCCTGCGGAATCACCATTCCCAGAACAGCGCCGAGAATCATGCCGCCCAGAATTCGTTTAGGCAGGCTGATGGCTGTCCAGCGTTCATAGAGTGCTTTCATAAAATACTTCCTTTGTGATGATGAAATGGGGTTAACGAGTGTCGGGGAGCTGATTCAAATGTGCAGATGCAATATCTCCCGAATGATTCAACTGTCTGTGCAGCATCCGGCACAAAATCTTGTAGATTCTATTATACAGGAGATAGGAAGAAAGGGAAAGTGCTTTTTTATGGCAGAGTGATAGAGAAATAGAGAAAAAATTTTTGCCCGTGTTCCGTGTGGCCAGTGGCAGAACTTGCAGTGGCGATAAGCGAAAAGAAAACTTGTATTTCTATCTGCTCTATGTTATACTCATACCCGTTGCAAAGCCCGCAAAAACAAGGTCTTACAGGGCTGCCGCCGATTTCCGGCGTAAAATGAATCGAGTGTTCGTGACCTTCCACTCGTAAAACAAAACTAAAGGAGAATTGAATATGAAAGAAAACAACCTGAAAAACACGTATTTTCTGGCGTATGGCGCGGCGATCGCGGCCATCTACGTAGCGCTGACGATGGCATTCCAGCCGATCAGCTTCGGACCAGTGCAGTTCCGTATTTCGGAAGCACTCTGCATCCTGCCGTTCTTTACCCCGGCAGCGATTCCGGGACTCTTTGTCGGATGCTTTTTATCCAATCTGTTCTGCGGGGCAGCCGGACTGGATATCGTATTCGGAAGCCTGGCAACCCTGATCGGGGCAGTCGGCTCCTATGCGCTCCGCAAGAGTAAGGTTTTAGTATGTGTACCGCCGATCCTGGCCAACACGATCATTGTACCGTGGGTGCTCCGGTTTGCATACGGCTCTGAGGATCTGATTCCGTTCATGATGCTGACCGTCGGGATCGGCGAGGTGCTGGCAATCGGTGTGCTGGGAAGCATTCTTCTGGCGGCGTTAAACCGTTATAAAACCATGCTGTTCGGCAAGTGTCTGGCAACGGGACGCTAAGAAAAAGACATAACTTAAATGATATAAAAGATGCATGTTACAGACGGATCGCAGTGCGATGGCTGGCGTGTATCTTTTATTTTTTTTTGCCTTATATTGACAATTTCGTGTAAAAGAAGTTAAATTAAAAGGACGTGAAAACACAATGCCTCGCGGTTCCATATCGTTTTTCTATGGCGTCTGCGAAAACAAAAACCGCCTGCGGCGGGGAAGGAATGCACAAATATGAGTGAGAATGTATATCAGATTGATTTTAATAAACCAGAATCCGTCCATTTCATCGGAATCGGCGGTATCAGCATGAGCGGACTGGCAGAGATTTTGATGGACGAGGGATTCACTGTGTCCGGCTCGGACTCACACCGTTCGGAGCTGACCGATAACCTGGAGGCGCGCGGCGCGAAGATATATATCGGACAGAAAGCGGAGAATATCCAGGATGGCATCGATGTGGTAGTCTACACGGCGGCGATTCACCCGGATAACCCGGAATTTCAGGAAGTAAAACGGCGCGACATCCCGATGCTGACCCGTGCGGAACTCTTGGGCGAGATGATGCGGAACTATAAAAATGCGATCGCGATTGCCGGAACACACGGCAAAACGACAACCACTTCGATGGTGACGGAGATTTTCTTGCAGGCGAAAAATGACCCGACGATCTCGGTCGGCGGCATCCTTCCGGCGATCGGCGGCAACATCCGTGTCGGCGGACCGGAATTTTTCGTGACGGAGGCGTGTGAGTATACCAACAGCTTCCTATCCTTCTACCCGACGATGGCGGTCATTCTTAATATAGAAGAAGACCATCTCGATTTCTTCAAGGATCTGGCGGATATCCGTCATTCCTTCAAGCTGTTTGCCGAGCGCGTACCGGCTCAGGGCGCGATTGTCATCAACGGTGATATCGAGAACTATCAGGAGATCATAGAAGCGGCAAAAGGCAAGGTTATTACTTTTGGTCACAGCCGCGGCAACGATTACAGTGCCGGTGATATCCAGTATGACGATTACGCGCATCCGTCCTTCGATCTTTATATCGGCGGTGAGAAGAAAGAGCGCCTGACGCTCGGTGTGGCAGGTGAGCACAATGTATACAATGCGCTGGCAGCCATCGCTGTTTCCCTGGAAAATGGCATCTCCATGGACGCCATCCGCGTGGGACTGGCACATTTTACCGGAACCAACCGCCGGTTCGAAAAGAAGGGTGAGGTAAATGGATTTACCATCATCGACGACTATGCGCATCATCCGCATGAGATCGAGGCTACCTTAAAGACGGCGCAGAACTATCCACACAAGACACTCTGGTGCATCTTCCAGCCGCACACCTACACGCGGACGAAGGCATTTCTGCCGCAGTTTGCTGAGGCGCTCTCACTGGCAGATAAAGTCATTCTGGCGGATATCTACGCGGCGCGCGAGACGGACACGCTCGGCATCAGCTCAGAGGATATCGTGAAACTTCTAAAAGAAAAAGGAAAAGAAGCATGGTATCTGCCGACGTTCGATGAAATAGAAAAATTTGTCATGGAACATTGTACACAGGACGACCTGTTGATAACCATGGGCGCCGGAGACGTTGTAAATGTAGGGGAAAACCTCCTTGCGAAATAGATGCACTCCAAGTGTACATACAGTTATCCACATTATCCACATAGTTTTCAACATATTATGTAAAGGAACTATGTGGATTTTTTGTGCCTAAATGCGGAAATGGGGAAATGCCGAAAATGTTGATAAAATAAGGATTTTGTCGGAGGAAAGGTTATTTTTTGAGGATTTTTGAAGGCTTTTTCCACATTATCCACATTATCCACAATCAAAATAGTGGAAAAATTGGTCTAAAAGTGTCGGCTGCGAACCATAATTAGGAGTATTTCTTTTTAAAAAAAGGTATGTTATGATAGGAACAGACGCAGTGAGCTTGTGATAAATGGATGAAAACTGTCTTGTCCGGAGCAAAATTGTGGAAAAGTCCGGAAACAAAATCGAAACGGTGGAAAAGTAAGAAAACAGGAAGATTTGGATGGAACAAATAGAGAATATTTCAAAATAAAAGTAAAATACAGCAGTTTGAATGCTTCACACAGCCGCAGGCTGCTGATAGATAAATGGTAACAGGAAATGTGAGGACACAGAATGGCTAAGAGGGAAGTTAGAAGATGGGAATAGGACTCAAAAACCGGCTAGCGGTGGGCGCAACGCCGGTTCCGGACGTATTTATTGATACATATATGGCGGGAGCCAGTGGAGAATATGTGAAGGTATATCTGTACCTGCTCCGCCACCAGCAGGAGGAAGTCTCGATCGGACAGATCGCGGACGCGCTCAACCACACGGAGGCGGACGTGCAGCGCGCGCTGGCATACTGGCAGAGAGCCGGGGTGCTGGGAACGGAAGTCGGTGAAGAGGCACAGCGATCGTTTCAGGAGACGCCAGGACAGCAAATTTCACCGGTTTCCGCTTCAACGGAATCCCTGGCAGGCGCTGGTTCCTTTGCGCCATCTGCAAAAACTGCCGCGCGGGAAGCCGCAGCCTGCGATATGTCACGCCTGACCTCGGATGAATCGTTTAAGCAGCTCATTTATATTGCCCAGCAGTATTTAAACAAGCTGCTCACACCGACGGACTGCCAGATTCTTGGAAATCTCTATTCGAATCTGGGATTTTCCGGGGAATTGCTGGAATACCTGATTGAGTACTGCGTGCAGAACCACCACACCAGCCTGCGCTATATGGAAAAGGTGGCGCTCGGCTGGCATAAGCGCGGCATCAAGGATGTGGAACAGGCGAAAGCGAGCGGCAGAGGCTACACGAAGGGTTCATTCGCGGTTATGCGGGCGATGGGGCTTTCGGACCGGAGCCCGGCGGAAGTCGAGAGTGAATTTATCGAAAAATGGTTCTGGGAGTACGGTTTCACGCGCGAGCTGATCGTCGAGGCGTGCAGCCGCACGATCCGGCAGATACATAAACCGTCGTTTGACTATGCAGACAAGATCCTGCGGGATTGGAAAAATGCCGGGGTCAAGAGCTTCCGGGATGTGTCAGAGCTAGATAAAAAACGGAAGGAAGAAGGCGGGGCGAAGCGCCGGCAGGCGTCTGCAGGCAGCAGTCGTTCTTCCAACCGGTTCCACAATCTGGAGGAACACGGATATGATTACGACGAGATGGTATGGAGCATGATAAACGGAGCGCAGAAGACAGGAGGGGACGATGGCACTCAGTAATTCGCAGTATGAATCGATCATGCGTGTTTATAACCGGACACAGCTTCAGAAGAAACATGAGCTGGACGCGCGGGTTGACGAGGTCTATGAGAAAATACCGGCGGTCCGGGAGATGAACGACGCGATCGCCGCCGCGGCGGTCAAGAGCGCGAAAGAGCTTCTGGCGGGCGATGTGGACGCGGTGAAACGTTTGCGAGGGACAATCGCAGACCTGAAAGAGCAGCGCCAGGTGCTGATGAGCGCCTACGGCTATCCGGCGGACTATCTGGAGATGCAGTATAATTGTCCGGACTGTAAGGACACCGGGTACAAAGATGGCATAAAATGCCACTGTTTCCGTCAGCGGGAGATCGATCTGTTATACGCCCAGTCGAATATCCGGGAAGTGCTGGAGCGGGAGAATTTTTCTCATTTTTCCTATGATTATTTTGATGACACGAAGATCGATCCGCGTAGCGGCAAGACTGCCCGCGCGTATATGGAGCAGGTGACGGCGTTCTGCCACCGCTATGTGGACGGATTTAAAGAAGAAAAGGGAAATATCTTATTTACCGGAAAAACGGGGCTTGGAAAGACTTTTTTAAGCAACTGCATCGCGAAAGAGCTGATTGAGCGCTGTTTCAGCGTCGTGTATCTCCCAGCGGTGGAGATGTATGAGATATTTTCAAGGGACCGCTTCGCAAATGATGCGACCGATGAGGATCGCGACCGCTCCCAGTATTTATTAGAGTGCGATCTGCTGATCATCGACGATCTGGGGACGGAACTGGTGAATACGTTTACGACTTCCCAGCTCTTCTATGTGGTCAACGAGCGCTTAAACCGGAAGAAAGGCACGATCATTTCCACCAATCTGCCGGTCAATGAGATGCGCGACGAGTTTACCGACCGCGTCATGTCACGGATCGTAAGCCAGTATCAGATCATTCCGCTCTACGGCGAGGATATCCGGATACGAAAAAAGCTGGAAAACCGGTAATGGGTTGACTTATAAGGGACATAATGATATAAAAGAGACGTTAGAATGCGCTAACATATGCAAAAAAAGCGAATTAACAGAGAGTAAACAGGCTGGAGGAAAATGGAAGATGCTGTACGAAGAGAAAATCATTGAGACGATACCGGTAGGTCCGCTGGGACTGATTCCATTAAAGGGATGTGAGGAACTGGTAGGCAAGGTAGACAAATATCTGGTGGACTGGAGAAATGAGCGCGAGAGCGAGCACAAGACGTCGATCGCATTTTCAGGTTATCAGAGAGACTCCTACATCATCGGGGCAAACACACCGAGATTTGGTTCCGGCGAGGCAAAGGGCGAGATCAAGGCGTCGGTGCGTGGCGATGATCTGTATCTGATCGTGGATGTTTGCAACTACAGCCAGACATATTCTCTGTGCGGCATGGTAAACCATATGTCCCCGGATGATCATTATCAGGATCTGAAACGTGTCATTGCGGCAGCAGGCGGAAAGGCACGCCGTATCAACGTAATCATGCCGTTCCTGTATGAGAGCCGTCAGCATAAGCGCTCCGGCCGTGAGTCCTTAGACTGCGCGCTGGCACTGGAAGAGCTGGTAGATATGGGCGTTGAGAATATCATTACCTTTGATGCACACGATCCGCGTGTCCAGAACGCGATTCCGCTCAAGGGTTTTGAGACCGTTCAGCCGATTTACCAGTTTATCAAATATCTGCTGAAAAATGAGAAAGAGCTGGAGATCGACAGCGATCACATGATGGTCATCAGCCCGGATGAGGGCGGTATGTCCCGCGCTGTCTTCTTCTCCAACGTGCTGGGACTCGACATGGGTATGTTCTACAAACGCCGCGATTACACCAGGATCGTCAACGGACGTAACCCGATCGTTGCCCATGAGTTCTTGGGATCCAGCGTAGAGGGCAAGGATGTCCTGATCATCGATGATATGATCTCCTCTGGCGAGAGCATGTTAGATGTAGCGAAGGAATTAAAGAGCCGCAAGGCGAGAAAGGTATTCGTATGCGCGACCTTCGGTCTGTTTACCAACGGACTGCAGAAGTTTGACGAGTACTATGAGAACGGTCTGATCGACCGCGTCCTGACCACCAACCTGGTATACCAGACACCGGAGCTTCTCTCCAGACCGTACTATATCAGCGTCGATATGAGCAAATACATCGCGCTCATCATCGATAACCTGAACCACGATGCCTCCTTAAGCGAGCTGTTAAATCCGACTGGACGTATCAATAAGCTGCTGGCGAAGTATCGGGCGGGAATACGGGACTAAAAATAGACCTTTAAATTAAAATAGAAACAAAAAGAACGTCATTTACGGACCAATACATGTCAGAAAATGGCGTTCTTTTTAATGTCATAGGAAACAGGCAATGTCACGGTTATGTATGAAAAGAGTCCTACAACCGCACTTCATGCACCGCAGCTCCTTCTTCCTTCAGCACCCGCATCTCCCTCTCATGACAAGTAAATACAAGAATCTGCCCGGAATAGGCGGTTGGCAGCCATTTGAGGACGGTTCTCAGGCGCTCGTCGTCGTAGAGGACGAAGCTGTCGTCAAAGATGAGCGGCAGCCGGTCTGCATTGCCCTGGATAAAGTGGGCGGCGGCGAGGCGCAGCGCCAGATAGATCTGGTCGGCGGTGCCGCTGCTGACCTGTTCAAGCGGGATCAGCTTCCGGCGGGTGTTTAAAAACGCATTCAGGTTCTCATCGATGCTGATGCTGGAATAAATTCCGCCGGTAATTCCGGCGATCAAGTCGGACGCAGTCTTATTTAAGTACAGGCCGAAAGAATCCCGGATGGTGGTGGAAAGCTCTTTTAAGGTATCAAGCGCCAGATCCACGGAGGCGATCTCCTGATGGATGCGTTCATTTTCATTTAAAATGTGTTTGAGCGCCGCTGCCCGGTCTTTGCAGGCGGATAGGTGCTCCAGCTTTTTCTCTAACTCCCATTGGACGCGCTGCTGTTCCTCGATGACAAGGCTGCAGTCATTCTGCTTTGCCATCAGCGCCGAGATCTGTTCGGAACGTTTTACCAGTGAATCCTCCGAGTTTGTAACGGCGTGGCAGAGCGTGATGAAGCGGTCCAGCCGCTGGGACAAAAGCTTCATAGATTCATCCGAAATCTCGGATTCGCCCAGGTGGCGGCGCAAAATCTCCGATAAAACAGAGGCACTTTTCTCCGCCTCCTGCCTGCGGCGGCTCCGGTGCCGTGTGACGCAGATTCCCAGCATGAGAAGCACAAGAGCGGCGACGCCAAAGATGAGGGCGGTGGGACCAGCTCCCAGCCACGGGGACGGAAGCGGGAAGAACGCCAGATATCCGCAGTATGCCGCGCAGATGGCGCAGATCGCCGCTGTGACAAAGAAAAACACCTGGAAAAACCGGGATCCCTTGCTGGAGGAAGACACCTGTGCATGCTGATAGTCCTGGTAGAGTGTTTCAGCCTGACTGCGGTACGCCTCGATGGACGCCTCGTCCGTAAAGGAAAACTCATCCAGTACCTGACGGCTCTTCTGCAGACGGTCGGATAAATCTTCTTTTTCTATTTTCTGATGTTCCAGTTCATTTCGGACCGAGTCACGCAGCCTTGAGTATTCCTGTAACTGATTCTCATATTTTGGCGAAGAAAGCTCGCGTTCCAGCGCGCGGATCTCGCTAAGAAGGGAAGTATAGTTGACCGAAGCCTCCGGGCTTAACTGGGATTCAAATTGTTTGCGCTGATTTTTCAGATAGGCGGTCGCCTTAGTGATATTGAGCGCCATATTGCCAGAGGTATTCATGTTAGCAATATAGTTTTTCAGTTCTGAAACCATGCCTTCATCGGTCGCACTCTTTAACTGGCTGATGCTGATGGTGTTGTTGTACATGGTTTCACTCATGCCGCCCAAGATTTCCTGCAAAACGGCGCGTCCGTCCGGTTCCTCGCGTCCGGTCGTCTCGTTGATGACGGTAAATTCCTTCTTATTTTTCTGGAACGAGCGCTCGATCCGGTAAATGGTGCCGTCGTCGGATTCAAGCCGGAGCTGCCCCTCGTAGGTGCCGCTGTTTTCCCACGGCTCATATTTGCTGTAGATGTCGTTTCTGGCGGCGCGCCCCCTCTGACGCTCGATGCCGAAGAGCATGCCGCGGATAAAGGTGTGGATCGTGGATTTGCCGGCTTCATTTTTACCGTAAATGACGTTTAACCCATCCTCAAAGGAGACGGCTGTGTCATGAAATTTTCCAAACCCACTGATATAAAGATCAAGAAAACGCATGGAAGCTAACTCCTTTCATCGGTGGTGAGAAGCAGGGCGTGGATGCCGTAAAACAGCGCCTTTTTCTCCACCGGACTCATGTCCGGTTTTTTCAGTGCCTGGATGTAAAAGCCGATCATATCGCTTGGATGCTCGGCAAACAGGGCGGAAAAATCGTATTGCGGTTCCGTCTCATCGATGATATCCGCGATGCGGAAACGCAGCTTTAAGGCGTCCAGATCGAAGGAAATATCGGGATCGCGCATGCCCTGCACCTTGAAGCGGAAAATATTGTCATTGCCGCGCTGTTCGATCTCATGGGCGATTTTTAAGTACAGCTCCGTGTTGGTCGTATCTGGCGTGACGCGGACGATGAGCGGGATGTAGCGGAGCTTCGCCATCGGAATAAAGTCCAGTGTCGTTACCTGACAGCTTTCCGGGTCGATCTCGCCGTAAAGGATGCCGTGCCTGCCGGTCTCGGTCTTATCAAGCGGCTCCGGGGAACCGCAGTATGCCATCTTTTTGTCCAGTAGGATCTCTGGCCTGTGGATGTGCCCCAGTGCGATATACGAAAATCCGGAGGAAGCCAGCGCCGCCCGGTCGATCGGGACGTGGTTCGCGTCGCCGCCGTGCCCCAGCAGAATGTGGATTTTTCCATCCTCCGGCGCTTCAAGAGCATCGAGGCGCGGCTCCGGGATCTCCGCAGTATAGTAAGAAAAGCCGGTCACCTCTGTGTTGATATCCTCAAAATAGACGGATGAGACATCCTCACTTTCCAGAAACGTCACGTTGGAAGCCCAGGAAAAGCTTAAAACAGCTGAATTTTTGCGGATCCGGTCGTGATTGCCCGCGATGATGATAACCTGTGTCTGCGGGATCGTGGAAAACAGGTAATTGACCTCTTTCAGGTCGCGCAGCAGCGGCTGGCGGTGGAACAGATCCCCCGCGATGAACAGGCAGTCCACGCGCAGCTCCTTTGCCTTGGCGATGATGGCGGTAAACGTATCGCGGATATCGCGGCTGCGCTCCCGGCTCCAAGGCTTGTCGCTGTCCGGGGACATGCCCCAATGGATATCGCCGGTATGGATAAATTTCACATTCTCTCCCCCTTTCAGGAGTCTGTCACTCCGTATGTACAGATTGAAATAATAATAGAAAAGGGACTGCTGCAAATAGCAGAAAGCAGATTCCAGTATTTGCGACAGCCCCATAGTTGCTTATTGTTTACAGTTCACAGTTGTTTACGGTTCTCGGGAACGGGATGACATCACGGATGTTGGAAACGCCGGTTAAGTACATCACGCAGCGCTCGAATCCAAGACCAAATCCAGAGTGTCTTGCGGAACCGTATTTACGCAGATCCAGATAGAAACCGTAGTCCTCTTTTTTGAGTCCAAGCTCGTCCATACGCGCCTCTAACTTCTCTAAGTTGTCCTCTCTCTGGCTGCCGCCGATGATCTCGCCGATGCCCGGTACGAGACAGTCCATCGCTGCAACGGTCTTGCCGTCCTCGTTCATCTTCATGTAGAATGCCTTGATCTCCTTCGGATAATCGGTAACGAAGACCGGTTTCTGGAAGATCTTCTCGGTTAAGTAGCGCTCATGCTCGGTCTGTAAGTCACAGCCCCAGAATACCTTGTAGTCGAATTCGTCGTTGTGCTCTTCGAGGATGCGGACAGCCTCGGTGTAGGTTACATGACCGAACTCGGAATTTAATACGTGGTTTAAGCGGTCAAGGAGTCCCTTGTCGATGAACTGGTTGAAGAAATTCATCTCTTCCGGTGCGTGCTCTAAGACGTAGCGGATGACATATTTTAACATATCCTCGGCAACTTCCATGTTGTCGTTCAGATCCGCAAATGCCATCTCCGGCTCGATCATCCAGAACTCAGCTGCATGACGGGTCGTGTTGGAGTTCTCTGCGCGGAAGGTCGGTCCGAAGGTGTAGATATTGCGGAATGCCATCGCGTAGGTCTCGCCGTTTAACTGACCGCTGACAGTTAAGTTAGTTGGTTTTCCGAAGAAATCCTGAGAGTAGTCAACCGTGCCGTCGTCCTTTTTCGGAACATTGTTCAGATCCATCGTGGTAACCTGGAACATCTCACCGGCGCCCTCGCAGTCACTTGCGGTAATCAGTGGAGTGTGGACATACACGAAATCGCGCTCCTGGAAATACTGATGGATCGCGTAAGCTGCCAGGGAACGTACACGGAACACAGCCTGGAAGGTGTTAGTTCTCGGACGCAGGTGGGAGATGGTACGCAGATACTCAAGGCTGTGGCGTTTCTTCTGAAGCGGATAATCCGAAGCGGACGGTCCCTCAACGGCTACCTCGGTCGCCTGAATCTCGAACGGCTGCTTTGCCTCCGGGGTTGCAACCAGGGTACCTTTTACGATAATGGATGCGCCTACGTTTAACTTGGAGATCTCCGCAAAGTTCGGCATTGTATCATGGTAAACAACCTGAAGCGTCTCAAAGTAGCTGCCATCGCTCACAACGATGAAGCCAAAGTTCTTGGAACCGCGCACGCTTCGTACCCAGCCGCCGATCTGAACTTCTTTGTCCAGATACGTCTCTCTGGAACGGTAAATTTCTCTTACAGTGGTTAAATTCATCTCAGTAAACTCCTTATTTTGCAAAATAAACTTTCTCATGCGGACTGCCCTGCAGTGTGCAGACCGTGTTTAACTTTCATTATACTGTATTTTTCTTGTAGATTCAAGGGACGGAGGGAAATTTGCTAGGGGAAGAAACCTGCCCGTATAAAAAGTGACAGCTTTAAAAATTAACAGAAACAAATGCAAAAACAGAAGGAAAGGGCAGAAAACAAGCTGGGTATTGTGTCAACTCTGTGAATACTTGTTTTACAGAGACAAATGCCCGGTGTTAGAATGGGGATAAAGAAAGAAAACCGCGGAATACTTTCAAAGAGTCTATCAAACGGAAAGGGTGTAGACAGAAGAATTATGACTGAACTTGACGCAAATAAAAAAGCGGAAGAGCTTCTGAAAGGTGCGTACGATTTACATGTACATTCATCGCCCTCTGTTTTTCCGAGAGAATTGGATGGATTCCAGTTGATCCGGGAGGCAGACGCAGCAGGAATGGCGGGAGTGATGCTGAAAAGTCATTATGAATCAACGGCTTTGCGGGCAGAACTGATCAACCGCTACAGCGGCTGTAAGGCGAAAGCGTATGGCGGGCTCTGCCTCAACTGCCCGGCAGGGGGCTTGAATGTATACGCGGTGAAAAATGCATTGCGGGCGGGGGCAAAAATTGTATGGATGCCGACCCGGGATGCGAAAAACAGCCTAGTATTCGGAAACATGGAGGGAGATTTCTTTGACCGCAGGGGTATTACCATTCTGGAACAGGATGGAACATTAAAAGAATGCGTCTACGACATCATGGATGCTATCAAGGAAAAGGACGCATTTCTGGCAACAGGGCATATCAGCCCGGAGGAATCCCTGATTTTATGCAGGGAAGGACGGAAACGGGGGGTCAATATGATTTTGACACATCCAGAGTTTCCAAGGACGAGAATAGGAAGAGACGATCAGGCGGAACTGGCGAAGCTGGGGGTTGTGATTGAGAAGAACTGGTTCAATCTGGCACAGAAAAGTGTGATGCCGGAAGAGATGGCAGAGACGATTCGGACCGTCGGAAGCGGACACGTATATCTGGCAACGGACCGCGGGCAGAAAGGGGCACCGACACCCGTTTCGGAATTGAAACGGTTTATCGCCGTGATGCTGACCTGTGGGATTGCGGAAGCACAGATACGGGACATGGTCCAGAAGGTACCGGAAGAAATGGTATGCAGATAAATTTATATAAATGCACATTTTTTTAGAAGGAGGATTTTACATTATGAGGAAAGACAGAGTATTGGCAGGGGCATTAGCAGCAGTGACAGCGTTCAGCATGACAGCGTGCGGCGGCGGACAGGCAGGTGGCACCACACAGGCAGCGGCGGCAGGAACACAGGCGGCAGCCGAGAACACCGCTAACCCGAATGCCGAGACAACACTCAGCATCGGTTATACGACCGCAGCAAACGCGGATGATCCGTATCACTTTACAGCAACCAAATTCAAAGAGATCGTGGAAGAAAAATCCGAGGGCAGAATTGCGGTCAACCTGTATGCGAGCAGTCAGCTTGGTTCCGAGCCGGAGATGTGGGAAGGCATGCAGACCGGAACATGCGACATGGCAGTCATGACGAATGCATATGTTTCTTCTTATGTACCGGCAAACGGTGCATTGGATCTTCCGTTCATTTTTAGCGATCTGGGACAGGCACGTGAGATCGTAGACGGCGATTTCGGTCAGTCCCTGATCGACAATATGGACGGAACAGGCGTTACATGTCTTGCATTTTCTGAGGGCGGATTCCGTCAGTTATGTACAAAGGACAAAGAAATCAAAGCACCGTCCGATTTGAATGGACTGAAGATCCGCTGCATGGAGACAAAGATTTACCTGTCTGCTTATAAGGCACTGGGTGTAAATGCAACCCCGATGGCATGGGGCGAGCTTTTAACTGCTCTGCAGCAGGGTACCGTAGATGGCTGTGATGCACCGTTAAGCGTATTATATACCAACGGTTTCCCGGATATCTGCAAATACATTGATAATGTAAACCTGTTCTATTCTCCACTTCCGGTATGTATTTCTACCAGCGTATATGAGTCCTTATCTGAGGAAGATCAGGCGATTTTAAAAGAAGCAGCACAGGAAGCAGCCAAAGAAACACGTGAAAATAACGATGCAACCGCTGAAAAGATGGAGTCGGATCTGACGTCTCAGGGCATGACGATCGTATCTTCTGAGGATGTAGATACAGAGGCATTCCAGAGTGCCGTACAGCCGTGCTATGACGAGATGGAATCCTACATCGGTTCTGAGTGGGTGGATCAGATTAAATCCCTGACCGGCACGGAGGGGTGATTGCAGAAAGAGGGTTTGACAGCATGAAAAAATTAGAGCAGGTTTCAGACATAATTAATAAGTGCGTCAGTTACATAGGAATGGTGATCTTTATTGTCCTGATTGTTGCCTGTGTGGCACAGGTGTTTTTCCGCTTCATTCTGAATAATTCACTGTCATGGAGCGAAGAACTTGCCCGGTACTGTTTTATCTGGATGCATATGCTGGGCGCTTCCTTGTTGATTGAGGGAAGCGGACATGCTACAGTAACAGCAATCCTGGATCTGATGCATGGAACGCTTCGAAAAATTGTCGATATTATCATTGAATTAGTTATCTTTTTTGATGGAACCGTAATGCTGTATGCAGGCTTAAAGCTTGCGTACAGCTCCAGAACCAACTTGAGTACCGCGCTTTCTGTCCCGATGTGGTGTATCAATTCCTCCGTGGCAGTCGGCGGAATCCTTCTGATGTTCCAGGCATTTGTAGCGATTGCGATGATCGTATCAGCGACAGAGAGAAAGGAGGATAAACCGGTATTATGACACTTGTATTAGTAGTATTATTTGGTCTGATGCTTTTAGGCATTCCGGTTGCATTTGCAATCCTTTCTGCCGGAATGGCATATCTGGCGACAACGGGAGGAAGTATGCTGGTAGTCGCACAGCGGCTGATTTACGGTCTTAACTCCTTCACACTGCTTGCAGTCCCACTGTTTATCTTGGTAGGAAACCTGATGGATTTCGGTGGTATTTCCAAACGTCTGACCGATTGGGCGAAGAGTATTTTAGGCTGGCTTCCGGGCGGACTTGGAATTGTAACCGTATTCAGTTGTGCGATCTTTGCAGCGCTGACGGGCTCCGGTCCGGCGACGGTAGCAGCGATTGGTTCAATTATGCTTCCTTCCATGCTGAAGGCAGGTTATTCCAGAGAAACGAGCGCGGGGTTAGTTGCATCGGCAGGTGCATTGGGACCAATCATTCCTCCGAGTATTCCCATGATTATTTATGGAGTTACAATGAATCTTTCAATTCCGGCAATGTTTATGGCAGGGGTTGTCCCAGGACTTGTTATCGCACTGGCGTTATCGTTAGTCAATGTCGTATTCGCATACAGGAATCCGGAGGTTCTGAAACATGCGAAGACGATGAAGTTTGATTTTAAAGAATCCATGAAATTGTTCTGGAAAGCGCTGGGCGCTCTGGGACTTCCGGTTCTGATTCTGGGCGGTATTTATGGCGGTATCTTTACACCGACCGAATCCGCAGCGGTCGGCATTGTTTATGCGCTGATTCTGGGTTTTGCATTGAAAGAACTGAAAGTAAAAGATTTACCGAAGATCCTGATCAATTCCCTGAAAACATCGACAATGGTCAATTTCATCATCGCGGCGGCGTCCCTGTTCTCCTGGGTTGTATCGAAATCCCAGATCGGAATCGTGATTTCCAATGCATTTATCAGCTTCGTAGGTGGCAGCCAGGCACTTTATCTCTTCGTACTAGTTGTAGTGCTCTTAATTGTAGGCTGTCTGATGGATAACGTAGCGGCAACTCTGATTCTGGCACCAATTTTAATTCCGGTTGGAATTGCACTTGGATGTAATGAACTCCACATCGGTATGCTGTTCTGTATTTGCCTGGTAGTTGGATTCGTAACACCTCCGTTTGGATATAATCTGTTTACGGCGGTTTCGATTTCAGGCTTGAATTTCAAACAGATTGTAAAGGGAGCGCTTCCGTTCCTTTTGACGGAAATATTGCTTCTGTTTGTATTTGCATATGTACCGGGAATCATCACATGGCTTCCGAGACTAATGGGGTACGGATACTAAGTATTAGAAAAATACGTAAGAAAAAGGGGCTGTGAAAAGACAGCAGAAGAGACTTGAAAGGTCAATGCGCTGTTTTTTTACGGCTCCTTTTGGTTAGAATAAGAAAATAGATAGAACTGAGAACTGGCGGAGGAAACAATGAAAATAGGATTCGAAGTTTTTTTGGTGGTAGCCAGAGAAATGAGTATTACAAAAGCTGCAAATGAGCTTCATATTACACAGCAGTGCGCCAGCGATCATATAAAGAGGCTGGAAAAGGAGTATAATGTCGTGTTGTTTGAACGGCGTCCCAAATTCCGTCTGACGCAGGCGGGCGAGATCATGCTTCATAACCTGTTAAATATCCAGATTATGGAGACGAGCATGAGCCGGAGCCTAGCGGGGATAGCGGAGGGGACGGTGGGCGGTTTTACCTTGGGAATCAGTACATCCCGCGCGCCAATCATACTGCCCCGTGTGCTGCCGCGATATTACCAGTGTTACCCGAAGGTAAATATATCCTTTACGGAGGAGGACACACAGATTCTGGAGGAACGCCTGCTGAACGGACAGGTGGATTTATTTATCGGGGTCAATACGTCGCCGCATCCAGATTATAAGATCCAGACTCTGACAACGGACGAGATCATCCTGGTTATCTCCGCCAAGCTTTTGAGGCGGGAATTTACCGAGCAGGAGATCCGGCAGATGGAGGATGGGATTGATTTGAAACGATTTTCAAATATTCCGTTTACGCAGAGTTTCAAGACTGGAAAAGTCAACCATGCGATCCAGGAATATCTGGACAGTTATAATGTAAAGCTCAATGTCATCTATAACATCAGTGACAGTGAGACGCAGATTCTGCTCTGCGCGTCCGGCATCTGTGCGGCGCTGTGTCCGAAAATGCTGCTGGCAGCCGCGTACCGTCACAATCAGACCTGTAAACCGGAGGATGAACTCTATATGTTCCCGATCCGGAACCTGGGACGGGAGTTAAAGATCGAGCTGGTCAGCCATCGGAATGCGATGCATCCGATGTATATACAGGACTTTGTCCATATCTTACAGGAGGAGTTGCCGCGGATTGCAGATTCGATGAGTCTAGAAGAATTGAGAAAGAGTATACAGTAAAAAAGCCTTGAATCGGAAATGCTTTTGAGTCAAAAGTGTCTCAGATTCAGGGCTTTTTTCAGTTCACGGGAGGTTCACTCTCAGATTCCACATCCCGGAATTACGAAAATATTATGTAAAAGGAACGAAAAATGTCGGAAAATGTACAAAATTGGGACAAATTCTATTAAAAATTTGTTCACTATTTTCGTGAAGTATGTTATAATAAAAACAGGTTTAAAATACACATTATATGTGAGCATCGAGGGGTGATATCGTGATTAAAAAGGAAATGATAGCTATGCTGTTGGCAGGCGGACAGGGCAGTCGTCTGGGTGTCTTAACTCAAAAAGTAGCAAAACCTGCGGTTTCTTTCGGAGGAAAGTATCGAATCATCGATTTTCCGTTAAGTAACTGTATCAATTCGGGAGTGGACACGGTAGGCGTTCTGACCCAGTATCAGCCGCTGCGGCTGAATGCACATATTGGAATCGGTATTCCGTGGGATCTGGACCGCAACGTAGGTGGTGTGACGGTACTTCCGCCGTATGAGCGGAGCAAAGGAAGCGATTGGTACACCGGTACGGCGAACGCGATCTACCAGAACCTGGAATACATGGAAACGTACAATCCAGAGTATGTGCTGATTTTGTCCGGCGACCACATCTACAAGATGGACTACGAGGTAATGCTGGAATACCACAAAGCAAACAATGCGGATGTGACGATCGCGGCGATGCAGGTTCCGATGGAGGAGGCAAGCCGTTTCGGTATCGTTATAACCGATGACAACAACCGCATTACGGAGTTTGAGGAGAAACCGGCGAATCCGCGCAGCAATTTAGCTTCCATGGGTATTTACATATTCAGCTGGAAGGTGCTCAAGGAAGCGCTCATCAAGCTCTCGGACGAGCCTGGATGTGACTTTGGAAAGCACATTATCCCGTATTGCCATGCAGCTGGAAAACGTATCTTCGCATACGAGTACAACGGCTACTGGAAAGATGTCGGAACCCTTGGCTCCTACTGGGAGGCAAACATGGAACTGATCGACATCATTCCGGAGTTCAACCTGTATGAAGAATACTGGAAGATTTACACGAAGAGCGATATTATTCCCCCACAATTTATATCGGAGCAGTCCAAGATAGAGCGCAGTATCATCGGCGAGGGCACCGAGGTATACGGCGAAGTCATTAACTCGGTCATCGGAGCAGGCGTTACGATCGGAGAAGGTGCGGTGATCCGTGATTCGATCATCATGAAGGGCACGACGATCGGCGCTGGCACGGTTGTGGATAAGGCGATCGTGGCGGAGGACGTTACCATCGGTGAGAATGCCGAGGTCGGCGTCGGAGAATATGCCGAGAGCAAGTACGACAAGAAGGTATATCAGTTCGATCTGGTAACGATCGGAGAGCGCTCCGTGATACCGGATGGAGTGAAGATAGGACGGAACACAGCGATTTCCGGCGTGACGACGGCAGAAGATTATCACGGCGGCGAGCTGGAGAGCGGCGATTATATCATAAAGGCAGGTGGAATACAATGAGAGCGATCGGGATTGTTTTAGCTGGCGGCAACAGCAAGAGAATGAGAGAATTATCCAATAAGAGAGCCATCGCAGCGATGCCTATCGCAGGCAGCTACCGCAGTGTCGATTTTGCTCTGAGCAATATGAGCAATTCCCACATCCAGAGTGTGGCGGTACTGACGCAGTACAACTCCCGTTCCCTGAATGAGCACTTGAGTTCTTCCAAGTGGTGGGATTTCGGACGTAAGCAGGGCGGCATGTATGTATTCACACCGACGATCACGGCAGAGAGCAGCGACTGGTACCGCGGTACCGCAGATGCGCTGTATCAGAACCTCGATTTCTTAAAGAAAAGTCATGAGCCGTATGTGGTCATTGCAGGCGGCGACTGTGTCTATAAATTGGATTACGGCAAGGTACTGGAGTATCATATTGAAAAGAAAGCGGATATTACCGTAGTATGCAAGGAGATGCCTCCGGAGGAGGACGTTACCCGCTTCGGTCTGGTGAAGTTAAACGATGACGGACGTATCACAGATTTTGAGGAAAAACCGATGCTGGCGACCTCCAGCATGATCTCCTGCGGTATCTATGTAATCCGCCGCCGTCAGCTCATCGAACTTCTGGAGCGCTGTGCAGCAGAGGATCGGTATGATTTTGTTACCGATATTTTAGTCAGATATAAGAACCTCAAACGCATTTACGCGTATAAGTTAGGAACTTACTGGAGCAACATCGCTTCGGTTGATTCGTACTACAAGACGAACATGGATTTCCTAAAACCGGATGTACGCCACTATTTCTTCAAGGAATACCCGGAGATCTACTCCAAGGTAGATGATCTTCCGCCGGCAAAATACAATCCGGGTGCAAATGTCAAGAACAGCCTGGTATCCAGCGGCTGTATCTTAAATGGTACGGTGGAGAACTCGGTTCTGTTTAAGAAGGTATATGTAGGCAATAACTGTATCATCCGGAATTCTGTTATTTTAAATGATGTTTACATCGGGGACAATACAGTGATTGAGAATTGTATTGTAGAGAGCCGTGATACGATCCGCGCCAACACGACGCACATCGGTACGCCGGAAGATGTAAAGATTGTCATTGAGAAGAACGAGCGGTTTACATTATAGGTACATCAAAGAACAGACGGAAGGGGTAAATGGGTATGCAGATTACAGACGTAAGAGTGCGGCGGATAGAGAAGGAAGGTAAGATGAAAGCCATCGTATCCATCACACTTGACAATGAATTTGTGGTTCATGATATCAAGGTTATTGAGGGAGAAAAAGGACTTTTTATTGCTATGCCGAGCCGTAAGGCTGCGGATGGAGAATACCGGGATATTGCCCACCCGATTAATTCGGGAACCAGAGACATGATTCAGAATGTCATTCTTGCCAAATACGAGGCGACAGCTTTGGAACTGGCAGAGCTGGAGAAAGCAGAGTAAAAAGCAGGGAAAGAAAGTAAAAAGAGAGAAAATATGAAAAAATGTCCCCGGACGCTGGACAAAGTGCCCGGGGACATTTATTATGTAGGTATAGTATGCTCAAAAACGGGCAGATTTGCCCGAATGTGTACAGATAATCCATAAGGGGGTAATTATGAGCGGTACGATTTTTTCTTTAATACCGCCTATCGTAGCCATTGCGCTTGCATTGATTACGAAAGAGGTGTACCTGTCTCTGCTGATAGGTATTATGTCGGGCGCGTTTTTATTTACGGGTCCAAATCCGCTTCATGCGGTGGAAACAATGATCGCGATCATGGGCGAGAAGATCGGGGGCAATGTCAACATTCTGCTTTTCCTGGCATTTCTCGGCATCGTGGTAGCACTGATCACAAAGTCTGGTGCGTCGAAGGCTTATGGTGAGTGGGCGTCCCACGCGATCCGCACGAAGAAGGGCGCGCTGTTTGCAACCATGTTCCTCGGAATGCTGATTTTCGTGGATGACTATTTTAACTGCCTGACCGTCGGCACAGTTATGCGTCCGGTGACGGACAAGCACAAGATCACACGTGCGAAGTTAGCCTACATCATCGATGCGACGGCGGCGCCGATCTGTATCATCGCGCCGATCTCAAGCTGGGCGGCAGCGGTCGGTTCTTCGCTTCCGGAGGACAGCGGAGTGGACGGCTTCAGTCTGTTCCTTCACACGATTCCGTTTAATCTGTATGCGCTTCTCACGATCTGCTTCATGCTCTTTTTGGTAGCAGGCGATTTTGATTTCGCGGCGATGAAACGCTATGAAGAACAGGTGAAAAAGACCGGAAAAGAGACGACGGTCGAGGCGGAGGCGATGGAGATCTCCGGCAACGGAAAGGTTATCGATCTGATTCTTCCGATCCTGGTTCTGATTGCGTTCTGCGTCAGCGGTATGCTGTATACAGGCGGCATCCTGGACGGCGTTGGTCTGGTCGAGGCGTTCGCCAACTGTGATTCGGCATTGAGCCTGGTGCTTGGTTCCTTCTTCACACTGGTGTTTATCTTTGTATTTTACATGATCCGCCGTGTCATCCGGTTCAATGAGTTCTGTGAATCCTTCACGATCGGCGTCAAGGCGATGATCCCGGCGATCATGATTCTGTGCCTTGCCTGGACTCTGTCTGGTATCTGCAGTGCGGATTACTTAAACATCGGCGGCTATGTCAAAGAGGTAGTGGGCGGCAATGCGCTGGTCGGCTCCCTGATGCCGGCCCTGATGTTCGTCATCGCGGCGGGGCTGGCGTTCTCGACCGGTACGTCCTGGGGTACCTTCGGTATTCTGCTTCCGATTGCATTTGCGGTGGTTGGCGCTGAAAATATGAACAGCCTTACGATCGTGACGGCTTCGATTCTGGCAGGTGCGGTCTGCGGCGACCATGTTTCCCCGATCTCGGATACGACCATCCTTGCGTCGGCTGGCGCCCAGTGCCACCACATCAACCACGTATCGACCCAGATCCCGTATGTGCTGTGCGTAGCGGCGTGCTGTTTCCTCGGTTATCTGGCAGCCGGAATTACCGCCAATGGCTGGGTGGGAACCGGCGTGGGATTCGCAGCGCTGATTGTGGTTCTGGTTATTCTGGATCGAAAGAATAAAGGGACGAAAGAGGCGTAAAAGCATCGGCAGTAAACGAAAATTGGTTCGTTTACTGCCGATTTCTTTCGTTTCATCGGAGAAAGCGGTCGTATCTTCCGCCGGTGCATCGGTAGCAGCTGCGGTTGTTTCTGCCGGAGCAGAAGACTGTCCGCACCCTCTTTATGAAATAGCGGTGGCATGGAAACTTTGGAAAAACGCATTCCCCACCAGCGATAAACTCCGTTCCTTCCGTTTGACCAGACAGATACTTGAGTGGATCTGGGGCTGGGTGATGATCCGGCGGATCAGGGCGGGATCGGAATTTAAACAGAGGGCAGATTCAGGCGCGAGCGCGATGCCCAGCCCTTCGGACGCCCATAAAAGGGCGGTTCTGGCATCGTCGGCAATGCAGACGATGTTCGGTTCCAGCGCCTGTTCCTCAAAATATCCCAGAATCAGCGGCTGCCAGCGGCGGTAAAGAATGAGCGGCGCGCGGGTGAGGGCGGAGAGGGGAAGAGATGTGGGCGTATGGCTTTTTTGTAGTTCGGAAGCGTCGGATGCAGGCATAGGGTGGGAACTTTGAATCACAGAACCAGTGTCGGATGGAGGAATGTCGGTCAGAAGGGCATTCGGGCATTCCTTGTAATGGCTCCAGATCATTTCGCGCCCGATCGCCAGAAATGCCTCCGGCGGCAGTGTCTGCATCTCCAGCCCGGCTTTGGCAAATGGCGTCCGGATCACGGCGAGGTCGATCTGGTTGGAGTGAAGCAGATCGAGCAGGTGGTAGGAATTGGACTCATGGAGTTCAAACAGGGCTTTGGGATAGGATCGCCGGAATGGGGCAAGATAATGCCGGGTCACAAATTCGACGGCGGAGGAGATGATGCCAAGGCGCACAATGCCCTGAATCTCCTGTTTCTGTGCAGTCAGCTCCGTGCGGGCAGCCTGGCTCAGATCGAGGATCGCAAGCGCCCGGTCGTAGAACGTCTTTCCAGCAGGTGTCAGGCGGATGCGGCGGGAACCGCGCTCAAACAGCGTCACACCCAGTTCTGCCTCCAGAAGCTTCATCTGGTGGCTGAGCGGCGGTTGTGAGATATTCAGTTTTTTGGCTGCCTGGGAAATATTTCCCTCGTTGACGATGGTGGTGAAGTAGGATAACTGGCGAAGTTCCATAAATGCTCCTTCCTGTTCGGATTCGTTGTAAAACTGTGTATACGGCAGATATATTATATAACAAAATCCGATAGAATAACAGGCGAACTATATTTTTCCGATATACATTCTATATCCGAATGGTATTTTTCAGGCTCCTTGAATTCTGGTATGATACATAAGCAGGTATATACTGGAAATTCCAGAGAAATAAAAGTGTAGGGATAATACGGAAGGGAGTGGGCAGAAATGAAAGAACTGCTGGATATGTTTCTGACGTTTGCCAGAATCGGAGGGTTTACCTTCGGCGGCGGATATGCGATGCTGCCGATGCTGCAGAAAGAGGTAGTCAATGGACGCCATTGGGCGACGGATGAAGAATTGATGGATTACTACGCGATTGGTCAGTGTACACCGGGTATCATCGCGGTCAACACGGCGACGTTTGTCGGTTATAAGAATCGGGGAATTCCGGGGGCGATTGCGGCGACACTGGGAGTCATTGCGCCGTCGCTTGTCATCATTATGATTATTGCGGCATTTATTTCTAACTTTATTGAACTTAGCTTTGTGAGCAGCGCCTTTGCAGGCATCCGCGCCTGCGTCTGTGTGCTGATCGGCAGTGCGGTTGTCAAGCTGGCGAAGAAATCGCTGGTTGATAAAGGAGCGATCGCGATTGCGGCGGTTGTGTTTGTACTGGCGCTGTTTACATCGGTTTCCCCGGCGCTTCTTGTTGTTGTGGCGGGTGCGATCGGGATTGTACTGAAGGGCGGAAAGGGGGAAAAGAAATGATGCTGATGCTTGAATTAGGCTTCCGCTTCTTCTGCTGCGGACTGTTTGCGATTGGCGGCGGACTGGCGACTCTGCCATTCCTTTACAATATTTCCAAGGAGACAGGATGGTATACCTTTAGTGATATTTCCAACATGATCGCTGTCTCCGAGTCCACACCGGGACCGATGGGCGTCAACATGGCGACCTACGTCGGCTTCCATATTAAAGGGATTCTCGGCGGACTGGCAGCGCCGCTCTCACTGGTGCTGCCGTCGGTCATCATCATTGTGATTATCTCGAAGATTCTCGATAAGTTTAAATCCTCTTCGATCGTACAGAATGCTCTCTATGGTCTGCGCGCGGCATCCACCGCCCTGATTGCGGCAGCAGGTATCGGCGTGGCAAAGATAGCGTTTCTCCATGTCGGAGAGGATGGCAGCCTGGCGTTTTCCGAGCTGTTTTCCATCATCAACTGGAAAGCGATCGTACTGTCGCTTGCGATCTGGTACGGCTTAGTTAAATGGAAAAAGCACCCGATCCTCTATATCGTGGTGGCGGCTGTGGCCGGAATCGTGTTCCAGTTCCACTAGGGAAGATAGAAGAAAATAGAACCATTTCCAGAAGAGGTAGTTCGGTATCGGCATATTCTTTTGGGGTGGTTCTTTTTTGTCATAGGAAGCTTCATCCTATAAAACAAAAAATACAAGAAAATGCGATCGTAAAGCGCAATAATAGTTAGAAACAGAACAAATAAAACAGAAATACACAACAATTACAAAAATATAATCAGATAAATAAAGAAAAATATGGAAAATAATTAGAAATAATGCTTGACAAAATGAAAATTATCTAGTAGAATAAAACCATCAAAAGAAACAGAGATAACCCCAACAAACGGTTACCATAGTTTCTAGGACGAAATAAGGAACAAGGAGGACGGTCCAATGGGATAGTTAGTTACTAAAAAACATGATCATGGTTTTAAAAACCGAATTTATCCAATAAATAAAAAGATAAAAATCGGTATCGATGGAATCCATCATCATACAATCTCTAAAAGAGTTTACATAGATACATGTAATCAAAGGAGGAGATTCATATGAAAGGAAGAGGTCCATAGCACATTTAAAACAAAATATAAAAGAAAGAGAGGTTATATAGTGAAACTTCGGGATATTTCATAAAAGAGCTGTCTGATGACGAGAAAGTCGGACAGCTCTTTTTATGTCTTAATGCGTTTATGTGTGCAGTGGAAAGGGTTCCGCTGTTATTTTTTGCCTTGGCACGGTTTCCGCGCTCCGGAAGCAGAAAGATACAGATTAAGGAGCTGATAAACAGCATGCCCGGATAGAACAGAAGCGGCATAACCTCGAAGGCGGACAGTTCATAGCCCAGCTCATGGACCGCCGATAATGCTACCAGCATCTGAGCACCGTAAGGAAGGATTCCCTGGGAGATGCAGGAAAAGGTGTCCAGAAGGGAGGCTGTCTTTCTGGCACTGATGCCATAATCTTCGGAAATTTCCTTTGCAATAGGGTTGGCCATAACGATAGCCACCGTGTTATTGGCAGTTGCGATATCCAGCAGGGTAACTAAAAGGCCGACACCAAACTGACCGCCGCGTTTTCCGCGGAAGATGCGGTGAATGACGTTAAGAAGAACATCAAAGCCGCCGTTTTCACGGATCAATGCGCACATAGCGGCAACTAAGATGGCAACCATACTGGTCTCAAACATGCCGGAAGTACCGGACCCCATGTTGGTAAGCATTTCCCAGGGAGTAGTCTGGCCGGAGCCGAGCATAATGATGGCACCGGATACGATTCCGACTAACAGAACGACAAATACCTGAATACCGGCAATACCGCCTGCCAACACCAGAAGATAAGGGATCAGCTGAACCAGGTTGTATGGTTTTATGATGGCAGCTCCCGGATCCTGATGGAAGGAGACAACCAGGATAAGTGCCAGGGAAGCGATGGCCGCCGGAAGCGCGATGCCAAAGTTCTCTCGGAATTTATCCTTCATAGCACATCCCTGACCGTTGCAGGCTGCGATGGTTGTATCGGAGATGAAGGAGAGGTTATCTCCAAACATGGCACCGCCGATGACAGATGCAACGCAAAGGGCCAGAGAGAAACCGGAGGTTTCAGATACGGCAGCGGCAATGGGAACGATCAGGGTGATGGTTCCGACGGAGGTTCCCATGGAGGTAGAGACAAAGCAGGCTACCACAAAGAGAACGGCGACGGAAAAACGGGCCGGGATAAGAGACAGCATCAGATAAGCAACACTTTCAGCACTGCTTCGTCCTACGACACCGACAAAGGTTCCGGCTGTCAGGAAGATGAGAAGCATGGTGATGATGTTCTTATCTCCGATGCCCTGCCCCATCAGCTCCAGTTTCCGGTCAAAGGAAAGAGAACGGTTCTGGAAGCAGGCCGTCAGGATCGCCAGCATAAATGCGACAACAATCGGAATGTTGTAAAAGCCCATCGGAATTTTCATGATATATTCTGACCAGATTCCTAGCCCCAGATAAAAGATCAGAAATACAGCGATAGGCAGAAGGGAAGATAGTTTTTGCTTTTTCATAATAATTTTCAGCCTTTCTATATGTTTGCCGTAATAGGCCGGATGTTTTCAGCCGGCTGCAGGGAATGCAGACAGCAGCGTGATTTTGGCACTATAAGGCGGTAAAGTACATTATTTAATCTTACCATAAGAATGAAGTTCAGGCAAGTAAAGAAGACAGTGTAACTGTAACGAAAAGGTTGACGAAAGCCTGTAAAAACGATATTCTGAAAGACGGAGAAACGCATGCAAAAACGATAGAAAATATGATCGGAAAAGAAAAGTATGCTGAATAAAATGGAGGTATATCGTTATGAATGAAAATAACACGGCTATCAAGGATGCCAGATCCTTAGGTCTGCCGAAGATGCTGCTTTTGGGACTGCAGCATATGTTCGCCATGTTCGGTGCGACCATTCTGGTGCCGATTCTGGTCAACACCTATTTTGAGGGGCAGGGACTTTCTATCCAGGTAACCCTGATGTGTGCAGGACTTGGTACATTGTTCTTCCATGCCTGCTCTAAGTTTAAGGTGCCGGCTTTCCTTGGTTCTTCCTTTGCTTTTCTGGGTGGATTTGCGACGGTTGCGAATCTGAATACAGGTATATTTGCAGATATGACCATGGGAGAAAAGCTTCCCTATGCCTGTGGCGGTATTGTGGTTGCAGGCGCTTTGTACCTGATTCTGGCACTGATCATCAAGCTGGCAGGCGTGGAGCGCGTCATGCACTATCTGCCGCCGGTTGTGACAGGTCCGATCATTATCTGTATCGGTCTTTCACTGGCGCCGTCCGCGATCGCCAACGCATCGACAAACTGGCTGATTGCGTTGATCGCGCTGGGAACTATCATCGTTTTTAATATCTGGGGCAAGGGAATGTTCAAGATCATTCCGATTCTGATGGGCGTTGTGATCTCCTATGCAGCGGCAGCAGTCTTCCAGATGATGGGAATGACAAATCCGGACGGAAGTGCGATCCTGAATTTCTCAGAGGTAGCGACGGCTTCCTGGGTCGGACTTCCTCCGTTCCAGCTGTGCAAATTTGACCCGACGGCGGTCATGGTAATGGCGCCAATCGCGCTTGCGACGATGATGGAACATATCGGCGATATGTCTGCGATCTCCGCGACGGTCGGAGAAAATTTCCTTGCGGATCCGGGACTGCACCGGACGCTGGTCGGCGATGGTATCGCAACATCTCTGTCGGCACTCGTTGGCGGTCCTGCCAATACGACTTACGGCGAAAATACGGGCGTTCTGGAATTAAGCCGTGTCCATGACCCGCGTGTCATCCGGATTGCAGCTGTCTTTGCTGTGATTCTGAGCTTTATTCCGAAGATGGCAGAGGTCATCGGTTCGATGCCGTCTGCCATCATCGGCGGCGTTAGTTTCATGCTGTACGGTATGATCTCCGCGATCGGTGTCCGCAACGTGGTCGAAAACCAGGTGGATTTAACCAAATCCCGGAACTTGGTAATCGCTGCGGTAATTCTGGTCTGCGGGCTGGGATTCTCCGGCGGTCTGACCTTTGAGGCGGCAGGAACTTCGGTTACCCTGACAGGTCTTGCGATCGCAGCGATTGCGGGCGTTCTGCTCAATGTGATTCTTCCGGGTAATGATTACCAGTTCGGCAAGAATTTACAGGGCGACATCAACCGCGGTGTGGCGATCAATCCGAATCCGAAGAAACGGCAGGAATAAAAAACGCAAAAATTTTCAGTTCCAAAATTGGGACGAACCATTTCAGATGTATAATCCGCCTGCATTTCCACATACTACCCATAAGACACACGATATGGCAAACGTGGTATGCAGGAGGAAGAATCATGAAAGCTACAGGAATTGTGAGAAGAATCGATGATCTGGGTCGCGTTGTCATCCCGAAAGAGATACGCCGGACGCTGCGCCTTCGGGAAGGGACGCCGCTTGAGATATTCACGGACCGCGAGGGCGAGATTATATTGAAAAAATATTCACCGATGGTGGAGCTGGCGGCATTTGCCGTGCAGTACGCGGAGGCAATGGCGCAGTCTACGGGGCTGATGGTCTGCATCGCGGACCGGGATCAGATCATCGCGGTATCCGGGGGACCAAAGAAGGAATATTACCAGAAGACGATCAGCCGGGCGCTGGAGCTGGCAGTCTCCGAACGTCAGAATATCTGTGCGGCGCGGGGAGAAAAAGCATTTATCCCGATTACCTCGGATGAGGTGGAGGAGAGCAGCGCCGAGGTGATTGTGCCGATTTTGAGCGAGGGAGATGCGATCGGGGCGGTGATTCTCCTCAGCCGGGAGGCAAAGCAGGCGCTTGGAGGGGCGGAGATGAAGCTGGCAGCGACGGCAGCCGGATTTCTGGGACGTCAGATGGAAGGATAAAAAAGATAAATGAGATAAATCTGCCTGGAAACAGGCGGTGAGAGAAAAAAGAAGACGGGATCGATGGAAAACGTAAAGAGAGATAAAACTCCTGGGCGGTTGTCCATCGATCCTGTTTTTGATAGTCCTGTATTTGGAAGAAGCTGACGGTGGCAGACGCTGTAGGTAATTGTGCATTTGTTTGCAGGTATGTATGTTGAGATGATAGGGCTGGGCTATTCACGACAGCCGCGGCAGCAGGGCGCAGAAATGAATTTCATTCTGTTTATCCTTGCCCGGCGCCAGATGGGCGCTGATGCGTCCGCCGTGGCGTTCCACGATGGATTTGGCGATGGAAAGCCCGATGCCGTAGCCGCCGCTTGCCCGTGCGCGGGAATCGTCCGCTCGGTAAAAACGGTCGAACAGGCGCGGAACCTGATCGGGCTCCAGGTTTTCACAGGGGTTCTGCACCTCGAGACAGAGGAGGCGTTTTTTCTGGTACAGGGACACAGTGATCGTGCCGTCCGGCAGGCAATATTTGACTGCGTTATCCAGCAGAATTGAGCAGAGACGCAGGATCTGGTCGCGCTGTCCCCGCATCGACAGCTCTGGTTCGATCGAGAGGGAGAGCTTCTTTCCCTGTGCGTCAACGGCGGTCTGGAAGCTGTCGGAAGTCTCTTTTACCAGTGCGCTGACAGAAAAATCAGAGAGACTTTCCGGACACATGCTTTCCTCGGCGCGCGACAGCTCGATGAGCTCCGCAATCATGCGGTTTAAGCGCTCGACCTGCTTGCGGGTGCTTTCCGTCCACTCGTCCTTGCCGCGTATCATTTCCATGACGCCGACGTTGGCGGAAATGATGCCGAGAGGTGTCTTTAACTCATGCGAGACATCGGTGATAAACCGGCGCTGTTTTTTGATATTATCGGCAAATGGCTTTATGACGTAGTCGGAGAGGCACAGGAGAAGTAAAAGTACAACTGCCAGACAGCCGAAAATAATAAAGAAGGTCAGGCGCAGAAGAATATAAAATGATTGTAACTGCGAAAAGCAGTCTACAATCACAAGCGTACCGCTGTCGCTTTCGCTGCTTCCATCGGACGGATACAGATGGTAACGGTAGTAGCCCCAGTAGCCATTGTCCTTGCCGGATGAGAGAATCGCGTCTGTCAGAGCTGAGATGTCGCTCTCACTGAGGGAGGCGATGTGCTCGGAGTTGACGTCGGATGGTTTCTCATTTTCATCCAGATGAATAATGCAGTAGCGCGTCTCAAACTCCGTTTCGCGGGTGAGCTGGAAACGTCCCGAAACGTTTGGATGATTCCTGACAAAGGGGAAATTCCAGTCATTTTCATAAAGAGTCGTGATGATGGCATCCGCCCGGTCGGTAAGCCGGATGTAGTTTCCCAGATTGATCGAGCCGCCGATGACAAAGAGTGTGAGCGCCAGAGAAAACATGGCGATGAGCAGAAACCTGTGCCGCAGGCTTCGGATCATGCGTCCGCCGCCGTCAGACGATATCCCTCTTCGGTTCGCTGGATGCTCCGGTTGGCGCCCAGCGCCTGCATCTTTTTTCGCAGATAAGAAACGTAAGTCCATACCAGTTGTGCCTCCTGTGTCGGTGGAAGTGGATCGGAAGCGCCCTCGTCGTAGGATGTGCTTCCCCAGGTGTGCTCTAAAAGCTGTGTTTCGGTTAAAAGGCGTCCTTCCTCGCGGATAAACAATTCCAGCATTGCTGACTCGCGGCTGGATAAGCAGACGGAGGAAGTGCCGCAGGAAAGTTCCATGGAAGCGCGGTCCAGGGTAAAGTTGCCGCAGGTAAGCCCGGAGAGTTGTTTGGCGGCGCTTCGTCTGGTCAGCGCCCGGACGCGGGCGAGAAATTCGCCGATGTCAAATGGCTTGGTGAGGTAATCATCCGCTCCGCAGTCAAGCCCGGAGATTTTGTCCTCGGTTTGGCTTTTGGCGGTTAAGAGAAGAACGGGGGTCAGGATATCCTTGTCCCGGAGGGCAGAAAGAACGGCAAGCCCATCCAGCTTTGGCATCATGATATCGAGAATCAGCCCGTCGTAGCTGACGGCGGCTGCTTTTTCCAGTGCTTCAGCCCCGTCGTAGACAGCGTCTACCTTATATCCTTCATGGGTTAAAATGGCGTTCAGGGCGCGTATCATATCCGGCTCATCGTCGGCAAGAAGTAGTTTCATGTGTGAAAATCCCCTCTTTGTTTATCCATCTGTTGGTTTATGTACTATTTTATTTATCCACGTATTTATCCGAGCGGAATGCCGCGGCAGTCTGAAGCGACTGGTTTTTCAGCGCCAGCACTTGTGTTGGAATTTGCATCTGGGTCAGCATTTGGGGTGAGAATCAGCTCCTTTAAGGTGGACAGGGACAGATCCGTGGAAGCAATCTGGTCGGAACAGTGCTTTAATTCCTGCTGCATCAGCTCCGGGTTGGCGATATCGTGCTTATATTTGAGTTCATGTTCTATGCTCGCCCAGCAGTCCATCGCGATCGTGCGGATCTGGACTTCCAGACAGGGCAGAGCGGCTGTCTCGGATGTATTTCCCAGAAAACGGACCGGCATCTTTAAAATCATATGGTAGCTGCGGTAGCCGTTCGGCTTTGGATGGGCGATGAAATCTTTTTCCTGGAGAATGGTCACGTCCGGAATCGCGCGGATGAGCTCGGCGGTGCGGTAAACATCGTCCACCATCGGGCAGATGAGGCGCACGCCCGCGGCGTCATGTTCGTGAGCAAGCGCATTTTGAAGCGTAGGCTCTAGTCCGTCTCGGATGAGCTTTTCTCTCATGCTCTCCGGGCTTTTGACGCGAGAGGTAGAGGAGGAGATCGGATCCCAGCCGGTCTGCGACTTCTGATAGCGCCGGATCATGCCGATGCAGGAGAGAAATTCGTCGATGATGCCCTCTAAAAGGATGCGGGAACCGCCGTAAAAATCAGAGGGGGTAGTGGTTGTTGATTCTATCATATATGGTCTAAAATGGGAGGCTGGAAGAGTGCCAGACAGTCTCCGTTTCCTTTCAGTCTATTTGGTAAAAATTGGTATTCGATATAACAGATATATCGAAAAACAGGCGAAAGCGCAAGAGAGTTCACAGATACTCCATGATTTTTCACAGAAAAAACACAGCAAGGCGCGAAAAACCTTGACAAAGCAAGGAGAAATGTATATAAATGTAAAGTAAGATTTGCGGGCATGTACGAAGAAAACTAAGAGGATTCATGTGCGAAGATATAAGCTAGGAGGAATATACGATGAATAAGACAGAATTAATCGCAGTTGTAGCTGAGAAAGCAGAGCTTTCCAAGAAAGACGCAGAGAAAGCAATCAAGGCTTTCACAGATGCAGTATCCGAGGAACTGGTAAAGGGCGGAAAGATTCAGCTGGTTGGCTTTGGTACTTTTGAGGTAGCTGAGAGAGCAGCTAGAGAGGGAAGAAACCCGAAGACCGGCGAGACCATGCCGATCGCAGCTTCCAAGACTCCGAAGTTCAAAGCTGGTAAAGCATTAAAGGATATGGTAAACGCATAATTATCTCAGACATATATGTGTGACAGACGGCCCTTCGTGATGAAATATCATGGAGGGCTTTAGTATTATAGGAGCGAAGGGATTCCGCCAGGATGAAAGTGCCCTGCAAGGGGGTATGGAAAGGAAAAATATGAGGTTAGATAAGTATTTGAAAGTGTCCCGCATCATTAAAAGAAGAACCGTGGCCAATGAAGCGTGCGACAGCGGGCGAGTGATGCTGAATGATAAAGTGGCAAGAGCCAGCGCGGAGGTTAAGGTTGGGGATGTGATTGAAATTGCCTTCGGCAACAAGTCTGTCAAAGTCCGCGTGACGAGCGTGCAGGAGACCATCCGCAAGGAAGATGCCAAAGAGATGTTTGAATACCTGTAAGAATCCAGGAGAAGTCAGGAAAAGGCGCGGAGGATGAAATGCCAAGAAATATAGAGCGGGATGAAAAAGAGGCGATGCGTCGGAAAGAACAGCTGATGGAAGCTGGATTCAGGCTGTTTTCGCAATATGGGATCGAGAATGTCAGTTTACAGAGGGTGGCGGACGCTGCGGAAGTGGGCGTTGCGACCCTATATAACTATTATCAGACGAAGGTCAAGCTTGTGATAGCGATCAGCGGAAAAATCTGGGGCGATCTCTGGAAGGAGGTTCTGGAAGAAAAGGGATCGGAGATATTTGAATCATTCACGGCGTATCAGTACATTGAGTTTTATACGGACCAGATCATCCGGATTTACCGGGAACGCCCGGAAATACTCCGGTTCAGTAATAACTATAAAAACTTTATCTCCCGGGAGAAAGTCAGGGGGGAAGCGCTGGCTGAACATCTGGATGTTTTGAAGCCGGCAGGAGCTCTGTATCATAAGTTCTATGAGCAGGCGAGGAGCGATAAAAGCATCCGGACCGATATCCCGGAGCAGCAGTTATTTACAAGCGTTGCGATTGCGATGCTGGCGGTGGCTGAGCGCTATGCACAGGGAATTGTGTGGGCGGACGATCACAAGGAAGACCACACACAGGAACTGGAATTTTTAAAAGGAATGCTCCTGACATGGTGCAGAACCCCGGAGAACCTGGGAAAACAATGATATAAAGAACGGAAATAAAAAAAAGAAGTCAAGAGAATGAGGTGACCCCTCAAAGTTAGACTTTTACGAGACGACTTTGGTCGTCTCGTTTTTCTTTATGCGCTTAAAAGAACAGTTTCTGTCTTGAATTTGTGAGAGTTGATTATTATAATATAAATATAGTGATGACTCATTTGTGTATACACACTTTATGACGGATAATCAACATTTCGAGAATGAGAGGAAAAAAGCGTATGAGAAGGAGAAAAAGAAGAATCCTGGCAGCAGGAATGGTGGTAGTGATAACGTGCAGTTCATATGGTTCTGTGCCGAGAGTTTATGCGAACACGAATTTTTATCAGATCCGGGAGATCGAGAGCTTATCGGAACAGGTCCTGTATCAGAAAGTTCCCTATGGAACCCGGTATCAGGATCTGGAGATGCCGGACAGCATAGACGTTTTTGTCAGCGGGGGGGGGCAAACCGAAGATGTGCCTGACGCAGGGAGCGATGAGAATGTAGCAGCGTTTGCCAACCGCACAAATGATGATGCCGTGCTGGAAAAGACGGACAGCGAAGAGAATGGAGAAAAAGAAGATACCGAAGGAAAAGATGCCGGAGAGAATAGCAAAGACAAAAGCGAAGGTGGAGAGGGCTTAGAGAAAGCGGAATCCGGTTCAGGTGAACAGGGAGATTCTGGGAAAGATGGAAATTCGGCGGAAAATGGGGACTCTCAGGATGAAAATGCAAATCCGGGGAACGGTGAATCCGATGAGAAAGACGATTCCGGTAAGACAGATTCTGGTTCTTCGGGTGGAAATGCAGATTTGAATGAAAATGGCAGTTCTTCGAACGGAAAAACGGATCAACCGAAGGAAGATGTCAAGACAGATGAGAAGACCGAGGAAGAGATTGACGAAAAGGAAGGTTTCTGGCGAAAAGTAAAGGTGCGCTGGGTTCTGGATGCAGAAGAGAGCCAGGCATCCCGTTATGATGGAGAAAATCCGGGTATCTACCTGTTCCGTGCAGAGCTGAAAAGCAGCAATTATGAGGTAGATGAGGACGAACTTCCAGTGATCCAGATCACGGTCCTGGAAGAAGAGCAGGCGAAAACGACGCTGGAATTTGCACCTTTGGAAGAATCGATCGCCGATCAGATTCTCACGCTTGGAAGCAAAGAATCCGACATCCAGTTCCCGGAGACTCTTACCGTGCGTGAGACGATGGGAGAAGAAACCACCGAGCGGACTTTGTCGGGTATCACGTGGAAACTGGATGCGGAAAACAGCGACTATTCTGAATTTCAGGGCGGACTGGCACCGGAGGACTATTTTGACCGCTTCGATGAGGACGGTGAACCAGAAGAAACCGAAGAAAAGACCTGGGAGGGCTACGATAAAGCCAATGAAGAATACAAGGGAGCGATCTATACCTATGTTCCAGTGATTCCGGAAAGCGAAGAGATACCGGAAGACATCGATTTGCCGGAGATCCACGTGCAGGTGGGAGACGCGGGGTGCGCTGTATGCGGATGAAGGAATCACGGGAAGCGGTACGGAAGCGGATCCCTATGTGATTTGTACTGCGAAACAGTGGTCTAAGGTTATGGGTTCTCAAAGAAATCAATATAATGGAAGTCTCTATAATGTAAATAAATATATTAGATTGGGAGATGATATCGATCTAAGCGGCGAGTCGTGGGAGTCAAGAACACTAACGACTTGTTTAGATGGTGATGGATATGCGTTGAGTGGAATTTCGCAGCCGTTGTTTAGTGTTTTGAATGGAACCGTTAAAAATTTGATTTTGTCTAATGTGACCATTACGGGAGATGGAGAGCATGTAGGAGCGGTTGCGAGAACTGTAGGTAATAATTCGCAGATTGAAAATTGTTATATCAGTGGCAGTCTTGCTACTACAGGAAATTGTGCCGCAGGTGGATTAATTGGACAGGTTCAGTCGGGGGCGCTGACAATTCAAAATTGTATTGTTAATGCAGATATTAAAAACCAAGGTAGTGTTAATGATTCTTTAGCTGGAGGTTTGGTTGGCTCGGTTCGAGTGGTAAGTGGAAGCCAGTTGAATATTAAGAACTGTATTGCAATGGGAAGTGTTTCAACAAATTTAGGTCGCGGTACAGGTGGATTGGTTGGTGGACCAAATAAAACAGTTACGATTAATAAGAGCGTGGCACTGCAAGAAACGATTGCCACAAATAGTTTAGGATATTATGTGAATAGAATTTTTGGATATACGGGTGATTATGTACAGGGAGAGGGAAATTATGCATATAAGGATATGACACTTACATTTGCTAGTGGTTCTAAAAAGATAGAGAAGCCATATCCACTGTATTATGGAGAAGATGTTTCCAAAACAGCTCTTTTGACAAGCAATTTCTGGAAAAAAACTCTTGGTTGGGGAGAATCTAATTGGGATATTAGAGAGGGTCATTTCCCAGAATTAAAATGTGGAGAAACAACTATATTTTCAGAGGATGATTTACCGGATTATCTTCAGGCGACCAATTCGTTAAAGGGAAGTGTAAAGTCTGGAGGAACTGGAATCGAGGGCGTAGAGATTACCTTTAAGAAGGGAAGCAGCGAGAAAAAGGCGACAACAGAGCCAGATGGAACCTTTAGTATTGATCTTGCAGACGGAACGTATACGGTAACGATCAAAAAGACCGGATATTTTACGGTTGAGAAAAAAGTTACGATTTCGGATGCCGATTCAGAAGCTCTTAATTTCACCATGGTAACAAACCCGGTTTCCATGCTTTCGGGACAAACGGTGACAGGAACTTTCCGGACAACCGATGCGGACACTGTCACGGCAGATGGAGAAATTAAACTTACATATGCAGGAACAGATAGTTTGCAGCCGAATGATTTTACCCTTTCATCCGAGAAAGATGGAACGGCATATGACGGAGTTACACTTCTTGCAGTGACTACCGAAAATGGAACTAGCAGTATTAAGATTCAATTTGCTAAATCGCTGAAGCTTGGCAATACAAATGAAAAACAGCTTTATGTCCATTACAAGAAAAGTTTGATCGGCTCAATTGTGCTCAAAAAAGAGGTAAACCTTGTTCAGCTTGCAGCGCCTGCGGATGTCAAATGGGATGAGACAGTAAAAGGAAAAGCCGTCTGGAGCCCGGTTGCGAATGCGTCGGGTTATAAAGTACAGCTCTATAAGAATGGTTCAGCACTGGGGGCTGGGGTAACACTTGGGGCGGATGCAGCCAGTTACGATTTTACCTCACAGATTGTAGAGGGCGGAACCTATACGTTTGGAGTCCAAGCAATGGGAGATGGTTCAACCTATGATGACAGCGAGGAGGCGAAGAGTGGAAGCTATGAATTTTCCGAGCAGACCTTAGAGAATGTCAAAACAGCGGCAAAGGCAGCGCTGCAGGCGATGACAGTGACAAATGCGACGACAGCGGATGAAATTTTGCAGGCTGTACGGAACGTTATCACAAATAAAAAAATTGATGCGAACTGGTCCGCTGAAAAAGAGTTCAATTTAACACCGGCAACGGATGGCAAAGATCCGGGACAGAACGGAAGTATCACGGGAACGATTGTTTTGAGCTATACCTCTGAGGACGCATCAACAAAAATAGAAACAATCGAAATAAATCTTCCAATCGCGGCGAAGTATGCAATTACCTTTGCGTCTGGACGTAAGGATTCACAGGGAGATGCACCGACACTGGAAAATGCCGCAGCCGGAACCGTGATTACGCTTCCAAAGAATACCTTTAAGGTATACGGCATGAATTTTGGAGGCTGGAGTGACGACGGAAGCACTAAATATGCCAGCGGTGTAAGTTATACCATGCCGGAAGGAAATGTGACATTTGAGGCGGTATGGACGCAGGATAAGTGGGATGGAACGACAGTTACGGAACCGACGAAAGATGAACAAGGTTATTATCAAATTAGTACAGGGGCAGAGCTTGCGTATTTCCAAACTCACGCAATGCAGAAAGCAAAGCTGATGTGCGATATTGATTTGGGAGAACATCCATTTACGCCGATTTCAAAAACAGTAGTAGAATTTGATGGATGCGGACATACGATTCGAGGCTTGAATGCAGTCGGCAAAGCTTATGTGGGATTGTTTCAAGCAATTTCTTCAAAGTGTGAAATTAAGAATCTGACCATAGAAAATGCGGTGGTTAGAGCTTCCAACGATGATGCGAGAGTTGGTATCCTGGTTGGTGATGTATATGGTTCTCTGACAGTAGAAAATTGTTACGTCAGTGGAACAATCGAAACTACGGATGGAACGAATAAGATTGAGTCGGCAGGTGGTTTGATTGGAAACGTAAGGGAAAATAATTCGGTAGAGATCCAGTCCTGCTATGCAGATGCTGAAATCAAAGGAACCGCCAGCAAGAGGTTTGTAGGTGGTTTGGTTGGTTGGACCGGTGGAACTACAACCATTGAAAACAGCTATGCAGTTGTGGATATGGACGTTGATAAGGGAGATTATATTGGCGGATTGGTAGGATGCGGAAGTGACAGCAAAGTGACGATCTCCCACAGCTACGCGGCAGGCGAAGCGCTGACAAAAAATCCCACTGGCGCAGCCGTGGCGGGTATTTCCAGCAACGGTTCGATTTCCTCCTGTGTCAGCATTTTCCCGGAGATGCGATCGCTCAACCGGATTGGCGGAAAAACGGGAACTTACCAGGGTAACTACGGCTTTGCCGGAACAGTTGCGAGAAAATCAGATGGGACGATTTTGACCCCAGATCCGAATACGATGGGGGCAGACAAGCTATATGGATCGGACGCAACGGAGGCAGATCTGAAAAACCCGGAATTTTATAAAAGTCTGGGCTGGAATTTTGATTCTACCTGGACGATGGATTCAAACGGCGTGTATGCCTTCCCGATTTTGAAAAACCAGACCTTACGTCCGAATCTGACGTTGGATCTGACACCATCGGTTACCGGAATTACGCTGGATAAGACCAATGAGACGATTTATCCGAGAGGAAGCGTCCAGCTCACTGCAACCGTCGATGTGGCAAACGGAGCGTCCAGAGAGGTGACGTGGAAAAGCAGTGATCCGGCAGTCAAGGTAGAGGACGGCTTGGTAACCGCTGCGGCTGCGGCAAATGGAACCTATACAATCACAGCCATCAGCAAGGCGGATCCTTCCAAGTGGGCAGAATGCCAGCTGACAGTTGATACGGCGGAGCACATGGTTACAGTAGGACGGGAGCCGGGTCATACGAATTCTCTGAATGCAGTTGTGAAAGCGTATGCATCCCTGAATGATGCAAAAGGGGGAACAAATCCAATTTCTACGACAGGTAGTGAAACTGGTACATTTACATTTTCACAGAAAGCCGGAGAAATAGTTTACCTTGCATTTACGGGTCTGGATTCGGAAGATGTCGTAAGTAAAGTAACAATTACCGATGCAAATGGTTCAAAGGTGGATGCGACTCTGTGCAATTTTGAAGATCCAACGGTATATTATTTTACGATGCCGTGTTCAAATGCTTCGGTGCAGGTTTCTTATGCAGTAAACTTAAATGCAACCCAGTATACCTGGTTCGTAGGGCAGGAATGGGGTACCTGGGGAACGACGGCAGCCTTTGAAACCAAAGAGTGGAGTGGAGGCGACCATATTGGTTCTCTGAAAGTAACAAAGATTATCAATGGCAAGCTGTTTAGAGAATTTAAAATAAAGTCAATGTCGCTGTATAAGAAAGATTCAGTTATACCGAAAAAGGTAAATAGTCAATCAGAGCTTACGGAAAACGGTAATTATTGCATCGAAAAAGATAATACAACCGGTCTCCCGACTCTCTATGTATACTTAGAGGGACCGGGCATGGTAGCTGTGGATATCGAGGTTCAGGATAATCCAAATGCAGAATTTTCGATCACAAAGAAGCCAGGAAGCAGTTCTTATTATATGCTGAACAGGACTACAGCAAAAGTCGGGGATCTGGTAACGGCGACCTTGACAGATGAAGGTGTCAGACGGATGAAGGAGATGCAGAACAAGAATGCATGCCTTACATACAGCGGTGGTTTACTTGTAGTTATTTACCCGCCGAAATTTACCGAATCCGGTGGCAAATGGACCGCCTCCTTTAATATGCCGGCACAGAATATTGAGACAAATGTGTATTTTGGGGAGAAAGATAAAGTTACACTGAATGGTACGGATAAAGAGGTTGATTACGATGGTACGCCGAAGTCTGTTGGGGATGAAATTCAGGCAACGATAGGTGGACAGGATCTTTCGGAACAGTTTCAGGGCCAGTATGAGGTGTATTATGAAGGTGTGAACGGAACCGTTTATTCCAGCACAATGCCGCCGACCAATGCGGGAACGTATTCCTGTACGGTTAAGCTCCCGGACAGCAACGTATATTATATGAGTGCTCCGATTACGGTGCAACTGACGATCAAGAAGATAGCAACGAAGACTCCGAAAGCAGCGCAGGCAGCAGCGTGGACAGACACCAGCGTGACCTTGGAAGCACCGTCAGCATTTGTGGATGGAACTGCGATTCCGGCAGGATATGAACTGGAATACTGCGTGGATCAGGGAGAATGGCAGGATTCACCGGTATTTACCGGGCTGACACCGGAAACGACTTACAAGTTCTATGTGAGACTCAAAGAAGGTGTCAATACGACGGCATCCGCAGCCAGCGAGGCGGTAACGGTCCAGACAAAGAAAGCATCGTCTGACCCGTCCAATCCGACGAAACCCAACCCGTCGAACCCGAATCCATCGACCCCAGGCAATCCGCAGGGAACGACCACTTCCGGCCGCGACAGAAGTACCAGCACATGGGTAAAAGAGAGCACCGGATGGCGTTACCGCCTGTCAAATGGTACATATCTGTCGGGAAGCCTGGTCCTGGATCCGGCGACCGGCAGGCAGGTTGAACAGATTGTGTGGAAACAGCTCCGGGGCGCATGGTGGGCGTTTGGAGCCGACGGATATATCCGGACGGGCTGGGTCTATGATTACAGCGCGGGCGAATGGTACTATGTGGACGAAAACACAGGCATGCGGACGGGCTGGTATCTGGATCCGCAGGACGGCAGATGGTATTATCTGGATCCGGCAACGGGAGAGATGCTGACGGAGTGGCAGCTGATTCCGGATTTGGGCTATGTATACTTAAATCCGTATGCACCGCAGCCGACCTGGGCGTATGATGAAGAATTAAAAACCTGGGTTTACATGGAGGACGTAGGGCGTCCATACGGCTCCCTTTATATGGCTGAGTGGACACCGGACGGCTATTATGTAAATGCGGACGGTGTCTGGGAACCGGCCAGATAATCATTCATAAACCTGAAAACCTCCCAATATATTTAACAATAGGCAGCTATAGGCTATAAGTTAGATAAATTGGGAGGTTTTTTGCATGGAAGAAAAATTGGATGCCAGACCTCACAAGCTGGAGCTTCTGAACCGGGAAAAGGGGAGTGTGACGGGGATCCAGGATGTGGTGTCATTTGATGAGAACCAGATGATTCTCGATACAAACATGGGGCTTCTGACGGTTCGTGGGAAGGCGCTGCATGTGAGCCGTCTGACGTTGGAAAAGGGCGAAGTGGATATTGAGGGCGAGTTTGAAAGCTTTTCGTATTCCTGCAACGAGTCCCACCGGAAATCGCGGGAGTCGTTCTTTGGACGGCTGTTCCGTTAGGCGGTGGCGGATGAGCGGGACGGTGAGAGGGGAAATATGGCTGCTTGGCGGCAGTGTGTGTACGGGAATCGCGCTGATGATGATGTATGACGGGCTTAGGATCTTCCGGTGGCTGGTACGGCACGGCTCGTTTTGGACAGGCATGGAGGATGCGGCGTATTGGCTCTTTGCCAGCTTTGCGACGTTCCGGCTTTTGTTCGGGCAGAATGACGGAGTTCTGCGCGGCTATGCGGTGGCGGGCGTGCTCGGCGGCATGGTGTTTTATGACCAGACGGGCAGCCGTCTTTTGTTTGCGGTATTGAAAAAATGCAACGGATGGATTAAAATGAAAAGAAGAGGCAAAAAAAGCCAGAAGACCGGAAAAAAACGTACAACAAGGGGACAGGCAGAAAACATGGAAAGGAAGTGAGATGAGAATGCGTAGACAGATGTCGGAAGGCAGACCGGGTGGAAATGTGCGGAAAAAGAAAAAGGATAATTTAAACAACCGGATGGCGCTTGTGGGCGTTACGATGGTAGTGCTGAGTCTGGCGGTTGCCGTGCACATCAAGGGCATCGATCTCAAGGAAAAGGATAGGAGTTATTCAATTCGTGAGGAAAATCTGGAGGCGCAGGTTGCGAAAGAAGAAGAACGTGCCAAACAGCTTGAGGAATACCGCGTATACGTGCAGACCAAGCAGTATATCGAGAAGGTAGCGAAGGAGAAGCTGGGGCTTGTAAACCGCAATGAGATCCTGCTCAAGCCGTCGAATCCGAATTAGACTTGCAGCACATCATAGAATGCCTGGAGTATGGCACACGGGGGAGCAGTGTTCATAGATAGGTCGGAAAATGTCGAAGTTTTCCCTGGTTTTGCTCTGTCCGTTTGACAAATATTTCTCTCCAGCCTGTATATAATGGCGTTATACAGGTTAGGAGGGATTTTTTGTGCTTAAACGGAGAACTTTACATAGAGATATGGCGGATGTCAACGTCTACACGGCAAGACGTTTAAAGAGCATGGCACTGTCGCTGGGCGGTCTGGCGCAGGCATTTGCGGATGAGATCGGCGGGCAGGGGCATCTGACGAAGGAGGACGGGCTGGCGGCAATGCAGACGGCGGCGTCGGCGGTATGCGGCGATTGTACACGGTGCAACCTGTATTATGGCAGCCGCCGGGACGACAGTTATTATCTCTATTATCTGCTTCGGACGTTCGAGCAGAAAGGGAAAATCGACCTGGAGGACATGCCTCGCCTGTTTCATGAGATCTGTTCCCAGAGAGAGGCATATTTGCGGGAATTGAACCGGAGTCTCGGGCGGGCGACGATGAATCTGGGGTGGAAAAACCGTTTTCTGGAAAGCCGGGACGCGGTGATCGTCCAGTTCCGGGAGCTGGCGGCGATTCTGGAGGAATTTTCCAACCAGATGGAACAGGCGGCGGATGTGACGGCATCCTGGGAGGAGGTGCTTTCAGGGATACTCCGCAGAAGCCATCTGCGCGTGGACAACATGCTGGTGCTTCAATATGAAAATCAGCAGAAGGAGGCGTTTCTCACACTCCGCAGCGTCAACGGGCGATGCATGACGGCGCGGGATGTGGCGGAACTTCTGGGACGCGCGATCGCCGGAAGCCACTGGAGTGTGGCGAAAGACAGCAAAAGCCTGATCACCCGCAATGCGGCGACCTTCCGTTTTGTGGAAGAAGGTAAATACCGGATGGTGTACGGCATGGCGTGCAGCCCCAGGGAGGGTGAACCGATTTCAGGTGACACGTGTACGGTGCAGACCGGGCTTCCGGGGCAGGTGATTATGAGCTTGTCGGACGGCATGGGAAGCGGCAGAAGCGCCAGCGAGGACAGCGAGAAGGTCATTGAGCTGACCCAGCGCCTGCTGGAGACAGGATTTTCGGCACGATCGGCGCTCAAATTGGTAAATACGGTGCTTTTGCTGGCGGGCACGGAGCAGAATCCGGCAACAATCGATCTATGTTGTATCGATCTGGGGACAGGTGTGCTGGAAGCGATGAAGCTGGGCGCGGTGCCGACCTTTATTCTGGGGCGTGAGGGTGTTGAGTTTCTGGAAGCAGGCGGACTGCCGATGGGAATTGTACAGAACGCGGAGCCGGTTCTGATGTCGCGGAAAATGTGGGACGGCGAGAAAATCATTATGATAAGCGACGGCATTCTCGAAGCGATGCCGGGGGAACACAAGGAAGAGACGTTCATGGAATTTGTATCAAACCTTTCCGGCGGCAACCCGCAGGAACTGGCAGAACAGATCCTGGCGTTTGCGTCCGGGCTTTCGGACGGGGGTGTGGTGGATGACTGCACAGTGTTGGTCGGGACGGTGCTGGAACGTGGGTAAACGGTAGAATCTGGCAGGTTGAGAAATAAGGGGAGATCCGTTATACTGTGAAGGTATTGAACAGTTACGAGTGGATTTATTTTTAAGAGGGATAAAAAGAAATATAAAAGAATGCAGAAACAAACAGAAATTTATATGAAACAAAATCATATGACCAGGCCGGGGGATGGTGTTCTGGTCGGTTTATCCGGGGGAGCGGATTCCGTCGGTCTTTTGCTGGTACTCTGGAAGCTGCGGGAGACGTTTCAGATTTCCCTGCGGGCGCTCCATGTCCATCACGGGCTGCGCGGCGCGGAGGCGGATCGGGACGCGGCATTTTCACGGATGCTGTGTGAACGGCTGGAAATTCCTTTTTATGAGTTCCGTATCGATGCGGCAAAAGAGGCGCTTGACCGGAAATGTTCCGTCGAGGAGGCGGGACGACTGGCACGGTACCGCCTGTATGAGGAGACGGCGCGGGCGTGGGAGGAAGAGATTCGGCGGGTTCATATCGCCACCGCCCACCATGCGGATGATAACGCGGAAACGGTTCTTTTTAACCTGTTCCGCGGAAGCGGTCTGACCGGGCTTTCCGGCATTGCTCCGGTGCGGGGGCGCATCATCCGTCCTCTTCTCTGGGCGCAGCGGAGCGAGATTCAGACCTGGCTGCGGCAGCAGGGACAGGACTGGGTCGAGGACTCGACGAACCAGGAGAGTGAATACAGCCGCAATTGGCTTCGGAATGAACTGCTTCCAGCGGTAGAAGAGCGCCTGAATGCACAGGCAGTCCGTCATATCGACCAGGCGGGCAGACGCATCCGGCAGGCAGATGCCTATCTGGAAGAGGTGGCAGAAGAATGGCTTCAAAAGCATGCACCGGACGGAAAGGCGGATGCCAAAGCGCTGGCAGAACAGGCGGAGATTGTGCAGGGTTATATCGTGCGGCGGTTGTTTTTAAAGAGCAAAATGCCGCTCCGGGACGTGACGGAGACGCATGTGCAGGCGGTGCGGGAACTTCTGCACCAGGGAACCGGAAAGAGTATTTCGCTGCCGCATGGATTCCGGGCGGTAAATATATATGGATTTCTTGAAGTGCGCCCGCTTAGTCATCCAGGGGAAAGAAAAGGGGTTTTGCTTCCGGGCATCCAGAATGGGAATCTTTTGCAGATGCATACTTTCCCCTGTGAAAATGGGGATGAATTTCCGAAAAACCAGTATACGAAATGGTTTGACTATGATAAAATAAAAGGTACCTTATCGCTGAGACACCGGCAGCCGGGGGACTACCTGACACTGCCGTCCGGCGGTCGGAAGACGCTGAAATCCTGGATGATCGATGAGAAAATTCCGAGACAGGAGCGGGAGGAAATCTGGCTTCTGGCGGAAGAAAAACATATCCTGTGGATAGTGGGGCACCGGATCAGCGCATATTATAAGATAACAGAACAGACAAAAACCATCCTTGAGGTGGAATTTAACGGAGGAAAAAGCAGTGGCTGATAAGATTCGTGTATTATTAACGGAAGAAGAAGTAAACAAGAAGATCAGTGAAGTGGCAGCACAGATCAACAAAGATTATGAGGGAAAGGAAGTCCACCTGATCTGTATTTTAAAGGGCGGCGTATTTTTTACCTGCGAACTGGCAAAACGCCTGACTATTCCGGTTTCCCTGGATTTCATGTCTGTATCCAGCTACGGTTCCGACACCAAGTCAAGCGGTGTGGTAAAGATTATCAAGGATCTGGACGAGCCGCTGGAGGGCAAGAATGTCATCATCGTGGAGGACATCATCGATTCCGGACGCACCCTGGCATATCTGATCGAGGTATTAAAACAGAGAAATCCGAAAAATATCGAGCTGTGCACCCTGCTTGATAAGCCGGAGCGCCGCGTGAAAAAACAGGTTCAGGTTAAATATACCTGCTTTACAATCCCGGATGAGTTTGTCGTAGGTTACGGCCTGGATTACGATCAGAAATACCGCAACCTGCCGTACATCGGTGTTGTGGAAGTATAAGGAGGAAGCCAGTTGAAACAACGTCAGTCGATGGGAGGCGTGGGGCTTCTGATCCTCATGCTGCTCGTTATCATGTTTTTCTCGTTGAAAGTCCCTGGAATGGCGACGGAGCGGGAATTAAGCTATCCGGAGTTCATGGTATATCTGGAAAATAAGACCGTAGAGAGCGCACAGATCCGCCCGAACCGCGAGGTGCCGACCGGTGAGGTTGTTTTTGAGACAACCTCCGGCGACCGGGAGGAATTCAATGTGCTGGATGTGAAGGAAGTAGAGATGGCGCTGCGCAAGGCGGGGGTTCCGTACACGACCACCAGCGTCCGCCAGGATAGCTATTTTATGACGGTGATCTTGCCGATCGCTTTGTCCGCAGGCGTCCTGATCTTCCTGTTTATGTTTATCAATTCCCGTTCCGGCGGCGGGGCAAATGCCAAGATGATGAATTTTGGACGCAGCCGTGCCCGGATGGTATCGACCAGCAAGGTCAATTTTACCAAAGTTGCCGGTCTGGAAGAGGAGAAAGAGGAACTGGAGGAGATCGTAGATTTTCTGAAAAATCCGCAGAAATACACTGGCGTCGGGGCGCGCATCCCGAAGGGCGTGATCTTAGTCGGACCTCCAGGAACCGGTAAAACCCTGCTTGCCAAAGCGGTGGCGGGTGAGGCAGGCGTTCCGTTCTTCTCGATTTCCGGTTCGGATTTTGTTGAAATGTTCGTCGGTGTCGGCGCATCCCGTGTCCGCGACTTGTTTGAGGAAGCCAAGAAAAATGCCCCGTGTATTGTCTTTATCGATGAGATCGATGCGGTTGCCAGACAGCGTGGTACCGGCATGGGCGGCGGTCACGACGAGCGAGAGCAGACGCTCAACCAGCTCCTGGTTGAGATGGATGGTTTCGGAGTCAATGAGGGCATCATCGTCATGGCGGCGACGAACCGCGTGGATATTCTCGACCCGGCGATTCTGCGGCCGGGCAGATTTGACCGAAAGGTGGCAGTCGGACGACCGGACGTCAAGGGACGCGAGGAGATTCTCGGCGTTCATACGAAGGAAAAACCGCTGGGCGAGGATGTGGATTTACACCGCATCGCGCAGACAACCGCTGGATTTACCGGAGCCGATCTGGAAAATCTGATGAATGAGGCGGCGATCAATACCGCAAAAGAGGGACGTAAGTTCCTGACCCAGACGGATATTGAGAAAGCCTTTATTAAAGTGGGAATCGGTGCTGAGAAGCGTAGCAAGGTGATTTCCGAGAAAGATAAGAAGATTACCGCGTACCATGAGGCGGGTCATGCGATTCTGTTCCATGTCCTCCCGGATGTGGGACCGGTTCACACCGTTTCGATCATTCCGACCGGTGTCGGTGCGGCAGGCTATACGATGCCGCTTCCGGAGCAGGATGAGCTTCATATGACGAAGGGCAGAATGCTTCAGAATATCATGGTTTCGCTGGGCGGACGAATCGCCGAGGAGATTATCTTTGACGACATCACGACCGGCGCCTCCCAGGATATCAAGCAGGCGACCTCGATGGCGCGCGCGATGGTAACCGAGTACGGTATGTCAGAAAAACTGGGCATGATCAACTACGGTGGAGACAATAACGAGGTCTTTATTGGCCGCGACCTGGCGCATACGAGAACCTACAGCGAGGAAGTGGCGAGCGAGATCGACAGTGAGGTAAAACGCATCATCGACGAATGCTATGCCAAGGCAAAACAGATCATTCTCGATCACGAGGATGTCCTTCATTCCTGCTGTGCCCTGCTGATGGAGAAAGAGAAGATCGGTCAGGCTGAGTTTGAAGCGCTGTTCCAGGATGGAGAAAAGCTGTCAGGGGAAGCTGAAACTCCGGTGGCAGAAGCATAAAAAGTTCAAAGCATGAAACAGGTCTGGAAATAAGCCTTCTTTTATGCAAATTTCGGGCGGATTTTGCTGGACATTTCGGGAGAGAGTGTTGATTTGCACAAAAAAGAAATCGAAATAAAACGATGTTTGTGCACACTTATTTCTGCTCCTATGCTATTATAATAGACGTAACCCCCCCAATACATTATATAGTTTTTGCTACACCCCATAAAACGAAATACCTTCTCCTAAAAAGGTCAGCTACCCCGCTGACCTTTTTTATTTCATAGGAAATTACGTCCTATGAAACAAAAACGCTCCGCGAGGATGCGCACTTGCGCGAAGCAGAAACATGTCGCAAGCGA